>Ga0206999_10020_pt1 | contig 43117 bp, 32 predicted proteins | sample Alteio_BWMinCont_92_FD_153482 | JGI IMG/M metagenome (GOLD analysis project Ga0206999, IMG submission 153482) | Enriched cells from forest soil in Barre Woods Harvard Forest LTER site, Petersham, Massachusetts, United States -... | ecosystem: Environmental > Terrestrial > Soil > Temperate forest >...
CCGGAGACGCCGGGGCTACAACTGAGGATGGGCGAGAGGACAGCGTCAGAGCAGCCCTGGCTGGCGAGGACGAGGTTTTCATTGAAAGGGGTTTCGAGGGTGCGGGCATAAGAGATGCTGAGGACGGTGGCGGAGGGCTTGATGTTGTAGGAGATTCCTGCGCGTGGCTGCGGCTGCTTCGTAACCACCAGACCGTTGTAGAGATCGCCGCGCATGCCGAGGTTGGCGGTCCAGTCGCCGAACTTGAGCTGATCCTGAACGTAAAAGCTGGTGATTTTGATGTCGGCGTGGCCAAGGAAGCCGTAGTAGCTGCCGCCGCGGGTCAGGTCGTAGGGAGCGAGGACGGAAAGGTACAAGGGATTGGGGGAATTGGCGCCGGTGCACTGCGAGGGATCGGAGAAGCCCGGCAGGGGATTGCCGTTGACGTCATCGCAGGGAGCGCTGAGCGGATAGGTGGGGAAGACGACGCCGAAGTTGTCGTGCTCACGCACGAAGGTGCTGTCATACTCGGTTCCGGCCTTAACGTTGTGATGACCGTGCGTCCAAGTGAGGTTTGCGGTGCCGCCAATGTCGAAGAGAGTGCGGTATTGGCCGATCGACGCGGTCTGGAGGCTTGGCGGGCCGAGATCGGTGAGCGGATTGCCACTGGGGTAGTAGTGGTAGAAGTCCTTGCGCGCCCAGAGGATCAGGTTGGCCACCGTTTCGTTATTGATGATGTGGGTCCAGGTGGGGGTAATGTTGAAGGTCTGGATCTGGGAGCGCTGGTCTGCGTTGCCGACGTTGCCAAAGGTGGGGCTGGCGGTTGCGCCGCCACTCAGGATGTTCTGGACGTTGAGGTTGTCGTACGTATTGGGGTTCTGGAACCAGGAGCGGCTGTAATTGAGATTGAGGTGGACCGAGTCTGACGAGGAGAGGGAGTAGTCGATGCGATCAAAGAGGTTCTCCTCGTTGCCCTTGTCGTGGAAGACGGAGAACTCGGGGGGATCGAGGAAGCGGCCGGTGTTGAGGCCGTCGACCTCGAGGAAGTTGCCCCAGTTTTTGCCGCCATAGCCCAGATCGAAAGAGCCAGTGGCAGAGCCGAAGGTGCCATAGGAACCGCTGATGCTGCCAGTGGGATGAGTTACTCCCTGGCCGGAGCGGGTGGTGGCGACGATGACCAGGCTGGTTTTGCCGCCGAATTCGGCCGGGGGCGCCCCGTCAATGACCTCGATCGATTGAATGGCGTTGGATGGAACCTGGTTGGAGAAGATCTTGCTTTGCTGGTCGGTGATGGATTGCCCATCCACGGAGAAGGAGTTGGAGGCGTGATCGCCGAGGCCGTGGAAGAGACCGTTGGAGTCAGCGGCGATGCCTGGAACAGTTTGCGTGACGAGGGAGCTGAGCGTCGAGGAGGCGCTCTCAAGAGGAACCTTGATGAAGAGGTCGCGATCGACATCGACGTGGAAGGTCGGATCGCTCTCGACGAGGTCGCCGGCGTTGGATTCGACGGTGACGGTCTGGCTGGAACTCGTGACCGTAAGCCCGATCGAGAGGTTCACGGGTACGGAGGAACGGACGTCCACGTCTTTCACGTAAGGTGCGAAGCCCGGCGCGGTGACGGTGAAGTGGTAGGAGTTAAAGGGGACGTTGGGGAAGTTGAACTTGCCCGACCCGTCTGTGATGGCGGTGCGGGCGTACTGGCTGACAGGGTTGAGGATTTCGACGCCGGCATTGGCCACAACGGCGCCGGAGGGATCGGCGACGGTGCCGCTGATGGTACCGGCGTTGCCACTCTGGGCAGACGCCGAAAGTGCCGCAAAGCTCAAGATGACAACCGAGAGAAATCGAAATATTGCGCTGAATCTGAATGACATAGGAAGACCTCCAACGAATGGGCTGAATAGAATGGGGGATCCGCCGCAGATGGGGAATGCGGCAGCGTCGTCATTTTCCCGGAGGTGCGTCGCTTCAATTCCCAAAGTCGACTCGGAAAGCACGCCTCGACTCGCCTGGAGTCGGGGAACCGAGAATCGAATGATGCAGAAGAATTGAAGGACGCGCTAGCAGCCGTAGGGAGGAGGGCGGGAGAAAAGGGAGGTATGCCTGTATCGGACGATCAGACGGGTCTCGAAAACTCGAGCCGGACTGTCTGCGGCGACCGGCAAAATTGCGGGCGGCGTCGCTGCCACAGGTGCAGCCAGATGAACGACAATGCAAAGTGGGCAATGGTCTGCGTCCGTTGCAACAGCATGTACGTGCGTCACTTGGACGAACGTCAGCAGCGCCAGGAGGGCGAGACACAGAAGAGCGGCCGCACCAAGACTAAGTGACCTTGGGCGGCGCTTTCTTCGACGATGTGGTTCCGGGCCGGTCAACGAACCATCCCACTCTTAAACGTAAATCAAATATAATATGGGGGACTACCTTACTGTCCAGAGGCGAGCATTGTCCCACACAACCAAGAACAAGGAACGGACCCTGTCCCGGGTTCGCCGTATCAAGGGACAGGTTGAGGCTATCGAACGGTCGCTGGAAAGCGAAACCACTTGCGAGGAGATTTTGCAACTGGTGGCATCGTGCCGCGGAGCCTTAAACGGGCTCATGGCCGAACTGATTGATGGGCACCTGCGTTATCACGTGTTGGACCCTTCCCAGAAGACCCGTCCCTCGCAGTTGGAAGCGGCCGATGAACTGATGGCCGTCGTGAAGAGATACCTGACCTAGGATCACGTTTCCACCGCCGCGCGTGTCCGTAGGTCCCGTGTAAACGGGCGCACGACGGCCTTCGCGGTTGGATACCGTTGATCATGGTTTCGAAGTAGCTGTACACGCTGAAGACCATTCCCCATTCGTGGAGTTCGCGCTCCGTGCGGCCGCGGGAGACTTCTACGCTGCGCTGAGGACAGATATAGTTCTTGCCACCCAGTTCTTCCGGCCCGTACTCGACCATGATTTGCGAGCGGATGAGGGGTACGTCAGGGCCACGTTCTTCGTCGAGATCCGCATTAATCGCGATCCGCATGATCGCCCCGGTCTCGGGGTTGACGGCGAACTCACCGTAATCGTCGGGCCTGTTGCGGTAGAGAGTGGTCCCGTTACCTTCAGGGAGGCAACAATATGTGAGTTCGGGCACGCTGTTCGTACCGCTAACCCTAAATGTGAACACTGCCAGATCTCCGTCTTTGCCGCGGTCCCAGCGCTTCCAGCTGAGTGTGCCTGAGCTTGAAGCGGCGGCCGTCAGCAAGAAGGTAAGAATGGGACCGAACGTGCCTCTCGATTCTAGATCGCGTGCTCGCACCCCGCGGACGACGGGGCGCTTGCCGATCTTCTGCTTCTTCTCAATCACCTCATGCCCGTTTCGGTAGAGAACTGTCGCGTGCTCTCCGGCGGCAAAGTGGAGAATTTGGTCCGGTTGCGGCATCTTCCAACTCTCGTTATCGCGTTCTGGAGGCTCTTCGAATCGCGCCGTGGTTCTTAAGGCATAGAAGTCGGGCAGCTTGGGACTTGTATTCTGCAGGTAGTCGAACGTACGCAGGAGAATAGCGCGCTGCTCCCCCAGTGGAGGCGGCGGGCGATTCACAATTTCGTCGGGCGGGGGTGCGAGCGCGATCGACAGATCGGCATCCGCCGTCAGTGCCTGGCGTTCTCGTTCTCCGTGGATTATCTTCAATAGCTCATCGAGCCGGGGCGTGCTTAGGCGCTCGGTGAGTTCGAGATTGGCGAGCTTACGCGCCAGGTCGGTCCGGGAATGCACCAACTCTTCAAGCTGCGCGACGGTGACCCTCTCTATCCCAGCCCGAGGATTGTCGAAATACACAGGCTCGTTGTAGTAGCCGGTGGGAGCGCGGAGCGCGAGGGCGGGGCGAGCGACCCCAACACGAAGCGCGACACGGAGGTCGTGGTATTCGTCCATCGTATCTGTGTGTGGCGGATTGAAGGTGAGAGTGTAGAAGCTCCGCACCTCTTCGACGCAGCGCTCGATATCTCGATCGAGATCTTCCGATGAGTCCAGCACCAGGCCTCCCGTGTGCGTGGCGATCACCTGCAGAGCCATCTTGGCCGGTTGCATGTCCTTTTGTGACCGGGGCGCGTCGAGGGAGCCGCGATAATTGATGGACGGGACCGGACTCAGCCACACGTTAAGGTTGTCCAGAGTAATGCGCGCTTCCCGCAGCCGCGTAGACAACTCCGTTGCCTCGTCGAAACTGATATCGCCGCCACTCACAGGCCAGCCCGGACCGATCCACACCACGACTTTGTGGCCGGGGACGTCTCTCTGACCGATGGCAATAGCGCCGAGGGCACGCAGGGAGAGCCGGGTTGGGGTCAAACCTGACTCCCACGATGCGAGGTCAGCTCTCCACACCGTCCACAGAGACCTCGTACCTTCCAGCTCTTTAACTAGAAGAGCCCCGTCCGTTGATGGCCGCAAAGACGAATACAATCCGTCGCCCGTCAGCCGGTAGAGGAAACATGGAATTTCGAGGTGCCCGTTATTCCGGAGGAGGAAATGGGAAATCGATCTCTTGGTTTGAGTGAGCTGCTCGGCCGACAGATTGACCTCGTCGAGGACGAAAATCAGTTCGGGCTGCGAATTCGACGCAGCCATCGGGTCATTGAAGGTGCGAATCTTTGCCGGTTGGCCGTTATCGAGAAGAGTAAGATCCCAAGCCGCGAGATCTAAAACTGGATTCCCTGCCGCATTCGTTACTGAGACATCTATGGTGAAGAGGCCTTTGTGCACGACGACGTCGGTGGCGCTCAGCGGCATCAGTGGCTTTTGCGTCACGGAAGGATCTTGCCGAGGTCGGGTTTGCCCGCCTGCCCCACAAGTCGCGAGAACCATGATGCTTGCGAGAAGAGCGGTACGTTGCGGGTTCGATCGATTCACCACGATTCCAGATTCCCGGAGAGACTAGCGACGAGCATAACAGGCGGACTATCCGGCGTCTTTCCGGCGAGTCCCAGAAAACCGCGCATGCACCGTCCCGCAAATACAGACGGTTTTCGCCCCATATCGGTTTCGTCGCAGTTGGGCTCAGTGAGCAGGTCGAATCGCGGAGCAGATGTTTCGATCTATTGTCGATATCAGGGCTTACCACGTTTCCAGAACCAGGGGCCTGGAAATACAGTTTGGCGATGATGCGACAAGTCAGGGGTTTCGACATGACCAGATTTCATGCTATTCGGTTCGTAATGTCCGCATTGGATCAAGGCGCGAGGCATACCAGGCCGGGACGAGACAGGCCGCAACAGCCACGAACAAGAGCAGTCCAGCCACGGCGCCAAATACGACGGGATCGAGCGGCTCTCGGATTGAATCATCCAGAGTGCGGCCGGACCCCGCTATTGGTTATTTTTTAAGTGAATTCGCCTGCGTCATATCAGCGAGGGCGCCAGCTGTGTCTCCTAAGGCTTTCCTTGCAGCGGACCGGTTCTTATATGCCTGGTAAAGCGTTGGATCGAGCTGAATGGCCCGGGTGAAATCGGTCTTGGCGTCCTCATAGTTTTTGCGATGGAGATAAATGACTCCACGCCCGTTCCACGACAAAGCGTAACCGGGCGAGAGTTCGATGGCGCGAGTATAGTCGGGAAACGCGCGGTCGTCCTGATTCAGGCCCGCCAAGCAAACCGCACGCTCATGGTAAGCCATTGCGCTGCCCGGGTTCAAACGGATGGCCTGGGTGTAGTCATCGATCGCATGGTCAAGTTTCTCCAAGTGCTGATAGGCGCCTGCGCGGCCAAAGTAGGATCGATAATCTTGACTGGCGGCGATGGCCTGCGAAAAGTAGGGTAGCGCGTCAGCATAAGCACCACTCTTCAAGAGCACTTCGGCCTGAGCATACGGATCGACAGTCGGGGGCAGTTGTGTCTTCGACACCGGTGGGGACTGTGTCGAGCCGGTTGTCGTCCCTGTCGAGTTGGGCTTTGATTGCACGGGTCTGGACTGATCCGGCTTTTTTGCCGTTGTGGTCCTTACCGGAGTTTTCGTTTCGGGCGGAACATGTACTGAAACGAGATCAGGAGGCCGCTGGGTCACGAGTGAGGCGATCATCGCCCGGGCCTGGCCGGCGAATTGGCCATCCGGATAGCGCTGAAGATAGGCATTGAATGGATCCGCGGTCTTGCCGTCCTTGATCGATGCCCAATACGCGATCTCGACTTGCCGGGCGCTGCTTCGCTGGTAGAGCATGAGGCCGGTAATTGCCGCGGCCAATACGGCCAGGACTGCGGTCGCGGTCAGCCAAATGAGCCTGCGTGGCGCCGAAGAAGACGCTTTGTGAGTTGAAGCGGGGCGCGGCGGCGAGGTGACCGGCGCGGGTTCAAGGGCCGTGCGAAGCGCGGCAGCGAACTGGCAACAGATCTGGAAGCGAGCGGTCGGGAGCTTGGCGAGGGCCCGCCGGAATACCAAGTCCACTTCAGCCGGCAGATTGGGATTGAGACTGGTGGCATCGGGCGGTTCTTCATAGAGGGTCTTGGCCGCCGTTGAAGCCATGGTCGCGCTCTCAAAAGGACGGCGGCCGGTGAGCAGGGCAAAAGCCACGACCGCCAGGGCATATTGATCTGCATGGCCGGTGACCGCTTCGCCCTTCCACTGTTCAGGCGCCATGTAGTCAGGGGAGCCGAGGACTGCAGCGGTCTGGGTGAGGGCAGTGAATTGAGTGGCCTTGGCGATTCCGAAATCGGCGATCTTCACCGAGCCATCCGCTTGCAGCATGATGTTGCCCGGTTTGATGTCGCGATGGATGATGCCGCGGCTGTGGGCATAATCGAGAGCGCTGGCGCATTCCTGCACGATGCGCATCACCCGGCTGGGGGCGCGGAGTGTTGCGTCGTATGAATCCTGGGCGAGCGCTTTGTCGAGCGAACGGCCAACGATAAACTCCATCACGATGTATGCGATGTTGTCCTGTTCGCTGACATCGTGGACGGCCACGATGTTGGGGTGCGATAGCTGACCGCCGGCCTGCGATTCGCGGAGCAGGCGGGTTCGCAGTTCCGAAGCGCTTGCGTCGGTTCCGTCGTGTATCACCATGGTCTTAATCGCCACGGTCCGGCCTATCGCTGGATCGATCGCGCGATAGACCACTCCCATGCCGCCCTTGCCGACTTGTTCCAGGAGTTCGTAGCGGCCCAGTTTTTTAAGACCCGAACCAAGGGCAAGCAATGATGGCGCAGATGGGTTCACGTCGCCCGCCGAAAAACCTGCCTCGCGGACAGCAGCCTTTACGTATGCATCCGCGCCGTCAGCAATGGCCAGGAGCGAATCCAGTTCCTGCCGAAGGGACGGTTCGGCTGAGCAGGCTCGATCAAGGAATGCAGCGCGTTCCTGCACCGGCTTTTCAAGGGCCAGGTGATAGAGATCCTCGATTTGCTGCCATCGATTGGGATCCATCGGGTTCAACTCCCGCTCGCCCGATTGGCCGATTCCGCGGCCGGTCCGCCCGTCATGATCTCGCGGGCCAGCCAGGACTTGGCAAGGCTCCAGTCCCGGTTCACTGTGGGTGCCGAGACTCCTAGAACGGATGCAATTTCATCGGCGTTGAGGCCGCCGAAGTAGCGCATCTCGACGATCCGTGCCTTGCGGGGGTCGAATGACGCAAGCTGCGTGAGAGCATCATCCATCCGCACCAGGGCCGGATCCGATTCGGCGGTGACGATGAGGTTCACGTCGAAGTCGACGCGGTGCACTCCGCCGCCGCGCTTGGCGTAACCCTTCGAGCGGGCGTGATCCACCAGGATGCGGCGCATAATGCGCGCGCCGAGCGCAAAGAAATGAGCCCGATCCTTCCATTGGATGTTTTGAATGTCGACCAGCTTGAGGTAGGCTTCATTCACCAGCGCGGTAGCTTGTAACGTGTGCCCGGGATTCTCTCCGGAGAGGCACCGTCGGGCGATCTTGCGAAGCTCGGGGTACACCAGAACGATCAGGCGCTCGAGCGCGGACGCGTCATCGGCGCTCCATGCCTTGAGCAGGCCGGTTACCCCGAGTTCAGGAACCGAATCCAAGCGCGCCTCCGTCGCGCAGATTTTACCATGGACGTTGGGGCGCTCATCTTTTATCCGGTGCTGAAGAGCAAAGAAATGATGAGCGCCCACAGCCAGTTTGGAAGGCTGCGGGCGCTCGGTTCGTTCGGGCTTTACGAATTACATGACGGGTGTGAGCACCGCAACGGTATTGCGAATGTCGGTGTCGAGTCCGCCAAAGACGACCATGCTTGAGCTGTTGGTATTCAAAACCGTAGATTCGTAGAGCAGGGGGAGCGGGCCCGACGCGCCATCATTCACCAGAGTCCAGACGGGCGGCTGGGTCACGCCGGTGGCGTGGGTTGCTGTCCAAGTGTCCGCCGGCTGGCCGATCCCACTGAAGATCGTCATGGAATCGTTGGCCGGATCGTAGACCGCGGTGTGGCCGCTGCGGGGAGCCGGCACGGTCGCGGTCCCTGTCGGCAACGGAATCCAGGCAGGCGTGCCGCCTTGGCCGTTGGCATTGGTCAGCGCCCACATGTCGTTGAAATCGACGCCGCCGCCGCTACCGCCAAACACGATCATCCGGTTGCTGGTCGGGTCGTAAACGGTCGTGAAGGCCGCGCGTCCCGACGGTCCGGAGTCGGCGATCTTCAACATGGTCCACGTCGGCGTGCCGCCGAGACCGTTGGCATGCGTGAGTACCCACACGCCGGCGGTGGAGTCGTACACCATCATCACATTGCGAATCGGGTCATAGGTGCACTGCTCGTAGCCGGTCAACACGTTGGGCATGTTTTCAACGGTGGTGGAAGTTGCGAGCAGCGTCCAGGCCGGTCGTATGGTGCTCTGGGCATTGGGATTCGTGAGTACCCACACGTCCGTTCCCGTAGCTCCTCCGTAGAGGATCATCCGATCGCTGGCGGGGTCGTACATGCCCGTCGAATAGGAAGCCACCGGCGGTGCGCCCACGGCCGCCAACTGGTACCACCGCGGCGTCCCGCGCTTTCCATCCGCGCCGCCCAGAACCCAAGTGTCATTCAGGCCTCCGGTCCAATCGGAGCCCCCGAAGACCGTCATGACGTCATGCGCGGAGTCCATGATCGCTGACTGGCCATACCTCTCCACCGGCGCAGATCCTGTCGGCGAGAGCTGGAGCCAGGTTGGAGGAGCGACCTTGCCATTCAGGATGCCGAGCGCCGCATCGCGCATGGCCACGGTGTTGGCGATGCATTCGTCGACCTCGGTCGCGGCGCAATGCTTCGGGTCGCTCCAGGTCCATTGCGATTCGGTGCCGTAGTAACCGGGGAAAAACTCAATGCGGTCCACTGCTCCCGTTTGCATTTCCTGGACCTGGATTTTCAGCGATTCCGTGAACAGGGCGAAGTCCTGCTGGACCGTGCATTCCGCCGTGCCCGTCTGGGCGCAGGGCAGGAAAGCCCGACGGTCGACAGCATAGGAACCGGCAATGATGTGGGCGTGGGGAAACAGCGCCTTGGCCTGCGCCACATACGCTGAATAATTGGGCCCGTTCTCGCGGTAGTGGATGAAGAGGTGGATGTAATCGAACTTTGAGCGTGTCGCGGCGGGAAGGGTCGCATTCTGCAACATCAAGTTGGACAGGTCGCTTTCGTAAATAGTCGCCCCGAATGCCAGCCTGGGGTTGTCTGTTTTTACGTTCGCGATTACTTGTGCGACCACCGCAGCCGGGTTCAGAACAACTTTGGCCAGTGCGCGGTATTGGTCGGCAAAGTCGTCGATGCTGATCTCGGCAAGAAACGGCGAAGTCAGACTGAGCTGACTGTACTGATGCGCATAGGCCGCGGTTGTGGTGGCGTTGAGCGGGATCGCCAGGACGACCTTGACTTTGTCTGACACGGCGATCCTGCCTGTAAAGGCCATGCAACTGGACGGTGCATCGGGGCAACCCTGCCGGGTATAGGTCACGCCCAGGTCCCCGTTCCATTGCGGGGTGTTGGTTTGCACACCCCAGGTTGAAATGCTCGCGCTGGAAAGGGCGAGGCCGTTGGTTTGGCTATGCGCTACGGTTGCCATGCTGACCACCGCCAAGGCTAACTTCGAAATCGTGATTCCTTTCATCATGCCCTCCGGGTGAGATTGCTTCTCACTTCCCAGAGCGGGATCTGCCGGCGAATTTTATAACGGGCAGGAAAGATTTTCGGGAATGCCCCGAATCGGCTGACGCGACATGGCTGTAGAGCCGATTGCCTATCTCGATTGCCGTCACTCGACCAACGCACTCAACCACCTTACATAGAGCAACCACCTTGACCGCCGGGACCTGACCCGCGCCACATATCTTTTTTTCGTTCCGGATTAGTAAATCTTCCTCGAGTTCTCGCTCTAGGAGGTGAGAGCAATTCACGGTCAATGCGACCGAATTCAGAGCAGGGATGAGGAGAATCTATGAACCGGACGACAGCATTCATCCCACTGTTGTTGAGCAGCACCGTGGCGACGCCTGCACTGGCAGCGCACGCGTCCAGGCCGGCCAGCGTTTCAAGGGCCGACAAGTCATCACCCACGAACCACCCCGGAGTTTCGTCACCAGGTCGGCTCCGATTTCGTAGAGTACTTGCCAGAATTGCTGAGCGGTCGTGCCACCTCTATGCTCGCTACCGCCCGCTCGACCCTTCCGGGAATTACGATCCCAAAAAGGGCATGCGGGAATTCATCGTGGGCACCGGTGGCGAGACGCTCGAAGCGGCGGTCACAACCAACACAACAGCCGCCGACCCCAGCGGCAACCCGAATTTCAGCGCGTTGAATCTCGAGGCATCAACCGGGCAGTTCTGGGGCGTGATGAGCCTGACTCTCAATCAGAACGGGTACGCGTGGGATTTCGAGTCGGCACTGAAGGACCCTGCGCAACCGACCGGTCCGGCTTCATTCAGCGACAAGGGCGTCGGCACCTGCCAAGGTCAGCTTTGGTTGACGCTCGTCAGCGATGTGCCGTGCCATCTCGCACGCCTGTTCCACCACATCGGCAAGGTTCAGCGCCTCCAGCGCCCCCTTCCGCGTCGGCCCGCGCCAGAGTCAACATGTCTTCGAGCAGCACCGTCGCCTTTGCCGTCTATTCCACAATGTCCCTGAAGGCGGCTTGACTTTCGGAATCGATCTTCGAGGGGAGTCCAGAATCAGTTCGAGGATTGGGTTAGCCGCGGGGGCCTCCTATAGATCAGGGTTGCCGTTCGAATATGGCTGAACTCGTGACAAGGCGCTTTCTCAATACGGCCCTTGGGTGGTGAGCCGCTTGAATTTCGCAAGAGGTCGTATTCTGCCCCAACTGGCGGTTAGCTCTTCGTTGACGGCGGAGCGCGTTCCGTGATGCCGCGGTGGGAATCGCGGTTCTAGCTTGGAGACCGCTTTCGCACAACCTCCGGTACATTCCGAAAAGCGCAATCACCTTTTCCGGCGGATTGGATCGCATTCCCGGCGGTCAGCAAAGGTCGCTTCCGCAACCGGAATGAATCTTTGCGTGTTCAGTGCGGCGCGGCACTTCGGACCATTATTTCAACTGACCATTGTTCCCATCCCCCCTGATCAAAAGTGTAAGCAAACAATTGAAAAGAATAGGCATCTACCCGACCTGAGACGATATACGTGTCGAATTCGGAACTGACCTCAATCCTTTTTCTACTTCTGCTCCTGGCCGGCCTTGCTCAATTGTTCGGCTGGCTCTTCGTCAAATTGCGGCAACCGAAGGTAATTGGAGAAATTCTTGCGGGCGTCGTTCTCGGTAACGCGGTCGTCGGTCGCTGGCCTTTTGCCGATCGCTTTATTGACAGCACGAGAAATCTAGGACACATTTTCGACTTCGTTTATTGGCTCGGACTGCTCCTTCTCATGTTTCTCGCTGGAGCAGAAACCCAACAGCTCTTTACTCGCGACGAACGTCGCGAAGTCGGGTGGCTTGCGGTCGTCGGCACCGGTATACCGTTTCTTCTCGGCCTGTCGCTCGCCCCATGGTTGATTCGACCCTCGCTGGCAGGCCCAAACGGCAATCGCATTTCCCTCACGATTGTGCTTGCGGTTGGTGTCGCCGTGACATCTGTGCCAGTCGTGTCAAAGATCTTTGCAGATCTCAAAATCCTGCACACGCGATTCGCACGATTGGTTCTCGGTGTAGCTGTCCTCGAAGACATCGTGTTGTGGCTCGCGCTGGCGATCGCGACCGCTACCGCAGGAACAGTGGTTCTGCATCCGGGCCCGATGTCGTATCATCTGCTGCTTACTGTGGCCTTCTTCATCTTGGGCCTGACGATTATTCCCAGGCTAATAAAGCTGGTCAACAAGGCGCGCTTCAACGTGCTTGCCAGGTACTCTCCCACGGGCTACGCAATCAGCGTCTTGCTCGCTTATTGTGCCGTTGCTGGCGCGTTCGACATCAGCCTGGTATTCGCGGCTTTTCTGGCTGGATTCGCTGTCGTCGATAAGAAGCAGCGGTTGTTCGCTGAGGGCCTCGAAGCAATCGGAAGAGTTTCGTTCGCTTTCTTCATCCCCGTCTACTTCGCCATCGTTGGGCTGAAGCTGGACTTGATTCGTGGGGTATCGGTCTCGATGATGCTCGCGTTCATCGTTGGAACCTGCGTTATCAAGATTCTTTCCGTTTCGCTGGCCGGTCGTTTTGCGGGCTTTCATGGTCTGGATCTCATCAATCTCGCGATTACCACCAATGCGCGCGGTGGGCCCGGAATCGTCCTGGCAAGCGTGGCCTTCGACGCCGGCATTATCAGTTCGACGTTCTACACGACGCTGGTCGTAGCGGCGGTTCTCACGTCGCAGATCGCAGGGGCCTGGCTGGATTACGTATTGCGAAAGGGCTGGCCGCTGCTAACTCCTGTTGAGCCCGATACTCCGCTTGATCGATCACAGGAGAGCCCGTCGGTCGCTTAAGATCATAAAAAGCTTGGCGCGCTTAGTGAGTACTCTGCTCCTTAGGCAATTTGTCGACTAGCCCATCACACACCATCCGGGGTAAGTTCTACCACTTCCAAGATCTCTGAGAACGGGATCCGCGCTCGCGCGTTGGCTTCCTCCACCGCCTCCTTTGAGGCGGCATCGAAGTAGCAGTGAGTCTGCTCGGTCGCGGGGAGAAAGAAGCTGCGAATCCACCGAATCGATTCGCCTTCATCACACATTTGTGAGCAGCAGGTTTTAGCGCGTAACCCAGCGCTTTGCAAAGCTTCGGGTGTAATACCCGGCAGCGTCCTCTTTACAACAAACATCGCCATTTTCACTCCCTCCTTTGGGCTGTTGTCTTTTCAGAAGCCAATGGCTCCAGCACCTTATGCAGGTCCGCGCGGCGGATACGAATCGATCGTTCGCCCGCCAGCCGAAACGCCGGTAGCTTTCCCGAACGCACATAGGTGCGCAAGGTCTGCACGTGAATGCCCAGTTCTTCAGCGGCCTGCTCGGGGCTTAGATAATCTCTCGGGCCCTGCCCGACGTGTGCATCTTCCGCCAACGCAGCCTCAGCTTTGGTGACATTGGCTTCTTTCAACTGCGCCGCCGCAGCACGCCATGCCGCACTTTCAAACCCGATTTTTCGCTTCAAATCGCCCATCAGCCCGATATCTTCTCCGGCAAAAGCAACCAACATGTGCTCCAGGCCAAGCTCTGCCGAGTCGTCGTGCCTGGCAATCAACGCGGTGCGATCCAATAGCGCTACAGCTGTGGTGGAATAGGCAACTTTAGGCCCCTCCGACTTTCCTTCCCCCAACCAATCGACCCGCAACCACTCCACGCCGAGCGCTTCCAGATCGATGATCCACGGTCCAAGCTTGACAATGCCGAACCGTGCCAGCGCCAGTAAACAGCCAAGTAGGAGTTGGTCAGGGCCAACCTCATCCTTTTCCTGAAGCTGCGCCACTCGTATGGCATGAGAAATCGCCGTTGTCAGCTGATTACGTTGCCTTACGATCACACAAACAACGTTAAACGAACAATTATTACCTGTCAACACCAATTCTGGAAGAATCTCCTCACCGTGATTTGGGATTGCACTTGTGGTGACTTTGAGCGCATTGCCTTATTTATGTGGGCTCTCACTGCCGTCAGGATGAGCGATCAGGGGTGTCGATCTTTAGTGAACCGTGTTGAACCCCGCAGATATTCGAAGTGACAACAGCCGGCCTACACGAAACTAGGTGCCATGTTCCCCAGCGAAGCGAGAAAACGGTCGGACCGCTCGACAAACGATCCGACCGACAGTTACGTCGGGAGGACGAGCGATTGGCACATCGAAGCTGAAGGAATCGTGCGAATTAGAAATGACCGAGAGCCACATTTTACTTGAAGATCTATAAACGATTGTAAAGATGACCCTTGCCGCGCTGCAGGGGATGTGTGCCGAGTTGGCCAGCGACCGCAGACACCCATTGCACATTCAGCGAACAAGCGGATTTTTGCAGAAGGTTGAATGGTGGGCGGCAGTTCGGGATCGAGGTTGTGTCAGCGCCGGCGTTAGGGGGATTTTTGCACCGGCGTTGACATCCGGCTTGAACTCCAGCGTGTATCGACCATGCTTCCCATTTCTCATCTTCGTTTCCCTTCGCTATTAAAGAGGCTCGCTAAGGGATACGTTTTGCTGGGGCAAGGTCATTTTGAGACCTGAGCGCGTCCCTGCGAGCCACCGGTACTGTTTGACCGGCTTCGGCCTGCACACCGGCTGGCTTCTGGCCTGGAGCAAAAGACGAACAACGAAAGTGCGAATCATGAGTGCTGTGTCTCGATTGCCTGCACTTCGAGTAGGGCGAGCGATTACCGAACTGAGGAATAACCCGCACGAGTCGATTTGATACTCACGGTCTTGCCAACTGGGACCTGCAGACTGAACTGAGCCCCGCCAACAATCGTCACTGAGCCGGGCCCTAGATTCTTTACCTCGATCAGCCACGGGCGTCCACGTGAATCCTGCATTGGCGCTTGTTGAGGCAACTGAACAACTGGCGGGGCATTCATGAACTCCACCAAATCGCCGCCGTATTCAATTGGAATGAAGTTTTGATGGGGATGCAAATGGACTACGGGCTGGTCTTGCAGCGTAGACATCTGGCCCCCGAAGATAACGAGATAGATAAGGAAGTTCTTCATAGAAGGTGGAAAACTCCTTTCTCCGAATAAGTGGACGGCTCTCTCCATTCAGGAACCGGGCGGGCCTTGAGCGACTCGCATGGTCGGAACACCTCTACCGCCTTGGTGTCCCTATGTCCTCGGCCACGGCACACGCATCGTGGCGCGATAGGAACTCAGGTAAGGTCACAATCCATATTTGAGAAGATCGAGTCGACCTGGGTGCTTTGGATTCTCCCAACATCGAGAACTACTCAATGCCAGGACCGTCCGCACCTTCGTCTTTCGCTTCGGTGAATGGATGGCCGCGGGTGGTGAGATAGAAAAGCAACTCGACTCGGTTCGAGACGCCCAACTTCTCGAATGCCCGGAAGAGGTAATTCTTCACGGTATGTTCACTAAGGCGTAATTCGAGAGCAATTGCCTTGTTGGTCATTCCCTTCGCCGCGCATTGCACCACCTGCAATTCGCGCATGGTGAGTTTTGGTGACTCACTCGATAAACGTACATTGGGAGCAGGAATACTCTTGAACGCCTCCAGGAGCGCGCTAGTCTCATGTCTTCCAGCCCAAATGAACCCCTTTGCGACATGCCTGATGCAATCGAGAAAGTCGCTCATCGTAAGTTGGCGTGAAAACACGCCGCGGGCTCCAGATCGAAATGCGTTGATAACCAGTTCGGGGATTGTTTGATTCAGAAGCATGACAACGTGAGTATTTGGATGAGTGCGGCAGACGGAATTCGCCAGGTCGAAGCCCCCTCCTGGATTTGAGTTGACCTCAACCGCGATGACAACCAGATCGGCCGGTGCGCTTCCCAATGTTCGCATGAGATCGGACGGTTGAATCGCCGAGCCCTCGAATCGCTGGTCGCGGGAAAGCGCAACTGCAAGGAGATCACTGCTCATGGAATCTCGGTCGATTATAAAGACCCGAGTGGTTTTCTGGGGATGCTGCGTGATTGTGACAACTCGGTCAACTTCCGATGCTTTCGATGACCCCCTGGGATGTCCTTCTCGGCGGCGTTCTGTAGATTTCTCTGGGTCTAATGCGGACTGTGCCATGTGACGACTCCCTATTGCCGGCTGACGCTAAAGACGCCAGGAGCAGTGTTAGTTAGGTATCACTGAATTCGCTCACCAACAAGAAGCTGGTAAGCAAGATGTCTGCATTGGAATACAACGCCCGGGGCACCCCGAAGACCACCGGGTTTGGAGCGATGCAAATGGGAATTTCACATCGCTCGCCGCCTGCAAACCACAGCTTGTTACTCCACTCTACCTCGAATTGGTAAAACCGCAAATCACTTTTTAACGAAAACATACTTTCGACTCTAGTGCGAAGGAAGGCGTATTCTCCCAGATCAACGGTGCAGGCAGGCCCAATCTATGGACATTTAACTCTCTGGTTTTCAAACGATTGATCACTTGTAGAGCGCCCGTCAACACCTTATTCTCGGTTCACGGATGCAATCTCCTTCTTATGGATGAGCCCATTTTGCAACGCCGAGGCGCCGTTCGATACAAGCTCAGACTTCCTGTCATTTTCCATTGGAATGACGGAACGGAGCACACAGAGGGAGGCTTCACATGCAACGTTGGACTAGACGGGGCCCTGATCTTCAGCAGCAAGTGCCCGCCTCCTGGGTCGGACATTCGAATTGAGGTCCTTCTTCTCTCGCCCGATCAAAGCAGGGAGGAATTGCGCATCGAGTGTCGCGGCAAAGTGGCACAGGCTGCAGAGCAGCCAGGATACTTCGGAGTTGATGGGATGTTTGATGACGAACATCTGACACGCCGTACCTATTTGTAACTCGCCAAAAGTGACTGGCGCAGTCGCTCTTTCCCGGTTCGTCTGCTAGTGACGACTTCTTTGCCGGGCCAAATGCGGAACCAGCAGGCAATTCGCGCGCGCCCCACGCGTTCATCAGCGCCAGAGATATATGTTGCGTCTCGTGGCTGCAATTCCAGGCGCCCGCATCTCAGATGCCGAAATTGTTTCAGAAGCGTTCTCCAAATGGCCGGAAACGACCTTGGGAATGAGAGGGCGAAGCTACGCCAACTAAGCAACTTGATCCCATCATTTCATGCACGGAGCACACGGAAATGGAAAACATCGTTGACATCAACGCGCCAGACTGTCGCTGGTTCGCGGTTCGGACCCGATCACGACAGGAAAAAGTAGCGGCCGCCATGCTCGGAGCCCTCGGGGTAACGCATTTCTTGCCATTGAAATCGGAGTTGCGCCAATGGAGTGATCGAAGGCAGACCGTGCATGTACCCCTGTTCAGCGGCTATCTCTTCGTTCGCATGAACCCAACCAAGGACAGCCGGCTCCAGGTGCTGAATGTCCCCGGGATCGTCGGGTTTGTGGGAAACAGCACCGGGCCGCTATCCATCCCGAATCAACAGATCGAAGATATCGGCACTGTCCTTAGGCAGCGCGCGAACTGCACGGTGTTTCCCATCCTCGAAGTGGGTGACTGGGTACGCGTGGTGAGAGGGTCCCTGGCTGGCATTGTGGGCCGGCTTCAGCACACCCATTCAACGTCCCGCCTGTTGGTCGCGATTGAATTGATCCATCAATCACTAGCGGTGAATGTCTTGCGGCAAGACGTTGAGTTAATCAACCGGGCAGCTTGACTAAACGACCCTCAATCCAACGTCGACAGAATCGGACTCCTCCTCCCTCCCCTCAAATCCATTTCCGTGCGGAGCTCCCTCATCTGGAATTGATCGCTTGGAGCTCTATTCAAGGCGGAGAATCAACCTAGCGATGTGGAAGGTGCAGCCATGAGCAGCGAATTGACCATTCTGGAATCCATTGTGAAGTCAGCGAATCGACATGACAATCCGGAACGTGTGACCACGCACGACGAGTTGACGATTCGGGGCCTTCTCCTGATGCTAAGGCGACGGCGGGCGATCATTCTGTGGTCCGTTTCTGCGTGCTTTGTATTGGGGCTGATTGCCTGCCTCTTCCTGAAACCGCGCTATAAGGCGTTGGGTGAGATACAGATCCAGAAGTCTGCGACAGACGGCCTGGGTTTGGAGAACCTGACCGGCCCCAAGCAGGAATCAGCCGACGCACTCGAGGAGAATATTGAGTTGCAAACGCAGGCCAACATTCTTAAATCGGACAGCTTGGCTCTCAAAGTGATTGATGACTTACACCTCGAAAGCACGGAAGACTTCAAACCCTCCTTCAATCTCATAGAAGGGACGATTGACCTATTGACGCCCGGCGTCGTACAAGATCCCCCAAACGCAGCGCTCGATGACGCCCCGCGCCGCAGGGACAATGCCATCAAAGTGTTTGCAAAGCACCTGAAGATCAAACTCGAGTCTGGAACCAGGCTCATCGATATACAGTACACAAGCACTGACCCGAAAGTGGCTGCCGCGGTGGTGAGTGACTTGGAAAAATCGCTGGTGGATTACACGTTAAACAGCCGGTTTACGGCCACCAGTCAAGTATCTGGCTGGCTTTCTGGCCAGTTGGCGGAAATCAAGAAAGAGGCTGAACAGCAGCAAGGTAAATTAGAACAACTTCAACGGGAGTCCGGTGTATACAGCCTGGGAATTCCTGACGCGCAAGGCAAGGAGATTGCCTACAGCGCGACTTTGGACCGCCTGCAGCAAGCGACTCAGGAACTATCGGCTGCCACTTCGAACCGCATACTCAAGGGGGCGCTTTACAAGACGATCGAGAATGGCGACCCGGAGTTGATTTCCGGGCTGGCCGGCTCTTCTCTCGCTGGATCTTCCCCGGCCGTGAACAACTCTTTTCTCCTGCTGCAGAATTTGCGCGGCCAGCAATCGACGCTCGCAAGCCAGATTGCGGCCGACCGATCCAAGTACGGATCCTCAAATCCCAAATTAGGCGACGAGCAGGCGGGCCTAGACGCCGTCAATGCCCAAATCAAGGCTGAGGTAGCTCGAATCGGCGAACGCGCAGCGAATGACTATAAAGCGTCGCAGGTGACGGAAGCCAGCAATCGCGCACTTTACGAGCAGGCGCGCAAGTCAGCGGACACACTTAACAATAAGGCCATCGCGCTCTTCATCGCACGACAAGAAGCCACGGATGCGCGATCCCTTTACCAAACTCTTTATTCTCATCTCAAGGAAGCAGGAGTGATTGAAGGATTGCGCTCCTCAAACGTGGCGGTGGTTGACCCGGGACGGGTCCCCTCGAAGCCGCTTCCATACATCTTTATCCTCCCCGCGTTGTCTCTGCTTGTGGGATGCTTCGTAGGAATCGCTGGAGCACTGCTTCGCGAAGCTACCAGTGATCGAATCGAGGCCATGGAGGGGATCGAGATTGCTCTGCGCGCCCCAATCCTTGCCATCCTTCCAATAACCCAGGCGAACACCTTTTCGAGAACTCTAGCGGGCATCGCTTCAAAGGTCCGTTGCAGACTCGGCAACGGCGATCAGGGGTCCGCGGTCGCAAGGGTGGCGGTCCTGGACGGTCCAAACACTGCGTATGTGGAAGCGCTACGGGGATTGCGCACATCATTGCTCCATCCCCACACCGGCATGCGTTCAAAGACAATCCTGATTACGAGCGCTGCAGAACAAGAGGGTAAGAGCACTTTGAGTTTGAATCTTGCCGCTGCACTTGAACAGAACGGTTCGCGAGTGCTGTTGATTGATGGGGATATGCGGAGCGCGGGTCTTTCGGGCTACGTGGGAGTCGAGCGGAAGGCGTCTTCATTTATTGAACGTCAAGGCGGCCTTAGCGATGTTCTTTTGAATGCTTCCGAGCCTGCTTTCCTAACGCCGTTTCCCGAGCTCCCAGGGCTCTCGGTCCTTCCCGCGGGGACCGATCCGAGGCATCCTGCGGAATTGCTCGGCTCGAATCGAATGCAGGCCTTGGTCAGAACCTGCAGGGAGAATTACGACTACGTGCTGATCGATAGCCCACCCATCCTCGCAGTGGCTGATGCGATGATCCTATCCCGTCTTGCGGATACGACTCTTCTTGTTACTCGACATGGGCAAAGCACACGCAAGAGCCTGGAGCGTGCATACCGGACGCTCCACGATGTAGAAGGCAGAAATGTAGGCGTTGTTGTGAATGGTGTTCGTCGAGGCTCCGTATCGTTCGACGAGTTCTACGGGTACAAAGGAACGTTTTACTACACCGAGGTGTGAAATGAAGACTTCTTCGATATTGGTAGTCGCATTGGTCGCAGCCATCTGGGGAACGGCTGTTGCCCAGTCTGCTTCCAGCAACACCCTCCTCATCAGCCCAGGAGACGCACTTCACATCTCGGTACTCGACATGCCGGAAATGGAACAGACGCCCCGCGTGACCGACGCTGGCGACATACCGGTAGTGGGCATTGGCAGCGTGCGCGTGGCGAATATGACCCCCGCGGAAGCCGCAACCGCGATCCACGATCGCTTTGTGAGCACGCACTATCTGAATCATCCGCAGGTGTCGGTTGTGGTGGATCAATACGCCACCCAGGAAGTCACGCTCATCGGAGAAGTGCGTACTCCGGGCGCCTACCCGATCGCAACGCCGCGGCCCATTCTCGATGTTGTAGCACTTGGCGGCGGTCTGACTGAAGCAGCCGACAGGAACATTGTCATCCAACGGCACGGCGACCAGAACTACCCGGTTCACTACAACTTGAATAACAATGCCGATCAGGCAATCAAGGACCAGGTGCTGGTTAACCCTGGAGATACGGTCGTGGTGGTCAAGGCCGGAATCGTGTACGTGCTCGGCGACGTAAACCGACCCGGCGGGTACACAATGGACAACAACGAGTCTAAGATGACCCTGCTCCAGGCACTATCGTTCGCGGGAGGAGCTGCGAAAACCGCCAAAGTGGGACACGTACGCCTCATTCGCAAGGTCGATAACAGCGATGTTCAGATCTCTCTCGGAGACATCCAGAAAGGCAAGCGGCCAGATTTCGCCATGGCTCCCGGAGACATTCTCTACGTGCCTTTCAGTTACGCCAAGAATCTGATCATTTCCAGCTCTGCTGGAATTACCGGGGCTGCCGCCACGGCTGCGGTATATGCGTCGCATTAGGTTATTCCGCAGCCTGCACAATCATTTCCATGGCTGACCTGGATTCGACGGCGCCCGCCGATTGAGCGGTGAGTGGCTCTGTGTGTGGCTGCTTGCAGATCGCCGGCGGAAAGCCACGCGAGTGCGGGCTTTGCAGAACCGTTTGGCATCCAGCACGTTCGCACAATGCGTTCTGGTCGATAAAATCTCACTTCGATTTCTCGGCATTGCTCATTAGGACCTCCACCCACCCCGACAACCGGCGATTTGGAAACACGCAACATTCCCACCGATTGGCCTATCTCCCCACTGCGATCCGGGAAACCAGACAGTGTCGCGCGCCATCGTCGGCTTGGCGCCTGGGACAAGGCCCCCCTTGCTCACCGTAATCGTCGGACTCAACCGCACCTGGTCTCTCAAGCTTTGCAATCGTGAGGTCTGCGCCATGGATACGTTGACATCGGAATTCTCGCAGAGAGTCTCGGCTACAGCCCCTTCCTTATTTGAAGCGCCGAGTGGTTCGTCAGCGCAATCAGCTCCCAGGTCTCCGGGCACTACAACACTCTGGATGCTGTTGGATGCGGTTACGGTCTTTGCAGCATCGGCACTCGCGAAGCTGTACGAACTGCATAATGGGTCGCTGGTTGGAGCACAAGGGTTTTGGCATGGAACGCTGATTCACCGCCGTTCGATGAGCATCCTTTGGGCGCTCTTATTCGGCTTTACCATCGCGCTCTTCCTCACCAGTCGGCGGCTGAATTTGTATACTCCTGCGCGCCTGGCCAGTTTTCTCCACGAGCAAAGGCTGAGCATGCAGGCCTGCTTCACCTCTGGGCTGTTTCTCACCGGGATACTCTATGTGCTTCACCCCGACGACATCCCACGCAGCATCGTGATGATTACGATGATTCTCGTTGCAATCGGGCTGGGAGCCCGGCGGTTCCTATGCCGGGCGTTTCTCTATCGTCAGTTCGATCCCGGCAGGAGCACACGAAACGTTCTCATTATCGGCACCGGAAATGACGCGCATGCACTTAGACGTGAGATGGAGAGTGTCCGGCACCTTGGCTACAAGTTCAAGGGATTTATCAACCTTTCGGATTCCGAGTCGGACTTTTCGGGAACCTCCGAGGACGTGATTGGCACGCTGGATACGCTTTTTCAACATACCCGAAGACAATTCGTCGATGAGATATTCTTGCCCACACCGCGCGACCGCAGAGTTGTGCGGGAAGTTCTGGAAAAAGCTCGAAATCACGGAGTCGATCTCCGTGTGATCCCGGACTTGTACGACGATCTTGCCTGGGGAACTCCCATCGAATACGTTGGACCGGTTCCTACCATCCGGCTCCACTGTGGTCCTGCGCCCAAAGCCGGTTTGCTGCTGAAACGCGGACTCGACATTTTACTCTCGGCAATGGCGCTGGTCTCCCTTTCGCCCGTGCTCCTGGTGGTTGCGCTCGCTGTCAAGCTCGATTCGAGCGGTCCAGTGTTCTATTCTTCGGAGCGAATCGGCAAGAGGGGAGTCGTTTTCCGCTGCATCAAGTTCCGCACGATGGTCCGCGATGCGGAAAGGCGACGCGCCGAAGTGATGCACATGAACGAACGGGACGGCGTTCTGTTCAAGATCACGAATGACCCTCGTATCACAAGAGTAGGCCGTATTTTGCGCAAGTACTCTCTGGATGAGCTCCCCCAGTTCTTCAACGTTCTGCGCGGGGACATGAGCATCGTTGGACCTCGTCCGCCTTTGGCGAGCGAAGTTCAAAAGTACCAGCTTAGTCATCTGCGCCGGCTCGACGTGACCCCCGGCATCACCGGCCTCTGGCAAGTGCAGGCTCGCCAAGACCCTTCGTTCGACAGCTATATCTCGCTTGATGTGACATACATCGATAACTGGAACCTCTGGCTTGACCTGAAGATCATCGCGCGAACCATAGGTGTGGTCTTTGCGGGTACGGGGTCGTAGTCCAGTTGGTCGGCCAGTTCCGCGGATGGTGCTAGCGGTCAGGAAAAAAAGCCGGATCGCCGCTGCGCGTTCGTGTGGCCACCGCAAGACTTATCCGCCGCCTGTAATTTCTACCGAAAAAATCGACTAACAATTTCACATTCAAAGGAGTGAAAATGAGTGCGAATTGCGTTTCGGTTGTCGCTTCCCCCAGCCTATCTGTCGAGACCATCACTTTTCTTGGCGCCAAAATCGACTTGATCACGCCGCTCAGGCTCCTGGACCTAGTCTCTAACTCCATCTCCGCTCGCCAAAAAATCGTCATAGCGCACCATAACCTTCATAGCCTTTGTTTGCATAGCAGGTCTGATTGGGATGCGGTATCGCTTCGGCGCTTCTATGACGAAGCGCAATATACGCTGGCCGACGGAATGTCGATGGTCGCGCTCGGCAGGCTCCTCGGGCATCGGATTGGAATTCGGCATAGGGTAGCGTATAACGATTGGCTTCCTTTCATGCTGCCAATTGCGGTGCAAAGGGAATGGCGGATATTTTATCTTGGCTCCACGCCCGATGCTGCGGCAAAAGGCGGAGAGGTGCTCTGCAACCGATTCCCCGGGCTCCAACTGAAGGTCCATCACGGCCACTTCGATGCTCAATATGAGAGCGATGACAACGCAAAGGTTATGGCTGAAATATCTCGCTATCGCCCCCACATTTTGTTTGTCGGAATGGGAGTGCCTCGTCAGGAGCAGTGGATTCACGAGAATCTCAATGACATTGATGCCAATGTGATTCTCCCATCTGGCGCGACGTTAGATTATATTGCCGGATCAAAACGAATGGCTCCACGGTGGATGGGCAAGATTGGTTTGGAGTGGGCGTTTCGCCTTACTACGGAACCCCGCAGGCTTGGATTTCGATATTTGGTGGAACCCTGGAGCCTTTTGAGCGCAGTTTTGACTAATAACCTCGCTAAATCCAGAGAGGCAACCTCGCCGATTGGTTCTGAAAGCAGCGATTGAGCCCTGCCCTTGCGGGTGCTTTTGAATCGCGGATCGACCATGTGGCTCCGTCTCGCGAATCAAGCTTTGGTCATCGTTCTTGTTGAAAGTCCGACTAAAAGGAAATCCTCTGGAAACGGAAGGTACGGATCATGATCTATCACCTCTTACCGGGAAATGAGTCATTTTCGGCGGTTTCTGGTCTTGCAATTTCCCACGATGTGGCAAATATGATGCGCTACGATGATGCAGCCATAGTCGTCTGCAGAGAAGCCGATGATTCCTGGGGCTTCGCTCCAGATCGTAGCCTTGTGATTCCGCGAATGCGAGTATTTGGGCGAATGAAAGGACGAAAGTATATTCCACGCTGGATCACTACACCCTTCTTCCGGAGCACTTTTCGGCCTCTAATTTCGATGCTGAAACCCGGCGATATTGTGTGGTGCCATAATCAGCCATTTTTCTGCGCAGCGATTGCTCCTTTGATTCGCGCCAAAGGGGCGCTATTGGTTTACCACGCACATAATCCCCTCACGGATAGACCGACTCGCTCAGCCTTCAAGGTATTTACTCCCGATGCCTGCATCTTTGTGAGCGACGCTATCAGGCAAAGAGCTTTGAAGTGGATTCCCTGGCTGAGTAATACATATGTCATTCATAACGGGGCGGACGAAGGCGTATTCTATCCCGCACTGTCGGAGCCCGGCGTCCGAAATCCAGTTCCAATAGTCCTCTTCGTAGGACGCCTGGTCCCAATCAAGGGGGTTCACGTGCTGATGGAGACCATGCGGATCCTTCAGAAGCGAGGGGTGAACGTTCTCTGCAGGATCGTTGGCTCGTCCTTCCTGCACGGAAGCAAGGCAACCTCATACGTTAGGGATCTTGTCAGGAACAGCCCGTCGAACGTGGAATTCAGGGGCTTTTGCGCGCACACTGAAGTTGCCAATCAATATCGATCCGCAGACATCCTATGCTGTCCGTCTATCTGGCAGGAGCCGTTCGGGAACGTGAATATCGAGGCGATGGCTTGTGGAATTCCTGTAGTCGCAACGAGAGTGGGGGGAATTCCCGAGATCGCCGCGGACGGCGGCGTGGTTTTGGTTCCGCCAAATTCGGCTGTGGAACTTGCCGATGCGATACAGAAACTCGCCGAAGACGCGGCCCTGCGGGCTAAAGTCGCAGCCGAAGGACGAAAATCATTCGAGCAACGCTTTACCTGGGCAGCAATTTGCAGCCAGTATCGGCAGCTCGCGGCCAATTTAACTCAAATACAGACAGAAGAGGTAGGGTACCAATGGCAACGGCAGTACGAAGCATGATGATTCCCGCAACTCAATCTGTCACCACCCTGGTGGTGAGCTGGGTGCTGATGGTCCCATTGTTGGTATTTGCCTCACAATGGGGCTTTTCGTTTGAGCATGGCACCATCAACACGGCGGTCGGATCGCTCACTCAAAGTGCTGACGACAGTCTTTCGATGAAATTGCAATCGGCGCTTGTCTACTTTACTTGCGCCTGCCTGATGCTGCCATTTGCCCGAGCCATTCGGGCTAACTTCTATAAGGACATGCTGGTGTCCAGCTTGCCGGTCTTGGCATTTCTGTCCATAGCGTGGTCGCAATTTCCAATGGTCACTCTGGTTCATGCCGTCCTTCTCGCAGCAAACATTGCCTTCGCCTTCTATCTGTTGGAACGGTTCAAGACAAATGATTTGCTCAAGGTACTCATGATGGTTGGCATGGTAGCCGTGATCGGCGGCTTGTTCCTGATCGTGCTCTTCCCCCAATATGGGGTGCAAAGCAGAAGCTCGGTCACTTCCGGGGCGTGGCAAGGAATCTTCCCTCAAAAAAACATCAGTGGATTCGTTTTGACCAATCTGCTTCTGCCGGCGTTCTTTGTTCAATTCAGATCACACTATGCCAAAGCCTTTCGCATTTTGTACATCGGCATGGTTCTTGGCATGGTAGCGATGTCCCGCTCCGCCGGTGCGTGGGTTACCTGTGCTGCCTGCATCGTGTTTGTCCTGGCCATGCGTGGTCTGGTTCGGATGCCGCACAAGGAAGTCGCCGCAATTGTCTTTCTGTTCGTAGGAATTGTCGCGATTGCAGGGGTTTGTGTCTACAGGAATTTCGACCTGTTGATGTATTCAATCGGCAAAGATCCAACCCTAACCGGACGAACCACGATCTGGTCCAGTCTGCTCGCATCGGTGATGAAAAGGCCGATGCTAGGTTACGGTTATACAGCCTTTTGGGGAGGGCTGCAGGGCGAGTCCGCAAATACGGCTGTCCTGATGCATTGGCCAGGAATGGGCTACGCCGAAAACGGCGTGCTCGAACTGTGTCTCGAACTCGGCATTATAGGCGTTGCCCTCTATCTGTTCGTCTTTCTCCGGGCTGTCAAGGATGCAGCCCATTGCTTTATGAGGTGCCCATCTCCTGCGGTTATGTGGTATATCTCTTCGCTCTTCTTTGTCACCGTCTCCAACATTGAGGCAGGCAAGCTGCTGTCGACCTCAGATTTGGGATTCATGCTTTCACTGGTTACCTTTGCAGGCTTGCGGCGCGAGGCACAACTTTCCCGGTTACCGGGCAGGCATCAGCATCATTCGGAGCGCATGGCTCCTGCCAATAATTTACCTGAACGAATGGCACGTTTGTAATGTAGCCCGGAAGTTCCGGTCCTGCTCTCTCCGCCTGCCGCTCCCATTCCAGCCTAAGAACGAATCAACTCAGCTGACTTCCGATATTCAGGGGTACCATGTCTGTATTCAAGAATGGCTCACTTGCCCGCAATGCATCGTGGGTGTTCCTCGGTCAAGGTCTTTCGGTGATCTGCCAGGGAGCATACTTCATCCTGCTCGCGCGGTTGCTCGGCAAGGTCGAATATGGAGTCTACGCCGGCGCCTTTGCAATGGTCGCGATTCTAAGTGCTTATAGCGGCTTGGGCTCGTCTCTCGTTCTGCTAAGACACGTGAGCCCTGATCATCGTAAATTCGCTCCCTATTGGGGCAACGTTCTGATAATCACACCGGCCCTGGGGACTGCCTTCATTGCGCTGCTGATGTGGATAGGGCCTCTCCTTGCGCATTCCTACACTTCTACGCTGGTCTTCTGCGTTGCCTGCGCAGATTGTCTTTGTACCCAGCTCACGATTGCGGCCGGCCAGGCCTTCCAATCCTTCGAGAAGCTGCGCATGACTGCGATTTTCAATCTGCTCGTGAATTCCCTTCGCACGCTATTGGCAGGACTCATGATTTGGCGCCTGCATCATGCCACAGCCCAGCAATGGGCTGGGGCGTCGCTGGCCGTCTCGTTGATTGCCGCCGCATGGGCGCTCTTTAGCGTGACCCGCTCTTATGGCAGGCCTTCCTTTTCCAGGCAATTGTTAAGCCTTCGAGCGGGAGAAGGCTTCATATTCGCGCTCTCCGGTTCCACCGCGGGGATCTATAACAACATTGACAAGGCGATGCTCGGTCATTACGGCATGAACGCAGCGAACGGCATTTATACCATGGCGTACCGCGTCATCGACGTGGCCTGTATCCCGGTCAGCTCTGTTTCCAGCGCCGCCTTCCCGCGCTTTTTTCAGAAGGGCGTGAAAGGTGTCCACAACACGGCTGCGTATGCCACTCGCCTCATCAAACGAACCGTTCCTATAGCGCTGTTGACCACGATAGCGATGCTCTTCGCTGCCCCTCTGATTCCACATCTGCTTGGCCAAGGCTTTAATGAGAGCGTCTTCGCACTGCGATGGCTTTGCCTCTTGCCGTTCTTCCGCAGCCTGCACAGTTGCGCTGCCGATGCCTTAACCGGCGCCGGGCACCAGAGACTGCGGCTGGGAACCCAAACCACAACCGCGGCTTTTAACTTCGCCGTGAATCTCTATCTTATTCCGCACTATGGATGGCTCGGAGCGGCTTGGTCAAGTCTCGCTTCTGACGGCTTACTCGCAGTGCTGAATTGGACTGCTCTTGCGCTCCTCCGGGTCCAGGCAAGCAAGCTGGCGACGGCATCAACTCTCGTTCGGAGGTAAAGAAATGCGGTTATCTGAATTTCTTCGCCGCACCCCGCGTATTCCGCATCGAGTCTATTGGGAAGTACGTAACTGGATTTTTCCAATTCCAAACGTCATTCGCTTATGGCTCAGCAATCGCTATAGTCGAACGCCGGTTACCCAGCCGGTCGGCGTGGTTGTCTCGATGACGAGTTATGGAGGGCGCCTGCGCTTGGTTTTCCTTGTCATTGAATCGATTGCCCGGGGGGAGCGAGCGTCCATCCAGAATCATTCTTTGGCTCGACGAACGAGCGGTATATGACAATCCTCCGGCAACCATTCGGCGGCTCATAACGCGGGGACTCGAGGTCAAGTTGTGCGAGAACTATGGTCCGCATAAGAAGTACTATCCCTACTTGCAATCCTTGCAGAGATTCGACAGCCCTTTGGTTACCGCCGATGATGACGTCCTGTACCCTCGGGATTGGTTGAAGGAATTAGCGGAGGCATTTCAGGATTTTCCTGACGTCATCAATTGTCATAGAGCGCGCGCCATGGTGATCAACGAGCGCGGGATTGGAAAATATGACAACTGGAAATTCGCATCGTCAGCAAAGCCAAGTTGCAATCATATCGCTACCGGTGTAGCTGGTGTCATATATCCGCCGGAGTTCCTAAGATATCTCCACAGCGCTGGGGCTGGCTTTGTATATCGTTGTCTGAGAGCTGATGACCTTTGGTTGCACGTTCAGGCTATTCGAGCCGGATATAGAATCCGCCAGATCCGCCCTCAGCCACTCAAGCTTCTGTCGATTCCGGGCGCGGAAGGCATTGGTCTCTGGAAGACGAACATGTTTGGCGGCAACGATAGCCAGATCGCCAGCACCTACGACGCGGAAGACATTCAAAGGCTGTTCGTAATGCAGGAATAACAGAGCGAAAGAGATCGATGCAGAACATGTTGAGAAGAGACTTTCTTTCCCTTTCAATGCTTGCGTTCGGCGCCGGCACCCAGGGCGCCGGCCCACCTGCGCTGTTGCCGTTTGCCAAATGCATACTCGATTACGGTGCCAAGCCCGATGGCAAAACGCTCAGCACGAAGGCAATCCAGCGTGCAATAGACGAAGTCTCGAGCGCCGGCGGAGGGGGTGTTTACGCTCCGCCAGGGATCTTCCTTGTAGGTGGATTGGAGTTAAAGAGCGGAGTAACGTTCTATCTGGAAGCCGGCTGCGTCCTTCTTGGCAGCGCGTCAATCGAGGACTACCCTTATCATCATGGGCCTCCCATGAAAGGCGACTCGAACGGCCACCATTTGCTCTTTGCGCAGAAGAGCGAAAATTTGACGATTTGCGGCCCGGGGACTATCGATGGACAGGGAACGGCATACTGGCAACCAAAAGCTACCAGTAAGGTGAGGCCCTCTTCGGAATCCTGGAGAGACGTTTATTCCCAGGACTACGAAGCTATAAATAATAACCTGCGCCCCTCGCCGATGATTGAATTTGCACAGTGCCGCAACGTACGAATCAGCGGCGTCACTCTCAGGAATTCTGCGGGGTGGACGGTACGCACAGTGGCTTGCGAAACGGTGGTGATCGACGGTGTCCGAATTCGCAACCCCAGCTTTGGCGTGAATACCGATGGCGTCGACATCACGTGCTCACAGAACGTGCAGGTTTCCAATTGCGATATCGAGACGGGCGACGATGCGATCTGCCTGAAGAGCGAAAACCCTTATGGCGAGGTGTTTCCGTGCAAAAACATCGCCGTCACGAATTGTCATTTGACGACTCCGTGCAATGGTTTCAAGATCGGCACGGCGTCGAAGGGAGCCTTCGAGAACATCGCCTTCAGTAATTCGACCATCTATGCCGACACCGCGAGTCCGATCAATACTCGTCCCATCGGGGGTATAAGCATTGAGATGGTCGATGGCGGCAACATTGACGGTGTCGTCATATCGAACATTCGGATGCAGAACGTGCGCACCGCCATCTTTGTCCGGCTTGGAGAGCGACAGAAAAAGGCGGGAACATCTCTGCGCAACGTTTTGATTGACAACGTTGACGCAACAGGCACGACCTTCGCCAGTTCGATCACGGGCATCCCGGAACTCCGCCCGAGCGACGTCACGCTGAGCAATTGCCGGATCAGGACCGTAGAGCAGGGGCCGGGGACCTGGGCTCGACGGGAAATCCCCGAGGCGGCCGATCTCTATCCTGAAGCCACGATGATGGGACGTCTGCCTGCCTACGGCTTCTTCATCCGGCATGCAGATCGGGTGCGGATGCACAACGTGGAGTGCATAACCGATAGGCCGGATGGACGGCCGGCGGTGGTTTGTGATGACGCGAAGGATTTGATTCTCGCCGGACTGGAACTGGCCGCGCCGGCTGGTGACGGCGCCGTGGTCGAACTGAAGAACACGCAACGCGTATTTATCGCCGGAATGCGCATTCCTGTCGGAGCCAAGACAATCGTCCAAATCAGCGGAGCGGATTCGTCCGGCATATCGTTTGCGGGGAACTCATTCGAGCCCGTCCAACCGACCGTAACTTATATCGATGGGGCAGCGGCAGCGGCACTTTAGGGCAAGGCAAACCAAGGCGCCTCCCGAAAAGGAAATGATGGCGCGTCTCTCAAAAAGACTATCTCTTTCGCCCCACTCCTCACCCTTGATTTTTGAGGAGGCCCAAAACCGCCAACGGATCTCTCGTGATTACTGCGATGGGTAATGGCAATTTATCGCTTAATCGATGTTCAGACTCTTCTTCATTTCTCCGGTGCTTCCACGCCGGTTCCGTCGCTTGCGACGCGCCGACCGGCGGCGATCCATAGTTCGAGAGAGCGAGCCAAGTCGAGGTGAATTACAGGATGGCTACGACCGAGTTTTGTCCAGAGGTCATGTATGAACAGGCGGCAGCGGAGATTTCTCACCCCGGGGCCGTCAAAGCGCGCTTTTATCGGCCCGAGTTGGATGCGCTAAGATTTATGGCGTTTCTTTGTGTTTTTCTGTGCCATGCGTTGCCCTTTCCTGGAAGCGGGCACAGCGCGTCTTTAGAAGGGCCTGCCTGGCGCATGATGCAGGCCTTGCGCGAATCGGGCAACTTCGGCGTAAGCCTCTTCTTCCTGTTGAGCGCATATCTGATTACTGAATTGATGCGACGTGAGAAACTGGCCACGTCCGACCTTCATCTAAAGGCGTTCTACCTGCGACGGATTCTTCGCATCTGGCCGCTCTACTGTTTCATTCTTTTGCTCTGCGTGGTGCTCGGGCCGTTTGTATCGGCTCTTCATATGGGCCCGGGTCAGATTTCGGCAAATCTGTTCTTCTTCGGCAACTGGTACATCGCCGCACACCCGGGCTCGCTGTTGGCGCTTAGCTACTTGTGGAGTATTTCGGTCGAAGAGCAGTTCTATATTCTTTGGCCCGGAATGGTTAAGATCGCGGGTCGCATGGGTCCGGGTCTGGTTGTGCTTCCGTGCGCATGCATTCCTCTGGCACTGGGCGCCATTATCATTGTGGTGCAGCGCACGCAGCATCCTGAGGTCACAGTCTGGTTGAATAGCTTCGTGCAGTTCCAGTTCTTTGCTCTTGGCGCAATCTTCGCATTTGCGCTTCGTGGCAAAGTTCCCAGGTTATCCCGACGGACTCGGACGACATTCTGGATTGGCGGAACTGTGGCGTGGATCCTGGCGAGCGGCGCCTGTCGCGTCAAGGCGCCGAACGCTGGAGTCGGCCCGTTGCGCATCTGGGTGGGATATGAGCTTATCGCGTTAGGATGCGCTCTCTTCTTCTTTGCGGCGCTGGGGATGGCTGCGAAGCGCGTTCCCAAGTGGGCAAGCTATTTGGGCAAGATCTCGTATGGACTTTATGTATTCCATGGGATCGCCCTGCTGATAACCACCGGGGTGCGCAAAGCTGCTGAACATGGCGCCGGCGATCCGCTGTTGGCATACGCGGCCGACCGTGCGTTAGCTTTGGCGCTTACGACTTTGCTGGCCGTCCTTTCTTACAAATACCTTGAGACGCCTTTCCTCAAGATGAAGGATCGATTCGCTGTAATCCAATCGCGAGCCATCTAGCCGAGCAGGCTCACGAAAATGCTCTCGGGCTTGAAAGGGCACGGCTTTTACGCTCAGCTGGGTCAAATTGATCGGGACAGGACCAGTGTTTACGAGCGAGACCGTGCCGCCGACGCTCTTGCCTAAAGACACGTTGCCAAGATTGATCAAACTGGACGACGCAACCAGGGTTGGAGAAGCCGATCGGTTCACAACTTCAGCGGCGCAGCCGGAAACGAAGGAGCCGAAACCGAACGCAGCCAGCGCGACAAGTGCTGTGGATATTTTTCTCGAACCGGCCCCGTTTTCTTCCACGATCGCGGCTTGCAATTCGCACAGGCCGGCACCCAGGTGTTTTGGATCTGGCCGCGTCAGAGTTTAGTTGATAAATAGCCCATCTAAAAGAGACACAGGTTCACCTTTCCGGGAACGCTCATCTCTGAGTGATCCTCGGCCGTCGCTGAATTTTTGGCGGGCTGAACCGAATTCTACTCCTTGTTTACGAGCTGCGGTAATCCTATGGGTTTACTTCAGTGTGGCTCCCATGCAGCGGAAGTTCGTTCAACGGGCTTTGCTTCCCAACGTCGTAATTACCCGGCGGCTGCCAGCCGCGAAGGAGATAGCACCCCTTATGTCCAAGCCAATCTCGATTTGTGTAGTCGGGTCCGGATATGTGGGACTCGTTGCATCCGTTTGCTTTGCCGAAATGGGCCATCAAGTTACATGCGTTGACAATGATGAAGCCAAGGTGAGGACCCTGCGCGAGGGTGGCGTCCCTATCTTCGAGCGTCATCTGCCGGAACTTCTGGCCAGGCACCTGAACCGCGGAGTGGAATTCACCACCGATCTAGGCACGGCAGTCGGGCGCAGTGAAGCCGTCTTCATCGCTGTGGGCACGCCCCAGGGGCAGACCGGGGCCGCCGACCTTTCCTTCGTCGAGGCCGTCGTCTCTGAAATTGCGCGCGCCATCGACAGCTACAAAGTCATTGTGGAGAAGAGTACCGTGCCGGTCTACACCAACGAATGGATCCGGCGCGTTCTGCAGCGTCGCGGCATTAGCCCGGCCAGTTTCGACGTGGTCTCGAATCCGGAATTTCTCCGCGAGGGCTCGGCAATCATCGACTTCCTGCATCCTGACCGCATTGTCGTCGGCGCCAACTCCGAGCGCTCTGCTGGAGTGCTTCGGCGCATCTACGCGCCCCTAACGGGGGGCAGCTATTACACGCAGCCCACGGCTCTTCCGGGTTCACGGAGCGCTTCCAATCCGGCGCTTCTGCTGGTCACGTCGGCGCAAAGCTCCGAGATCATTAAGCACGCTTCCAATGCTTTTCTGGCCATGAAAATCTCGTTCATCAACTCGGTCGCGCGCCTTGCCGAAACCGTCGATGCAGACATTGAAGACATCGCGACAGGCATGGGCCTCGACGCCCGCATCGGCTCCAGCTTCCTGCGCGCCGGGCTGGGCTACGGCGGCTCATGTTTCCCCAAGGATGTGGCGGCATTTCATTGGGTCGCGCAACAGATGGGGGTCAATTTTCAGCTTCTCGATGAGGTGCGAAGGATTAACGAAACCCAGAGGGACAATTTCGTGGACAAGGTACGCACCACGCTGTGGACTCTGCGAGGCAAGCGCCTGGCGGCTCTGGGGCTGGCGTTCAAGGGGGATACCGACGATATCCGCGAATCCCCAGCCATCAATGTGATTCGCGACCTGCTTGAAGCGGGCGCCTCTGTCTGCGCATACGACCCTGCTGCCATGGAGCGTGCGCGCCAAGTGCTGCCGCCCACAAAGGAACTTCACTATGCGACGGATGCCTATGAAGCAGCCCGCGATGCCGAAGCGGTGCTCATCCTTACCGACTGGAAGGAGTTTGCTGAGCTAGACCTCGTGCGACTCAACGACGAAGTCCGTTTCCCAATTGTCATCGACGGACGGAATCTCTACAAACCGAAGACCATGCTCGAAAACGGATTCACCTACGTAAGTGTGGGCCGGCCGGCCGCCTATCACGAGCTGGAGCTCAGCGCAGTGTCTGCATAGTCATCTGTCATACATCACCGGTGCTGTTCAATCAGTGCCCGCAACCCAGCTTTCTTTGGAGATTCTGTCAATGAGAATGCGAGTATTGGTCACCGGCGCCGCCGGATTCCTTGGTTCTCATCTTACGGACCGCCTTCTCAGTGAAGGCCACTCCGTCATTGGAGTCGACAATCTCTCCACGGGCGTCATTAGCAACCTGGCCCATCTTCATAACGAGCCTCGCTTCGTCTTTGAGGAGGGCGACATCTGCGAGCGGCTCGAATGGCGCGATCCCGGCCGCGTGGACTACGTATTCAACCTCGCCTCGCCTGCCAGTCCGCGGGAGTACCTGCGCCTCCCCATTGAAACCCTGCGTGTTGGGGCCTTGGGAACTGAGAACGCACTCGAAATTGCATACCGCTACGGTGCCGGTTTTCTGCACGCTTCAACCTCAGAGTGCTAAGGCGACCCGCTCGAACACCCCCAGAAGGAAGACTACTGGGGTCATGTCAACCCGGTCGGCCCCCGATCCGTTTACGACGAAGCCAAGCGGTACGCGGAGGCGCTTGTAATGGCTTACCACCGCTCACGCGGAATGAATACACACCTGGTGCGTATCTTCAATACGTACGGACCCCGTCTGCGCCCCAGCGATGGCAGAGTCATCTCCAACTTCATGATGCAGGCCCTCCGCAGAGAACCACTGACCGTCTATGGCGACGGCAGCCAGACCCGCAGCTTCTGCTATGTCGACGATTTGATCGAGGGGATCCTGCGTCTCTCGCGCACAAGAGAGCACCTTCCGGTCAACATCGGCAATCCCACCGAGTTCACCATCCTCGAATGCGCGCAGGCTGTTTTGGACGTTACCGGATCGACGAGCGAACTGCGCTTTGAATCCCTCCCCAAGGATGACCCCACCCGCCGCCGCCCCGATATTACCAAGGCTCAAACCCTTCTCGGGTGGGAGCCTCGCGTAAATCTCAGGGAAGGGCTGGAGAGGTCCCTCCATTTCTTCGCATCCAAGGCAGAATTGTCTTCCCGGCTTCTCCCCGTATAAGCCCAAGCGGTTCCATCCCGTTGACTCGGGCCAGGGAAACACCGAACACGTCGAGCCCTGAAAGGCCGACGTACCGTGGAGCAAGCCGGAATGTTAGTTCACGATAAAAGGGTCGTCAAGCAGCAAGCCTCATCTGCTCAATCGCGAACTGGTATAGTCCTACTTCACCAGAATAGTGAAGCCGAGTTGTTCGAGTACGAAACTTGCATGGCCTGGGTCTTTCCCTCCAGAGAACTCAAGCTCCGGGAATGAATACCCGTACTGCAGCTCCACCGCCATGGAGACCACGGATCTTGGGCGGATATCGGCGACCTTCCAAAGCAAATCGTACTTCGTGGATCTGTTTGGTCCTGATGTGATCTCATCCAGCTGACCTGCAAGCGCCTCAAGCACCTGCTCTACGCTCTTCCGGCTCAATGTTGGTATTGGCATTGGTGCGGTCACCCCTTGCCTAGAGAAAATCCCGGGTTTGCATCCAGCCATCAATGCACCCGTCAACCATGTCGGCAGTATCCCTATTTTGCCTTGGTGCACTCGGCATAAACGCGTTTGAGTTCGACAATCCACATGCGGTCGCGATCCGAGATGTCTCTTCCCAGATCGGCGGCGCACTCGTAGAATCCGCCGCCGGGCTTTTGATCGCCGTCTTTATGAACTACGATGCTGACAGCATCCCCGTCCGCACGCGTCCTCATCCCCCAAAATCTGCCCAAGCATGGCACGCATCGCACTGTCATGAAGTCCTATTCGGATGGAAGTGAGTTTGGAGGAGAGTTCACCGTACGAGATCGTTCGTTCTTGGGAAGCCTCTCCCGGAGAGATAACGTAGGCTTTCTTTCGCACATTTGTTTTGGAGTTTGGCATGGGAGGTTGGTACAAGCAGGAGGAGCGAGACCTCTGAGGATGGCGCGATCGGCTGTGGCTGGTTAACAAACCGGACGAACCTCCCCGAAGTCGCCAGTTTCCGTGTTACGACAGGGGGCTCATGTTACGAAAATGCATCCGGACAGGGCGCATCCATATGGACAAACTGGACAGGTTGGACAGTCTCATTGCAACTATAAGCTATTGATTCTATTTGTATTGTATTGATTATACTGATGGTTGCTTGTTACGATGGCGGAGAGAGGGGGATTCGAACCCCCGATAGAGCTTTTGACCCTATAACGGTTTAGCAAACCGCCGCCTTCAGCCACTCGGCCATCTCTCCGGCGTTCCTCCAGGATTATACCGGAACGCGATTCGACGCGGATATCTTCCCGTGTCGGCCGTCCTCTCCTGCCCGGCTTCCCGGCTTGCGCTCGCTACGGATCACGACCGTCTCGGCGATCCGATCGTGAACGCAACAATGGTTTCGGTTGGTGAAGTACTGCACGAATCCAAAGCCCGCTTCCAGGGCCGACGCCCCGTACCCCAGGGCCCTTTCGATCGCCTGCCATAACGAGATGTGCTCATGGGTAAGAGAAGCCACCCGTATGCCCAGCAGGCGTTTGCCCGGCGTCAGTCCATTGGTGCGCCACACGAACAGGCCAAAGTAGAGAACCAGCCACAGCACCCAGGCCATGTGCGAGAGGCCGTGGAAATCCAGCCGCACACGGACGTGGGCGGAGTCATAGACGTTCTCTTTCAAACGCAGCCGCTCCTCAAACAGGTACCGCAATCCTGACACGGCCGGAATGTACGTGCCAGCCACCAGCGCGATATCGATGAGCCACGCCGCGAGGCGCCGCCGGAAGCTGGCAAGTGGCGTGCCGGCGAGCGCCTCGGCGCGCCCGGTATCGTGGGGATCGAAGATGCGGTTCGTTCTTTCGCGGAGCATGGACCCAATATACGTCCCGTTCATTCGCCCATCCTTGATTGTGCACCGGCTTTCCGCCTGCCCGAAGGTCTCATCCTCCATCACATTCTTCGCTTCCGGGCTGATAGGATTTGCCTATGTTTTTGTCGGCCATTCCATCGCTTTGGCTCAGCCCCCTTGTGGTTCGATGTTCCCTGCTCCTGTTGATCCTCTCTCTGGCTCCGTATGCGGCAGCTCAGACAGCATCCGCTTCCCCCGACCGCGATCACATCAACGAAATTCTCCGCGGGTTGAACCGCGGCCGTTCCGTGGCCCAGGTGGCGATTTCTCCTGACGGCAAGCGCCTCGCATGGGTACAGGACATACGCGAGACTGGGGGCATCCTGGTTGCTTCCGTCAATGACTTGGGAAAACCGCAGCGCATCTCGGCCGCGATCAAGCCCGAGGACCATTGCCGGGAAAACCAGATCGCCTGGGAACCGGATTCGAAGGCCCTGGCGTTCTTCTCTGATTGTGCGCGGCCCGGCGAGCAAGCGGACCTCTATCTCGACCGGCTTGACGACAACCCGGCCCAGCGCCTGACCGAGTTGCGCGGTTATGCCGACGACCCATCCTTCTCCCCCGACGGAACCCGGGTGGCTTTTCTTTACGTGGAAGGCGCAACCCGGCCGGCCGGAGCGCTGGCCGCCATGAAGCCGCCTTCCGGGGTGATCGGCGAGGAGGGAGTCGAGGTCCAGCGCATTGCCGTCGCCAAAGTCGATATCGCCTCCCCTGAAGCTCCAGACCAGGTCAGTCCGGCGAACCTTCATGTCTACGAGTTCGACTGGGCGCCCGACTCGAAGGGATTGGCATACATCGCCGCCGATCCACCCGGCGAGAACAACTGGTGGGTCGCCAAGCTCTATACGCAGCGGATTGTGGAGCGCATCGAGTTTGGCGGCCAGACAGGCCGTAGAGATCTGGTGGGCGATCAGCCGAGAACAATTCTCGAACCGGCAACGATAGCCGGTCCGCTTCACGGGCTGCAGATCGCGGTCCCGCGCTGGTCGCCTGACGGCGAGGCCATCGCTTTTATCGGCGGCCTGATGAGCGACCAGGGCTCGACCGGCGGCGATGTCTGGATCATTTCTGCCTCCGGCGGAGTTCCGAGAGACCTGACCGCGGGAAGGCCAACCACTCCTTCCTGGATCGAATGGGACGGCGACCAGCGCCTGTTTATCTGCGAAAACGCTGGCGGCAACGATCAATTGATCCGCTTCAAGCTGCAGGGCGACCGCACCGGCGACGGGACGATCACCTTCGGCTCACCCATCTTCAGCATTCCCGGCAATGTAGGCGACGGGCGTATCTCCCACAGCCTGTCCGCCACTTCCGATCACTCTTTATTTGTGTTCCGTGCCAGCACCTTCGACCATCCCATGGAAATCTACGGCGCCAAGCCCGGCACGGTCATGACCTCCGGGCTCGCGGGCGTCCTCCAGCTTTCGCATTTCAACGACGCTGTCACACCGGCCTGGGGCAAGGCAGTTTCGCTCAGTTGGAAGAGCGACTCGTTTCACGTCCAGGGCTGGCTTCTTGAGCCCAAGGATTACGATCCCGCAAAACACTATGCACTGATTGTCGAGGTGCACGGCGGCCCCGCGGCGGCTGTCGAGCCGCGCTGGGGCAGTATTGGGGGCCTGAGCGCCAACGCTTTTTCCGCCCTCGGTTACTTCGTCCTGATGCCGAATCCGCGCGGCAGCTTCGGCCAGGGCGAGGCTTTTACACAGGCCAATGAGAAGGACTTTGGATACGGCGACCTGCGCGACATTCTCCTCGGCGTTGACACGGTCTTGACCAAATACCCGGTCGACCCGGCCCGCGTCGGCATTACCGGGTGGAGCTACGGCGGGTTTATGACCATGTTCGCCATTACCCAGACCAGACGCTTCAAGGCCGCCGTAGCCGGCGCCGGCATTGCCAACTGGCAAAGCTATTACGGTGAGAACTCCATCGATCAGTGGATGATCCCCTACTTCGGCGGCTCCGTCTACGAGGATCCCGCCGTGTACGCGAAGAGCTCGGCGATTACATTTATCAAAAAAGCCAAGACTCCCACCCTCGTCGTGGTGGGCGATCGCGACGGTGAGTGCCCGGCGCCGCAGTCTTTCGAGTTCTGGCATGCCCTGCGCGACCAGCACGTCCCCACGGAGTTGGTGGTATATCCCAACGAAGGCCATGGATTTGTCGATCCCGCGCACCGGCGCGACGTCATGGACAGGGCCGTGGAATGGTTCGCGCGTTATATGCCGGCGGAGACAGAGGGAACAGGGAACAGGGAACCAGCATCAGGAAACCAAAACTGATGCCCGAACCCTGATCCGAGGCTTTCCAATCGGGCCTGGGAGCAGTCTATTTATAAGGACATGGACGATCTGGCCCTCGGCGGCCGCCTCATCCTGCCCTGATACACTTCTCTTTGGAGAAAAACTGGCTTTGCCGGCCGGCCGAGTGCATGTCTGATCGTGCCGGAGGCCTAAACGTTTTTGCCCCGGGGCAGGCCTGCGGGTCCGGGCCGGCAGGTGTGATTCAACTCCAATCATCTAATGTTTTCTTGAACAGACCGTCCCGCAGATGGAAGGTGGGGCGGGGAGGATTCATGCGGCGGTTTTTGACGCTTGGCTTTCTGCTGATTCTGGCGCTTCCTGCGGGAATTACCTTTTCCGGCTGCTATCGCAATCCCGCCGGGAACTATTGCAACGGCCTCGGCTACGGACTCAAAAATACCGACGTCTACGCCATCACGCTTCAACCGGAGACGACCGGCATTTCCATGGCGTTCGGACAGACCCGCCAGATCACCGCACCCACTGCGGTTACCTGCAAGAACGCTCCCGCGTCCGTCCCCGGCTATACATACGGCACCACCAATAACCGGCTGGTCGACATTTCCCCCGCCGGAAACATGTGCGCCGGCACCTGGAACCGCAACTCCGGCGGCGGCATCGCCGACTACACCATCTGCAATTACCCGAGTCCGCTCCCCAATTCGGGCGGTATTCCCTATTCCGTCGCGTATATCACCGCCTCGGCCGCTTCGGTGACCTCCAACCCCGTCGCCGTCTATGTTCACGCCCAGGTCAGTTCCATCACCCTTGTGGGTCCGCAACAATGTTTGTCCCAGGGGCAACTCGCGGTGCTCGACGCCCAGGCCTGCTACAGCAACAAAGGCCAGCAGTATCTTTTGTGTGCGCCATCGTCGGTGACGCAGTCCGCGTCTCCCAGCCTGGCCTGCCAGTTGCCCCTCGTTAATGGCAGCCGGATTAAGTTATCTACCGTCCCGAGTTGCAGCTCATCCATCGGCACCCTCAGCTATACCGCAGGCACGGGCGCGATCGCCTCGATCAATCCCATTACCAACCAGATCACCGCCGAACAGCCCGGCACCACTGCAATTACCGCATCTGTCGCCGGTTCGGGATCGGCGGCGGGCTATTTTTCTACCTGCCCGCCCAAATCCATCTCCATCACTCTCAACGGCTCGACTTCCGCGACCGTCACCCAGGGCGTCCAGCAGAACCTGGTCACCCAGGTGTTTGACACAAACACCGCTCCACCGCCGAATGGCTGCGGTGCGCAGGGTTGTCCCATCAACGGCTTGGTGCTCGACTATCAATCGACCAACCCGCTCGACATTACCGTCAGCTCCGGCGGGGCCGTCGGCGCCCTTTTTCCCGGAAGCGCCGACGTTTACGCCCTCTGCCAGCCGGGTTCCTGTAATCCCACCCCCATCAACCAGGTCGGCCTCTACGGCACCGGGCTCGGAGTTTCCAGCAATCCCGTCGCGATCACCACACCCGGCACGGCCAGTTCCTACATTTGGTATTCGGCTCCCGGGTACTCGCAGTACTTCGTACCGGTCTCCTTGTTAAATGGCACCGTGGGTTCCACTGTTCGCATTCCCTATGTGCCTAACTCGATGGTGATGGACCGGACTGGAAACAGCCTCTACTTCGGCTCCTCCCACGAGCTGATGATTTTCAGCACCACCAGCAGCACTCTCAGCAAGCAGGATCCCTCCGTTCCCGGCGTGGTGCTCGCCGTGGCGCCCAACAACTCGCTGGTGCTCATCAACGACCGGACGCGCAACGTCTTCTATCTCTACAACCCCAACGGCACCATTTCCTCCACCTTCGGAGGGTTGGGCGTGTCGGCGGAATGGACCCCCGATTCCAAGACCTTGTATGTCACCGACAGCGCTGGGCTGGGTGGCAGTCATACGGATACCCTTTATGTCTTCAACGCCAACACCGGCTGGACCACCTATCCTCTGCCCAATTCCAGCGGGTCGAGGGGCGCTTTGGACTGTGCCGCCAAGATTTCCAACTATGGGTACGGGTCATGCCAGGACCTGGCTATCATGGTTCCCAGCGTCGGCGCTTACCTGAGCGGAAATACGACCATTGCCCACACCTGGTGCCCCGAAGGAAATGCCGCCGCCTATAAAAACATGATTTTCTATCCGGGGCCGAACGATCTGGTGCCCGCGGGCGATTCGGTGAATGTGGAGACCGACGTGGTGGCGGCCACCAACGACGGCAGCCATATTCTGGGCGCCACTCTGGCGGGCGGAGGCATTCTCCTGTCCGACATTGGTGTCAAGATTCCCACCGACGCCAGTGGCTCCAGCAACTGTCTGCCGCCTGGAGCGAATCAGCCATCGCCGGGCCCCGGCGGCCCATTGAGTCCGCTATTGCTTTCCCACAACGATCATCAAGGACAGATCAACGTCGCAGCCACCTCCGTGAATCAAATCGTGACGTCGCCTGCGCCGGTGACGGGAGGAACCAGCGTTGCGGCAGAGACTCTGAGTTTCATAACCTATAACGGGACCACCGCTGGAGCGAAGCTCCCCTACTACACTCAGTCGACTCAGGGGATCAGTCTGAATTCGGGATTCGGCACGATTGGCACGATCGCCTTCGCGGGAAGCACGGCGTCGAGTATCACCGCGCCCGTGGCCGGGGCATTCAGTCCCGACAACACGCTTTTCTTCGTCTCCACCTCGGGCGACAACCTGATCCACTACATCGATACCACGACGTTGACCGACACCCAGCAGATCAATCTGAATTTGCCCGCCTGTGCTCCGGGCAGCGATCCCGACTGCCTCGTCACCAAGCCCATCTCCGGTTCGGTGCCGGCAACCGCGATCGCCGTCAAGCCTCGCGGCACGACGTAAGAAGACGTAAGAAAGGGAACGGAGAATAGGGAACGGGGATTGTCATGGTTTTCTGATCCTGATCCCTGATCCCTGATCCCTGACCCCTGTTCCCTGATCTCTGTCCGATAGAATCGGATCATGATCAAAGGGATGTCCTTCCTGCGTCCCACCGGAAGCGCAGCCGCCTACGAGCACCTCGCGAGTTTTTTCTCCGCGCTGGGGTTCGAGCGGGGCCTTGGGTGGCAGGAGGAGACCAGCCGCGGCGCATCCTTCCTTGCGCCCCTCGGCAATCTCGAATTCGTCGACGGCGTCATGCCGGAAATGTCCCCCGTCTGCGTCGAAGTAACGGCGCTCGACGCCGTGCACCGGGCCGCCACCGCGTGGTTTCGCGGTGAAGGCATCGAGCCCGCGGTGCGCATGACCGCCATCGTCGATACCCATTGGAAATCGCGCATGTTTACCGCCGAACCCGAATCCGGCCACGCGTTCACCTTCTGGGCCTGGGACGATCCCCTCAGGAGCAAACCCGTCGCCGTCGAAGGCGATCTCTCCGCTGAAGGCATGCGGTTCGCCATCGTGGTGGCGCGCTGGAACGCCGTCATCACCGAGCGCCTCCTCGAAGGCGCACTCGACGCGTTATTGCGCAGCGGAGCCCGCCGCAGCGATATAGAGATTGCGCGCGTGCCGGGCTCGTGGGAAATCCCCGCCGCCGCGCGCACCCTCGCCGACCTCGCCAGCGAGCCCGACGCGATCATCGCCGGCCGCCACATCGATGCCATCATTACCCTTGGCTGCCTCATCCGCGGAGAAACCGCCCATTACGAGGCCATCTATAACGAAGTGGCGCGCGGGATCGGCCAGTCGCAGCAGGAAACCGGCATACCCCACAGTTTCGGCGTGCTCACGTGCGAAACGGTGGAGCAGGCGCTCGACCGCGCCGGCATTAAGT
>Ga0206999_10021_pt1 | contig 41597 bp, 36 predicted proteins | sample Alteio_BWMinCont_92_FD_153482 | JGI IMG/M metagenome (GOLD analysis project Ga0206999, IMG submission 153482) | Enriched cells from forest soil in Barre Woods Harvard Forest LTER site, Petersham, Massachusetts, United States -... | ecosystem: Environmental > Terrestrial > Soil > Temperate forest >...
GGGCGCCGCCGCACACTTCACCGGCCCGCGCGGTTTGGCCGTGGACAAGGACGGCAATATCTATGTCGCCGATTCCGACAACGCCGCCATCCGTAAAATCACGCCAGATGGAATGGTGACAACACTCGGCCAAAATTCCCCCAAGCCATAAAAGTTTTCCCGAAGCTTATCCAGTAGTTGCCACGGGCTGCTGCGCGCCGAGAGAGCGCGGGGGAATGGCCGGGGTCAATTCGGAGTGTTCAATGGTGAGAACGAGGTCGCCGGATTCAGGGTTTTTCCACATGCGCCACCAATCGTAGAGCCGGGTGATCCAGATGCGCGGTTTTTCAGCAAACAATTTGCGGGCGAGGGCGAATTCGCGCGCGCGCAGGGTCTTGAGGCGGCGCTTGAGGCGTTTGCGCACGGGGCGGAAGTTGGCGAGGTCGGCGTAATGTTCTTCGCGTTCGCGTACATGGGTGGCGAAGACGAGGTAGTCATGGTCGTCGCCGAGCAGCGCACCGAGCCGGCGGAAATCTTTGCGCAGACGGTGGACTTCGTCGGCGCTGACGTTGGCCAGGATTTCGAATTGGTAGCCGAGGTCCTTGACGCGCTTGCGCCAGTCGTGAAAGCAATCACCCAGATGCCCCGCGCCGTGTTTGGTACAGCGTTTGTAGTCGGCGCGCGCGCGACGGTAGGAATTTTCCAGGCCGGGGGCGATGGCGGCCCAGCCGCGCGTTGAAAAGGGCAGCTTGCGAAACTCATCGGCCGTGCGGCGCAGGGACTTGGCCGCGTTTTTCAACGCGAGGGCGAGGTCTTCCTTGCTCTTCGCCGCGTGCGGTTTGACGCCGAGCAGCCGGGCGGCGTCCTTCATCCGGCGCGGTGCGGTGTCCTCGAAAACGCGTTTGAGCGTCTCGCCGGCGACAAAGGAATCCCGGAATCCGGCGAGCGAGCGGCCCACTTCGCGCAAGCGGGTGTTTTCGCGTTTTACCGCTTCGACATCTGTCACCGGCTTGAGCAGCCGCAACAGCGCCCGCAGACGTTTTCCCTGGACGCGCACCTGGTGGATATCCTCCGTGAGGTCGGCCTTTTTGGGATGCTCGATGCGATGCAGGGCCGTGTTCGCGTGGCGGCGGCCGATGCGCACGAGCCCGTTGCGCACGCTTTCGCGCCGGCGCAAGGCGTCCAGCGACTCCGCCGCTGTAGGCTGAGTCTTGGTGCGGGCAGGCTTGGATTTTGTCGCGGGCATCGAAGGGCGGGGTGGGGCAAAGACACGGAGGTTAAGTAAACGCCTGTGGCCGATGCTCCCGCAAGTGAAATTGACCCATTCGTCGCAAATGTAACACTTGTAACATTTCTGGGGGGATTACCCTCATTAAACAAGATTCCTCTGGTGGAACGTCTCATATAGACAGGTGCTCATGCCGGCTGACCTCGCCCGACTCTACGACGACCATGCCCGGGCGTTGTTCGCCCTGGCATTGAACCTCACTCGCCGGGACGCCGATGCCCGCGACGTGCTGCAGGAGGTCTTTCGCCGCCTGGCCGCCAGGCCCGAATTGCTCGACGGGGTGGAAAACCCACGGGCGTTTTTGCTCCGGCTGGCGCATAACCAGTCCATTGACCTGCTGCGCCGACGGAATACGCGCGAAAAGTCTGACACCGCCTCCACCGGGGAACCAAGCACGGGGCATCCTTTTGCCGCCAGTGAGCGGGCGGACGAGGAGGGCTTTCGCCGCGCCTTGGCTGCTGCCCTGGTGGAACTGCCGCCCGAGCAGCGCGCGGTCGTCCACCTCAAACTGTGGGAAGAGGCCACTTTCGAGGAAATTGCCGGCATTCTGGACATTTCCCCCAACACCGCCGCCAGCCGCTACCGCTACGCGATAGACAAATTGCGCGGGCGGCTGCGTCCCCTTTACAACGAGATAAAAGACTTATGGACGACTTCGAACAATTCCTGAAAAACCAGCCCCTGCGGGCCGTGCCGCCGGAATGGCGGGGCGAAATCCTGGCTGCTGCCGCCAAAGGCGGACGGAAAGAAACGACCGTGTCCGGCTGGCGCGGATGGCTGTGGCCGTCGCCCTATGCGTGGGGCGCGCTCGCGGCGGTCTGGGTGGTGATTCTGGGGCTGAATATCGCCTCGCAACGGGAAATGAGCCGCACCATGCCACGCGGGCCGATGCCCAGTGAACAGGAAATGGTCGCCGCGCTGACCGCCTATCGCCGGGAACTTGAGGAGTTTTCCACCATGGCCAAAGCGCCGCGGCCGACGGCTCTGCCAATTTTGAAGCCCGATTCCCCTGGCGCGTGGCTGGAGCGGCGGGAACCGGAGGCGGCAACCCTTGCCTAGTTTATGTTTTCAAATCCCATGGAAACATCTGTCAGCCTTCCTCGCGTAGCGAGGGTTGAAAGTAGCCGTGGGCTTCAGCCCACGGTATTCACGTCGGCATTTCCACCGCGTCGCGTAGCGACGCTTGAAAACCGGGCTGAGCCGTCCCGCCGTTCAAGCGTCGCTACGCGACGCGTTTTGTTTCTTCGTTTGTTTTCCGTGGGCTGAAGCCCACGGCTATTATCGTTGCTTCGCTACGCGAGGCGAAGGCATCCCACCCCATGAATTCCTCCGAAAAATTTCCCACGTTTATCCGCTGGAACCGTTACTTTTGGAAATGGGCCAATCGCTGGGTGCGTCCGCTGGTGCGCCCCGTGTTTTTCACGCTCGTCTGCCTCATAACCCTGGTCGCGCTGGTAATTGCCGAGGAAAACTACCGAACCGGCAAGGCGTGGGAAAAATATCAGTCTGAGGCCAAAACTCGCGGCGTAAAATTTACCTTGGCCGAGCTGGCCCCGCCGCCGGTGCCCGACGACCAGAATTTTGCCATGACGCCCTTGCTTAAGCAGCTATATACCGACGGCTATAACCGCAAAAGACCGTCGAAAAATCTGGATGTGTATGAAAATGCAGATGCGGATACGGAGGAGAGACCCAACGAGATGCATTATTTTGGACTCGGCGATTGGTCGAATGGCGAGCGAGTGAATCTCGCGAAATGGACCACCCATTTTCAATATTTTCATCAACCCGACATTTTGACGGCGCTGAAAAAATATGACGCTGAACTGACGGAAATCAGTGTGGCCGTCCAACGGCCTTATTCACATTTCCCCTTTCCCTACGACAAGCAACCGGCTATCAGCATAATCATGCCGGAGATTGCCAGTTTGGGGCAACTGGCGGAGTTATACGAGTTGCGCGGCCTGGCGGAACTCGCCGACGGGAAAAGTGATGCGGCATTGGCAGACACCGTGTCGCTATTCAAATTGTCCGTAGCCACTCGTGACGAACCCACGCTGATAGCCATGTTCGTCAGAACCCGCACATTGGATGACGGTTTACAAGTCGTGTGGGAAGGGCTGGAGGATCGAATTTGGACTGAAGCACAGATCGCAAAATTGCAGCAAGAAATCCAAAAAATTGATCTCCTGCCGCAAATTCAACTGGCCGGACAAGGCGAAAGAGCGCTTTTCGTAAACACTCTCGAATGGCTCAAACAGCAGAATATTGCCACCCGGGAAAAAAACGTCAAAAACATGACGAGTGGACGCGATGTATCCGGCGAATCGTCCCTTGATTCATTGGAGATCAATTATAAGCTTCTCATGCAGGTGTTGCCTTTCTCCTTGGATCGCGCCCTGCTTTTAGGCAACGAGTATATGGATCAATACATCCAGCCAGCCGTTAATTTGGCCGAACGGCGGTTTTACCCTGATGTGACGGAGGCCGGAGAAAAAGCACTACATGCCCAAATAGGGTTAAGCGGGTATCTCCCAGGTCGTCTCTATTTGACATTTTGCAGTTCGGAAAAGGGTTCATTGAGGCATTTTGCCCATGGGCAAACTTCCCTGGATGAGGCGGCCATTGCCTGTGCGTTGGAACGCTTCCGCTTGGCCCATGGTAATTTCCCGGAAAAGCTGGAGGAATTAGTTCCACAATATATCGCTCAACTGCCGCATGATATGATTACGGGAAAGCCGCTGCATTATCAACGCACCGACGATGGCAATTTCGTTCTCTATTCCACCGGCTGGGATGGAATTGACCGCCAGGGCAATCTTTTGAAAAAGGATGAATTTAATCCCGGAATCGACAACTGGATCTGGCGCTATCCGGAGAAGTGAAAGGATAGGGCTAAAAAGTGGTTAGTGCGTTTTTACCATCTTTGTGGGCGCGTTGGGTGCTTTGGCCTCGCGTAGCGAGGCCATGATAATAGCCGTGGGTTTTAACCCACGGTATACCGGACGCCATTTTTACGGCGTCGCGTAGCGACGCTTGAACCTAACCCCACAAATATTTCTCATCGCCTGCGATTTGATGCTTCGCCAAAAACGCCCGATATTCCTCCTCGAATGTCTTGGTGCGATGATGCTCCCGCTGTTCTTTGATATATTTCACAACTCCATCCAACTGCGATTGACTCACCGAAAACACAGCGTAACCATCCTGCCAGGCGAAATGGCTGAGACGAGGAATTGGTGGACGGGCGTCTTTTATCCACGCTGACGTCCCGCCCTTGAGCAACTGGGCTGCCTTGCTTACGGCCAGATTGGGCGGCAGGCTCAAAAGTAGATGCACATGGTTGGCCGTGCCGCCAACCGCGATGGCCTTGAAATCATTTTCATCCGCAATGCCGCCGAGGTAGGCCCAAACGCGCGATTCCAAATCGCGGTGGATGAAATCCTCCCGGTTTTTCGTGCTAAAGATAACATGATAATAGAGGGCGGCGTAGGTATTGGCCATGGACAACATGATTGCCGGGCGATGCCGGTCGGCAATCAGATTTTACATCACCCGGATTCAAGCGTCGCTACGCGACGCGGTAAAAATAGCGCAATGGAAACCGTGGACTAAAGTCCACGGCTATTTTCGTAGCCTCGCTACGCGAGGCAAGGCGGGTGATGCGGAAAGGTAAAGACGGCGGGCTGCCCTCAGCCCGCCGTTCCGGGGATTCAAAAACACCTTCCTACTCATACTCCAACTCCAGCACCACTGGACAATGGTCCGATAAGTAAGCCTGGAGGACTTCGCAGCGGCGGACGCGGTAGGGCTTGGGGACTAAAATAAAATCGAGGCCGCGGCTGGGGAGGTGGGCGGGAAAGGTTTTTTCCTCTGGGGCCGGCCAGATTTCATATTCGCCATGCGCCAGCAGCGCGGCAAAGAGATGCCGCACGGCGTCGCCCACGCGGCGCGAGTGCGTGTTGAAGTCGCCGCAAATTATGGGGCAGAGCGGGCGTTTTTGCGGGCAATCGGGGTGGGGGTGCGCGCGGAGAAAGGCGATGACTTTTTCGACCTGCTCGATACGGCGCTTACGGGAACGGTAATCGAGGTGCAGGTTGATAATAGGCAAAGCGTGGCCGCCGATGACGACTTCGGCGTAGAGAAAGCCTTTTTCGCCGAGCAGGGCGGCGCCGAAGGGGTTGTTTTTCCAAAAGCGCACGGGATGGCGCGAAAGGATGGCATTGCCGTAGGCCAGCGGCTTGCGGCCCCAGCGGCGGTTGTTGACGCCGAGGTAGGCGTGCGCAAAACCGGTTTCCTTGCGCAGCGATTCGAGCAGGTTGATGTGCTGGTTCCAGTGCGAGCTTTCGTCCACTTCCTGCAAGGCGACGATGTCCGCGCCGGATTCAGCGAGGAGCCGCCCGATTTTCTGCAAATTGGCGTGGATGCCCTTCGCGGTGTGGAAGCCCTGATAGAGAGACAAACCGCGCCCGTGGGCGATATTGAATGTCACCAGGGTCAGGCGGGCCATGAGGGAAGAATGAAGAAGGGAGGGTGGGGAATGAAGTGAAATCTTTCCTCGAAATGCCGGCGGAAGTTCTCTATCTTCCGCCATATGTCCCTGGCCTTTCGAGATTTCAGCCCGCGTTTGATGGCGCCCGCGCGCGGCGGCAGCCCTGCCCAATGGGAGCCGGTGGCCAGCGTCGTCCAGCGGGCGAACCAATGGCTCGAATCACAAGGCCTGCAGGCCATGAACGTCGAGACGCTGCTCCTGCCGATGGGGAAGACGGCGCAGCCGCTTTCGTCCGCCGCCGGCAGCTTGGAACGGTGGGACGAGGACCATCAGTGGGTGCAGGTGGTGCGGGTCTGGCACGAGGCGAACGTTCCGTCGATGGCGCCGCCTCCGTTGGGCGGAAGTTTTTCCTCCGGCCAGGTTTTGTAGCGCAATAAAAGAAACTAGCCCTTCAGAGCTTCGGCGATCCACCCCGCGAAGGGTTGTTTGTCCGCCTCGATTAAATAGCGCGCAGCATTGTCACGCACATGGCGCACGAGGGTTTGGGCCAGCACCTGGGTCGGCGGAGGCAGCGCACCACCGCGCAGTTGGGCCGCGAGAGCTGAAACCAAGCCATGGGCAAAGTCCCAATCACCTTCGGCATGTTCGCTTTCCAAATACGCTTGCGCGGACTTGAGGTAATAGCCCAGCACACCCGGCGCGAGGTTGGCGAAGTCCGGCGCGAGTGATTTGCCATAGACACGCAAGTCCTGTTCGAGTTCGATGAAAGTCTTGCCGCGAAAATGACGCAGGAGCTGGGCGCGTTCGAGTGAGCTGGCACCGGGCGCAACAAGTTCTTCCGCGAAAGGCGGGTCGTCCGGATGGCGGACGCGAGTCGGAGCGGGCGGGGTGGGGATGGAGGCTGCGCTTTCCGCCGAAATCAGGCCGGCGGTGATGGCGGCGTCGCGGGTGATGCCGTAGAGAACCGCATCAATATATTTCCCGTCCTTTTTAAAATGGCGCGGGCGCAGTCCCTCGCGCGTCATGCCGACTTTTTGCATGACTCGCCCGGAGGCGTCATTGCTGGCGAAATGTTCGGCCTCGATTTTTTCGAGCGCATATTGTTGAAATCCATGGGTGAAGAGAGCGCGCAGAGCTTCGGTAGCGTAACCCTGATTCCAATACGGCCGGCCAATCCAGTAACCGAAAGTTCCGCGGTCGCACAGGCGATTGACGTGCAGGGAAACGGAGCCAATGAGTTTTCCGTTGCCACGAACGGCAAAGTTCACCCGTTCGCCTTTAAGAAAAACCGGCAGATGACTGGCAATCCAGTTTTGGGCGTGTTCGGGTTTGTAGGGATGCTCGATGAGCAGCGTCGTCGCGTAAATTTCCGGATGGCCGGCGAGCTCAACCAACGCCGGCACGTCGTCGAGCGTGAAGGCATCGAGCACGAGGCGCGCAGTGGCCAGGCGGGGAATCATGTCTTTAGCGTATGAATGCCGCATACCGGGGCAAGCGCGGAGAGGCGACCGCCCATCACTTCTGGTCAAACATTTCGGCGGGGACGCCCGTCTTGATTAAGTTGGCTTTTAATCTGCTGGCGTCGTCAAGCAACATACCTTCCTCGAGATGGTGGATCAATTGGACGCTGGCTTGGTTAACTTCTTCGTGAACGAGAGGGCTGTTTATGTTGAGATGGTAAGTGTTATCCTTCGGCGAGAATAGGATCGGGATGGGCTGTGTCCCCAATTTTTGGTAATAATTGGCCAACTCATTCCAGAACGCGCCATTGTTCGAGTCCAGCAGCAGTCCTTGCAAGGCTTCCACGATGGCGTCAGCCGGGCGGTTATTCTGATAGTAGGCCAGGGCGGTGAGGCGGTAACCGACGGCATCCGTCGGCTTAAGGCGAACAGCGTAACTTCCGGCGGCGGCGGCATTCGGCCAGTCGTCGAGTTTTCCGTACGTGAGGCTGAGCAGGACGTAGATGAGATAATTGCCCACGTCGGAAATTTTATTATCCGGCTGGCCATGCCTCTTTCGCGTCTCGTGGGAGGTTTGGTTGACCCAGTGATCCACATCCCGTGCACGCAACAACACTGCGAGCGATTTGTTATAGTATTCGCGGGCTTCCTCCGGCTTCTGACGTTGAGTCAGGAATTCGCCTTTCAGGCGGTATTGGTCACCGAGTTGTTGGTAAAGAGTGTTGTCTTGCTTCGATATGGGCAGGGGAGGATTATCCAGAATGCTCAGGCCGCGTTCGCCAAGCTGGATGGCTTGATCGAGGGCCTCTTCCTTGAGAGCAGTGTCGCCCGGGTGTTGGTCACGGGCTTCTTGCCAGAGAACGCTGGCATAGCCTTTGTAAGCCTTGAAGCTGTTTGGGGACGCGTCGACCATGCTTTTCCAGAGTGAATCTGGTTCCTGCCAGTCCTTGTTTCGGATGAAGGTGCGCGCGCTAAGGGCGAAAGCAAGCAGGCCGGCCAATGTCCAGATGAGTGCGAATTGCATGACGCGTCCGCCAATTTTAAGCCGAGCCAAAGCGGCTCCGGCCCAGCATAGAACTTGCGCAGCCAGGATGGCGTAACCCACCGAAGGCAGATACTCGAAGCGGTCCGCCATAATTGTGCCGATGGCGACGAACACATTGGAGGTCAATATTTGCGTAAGAAAAATCATCAAGATGCCAAACGAGAGCAAGGGCTGGGTGCGCCGCAGCCAAAAGGCCAGGCCGAGTAGGCCTGCAATCGCCCCCAGCGCCAGCCAACATTGGGCGTCCTCCCAATTACCGCCCAAGCCATAGAGTGGGACTTGGTTATAAGAGTAGTCAGCCGAGAATGTGCTGGGATAGACCAGCAGACTGAGGTAACGACCGAGAACCTTGAGTGCCGTCATGCGACCTTGAAACCAGGTGTCCGCCCCTGCAATCGGGTTGTCGCAAAAAATTTCCCCAAAGACGGGTGACTGGAATTTCCAATAGATATACACCCCGATACAAATCAGTGTTGGCAACAAGACGGCCATCCAGCCCTTAAGGAAAAATTGCCGAAACGCCTGCTGGGTCCGTCGCCAGAGGGTTGGCCCAGGCAGGCCGGGCCAGCGCCAAATCATGTCGTACATAAACACCAAAAGGCAGACGAGGATGGCGCTTTCCTTGGCAAAAACTCCCCAGAGTGTATTCAGCCCAGCGCCCACGAGCCACGCCGCCCGCCGGCCGCCGCTGGTCTTCGTTGCCCGGATGTAACACCAGCCGCTGAGCAGGATGGATAAAGTCGCCAGCAAATCCGCCCGGCCCACGATGTTCGAGACCACCTCGACATTGATGGGATGCACCGCAAAAATTCCCGCGGCAATGATCGCCAAGTCTAGACGCCCGGCCAGCCGGCGCACAATCACCAGTACCAGGACGATGTTGGCCCAGTGCAAAAGAAAATTGACCCGGTGGTAGCCAACCAGGTGCTTGCCGTTGTCCAGTTTGGAATAGTCAAACGGTTTGTTCTGCGCCGCAAATTCCTGGCGCACCTTTTCCACCCGCGCTCCGTCATCGAGCACCGAGTAATTGAGCATATAGGAGAGCGTCGTCAGTGGACGGTAGAGATTGCTCTCGAAGGTGGGCCACCAGTAATTGTGGATGAAAATTGCATGCATATTATCCCGCGCTCCACCACGTATAAGCGGGTCCTTGTCGAAAATCCGCGCGTCCCGAATGCGCGGGTCTTCCCCAATGATCGAGGCATTATCCAGCACCCACCCGCCGGTGAAGGAATTCCAGTAAGCCAGCAGCGCCAGCAACCCAAGCCCTAGTGCGGCCAATAAAATTTTCCAGCCAACTTTGGGGCGCGTTGGCGCGCTGACGCCCTTTCCGCCGGGGGATGCGGCGGATGAAGCAACAGGGGCGGCGACCGGAGCGGGGGTGAAACGGTCACCGCGTATCGTATGCTTTCCCATAACGGCGGGGTAGCCGGAACGGCTTCATCTTGCAATGGCGGATGGGTGAAGACCACAAAAAAGATGCGTAATCGCGCAATTTTTAAATAAAAAAATAACGCAGCTTAAAATAGAGAAAGAACCATCTCGAACTGCGGACGAATATATCAGCAACATTATTCCGCACGCCTCTTTAGGTGTTTCCCGCCTGAACGCTACCTTGACTCACACGCTGCGCGGGATTTTAATTTAATCTGGAAGGGTGGCAGAGTGGACGATTGCGGCTGACTTGAAATCAGCTGAACCGCAAGGTTCCGGGGGTTCGAATCCCTCCCCTTCCGCTTTTTGATCTTGATGTTCCAATGAAACAATAAATAAAATATATTATTAAGTAATATTAATCTGCTGAGCGCGGGAGGCAGTCATTTAACGGGTGTCTGGTGTCCTGGCGAGTTGGGCATCGATTGATTGCGTTGTGTCGGCGTTGAGGGTCAGATGCGCCGTCTGGCCGGCATAGAGGATATCAACAGATGCGCGGGTGCCGCGATTTTTGATGTCGGCGCCGACAAGTTTACCCTCATGCCAGCGAAGACTCACCTCGAATCCACCTCGGGCGAGCAAGCCCGCCACTTGGCCTTCCGGCCAGCTTGGTGGCAGAGCAGGCAACAGTTCGATGGTCGCTGACTTGTCTGCCTGCGGGGCGGTGGATTGCAGGAGCATTTCCGCGATGCCCGCCGTGCCGCCAAAGTTGCCGTCGATTTGAAATGGCGGATGGGCGTCAAACAAGTTGTTATATACGCCAGAGCGTTCGGTCGAAGTATCCTGGGGTTTAGCTGGGGCCAAAAGATTTTGCAGAATCGTGTAGGCGTGAGCGCCGTCGTGCAGGCGGGCCCACAGATTCAGGCGCCAAGCCAGTCCCCAGCCGGTTGCCTCATCGCCGCGCATTTCGAGTGATTTCTTGACCGCGGCGACCAAGTTTTTGTCGGTAGCGTAGGAAATATCTTCGCCGGGATAAAAGCCGTAAAGGTGGGAGACATGCTTGTTGTGCGGACTGGGCGCTTTCGTATCCCAGTCCTCCAGCCACTCCTGCAATTGGCCTACTGAACCGATTTGGTTGGGTGCCAGGCGGGTACGGGTTTCCGCGAGTTGCTGACGAAAGTCTGCATCAACCCCAAGAATCTGGCTTGCCTGGATGCAGTGGGCGAAGAGGTCGCGCAGCAACTGCATGTCGATGGTGGGGCCATCGACCACGGAAGCGCCGTTGGGGTGAGAGTTCTCCGGCGATAGGCTGGGGCTGGTGACCAACCAATGGTGCTTGGGTTCTTCCACCAGCGTATCTAAAAAGAATTCGGCGGCGCCTTTCATGGCTGGATAGAGGCGCTTGAGAAACGCCGGGTCGTGCGTGAATTCGTAATGATTCCATAAAGTGTCGCAGAGCCAGACCCCGCCGAGCGGCCACATGCCATATTGGGGGCCATCGATGGGCGCAGCGGCGCGCCATCCGTCGGTATTATGATGAGTCACCCAGCCCCGGGCGTTGTACATGGTCTTGGCGGTTTTGGCGCCGGTGACCGACAGGTCTTCGACCATGGCCAGCAAAGGTTCAACGCATTCTCCCACGTTGGCGTTGTCGGCGAGCCAGTAATTCATTTCCGTATTGATGTTGATGGTATACTTGCTGCCCCAAGGCGGAGAGGTTTCGCTGTTCCAAATACCCTGGAGGTTGGCCGCCTGCCCGCCGGGACGGGAGGAGCCGATCAGCAAGTAGCGGCCATACTGGAAGTATAGAGCGGCGAGCGCGGGTTCGTTGGATTTCGGAAAATTTAGGATGCGCTGGTCGGTCGGCTGATTGGCTTCGTCACTGTGGCCAAGATTGAGGGATACGCGCTCGAAAAGTTTCTGATAATCGGCGAGCTGATCTTTGCGCAGGGCGTCGTATCCTTTCGCCGCCGCCTGATTGGCAATCGCTGCTGCCAGCGCGTCGGGGTCGCCCGAAACATCCTGATAGTTTTTATAGCTGGTCGCCGTGGTGATAAGGATGATGGCGCTGTCCGCACCTTTGAGGGAATATTCTCTGGTGCTTTGGTGACTGGCGGTACCCGGAGCGCCGCTGGCCAATGCGGCGGTCTCGCGAACGCCATGGGTGAGTGTCCCGCCGACGTGCAAAATTTTGGCGCGAGTCTGAAACTTCAAGGCCCCGGGGATTTCCGAAAAATTACGATTCGTGCCATTGAGGATGAAGGTGTCGTCGGTGCCTTCGCTGTTGGTGATATTCTCGCCGGTCTGCATTGAGAGCTTGAAGCTGATCTTTCCCGGCTTGCTCGCGGTTAATCGCACCACCAGGACATTATCCGGGTAACTGGCAAACACTTCGCGGGTGTAGATGACACCCTCTGAGGTGAATTGTACGTCGGCGGTGGCAGTGCGCAGGTTCAAGTCACGTCGGTAATTTTCAGCCGACAAAATGTTGGGGAAGGTCAATAGCAGGTCGCCCACGGGTTGATAGGACGCTTGGCGGAGTGGCTGAGCCATCATACGCTGCCCGATGAGGGTTTGGGCCTCTTTGTACCGTCCGTCCACAATGAGCTGCCGCACTTGGGATAGTTCAGCCAAGGCGTTGGGATTATCCGGTATATAAGGCCCGCCAGCCCAGAGTGTGTCTTCGTTCAGACTAATCAACTCGGTATCAATGCCGCCGAACAGCATCGCTCCCTGTCGGCCGTTGCCAACGGGTAGTGCGCTGGTCCAAAGCGTGGCAGGTTGGCGAAACCAAAGGGTCAGCGGTTCAGTTGGCGGCGGGGCTTCGCCAATTAATTGGCCGTTGAAGGCAGGCAGGCTGCTGGCAGCAACGGCCACCTTGATGCCAAGTACAACTATGGCAACACTCACAATGCAACGAAGATGGCAGGATTTCACAAAACACCTCATGGGGAGTTAGGGTTTAGCGTGGGTAAATTCGGAAACCACACATTACCTCAAGCTACATACCAATCATAGATTAAACTCGTAATATTCAATACATGAAGTACTTATGCGGACAGGCTTAATGAGGGTTCGGAACCCTAGCATTTGCCCTTGATCAACAATATGCAGTAAGGGTTCAGAAACCTCCCCTTCCGCGTTTCTTTCTTGAAGGCGCCGGATTGAAAACATTAAATATTATTAAAAAATATAAACAATCTTCAATTTTCTCTTTTATCTTTAACCGTCTGTTATCCGGTGTCGGCTGTGCGCGGCCCAGTGGCGTCGTTCCAATTCGCGAACAAGACACGTTCGTTTGGCTCGATGGGGCGGGGCTGGGCGTGGCCTTGCGCAATCAGAATTGCAGCCAATTCTTGTAATGCAAAATGTTTGATGGCTAATTGTGCCTCTGCGACGGCGAGCGTTGGGCCAACGGGATACAGAGCCGCCAATGGTTCAAAATAGGAACCGCGCTGGGGTAAAATTCCCACGCCGGTGTTAATGGCTTCGACTGCCAACATTGAAAGATAGTCGCTCGTCATGCATGGCAAATCCACGGCAAGAGCCATCAGCCAGCTGTGAGAATCGCGGGCCTTACGTAATGCTGCTGCTAAGCCTGCGAGTGGTCCGGCTCCTTCGACCTGGTCATTAACAACTTCACAGTCGAATGCGGAGTAATCAACTTCGCGACGTCCGGAAATCCATATCATTGTTGCCTCAGCGGCTCTCACCACATCAATTTGTCGGCGCAAGAGAGGCGTTTCTTCCCAGTTTAAAAATGCCTTGTCCACTCCCATGCGCGTGGAAGCTCCACCGGCGAGAATAACCGCGACGATATTTGCGTGTAAAGCCGTGACTGGGCTTTCAAACGAGGGCGGCATGGAGAATCTCCCATGGTATGCTAACGCCGCGTTTTAGCCAGCCGTTACTCAGAATGCGCGCACGTAATCCTCCACGTCCTTCCAGAGCGTGATTGGCGCCGGGAGCAAAGGCTTGGTCCATCCAGATACAGGGGCGACATTCCTCAACGCCTTCAAAATGCACACCATCGAGCAGGAACTGGTGTCCAATCAGCTCATTCAAATCCAGCCCACGGGTAACGATATTGCGACGAAACACCGAAGGCGGTCTGTCCGTAACGTCAAATGAGCGGGAAAGCTCTTCGTAAGCTTCGTGCGCAAAAAAGGTCACCTGCCCTTTGTAATTCTCCTTATGGTCGAAAAAACGGTCGCCACGCAGCCCGCGTCCGGCCACGCATTCGACATTGTGCTGTTCAATCGTGGCGTGACCTCCTGGCGTCTGGCCAAAGTGGCCGAAAAAATTATGTCCCGGCGAGAGGTAGAGATGTACGATATCGGCCATAAGGGATTTGCTGCACCCCAAACTTAGCATGACCGATACCAAAATAAGCTAAAAATACAATTGGGGGCGTTTCCTGCATGAATAAAATTCATTATCTTGGGTAAAATTATGCGTGACGATTCGGTGACGATTTCGGCAGATTGGCACCGTGGTAGCTGGATTGCCTGGCCATGCCTACCATATTCAAACTACACCGCAGCCGCATCGCTTTTCGGTGCGCGGTTTCCATATCATGCGCGACCTGGCTGATGCTGGCCGCTACCAACGCCTCGGCTCAGTCAACGCCATCGCCTGCTCCCGTGCCGGCGGCTTCTGGCAACTCCACGCCAGCAGCCACCTCAGCACTGCCTGGTTGGATTAATCCTGGTTCGGCGCCGACTTCCGGATGGACCAACGCTATCCCGCCGAATACCGCTTTGGGCAGTTGGCTGCTCAAGCCCGCGGGTGATCCCCTCGATCAGGGCCGGATTATTTTCAACTCGCGCCTTAGTAACGAGTATGCGAGCCAAATGGGCTTAAAGCAAAGTGACGCGCTCACCCTGCGAACTCGGGTGGGATATCAAACGCCGTCTTATGCAGGTTTCTACGGGTTGGGTGCATTTGAGAACACCTGGTCACTTGACCCGAGGAATTATGGTAATTTTCCGGCGCCGTTTAACAATGGCCATGCGGTTATTCCCGACGCGCGGAACAATCAACTTAACCAGCTATTGCTGGGGTTTAACGGGTTTAACTCCAACGTCACAGCTGGCCGGCAGGAAATCAATCTGGACAACCAGCGTTTTGTTGGCGTTTCGGATTGGAGACAAAACGAAACGACGTACGACGCCATCCGCGTGCAGACCACCATGCTGGAAAACTTTTGGCTTTCCTACACCTATAATTGGAATGTGAACCGGATTTACGGCGAATACGCGCCAACTTCGATTCTCAATCATTTTCCGAGTTCAAATCAGTTCATCAACATCCACTACACCGGTCTGCCGGAGCTGGGCACATTCGGCGGCTATTTATACCACTTGAATCTGGGTCCGGGTGCCACGGCGGCGCGCACAACTGCGGCGGGAACTCAGACACTTTCCTCCGACACCGTCGGAGTATTTCTCGATGGTCGCTATAAGTTCAATCAAGATTGGTCCGCGGTCTATCGTTTGGAATATGCCAGCCAAGCCAACAATGGCGCCAGCGGCCCAGGGGTGGCATTCTCGGAAAATTACTGGCGGGCGACGGCGGGCGCGGCCTATCAAAAATACGAGGCGGGCTTTACCTTTGAAAACCTCGGCGGCAACGGCAAGCAGGGATTCCAGACGCCACTGGCCACCTTGCACCCTTACGACGGTTGGGCCAATGACTTCCTAACCACGCCGGCCGCGGGACTGCGCGATTATTACGGTTATTTCAAGGCCAGCCTGCCTGGAGCAATTGATTTAGAAGCTCAGTTGCACTACTTCACCGCGGAACATACCGACACGACGTATGGCCGGGAAGCAGACATCATGCTGAGCCATAAAATCAACGAGAACTGGACCATCCTCGGCGAAGCCGCTTTCTACGATGGCAACGGCCATTTCCCCGGCACAGCCGCAACGAATCCCTTTTCGGCCAACATCACCAAGTACTGGATTCGGGTGACATTTTCCCTATAGTTTTGGCGCGACGGTTTGCGGTTTGTTGAAGGGGCGGGTTGACCGCTTGGGCGTTCATGCTCAAGGCTGGTCAACCCGCTTTTGTTTTTCGCAGCAGACAATCTTCGTGCTTCAAAACGAGATTGGCGCAGACGCCTTCGCAAAGACCGTTGAAAGTTTCTTCCGCCAAATGTAACTGACGCGAAGCCAGCGTGGCCAAGCCCCAGTGCCGATGCAGTTTGCGCCGGCCCAGGGGCAAGTCCACCAGCGAACCTTCCTCAAGCTCGCGCCGGGCAATCCACGGGGGTAGCAGCGCAATGCCCATGCCGATTTTGGCCAATTCCTTGATGGCTTCCGTGCTGCCGACTTCCAGTGGATTGCCAAGTTGGATGTCCTCTGCGCGAAAATATTCGACTACAAGTTGAAATGTCCTGCTGCGCTTTCCATGCAGAATAAGCGTTTGCGCTGGCACTTCGCGCAAAACTGCCCGCCCCCGTATGGCCCAGGGATGGCGGGGCGAAACCAGAAACCTCACTTCATCGGTAAATAACGGTTGAAACCGGCAACCTTGAGGCACGTCGGGCCCGAGGATCAGAGAGATGTCAATTTCGTGATTGCGCAGACGCTCGAGTGAAACCGGCGAATCGCCCACCTCCAGCGAAACATAATACTCCGGAAAGCACTGCGTGAACTCGCGGAGTACATCGGGCAGCAAAAACTGGCAGGCGGCGGCGCTGGCACCCACCCGCAATCGCCCGCGTCCCCATTCTCCGCGTTCACCCAGACCGAGGCGCACGGCATTCATTTCGTCGAGTATCCGGGTGGCCGCATTAAACAGTTCTTCGCCGGCCTCGGTAAGACGCGGCTGTTTGCCGACGGTGTGCAAAAGTTTGCAGCCCGCGTTCGTTTCAAGCGAGCGCAGGGCATGGCTGACCGCGCTTTGCGTCAAGCCCAGCATACGCGCCGCGCGGGTGAAGCCACCCTCGCGTACGACCGTTACCAGGGCCAAAAGTTGCCGGGAATCAAAGATTTCCGCCATAATGAAAGATTTTCATCAAAATATGTCGAATAAGTGATTGAGCTAATTTGCGCAACTTGGGCAAAAATAGGGACATGGAGGTGTTTGCAATTGGTGTACAGAAATCAGTAATTCGCTGAAACGGAGGTGGGAAACCCGCCGAGGTGGCACCGGTGGGGCATCGTGCAAAGGGAAAAATCTGCATCTACTCCAGGTGGCCTTCAGTATGAGTGACATTCATAGTTGCGGTGAAAACAATGAATAGCAATTTCTCTGCCAAATCGGACTTATGGCATCATAGACGCTTAATGAATGGGTATGACAGCCGTCCTTGATTTGCCCAAACGTCTATCCAGCCGGCCTGCACCAGCTGGGAAAATCAATCCATTGCCGACCCGAACGAAACTGCCAAAGACACGATCGTTACGCCTGGGTTTTGTGCGCTTGGTGGACTCGGCACCGCTGGTGGCGGCGGCGGAGTTGGGGCTGTTCAAACGCCACGGATTAAACGTCACGTTAACGCGAGAAATTGGGTGGTCGACGTTGAGCCATCGCGCGATTTTTGACGGGCTTGATGTTGCCCATGCTCCGGGCCCGTTGCCCCTGGCGCTCACCCTTGGTCTTGGCGGCCTCGCCTGTCCCTGCATTACGGGTCTGGTACTCAATCTCCACGGCAACGCCATCACTTTGGCCAAGCACCTGCGAGACGAGGGCGTGAGCGACGGCGCATCCTTAGCCACTCACATTTTTTCCACCCAACGGCGACAGCCCTTGACACTCGCTGTGGTCTCACGCCATTCCTCGCATCTTCACCTGCTCACCCTCTGGTTGAGCAAACATGGCATTAATGCCCGGCGCGACTTGCGCGTGGTGGTGCTGCCACCCGAGCAATTGGTGCGCAATCTGGCCGCGGGGAACATTGATGGTTTTTGCGCAGGCGAGCCCTGGAATTCCCTTGCGGTCGCCCAAGCAGGCGGCTGGTGCCCCGCGACCAGCCCGGAACTGGATTTCGGTCATGTGGAAAAAGTTCTGATGGCCACGGAGGATTTCGTGACGCGTTGTTCAGAGGAATACACCGCCCTCGCCGCCGCCGTGCTCGAAGCTTGCGCATGGTGCGATACCGTGCAGGGTCGCGCGCAACTGCCCGCCCTGCTCGCCCGGCCTGAATACCTTGACCTGCCTGCCGAGGTCATTGCGCACAGCCTGCAAGGACCTTTCGACCGTGGCGATGGCCGTTGCGACACCGAGTCGAATTTCATGGTCTTTCACCGTTTTCGAGCCAACGAGCCCACTCCCGAAAAAGCTCTGTGGATGCTGGATTGCCTCACGCAGGCGGAAATTCTGCCTTTGCCGGAAAAACAACTCAAGGAGACCGCCCTGGGTGTTTTCCGCGCGGATTTGTTTCGCGCCGCTGAACGACAGATGAACTCGAATGACACACCTAAAAATGAAAAATCAAAGTAATCGCCCAGCTTCCCGCGCCTGGTCGCGCCGGCGCTTTCTAAAAACCACCGGCAAAGGGTTGACTTTGGCAGCCTTGTTTTCCGGCCTGCCCAAAGGCTGGGCAGGCACACTGGCCCCCGATACCGGCCCGGAAACGCCCAAGATAAAAATTGGCATGATCGCGTTAACCGATTGCTCGCCGTTTGTCGTCGCGCATGAAAAAGGGTTTTTCAAAAAATACGGCATTGAGTCCACCATTGCCAAGCAGGCCAGTTGGGCCGCCGTGCGCGACAACTTTTCCACTGGTGATTTGCAGGCCACGCACATGCTTCTCGGAATGCCCATTGCTTCAACCATGGGCCTGCTGGGCTCGCCCAAAAAGCCAATGATCATACCGTGGTTGCTCAACCGGAACGGCCAGGCCATCTCGCTCAAAGGCGATTTCAAAGGCAAAGTCGCCGCCGACCCAAAGGCGCTAAAACCGTTCGCCGACGCCGCCAAGGCCGCTGGCACCCCGCTGACCTTCGCCATGACTTTCCCGCCCGGCACCCACGCCATGTGGATGCGCTTCTATCTTGGTGCCGGAGGCATCAATCCAGACAAGGATGTCAACCTTATCACCATTCCTCCAGCCCAAATGGTGTCCAATATGTCCATTGGCAAAATGGATGGTTTTTGCGTAGGCGAACCTTGGGGCGTCCGCACCATTCAGCAGAAAATCGGCTACACTGCTGTTACCACGCAGGACATATGGAAGGATCACCCCGAAAAAGTCTTTGCTTTTACCGCCGAGTTTGCCGACAAAAATCCGAAAACCGTCAAGGCCTGCCTGAAGGCGCTGAATGACGCCAGCGTATGGCTCGACAAAATGGAAAACCGTCCCGAAGCGTGCGATATCGTTTCCCAGCCCACCTACATCAACTGTCCGAAAGAGGCCATCCTCGAGCGCATGACGGGGCACATTGACTATGGGGACGGCCGGGTGAAGGACGAAAAGACTTACTACATGATTTTCCACGACCGCGATTGCAATTACCCGCAGCCAAAATTCGCCACCTGGTGGCTCTCACAGTTCCGTCGCTGGGGCATGGTGACCGGGGTTCCGGATTATGCGGGCGTTACCGCATCCGTCATGCGCCCGGACATCTATGAAGAGGCCATGAAGGAAAACGGCGTCACCCCGGCTAAACGCGACGATTCGCCGTTCGCCTTGTTCGACGGCGCGACCTTTGACCCGGCCAAGCCGGAGGAATACGCCACGTCATTCGCGGTGAATAGCATAAAAAATGCTTAATCCAAGATAACCTTTCGTAATCGTTTCTCCAGACCCATCAAAAAATCCAATTTCAAGGCCTTCTCATGAAACTTCCCCGCATTCGCTGGAGTGAGGTGTTAATGCCGTTTATCGGCGTCGCGGTGTTGGTCGTGGTCTGGTGGGTGTTAAGCTGCGTGCCCAACACGAACCTTCCTTCACCGGCCAAAACTTGGGCAGCGAGCAAGATCTATATTTTACAACCTTTCGCCAAACGAGGAGAGATGGATCAAGGAGTGCTGCGTTTAACGTGGAATTCCCTAAAATTGGTGGCCCAAGGCTACACCCTCGCGCTTTTGGTCGGAGTGCCATTGGGTTTTTTCCTTGGATTATCACGGTGGTTCACGAAAAGCTTCGATCCCATCATGCAGGTGTTGCGGCCCGTCTCGCCGCTGGCGTGGCTGCCGCTCGGGTTGGTGCTGTTTCGGCAATCACAGCCGGCGGCGATTTTTACCATCGCCATTTGCTCGATGTGGCCGACCGTGCTTAACACCGCCGTGGGCGTGCGCTCGATTCCTCAGGACTATCTGAATGTCGCGCGCGTTTTGCAACTTACTCGCGGGCAAACCCTGCTGAAGGTGCTTTTGCCTGCGACTTTGCCCTACATGTTTACCGGCTTTCGTTTGAGCCTGGGCATCGCCTGGTTGGTGATTGTCGCGGCGGAAATGCTCACCGGCTCTCCGGGCATTGGGGGCTTTTTGTGGCAGGAGTACAACAGCCTCATCTACGAGCACATCATCCTGTGCATTCTTACCATCGGTTTGGTTGGCTTCGTGCTGGATAGGCTCATGAGCCTGCTCGAAGCGCGCTTCAAAACTGCCTGAGTTGTTAACCCTGTCATCCATGAAAATCATCGTAGACCCTCCATCCGACCAAGTTAGCACGGTTGCCCAACCGGCCACGCGCGAAACGAGCGCCTGCGTCGAGCTTCGCGGGGTGTCCAAAAGTTATCGCGCGCCCGATGGCACACTGGTGCCGGTTTTGCGCAATATTGACCTCACCGTAATGGAGGGGGAGTTTTTGTGTATGGTCGGGTACTCGGGTTCCGGTAAGACCACGCTTATTTCGCTCCTGGCAGGACTGCTCCTTCCGGACACGGGTAAGGTGATAATCAGAGGCAGGGAGGTAACCGGCCCGTGTTCTGACCGCGGAGTGGTATTTCAAAATTATTCCCTGTTGCCTTGGTTGAGCGCAATGGAAAATGTCGCCCTTGGTGTGCGTCAGCGTTTCCCGGAAATGACTCGGGCACAACGGGCAACACGAGTAGGTCATTACCTGGAATTGGTTGGCCTCAGTCACGCCGCCGACCGTAAACCCGGCCAGCTTTCCGGCGGGATGCGCCAGCGGGTTGCCCTGGCCCGCGCCCTGGCAATTAATCCGGAGATATTGCTCATGGATGAACCATTGAGCGCCCTGGATGCGCTGACCCGCGCCACCTTGCAGGGCGAAATTGCCGCCCTGTGGCAGCGTGAGCGCAAAACGGTCGTCCTGATTACCAATGACGTGGATGAAGCGCTTTTGCTGGGCGACCGCATTATTCCGCTGACACCTGGGCCAAATGCAACGCTGGGGCCATACTTTGCGGTGCCGTTGTCACGTCCGCGCCAGCGTGAAGTTCTTGCACACGATCCGGTCGCCCGCCACCTGCGTGGAGAAATATTTGAGTTTCTCGCCACCGCCTCTGCTGCGGTAACGGACGGCGCGGAACTTGTCCCGCTGCCCGATGTGCGTCCCTACGATTTTGCGCGCCGCCGCGTAGTTGCTTGATCAAGGAATTTTGCGCCATGTATACGGTCATTTCAAACGACAACGAGACGCCGATGGGTAGTCAGGCGTATATGGACATTTCGCAGCTGGAAAAAACTTTTTCCACCCCGCGCGGCCCACTGACGGTGGTGCGTGACTTCAACTTGAAGGTGCGGCAGGGGGAATTCGTCGCGCTGCTGGGCCATTCGGGCTGCGGAAAATCCACCGTGCTTTCGATGCTCGCGGGACTGGCCGAACCGACGGCGGGGGTGATTGTGCTGGCGAACAAGGAAGTTAGCGGGCCCGGTCCCGACCGCGGCGTGGTTTTCCAATCGCCCAGCTTGTTGCCGTGGATGACGGCGTTCGATAACGTCATGCTTGGCGTGCAACGGGTTTTTCCGCACGCCACGCCGCCTCAGCGCTGTGCCATTGTCACCCATTATTTGCAGCGCGTGGGCCTTGGGCAATCGCTCGGAAAAATGCCCGGTGAGCTGTCCCAGGGGATGCGTCAACGAGTGGGTATCGCACGGGCATTTGCCCTGGCGCCACGCATGTTGTTGCTCGATGAACCATTCGGCATGCTCGACCAGCTCACCCGCTGGGAGTTGCAGGGGGTGTTGCTGGAACTGTGGGAAAAACAACACATCACCGCCATCATGGTCACACACGACGTCGATGAGGCTTTGTATCTTGCCGACCGCGTGGTGATGATGACCAACGGCCCCGAGGCGCGCGTCGGTGAAATCATCGAGGTGAATTTCCCCCGTCCGCGTGGCCGCCAACATTTGCTCGACGACCCGCGTTACTACGAACTGCGCGACCGTTTGCTGGACTTTCTTGACCGCTGTGAACGCGAAAAGGAAATCGCTCACTCTAAAACATCGGCATTTTCCTCCACCTTGCCGTCAAACCGTTCCCGGCGGGTGGGATAACCATTGGAGTAATATTCCTCTGATATGCCAGCAAACAATTCCAGCGAAACGCGCATTGTGCGCTCTGCCTGTCCATATTGTGGAGTGGGCTGTGGAATTGAAATGCACGTCAAGGATGGTCGCATTGCCCGGGTAACGGGTGACGCGGCGCACCCCGCAAATTTTGGTCGATTATGTGAAAAAGGCGCCACCTGCGCCCAACCGCTCACCGCTTCCGACCGCCTGACGCGCTTCCAACGGCGCGAAAAACGTGAGGACGAATTTGTGTCTGGTTCGCCCGATGATGTGCTCGGATGGACAGCACGACGGTTGCATGAAATCATCGCCGCCCACGGCCCCGAGGCCGTTGCTTTCTATGTCTCCGGCCAGCTCACGACGGAGGCAATTTATCTCGTTAATAAACTTTGCAAGGGTTTCCTCGGCACGAATCAAATTGATTCAAACTCGCGACTTTGCATGTCCAGCGCCGCGGCCGGTTACAAACTCGCGTTTGGCTCCGATGCTCCGCCGGGATGTTATGACGACATTGAATCGGCGGGCGCATTCCTAGCGGTAGGCGCCAACATGGCCGACTGCCACCCCGTGCTTTTTCAACGCGTCCTTGCGCGTAAAAGCGGTGGCGTGCCCCTGATTGTGGCCGACCCACGCCGCACAATGACTGCGGAGCGAGCCGACTTGTATCTACCTGTGCGCGCCGGGACGGATTTGTGGCTGCTCAACGGATTGCTGCGTCTGTTGGCTGATCGTGGTGCGCTTGATCGTGATTTTATCGAAAAAAGCACCACGGGCTGGGAAAAACTGGAAGCATCGCTGTCCGAGTTTGAACCCCGTCGCGTCGCGCTTGAAACCGGTTTGCCGGAGGCCGATTTACACCGCGCCGCCGATTTGCTCGCGGGTTCTAAAGGCTGGGTCACGTTTTGGACCATGGGTCTGAACCAGAGTACGCACGGTACGGCCAATACTCTGGCCATTTGCAACTTGCACTTGGCTACTGGCTGCATTGGCCGTCCCGGCATGGGGCCGTTTTCTCTCACCGGACAGCCCAACGCAATGGGAGGCCGCGAAATGGGCTATCTCAGCAACGGACTGCCGGGACAACGTAGTGTGACGGAAACCAATGACCGGGAATTTTGCGAAAAAATTTGGAACCTGCCACCGTGCTCAATTTCCACCGAACCGGGCCCTGATGCGGTCGAGCTTTTCCGTCGCGTCGCCGAGGGCAAAATTCGCGCAGTGTGGGTTATTTGCACCAACCCTGCCGCCTCGATGCCCAATCGCAATCGCGTGAGGGAAGCCCTGTCTCGCGCGGAATTGGTTATCGCCCAGGACGCCTTCCACCCGACAGAGACCACGCGCTTGGCCCATGTGCTTTTGCCCGGTGCGCTTTGGGCAGAGGGGGAGGGGACCTTTGTAAATTCCGAACGACGGGTCACGCTCTTGCGGGAAGCCGTGCCTGCGCCCGGCGACGCGCTGCCCGATTGGAAAATCATTTGCAACCTGGCGCGCCATCTCGGCTTTGGCGAAGCGTTTGCCTATCGTGATGCGGTGGAAGTATTCACCGAGATTACTCGTTTTGCCAACCCGGAGACCGGTTGGGACTGGAGTGGATTGTCTTACTCGCGCCTCGCGCGTGCTGCAGAAATCTGGCCCTGTCCGAAAGCAGACGAACCCGGCCTTTCGCGACGCTACGTCAGTGTCCCGCCTGCGCACTCATCTGCTTCCGACACACCCATGTTTCGTTTTGCGACGCCGGACGGGCGAGCGCGTTTTTATGCCTGCCCGCCAACCGCAGTAGCAGAGCCGACGAATACTGATTTCCCCATCACGCTCAACACCGGTCGTTTGCAGGCGCACTGGCACACGATGACCAAGACGCGCCATGTCGCTTACTCAATGCGGGCGCAACCTGCGCCCTTCATCGAAATTCACCCAACCGACGCCCACGCGCTGGAACTTGCCGAAGGCTCAGCCGTCGAGGTTATCTCCAGGCGCGGGCGCGCAGTTTTTGCCTGTCGCGTAACCGACCGTGTGCGCCTCGGCGAAGCTTTCGTGCCATTCCATTGGAATGACGAACAAGGGCAAAACATTGCCGCCAACGCGCTTACTACGGATGCCGTTGACCCCATCTCGGGTCAGCCAGAATTGAAGGCGTGCGCCGTGCGACTGGCCAAAGTGGCCATCAACTCGGTAGCACTTGATTTGGCCCAGGTGCTGTCCGCTGCTGAAGCCGAGGGTCGCGCGTGGGGTGAAGCGGCCGCGCTTAGCCTTGAACAACAGAAGTTTTTCGCCGCAAGTTTTCGCGCATCTGTCCATGAAAGATTGACCCGCCAGCAACACGCGGAAACCCCCGACCTTGCACATAAAAATTAAAACGCCCTTTTCCGCCAACATTGCCATGAACGCTCCCGCCAGCATGACTGAGCCAGCCGCCGGTTTTACGCCGGAGCAAAAGCAGTATATTGAAGGCTTCTTCGCTGGTTTGGCGGTGAATCCTCCATTCGCCGGCCATACCGCCACCGGGCAGATCACGGCCACGCCCGGTCATGCACTCGCAAATCTGGCCATGCCGCCGGTCGAGGATACCGTGTTTGGCACGCCGCTCAGCGACCTTTCCAAGCCGGAGCGTTGGAAATATGACGAGAATCCACTGGATATCTGGGAGAAACTTCTGGCCCATGCGGATGCCGATAAGTTCCCCGACGAAGCCGACACGTTTCGCTTCAAATTCTTCGGCCTGTTCTATGTCGCACCGGCCCAGGACAGTTTAATGTTGCGCGTGCGCATTCCGGCGGGCGAACTGACCTCCGCGCAACTGCATGGCCTGGCCGACATGGCGAAAGATTGGGGCGGTGGCTGTGCGCACATCACCACGCGCGCGAACCTGCAAATTCGTGAATTTCGTCCGCGCGACATCATCAAGGTGCTCACCCGTCTGCAGGAACTGGGCCTCACCTCGCGCGGTTCCGGCGCGGACAACATCCGCAACATCACCGCTTCGCCAAACAGCGGCTTCGATTTCGACGAAGTACTCGATGTGCGCGCCTACGCCAAGGGGCTGCATTATTACATCCTCAATCATCGCGATCTCTACGGCCTGCCGCGCAAGTTCAATGTCGCGTTTGACAACGGCGGTTCCATTTCCGCTGCCGCGGACACCAATGACATCGGCTTCATTGCCTGTAAAGTGACGGAGAAGTCATTGGCAATGTTGCCGTCGGCGTCCAGTGGAATTATTCCCGGAACCTATTTCCGCGTCCAGCTTGGGGGCATCACCGGCCATGGTGATTTTGCGCGCGACACGAGCCTGCTCGTCAAACCGTCCGAATGCGTGGCAGTGGCGGCGGCGATGATCCGGGTGTTCAATGAAAACGCTGACCGGACCAACCGCAAAAAGGCGCGCCTCAAATATCTCCTGGAAAAATGGGGCATGGAGAAATTTATCGAAGAAACGCAAAAGAAACTGGCCTTTCCCCTGGGCCGCCTAGCGCTCGAAGGTTGTGAGCCACGGCATGTGCTGATCAAGCACGGCTGGCTCGGGGTTTACAAACAGCCACAACTCGGCCTGAATTACATCGGCATCGGAGTACCCGTCGGACGGCTCTCTGCCAAACAAATGCACCGACTCGCCGAATTGGCCGGGAAATACGGCAGCGGTGAATTACGTCTCACCGTCTGGCAAAATCTTTTAATTCCCCATGTTCCCGATGCCTTTGTCGAAAGGGTAAAATGCGATTTGGTCCAGATTGGACTGCATGTCGAGCCGTCGAGCACCACGGGAGGGATTGTTGCCTGCACCGGCAACAAAGGTTGCAAGTATTCCTCGACCGACACCAAAGGCCACGCCGTTGCCCTCAGCCATTTTTTGGCTGAAAAACAGCTCGATACCGGCTTTCCCGTCAACATCCACTTCACTGGCTGCCCGCATTCGTGTGCCCAGCATTATTGTGGCGACATCGGTTTGCTGGGGGCAAAACACAGTGACGGTTCCGAGGCTTACCACATCGTCCTCGGGGGCGGAATGGGTGACGAGCAGGGTATCGCGCGGGAAATCTTTCGCAATGTGCGCGCTACCGAAGTCAACACACTGATGGGTCAAATCCTTCAAGCCTACATCGGCCGCCGCCAAAGCGGCGAAACCTTTACGCAATGGGCGCGCCGCCATTCCGTGGGAGAACTTCAGGAAATGCTTTCCGCCTGATTGACGCATGAGCACCCTTCCCTTCATTCCTGAATCCGCACCATTCACGCCGGAGCAGCGTGCCTGGCTCAACGGCTTTCTCAATGGCATGTTTTCACGCCTGCCGGCCGCGTCCCCGACGACGAACCCCGCACCAGCGGCCCGCCAGCTGGCGCCGCTGACCATTCTTTTTGGCTCGCAGACTGGCACTGCCGAGGCGCTGGCCAAACGCGCCGCCAAGGAAGCCGGCAAACGCGGGTTTGCTCCCACTGTGCTGGATATGGCACAAACCAACGCAACCAAACTTGCCGCGGAAAAAAACATCCTCCTGATCACCAGCACCTATGGTGAAGGCGAGCCGCCCGACAATGCAAAGGCCCTCCACGCCGCATTAAAGGCGAACGGTGTGCCTCCCTTGTCGAATATTTATTTCAGCGTCTGCGCTCTTGGCGACCGCAACTACAATCAGTTTTGCCGTTGTGGTCAGGATTTTGACGGATTTCTGGAAAAACTCGGCGCCAAACGCGCGGCGCCACGCGTTGATTGCGATGTGGAATACGAGGAGCCGTTCAATCAATGGCTCGATGGCGTTCTCAAAGCACTGGGATCGGAGGCTCCGGTGACGGTCTCGCCTGAAGCTCCAGCTTCAAAAATTGAAATACCCGCCACAAAATCCAAATCTGGAAAAGGATTTTCCAAACAAAACCCTTTTCCCGCGCCCGTACTCACGGTGCGCCGTTTAAGCAGCGCCGATTCCCAAAAGGATGTCAACCACGTCGAGTTTTCGTTGGAAGGTTCAAACTTGGAATATGAGCCGGGCGACGTGCTTGGCGTCTGGCCGCAAAATTGCCCGGAACTTGTCAGCGCAGTGCTCGCGGCGCTCCATTGCGATGGCGAGGAGGCGGTGGCTACTCCCGCGGGAGAACTGCCGCTGCGAGCCGCTCTCCACAAGCATTACGACCTCGGCAAGCCCTCGCCGGATTTGGTTGCGACGTTTGCGACGGCCGGCGTGCTGGCAAACGGATCGTCAGAGACTCCTGTGTCAGATGAAAAATGGCTGGATGTCCTTGATGTGTTGCAAGCGCATCCGAACCGTGCCCTGCCGCCCAACGAATTTGTACGTCTTTTGCGCAATCTGCAACCGCGCCTGTATTCGATTGCTTCCAGCCCCATTGTCCATCCCGACCAGGTGCATCTCACCGTGGGTGCGGTTCGTTACGAGGCGCAGGAGCGGCGGCGCAAGGGTGTTTGTTCGACCTTCCTCGCCGAACGCGCGCTCGCAGCGGGTCAAGTCGGTGTCTATCTGTGTCACAACCGGGTCTTTAAACTGCCGGCGGACGGGGCGCGACCGATCATCATGGTTGGCCCGGGCGCCGGCATCGCACCGTTTCGCGCCTTTTTGCACGAACGCCGCGCCGCGGGCGCCATCGGACGCAATTGGCTTTTCTTTGGCGACCAGCGGGCGGCGCATGACTTCCTTTACCGCGATGAATTGGAACCCATGTTGAGTGACGGCTTTCTCCACCGCCTTGACACCGCATTTTCCCGCGACCAGACGAACAAGATTTACGTGCAAGACCGGATGCGGGAAAACAGCCGGCAACTTTTCCGCTGGCTGGAGCAAGGCGCATATTTCTATGTCTGCGGCGACGCTTCTCGCATGGCCAAAGATGTAAACACCACTCTTCTGGAAATTATCCAGAAGGAAGGCGGTTTCGACCTCGAAGCGTCTTATGCCTATCTTGAGCAACTAAAAATGGAGAAACGTTACGCCCGCGATGTGTACTGAATGATCGAGGTGATCGGGCAGGTCAGATGGTTTACGAGGGCCACTTTTGAAATTTCCGTAAGTTATTGATTCAAAATAATTTAGTCTCAATTTGAGTGAGAGGGTTCGTATCCCTAGCATTTGTTCTATAGCAAGAGTATAGCGTAAGGGTTCAGAAACATCCCCTTCCGCTTTTTTTGAAAGCTCTAATGGATTTGATGATAAGCAAATATAAATAATTAATATAATAAAAAATCATACAGATTTGTTCACCAAAAACAACATTATCTGTTGAGTTGCATTGTCTCAGGTAAAGAAATAAATGGAACATATATCAACAAGCAGATCCAGAATAGAGTTATTCGCCTCGGGCGAAGACAAAAAAGCAATCCCGTGAAAACAGTATTGTTTTTTCGGAGACTGCATGAGTTTACGGGCGGGCATCTTAAAGTTTTCGACTTTTTTCAGCACACTCTTGCCTCGGGAGATTACGCCGCGCGAATAGTATTCAGCAGCGACTCGGTGTGGAGCGAGGATAATCCATGGAGTTCGTTGCGGGAATATGTAATCGAGTCAACTCAAGTGGTTGAGCCGGACATTTTCTTTCTCGAGGGACTGGACTGGGAATTCCTGAAGTCGGCCGAGCGCCATAATTTCAAAAGGCCCATCATCAATCTTATAGCTGGCGTGCGCCATGCAGATGTGCATAGCCAGCGTTATAAATTTCTTCGCAACCGAGCCATCCGCATTTGTGTGAGTCAAGAGGTAGCAAAAGCGATTATCAATGTGGGTCCGCCGAATGGCCCAATTTTTGTAATTCCCAATGCAATAAACGTTTATGAGGCGCCTAAGGTAACTCTTCAGGACATTGATTTACTTATCGCAGCACTCAAGCAACCCACGTTGGGCAAAAGATTAAAAAAACGATTGGAAAAATTGGGCCAGCAAGTTGAATTACTCGATGCACGCTTACCTCGAAGCGAATTTCTGGCCAAACTGGCCAGGGCCAAAACGACGCTTTTTTTACCTCTCGCTGCGGAAGGTTTTTATCTGCCTGCGCTCGAAGGAATGGCCCTGGGCACCATTGTCATCTGTCCGGATGCCTTGGGAAACAGAGAGTTTTGCCGGCCAGGCATCAATGCATTCATGCCAGCCTTTAGTGAAGAGGCAATAATTGCGGCGACGATCGAGGCATTGAATATGCCGACGTCTCAACGGAAAAAGATGCTCGCTAGTGCCCAGGCCACGGCGGCAAAACATTCTCAGACAAAAGAACGCCGGGCCTTCCTTCGCATCCTTCGGCAAGCACAGGAATTGTGGGAAAATTCGTAAGTCGTTTTTAACCAAATATCTAGGTCGGAAAGTTGGCGATGCTCTCTCGATCATAAAATTGCCAATAAGCTCCATCCGTGTTAATTAATCGGCGCTGAAGCTCACGCGTCACCGTTTTGTCGTAAAGTTTGTTTCGGTTTCGATTCTCGAGCTTTTCATCCAGCGTATTTGCCAGTGGGTTGATAACGGAAAGAGCCTTTCCGCTGGTGGAAATAACTTCTTCGTACCGAATAATATGACTGGCCGGCAACACTGCCAAAAATTTGGCGTAAAACCAACCCAGGATGTGAATCTGTCGGGCATGAACATCATCCATCTCGGCCAGCTCGGCGGCGAGTTGGCCATCAATAGCCTCGGCCATGGGCACATGTCCGTTTGCAACGGGAAGTGACACGCTACGCCATGATGCCAGTACTGAAAGCGGGTTGCGTACAACGGCGAAAACGGGAAAGCGCGCGGACAAGGGGGCAAGGAGGGCTGTGAAGGAGGCGTTGTCTTTAATGGCGAAAAGAAAGTCGTCGGCAAGTTGCTTTCCGATTCGAATCTCACCTCGCTGAATCTCCAGATTAACGCGTTTTCCTCGGGAATCGCGATGGTCGCCAAAAAAATTGTCTGGTATGTTGCCGTCCGTATGAAAAGAAATGGCAGTACCGTTCTGAAGAATGGAGCATCTTTGCGCGGCAATGAATTTGGTGATGCCGTCCACCATGTCTTCGGGTTCGCGGTACATCATAAACCTTCGTGCATCCAACGGCTCGACCAACGCAACAGTGTCGGGCAGGCGATTTAAAAGTGAGGCCAACAGTGTGGTGCCAGCGCGGGGCAAGCCTGTGATCAGCACATTTCTTTCCGCGGCCAATGGCGGCTTAATCGCAGGAGGTATTTTCATCGAGGTTATTCATTGCCAGCTTGATTTCAATGTAAAAGGCAAATACACCACAGGCACAAATCATAAAAGATATGCATTGAGGCTTCAGGCTTGGCAATCCGCCTGCAGGATGCCTTATTCATTTGGCTCAACGGGAATGCATAAGCATATGAACAAGTCCACATTTGTTGTTTATACCGCGATTGCCAATGGGTATGATTCGTTAAAGCCTATTTTGCCCCTCTGGCGGGATGAGGCGGTCTTTGTGGCGTTTATGGATAAACCGCAAGCTGTCCCTGGTTGGGAAATCCGTCCGCTTCACAATGTTTTTAAAGACCCTTGTCGCAATGCAAAAATCCACAAAATATTGCCGCACAAGTATTTTCCCGAGGCAGAGTATAGTCTATGGATTGATGGAAGCGTGCGCTTGAAATCCAAATTGCCATTACGTGATTGGGTGGATCAGTACTTGAGTGAGCACGACTTGGCTCTCCATAAACATTGGTGCCGGAACTGTGTGTATGAAGAAGGGGCTGCCTGCTTGCATTTCAAATGGGATTCACCCACAGTTATTCATCGCCAAATGGGCAAATATTTTTCCGAAGGCTACCCGTCGCAAAATGGCTTGGCCGAATGTGGTATGATATTCCGACGCCATACCCACGCCATTGAGCAACTGAATGAACTTTGGTGGAAGGAAATCACCGAAGGCTCGCGCCGGGACCAACTTAGCATCAATTATTCATGCCATAAACTTGGCGTAAAATACGCCTATTTTCCCGGCACGATTTTAGACACCCCGCACTTTCACTGGTTGCAGCATACGACTCCCCGCTCCAGGCCAACCCGCACAGCGAGGGTAAAAAGCAAAAACGCACCGCGAAAACAGCGCAAAATCTTGGCTAAGGCAAAATGAACCTAAAACAATACTTTGACCGGGTGGTGGTTATAAATCTCAAACGCCGCACGGACCGCCTGGAACGCTTGCGCGAGGCGTTACAGGAATGTGACTGGCCGTTCAAGCAGCCGCGGGTCTTTGCCGCGATTGATGGGCATGCCGTGCCCATGCCAAAGAAGTTTGAGTCCGGCGTGGGCGCCTGGGGTTGCAACTGCTCGCATCGACAAGTGATGGAGGAGGCCATCCGTGATGGGGTGGAAAACCTTCTAATTCTGGAAGACGATGTATGCTTCGGCAAAAATTTCCGCCGTGAAGTCGAAAAATTTCTCCGCGACGTGCCCGATGACTGGGATGGGCTTATGATCGGCGGACAGCACCTCAATAAAAACGGGCCGCGTATCCTGGTCAAGCCAGGCATATACCGATGCGTGGACTGCGAGCGTTGCCATTGCTACGCCTTGCGCGGCAAATACTTGCGCAAATTGTGCCAACGCCTTAAGGGGGGCGGGGAATTTGATGGCAAAATCTACAATGATGTAATCATGGGGAAGGACCCGGAATTGCAGATGGCCCATAAAGTCTATGCACCGGATTATTTCCCTGCCGGCCAAGATCGAACCCAATCAGACATCGCCAGTGTAATAAACCCCAGGAAATTTTGGAATCCTCCCGGCCCGGATTTGCCGGTCATCAACCTTCACGCCCCCCAGCCATTGGTGGCAGTCTTGCGGGAGCACGGCTGGTTCACCGGACACCAGCGAGATCGGGCGAGTGACATGGACACAAATTTAATCAAAATATTTCGCGCCGGAAAAGGTAACCCCGCCAAATTACGGCGAGACTTGCGTGAATGGATCAAATCCATGCAATGGGAAGTCACGGGCGACCGGGATTTTATTTGTACCGTCTGGCATCCCCAAGCTACCCCCAAGCTGGTTAAAAATACTTCGCTTTGGCCGGTTTACGAAGTCACGGCGAGCACCGTGAAAGAAGCCATGGAGCAAATCCCACCTCGGCTACGCAATCCCTGCCTGCCGATTTTCAGTTGACCGGCCTGGATCAGATTTCAAGTGAGCAGGCCATTGGTTCTCGCGGGGAAATGGGCCGGCCGGCAAAGGCTTATCAAGAAAAGGACAAAGCAATTCATACCCTTGGCCCGCGCAAATATTCATGATGAGAATGTCTTTACGGCGGATTTGGAAGTAATCATAAACTTTTTGACGGTGCATAAACCATTCCTCTTTCCACTTTTCATGGTCTATAATGTGCTTCTTTCCATTGGGCCCGCGTTGTTTATTCATCAACAGATAATGGCGCGTCCGGCTGTCCAGCCATGAGTCGATGTCTCTCCACGTAAAGATGAATTTGCTTCTGGGATACTGTTGGTCCGCTAGGTCAAATTTTCGGATGAGGATATTCACATCACTATACGCGTCAAAGCGTTTCGAAAGATAATGCAGCATTGGCCTCCCTTCCGCGATGGCGCGCCTGATGACTTCGTCAACAGCGGGACCACCATAATGGAGGCTGTGGAAGCCGAGCATCAGCAAAGCCCTGTGCAAGGAACTGGTGCCAGTCTTGTTCAAGCCAATGCAAAATATTTTCGACATGGTAATTTATCCTCGTGGATGATGGGCCGATCCGGCAAGGATAATGTCACACAGTTTGGCAGTAGTGCAAAGTTGGCGGCTTCGAATCGTCACCAATAAGGAAAATCCCCTATTCCGAAAATAAAATCCTCCTGAATTTCTATTCGCAGAACCCCCGATTTTCGTATGTATGTTACTGTATTGCTACGTTTTAGTCAGAAAATAAATTATTTGTCACCACACCTCTTGACAAATACGCCAACATGAACGATATGTATCCTAAATATTTTGCTCCTCAAATTTCATCTCAGCTCCCAACCCTCAAACTACTATGAAAACCCAAAAATCGAAGAAAAAAAACTGGCAGCACGGCGGACTAAAAATGGCATCTCCCCCGCGTCGCCAATCCTCCCGATGGCTGAAGTCAGTTGAATTGACTGCTCTTGACACCGCATATTTTTGGGCAAGTGACGTAGCATCCAATGCTGATCACAGCGTAACTACTTGGCCTTATGTTAGCAAGGTATCCACTCTTGAAAAAACCGATCAATACGGTCACCTTGTCCCCGACGGCTACGTGCTTTTTTTTCAAATGTCGAACGGTACCGATCCACTTGGGAATTATGGTTATGCCCAAGAGTGGGACGGTAGCTACGGTCAAGGGGATTCGATTGTAATCCAGCCATCTACGATGGACCATATGCACTCCAGCACCGACCCCAAAGCGGAAGCGAAGAAAATAGAAAAGTTTTTAAATCCCGATGGCATGAATCCAACCGCGCTTCCGGATAAAACCCCCGCGCTCACAAATTTTTCCGGGGTGTGGGCTTTCGACTCAAAAGAGTCCAAGGTCACGAATGGAGGAATGGCCTATGGAACGATGGGTCTGTCCTCAAAGGACGCTTCAGTTGGTATCGGCATTATCAACCACAAGCCCGGCGGCTTTGCCATAGTTGGGGTATATAAAACTCCAGAGCGGATACTGGTTACTCCTTCCCTGAAATTGCCGAAAGGGGATTCATTCTGCTTCGAGATCGATATTGATCGTAAATCCGGCCAGACCAACCTGTGGATTAATGATGAAGGGTTGAATTTGGGCATTTTGAAGGGATTTGAAAATGGCGCTCATGGGGCTGCACTCGCTCTGGGTGCCGTTCGTTATGGAGACCATCTTCTGTCCGGTCGTTTCACTGATTGCGCCCTGGCGGTTGACGGGCAATGGCAGCAAGCCTGTGTTATGGCAACGCAGAAGGATAGTAAGATTCTTCCTCACCATGAGGTGGGGATCATTGCCTCCAACGGCATGTACGCCCGTGACCTTAGAACGGCGGTCATTTAGTGAAATGGCCAAACTTCAACCTAATTCCAAATCAACTTCTACTCATGAAATCTAACACTTCCTCTCGTCGCAAGTTCCTGACCACGCTTGGCTTGGCGGCTGGTGCCGCTGCAGCCATTCCGGCCGTCAAATCCATCGAGGCCATACAAGGCAAAAAATCTAAAATGGCTTCGGCCAAAGGAGCCCCGAAGCCGGCTCCGTTCTTGACACGCTTCAAGACACTTAAGCCCATGGGCATGATCGATCGGACGGTCGGTACTTGCCGGTTGCCACTGGCCAGTCGGCCAGCGTAAAATGTTTGACAGTTTCCCATCCCATCCCCGGATGGCTAAGCCATCCGGGGATGTTTGTATTTGAGCATTCCTTTTTTCACCCCGCATGTTCAAACGACGTATAGTGCAGGTCGTGGTAGGAGGTTTGGTTTTGGTCATGGCATTTGCAGGCGGCTGGGTTGGACGCGGCCGTATGGAGACGAAACCGTCCCCCCGGCCTGCAACCACCAAGCCGCTTTCCACCAAGGTCGCGGGGTCTAAAAGCCTGGGCTGGGATTTGCATAGTTCATTGGCTGAGATCCTTAAAAAATACACGGGTGGGGCGCGCATTGAAGCCATTGTCAAGCTGATCGGCCAAACGTCAGTTTCCGAGCTTGCCCGTTTGCTCGACGAAGCGCGCAATTGCCCCGACGCGAACGCAAAGGCACTGGTCCAGGAACTGGCCTATGCAAAGTGGGTGGCTTCGGATCCGAACGCCGCGCTTGCCTATGCGAACGCGGATGCCTCGCGCACTGGCAAAACGGACGCGCTGAATAACGTCTTCAACGTGTGGGCCGGCAATGACCCCAAAGCGGCGTTGGAGGCGGCGATGAAATTGGGCCGGACGTCTTTCCGCACGGCAGAAATGGGGTTGGTTTTTTCCGCTTGGGCGCAGAGCGACCCGCTGACGGCGATTGCGGCGGCCAAGGCGCTCCCCGCCAACCTAGGCTCGAAGGATATGCTGCGGACGGTGATTGAACAATGGTCGCAAGTGGATCCGAACGCGGCCTGGACGGCACTGGATCAAGCCACCGATCCAAGACAGCGCCTTGCCTTCCAAAACCTCATTCTACGCAACCTGGCTGATAGTGACCCGCAATCAGCCTTTGATGTTTTCCACAAGATGCCTTTGGCAGCGCAAAACCCCAATACGCTGAGCCAGATATTTCAAAAATGGGGTGAACAGGATCCGACCGGCGCGTTTGAGGCGCTAAAAACATTGCCATTGAGCAACTCGCGCTCCACCGCCTTGCAAAATATCTTCAACGGCTGGGTGGAAATGGATCCCGCAGCTGCCCTGAAGGCCGCGCAGGGCTACCCCGCCGGAACGGACAGGGATAAATTGGTTGCGACGAGCGTGAAAGCCCTCGCCATGCAGGATCCACAAGCGGCGGCTGAGTTTATTGCGTCGCTGCCGAATGGAAGTCAAAACGAGGGTTTAATCTTATCTGTAACGGAATCGTGGGCCGATAACGACCCAGCCACAGCATTGAGTTGGCTGCAGCAAAATGCCACTGGGAAAACATATATTGACTCCATTGGTCCAGTGCTTGATCAGCTTGGCAAGACAAACCCCTCGGCGGCGCTGGCCTTCATCGGGCAGATGCCGGCCGACATCAACCGCGACAAGTTCCTTCAGGCGGCCATGACCAATTGGGCAGCCATGGACTCCGCGAGCGCGCTGGCGTGGGCGAACAGCAACTTGACCGGTCAGATGCAAAATACCGCATTGGCAGGCATTGCCACGCAAATGGCCATTTCCGATCCGGTGGCTGCGGCGAACTTGGTTGCCACACTGCCGGACGGTTCTGCTCGCAATAATGCCCTCGCCTCCATTGCCACGGCAATGGGGCTTTACGATTTGCAGACTGCCGCCCAATGGCTCCAGACCCTGCCGGATGGCATCCCGGCATCCACCCAAAAGACCATCTATCAAAACATCCTCTCCCGCTGGGTGAATGTGGATCCGGCAGGTGCCGCCGCTTTCATTCAAAACGTTGCGGGCAATCCTGCGTTGGCTCCGCTTATTGACCAGGTTGCTTCGGCTTGGGCTAGGAATGATGGGGTTGGCGCTCTGAATTGGGCGCAAACACTTCCAGGCGGGCCTGGGCGTGACGCCGCTGTCTCTGACGCGATAAGCAACTGGGCAAAGATCGATAGCGCGGCGGCATGGCAATATGCCCAAAACATCCCCAAAAACGACCAGACTTTTAGCACGCTTTTTAATATAGCGAACACCTGGAGCAAGACCGACCCTGTTGCGGCGGCGAATGCCGTGGCGAATCTGCCCAACCCAAATCCTTCCGCTGACGCGCCGAACCTGCCAGTGCGACAGGTGGCGGAGAATTGGGCGGGGCAGGATAGCAATGCGGCAATGCAATGGGCCAATAGCCTGCCGCCAGGCGGGAATCATGACGCTGCTGTGCTTGGTGTGATTCTGGCGCTTAACAAGACCGATCCGCCAAACGCTTATCAATTATCCCTTAACCTGCCTCCAAACAGTGAAGCCCAATCTATGGCTTTTGATAGCACCTTTCGCCAATGGGCAATAAAAGATCCGGCGGGAGCCGCTAAAGCGTTGGAAACTGCCCCGATGAACGATAAGATACGGCAACAGTTTCAAACTATGTTCTTTACCCAGCGCCGCAATTAGGCGCTGGGCCAGTCTCAAACAGACGTTGATAGCGAAGACTGATGGCATCTATGCTAAACACACCTGATCGGCGGGTGCACTCTTTTCGCAATTGAGCGTAAAACTGCCGGTCATTTTGCAGCGCGTGCACCCAGTAGGCGCATTTCTTCACGCCCGAGATAATTGTACACTTCTCCCCAATCTCATGATAGGCGGGTTCATCGGCAGAAATGGACGGAGTGCCAAAGCCGATACAGTTGATTAGTTTGATGCCGGAATTTATCGCAATATGAAAGTCATGCATAAGCTTCCGATACTTGGCCGGGTAGTGGGAAGGCCGATTTTTGCGATAGTTCAATCCAATTCCAATTTTATGTAGAATCTTCACAACCTCCGCCTGACTTAAGCCATCAACATCGTAGTAATCACAATCCAAGCCGTAGAACCGAGGCCGCCAATGCTTGCCCCCGATCCAGCCTGGCTGGCGAAGGTCGGGAGGGTTGGGCGCGCCGTTGAAATTACAATGGTGGTGGGGAACAACGACGATGCGGCCATAATTCTTGAAGACTTCTTTTGCCAGCTGAGTGCTAGCAAGGTAGGTATCCACGTGATCTTCCGGCGGAGGAGAATCAATGATATCCCAAATAACCCTGCCTTTTCGCGCGAGCGTTTTAAGCTGGCCGGGTGCCAGGCTCGGCTTTACGCAAACAAACACAGCATACCGGTCGCAAATTTCTTCCAAATCGCACTGGCCCAAAATGCGCTGGCCCAAAATGTAGTCGCAGCCAAGTTTTTTCGCAATGTCCACACAGCGAATTTGGACGCTGGCCATTTTCTTCCCACCAATAAAGAGCACCTTGCGAGGATCCATGAGTGAAGCTAAATTAAGATGTGGTCTATTGTCGAATAAAGATTACATAGAATAATGGTCTGCCTTAACGACTCCTAAGATCGGGGCTCCATTTGCTGCAGCTTGACAAATTTATGGGCAACATCGTCGTTTATACCGCAATTACGCCGGGTTACGATTCGTTGAAATCCGCGCCGGAACTTTGGCGCAGTCAGGCGGAATTTGTTGCGTTTCTGGATAAGCCCCAACCGTCATTCGGTTGGACGGTCAGGCCCATTTATCGAAGGTTTCAAGATCCCTGTCGCAACGCAAAAATACATAAGATATTGCCGGAAAAATACTTCCCCGAAGCACAATACAGCCTTTGGGTTGATGGTTCGGTAAAGATCATTTCTAATACGCCAATCGCCAAATTTGCGGACGAATTCCTGCGTGAACACGACATCGCAGTTTTTAAGCATCGCCATCGAACCTGTCTTTATCAAGAAGCAGCTCGTTGTCTTAAATTAGGATTGGACTCGGCTTCGGTGATTAATGGCCAAACGGCAAAATACTATGCCGAGGGGTATCCGCAAAACAATGGGCTGGCCGAATGCACGGTGATACTTCGCCGCCATTCCCGGCAAGTTATGAAATTTAACGAAGCGTGGTACGCTGAAATCAAACGATGGTCACGGCGGGATCAATTGAGTTTCAATTACGTGGCGCAAAAGTTAGGCTTAAAGTACAAACTTCTGACTGGATTGCTGGATAACAACCGGCACTTTTTCTGGCTGCCCCATGTCCATTCTCAAGCTTGATGAGCAAAACTGTTAAAGTGCCGACGCCGTACCTCACCCCGAATGGGCTTCCAAGTCAAATGAGTGTCAAGAACCTCGTCAATGAGGCCAAGCCAATATGCGTCAGATGCAGACAAATAGGTTTCCCCGGTCAGCAATCTCTTGCTTAAGGCCATTGTAAAATACCAAAGAACAGCAATTTTATCTTTAACGCATTCAAACAGAAATGTTTGCGCCGCAGGAGTACCTTTATTATTGTATGCTTTGGCTTCGGTTTCCGAAAGAAAATGCGTTCCAAAAGATTTGGTTAGGCTGTTAAAAAGCGTGATTTGATCCTTGGCCATCAAGTCGTTAAAAAATAAATAATCGAACAGTAACCCTGGGGCTGTGGTATCATCAAGACTCCAGCCAGTTTTTGATTGAGTGCTGACTTTTCGCGAGATAATCGCCTTAAAAATTCGCGCCTGAGCAGCCGGAGGCGCGGCGAAGCTTTCAGAAATGCGTGGTCTAAAATACTTTCGAAGAGATAAAATTGTTTTGGTAAAAGCAAACGATTGCTCAAGGGCAGTTTTACTTTGGCGGGAGGATAATTGAGCGTAAAGATGCTTAACAAATTCATGCAAGTTTGCGGCGGGGTGGCGTGAGGCATTCCGTTCGATAGATTGAGTCTGATTTGTGTATTCCAAGTAGCGATGGATGACCCGATAGACCATAGCTAGGGAAAGGTTTTCCGCGATGCGCCTGTTTTGTTTATCCAGCTGCATACCCATGGAAATTGCGTCTCCTTTTTTAATTTTTTTAAGAGGGCGAATTACGCTGTAGCGGGCGCCATGAAAGACAATGCTTACACCTACCTTCGCATAGGCAAAATGCCCCATTAATAAAAGAAAGGCGGCTGCGCTACTTACGTCACCTTCGGCAACGGTAATAAATAGAACATTGTGTCGAGATGGGCCTTGAAAGGAAAATAGCTCCTCGATCGATTTCAGCCTAGCAACTGAACCACCCTTGCTTTTGATGTGCAGTGTAACTGGTCTTGATGAACGAGTGGCCAAGACGGCTATTTTTTGAAATGCCATCTTGGCAAATTCCCCTTTGATGCCGCCATAAATTTTTATGCTACGACGGGGATTTGGACGGAGGTGCTGCGCAGTGCTACTTTTCATGATCAATGCAAGGGGGCTTGGCTCATTGACCAACACGCAGTCAAGTGTGGTCAACTTTACGGTTGCAACGTGAACTTAACATTAGAATTGCCATTTGGTAGCTATTTTGGCAATGAATAAAACCTATGATTGGATGGCGGCCAAACCCCTTCATTTTTGTCCATATCCCAAAATGTGCCGGAGCTAGTATTGAACATGCATTGGTAGCGGTAGCAACAAGCTACAAGAAGATTGATGACGTGCCCGAAAGAATGCGCTCAAGGCATTTTTTGCCAGGCAAGCTGGGCCGCCAGCATGCCAAATTACTTGAGTACAATCCAGCTTCAAAAAAAGATTTCTGCAAAGTTTCCTTTGTGAGAAATCCTTGGGACCGTGCTGTATCGCAAATTGCCTTTCTCTCATCCCGCGATAAAGGCCGATCGGTATTTCTCGGTAATACCTTCAAAAAGGATATTTACATATATTGCCATTCAAAAAAAACAGTATTATATCACGACCTTGGTGCCTGCCAGCTAGATTATCTTTTGGATCGCAATAAAAAATTGGACATGGATTTTGTCGGACGATTCGAGAACCTCGATAGCGATTTTAAAAAAATGTGTGAGATAATTGGCATCGAAAAAATCCCCCAGTTGCCACACATCAATCCTTCGCCACGTCATGGTCATTATAGTTTTTACTACGATGCGGAATCGGTCGAATGGATACGAAAACGTTTTGCCAGAGACATTAATTTTTTCGGTTATGAATTCGAAAATCAGCGTCCCTTATAAAGTTCGCAACCTTCTACGCTAGCTCGAGACCTGCAAAACAACACTACCTAAACAGCACGAGGATCGTTAAAAATCGCTTCGAGCATATTAAATATGCGATATTTTCTGGGAATAATTATTTCCTAAGCTTTTGATTTAAAATGGGATATCTATGCAGTCTTGGAGAGGGTTTCGGACCTTATTCATTCGAACCCTCAGGGTCAATCCCGCATAAGGGTTCAGAAACATCCCCTTCCGCTTTTTCCAAAAAATGACTGGACCGTAAATTTTTTAAATGATTTCACAATCATATTCATTGATCGCGTCAATGCAGGGAAGTCGGTTGGGAACTAATCTAAGTTCGGGTCGGTGCGGTGGTCAGGGCTGAACCCGATCCAGCATTTTTCCGGATCGCAATTATGGCTTGGCTGATGAGGTGCTGGCGTTTGCCGACGCCTTTTCTGCGGTGGCTTGTTTAGCCTCGAACTCGGCTTGGGCTTTGGCTCTTTCCGCAGCTTCGGCTTCCGCGGCAGCCATGGACTCCTTTAGTTTGGCATCAAGTATTTCCACATTCCCTTCTTCCCGTAATTTTTTGATGTAGACTGGTGCCAGTGTTCGTTTTTGCACGCCGGTCAGCATAATTTTTAGCCGCTCATTGAGTTCGGAGAAATCGGCTTTTTTGGCTGGAATAATTTCAAGCAGCTGGAAAATCCGATAGCCCTCCTCGTTGGTGACCACATCACTGACTTGATTTGGCTTCATGGAAAAGGCGAGCTCTCCAAATTCCCACTGCTCTCTTTTGAATGTGAGCTCGTCACCGTTGTTTTTCGAGATTGGGTCTTCGTTGTATTGCTTGGCCAGCGCGGCAAAATCTTCGCCCGCTCGAGCTCGCTTGAGCAATTCGTCAATCAGCTTGTGCTTGGCCTGAATCGTTGCGTCCGGCAACGGCGGTGCGGCCGAGGTGGTGAAGTCGGATGTCTTCAACAGTTCAATCTCGCGGACACGGCCAAGCACCGGCTGGTCATATGCTCCGGGATGGTCGTCGAAAAATTTTTTCGCATCGGCATCTGTCACCTTGATTCCCAGCTGGCGGGTCAGCGACGTCTGGGCCGTATCCTCTTGGAATAGCATCAGGCGCAAATCGTCCGTTGTCATGAGGGTGGTTTTCAACCGGCGTTCAAACTCTGCCGGCCCCAAGGTTTTCGAAATGGCGTCCACTTTCTCAGCCGCATTCTTTTTCCCCTCCGCCTTTTCCTCGTCGGTGGCTTTTTGCAGCACGAGTTGGATCTCAATCAACTGATTTACGACATGCAGTTCCGCGTCCGGCGGAAGCTCGCCTTGGGGGTTTTTGGCCTTG
>Ga0206999_10013_pt2 | contig 39148 bp, 37 predicted proteins | sample Alteio_BWMinCont_92_FD_153482 | JGI IMG/M metagenome (GOLD analysis project Ga0206999, IMG submission 153482) | Enriched cells from forest soil in Barre Woods Harvard Forest LTER site, Petersham, Massachusetts, United States -... | ecosystem: Environmental > Terrestrial > Soil > Temperate forest >...
TACGAAGGCGCGCCGCTGTGGATGGAGACGCAGAATGTTATCAGTGGCTGAGAAGACCTGGAACTGTAGCGCCATGATCTTGGACATCCCGTAAAGCAACATCCAAAGACCGAGGGCATACGAGAGCATGGCGTAAATTACCCGAACAGCTGTCGAGCTTTTGGTCTTCTCAGCCACTGATAACATTCTGCGTCTCCATCCACAGCGGCGCGCCTTCGTACTGGTCCTTGTAGATAGCGAAGGTGACGCCAGCGATTCCGGCGATGGTCTTGCCCTGAGCATCTACCGCCTTCCCGGAGAAGTTCACCAGCTGGGGAACTACTCCCGATGGCGCCGTTGCCGGCTGTTGGCTCCAGAGCAACCCTGACCACGTCGCGATCAAAAGAAAGGCAGCGATTAATCTGGAAGAATTCACGGGACACCTCCTTGGCGTTTTGCAACGTTGGGCGGACGACCAAGCGGTCGGGTATGCTCGGTCGTCCGCCCCCAACATCCTCTGCCTACTGCACGTTGACGGTTACGCGCATCCAGGGATGGATACAGCACTGGAATCGGTGTACCCCTTTGTGGAGATTTGGAATCTCGATGGTGCTGCCCTGAATGATCCGTGTCTTGGCCACGTCTACCGTGGAAAAGCCGCCGACGCATTCCGGTACTGAGGTTTCGCCCGGCCCATTCAGTGGAGGGAGGAACCCTCCGCCAAACTGTTGGACTTCTGTGAATGTATGGGGCTCGCCACCCTGATCCGTCACCTTAATCACGGTTCCCCGGGGAACAGTGACCGAATCGGGTTCGAAGTCCCAGTTCAGGCTTGGATGGCCGGACCCGGCTCCCGTCACCAAATCCGACAGCGTTGTGGCGTAGCCGAAGGCTGCAAGTGCAACGTTCTTGCAAAAATCGGGGCCCAAGACGGCGTTGAAGGTAGCCGGGTCGCATTCGTCGAGGGCGACGAACTGCGCCGGAGGCAGTGCCGGTCGCGTCGCGTCACTCGCGTCGCTTGGCATCGCCATGTGGTGCATTTGGGCATGGTCTTGGGCAAAGAGTTGCGTCGAGCCGGCGGTAAGAAGACTGAGCGTCAGCACAGGGAAGATAAGTTTCGCGAGGAGCTGGTTCGTTAGAGGTCGCATTTCTTTTTTCTCCATGAGCGGAAGTTTGAACGTCCCATCGGGACGTTTAGTGCTCTATCTCTAACAGCGCAACGCGGGCGCAAATCTGATCATGGACTGAGTAATTTTCGCCGCGACGCAGCATAGCCGGCTCGGTTGGACCTCCGTGACCTGAGGTTGACATTCGGAGCCGGGATGGCTACGCTAGCGCGGAACTGCCGGTCTGGAGGCGTATTGGTGGGGCAACCGTCCAGTGAAGAGCTTACGCAGCTTTTGCGTGGTTGGCGCGGCGGCGATCGCGAAGGCCTGGATGCCTTGCTCCCCGTGGTTTACAAGGAGTTACGTCGGATCGCACACTTTCAACTGCGAAAAGAACGCGAAGACCACAGCCTGCAAAGCGCGGAACTGGTAAACGAGGCCTATCTACGCCTGGTTCGGATGAATCCTCCGCAGTGGGAAAGCCGCACCCATTTTTTTGCCATCGCTGCGCAGCTGATACGGCAGATTCTGGTCGACTACGCTCGGCGCCGCGGTGCCGGGAAGCGGGGCGCAGGTCAGGGGACACTGCCCCTGGAAGACGCATCCCAGCTCTCGCATGGTAAAGGCATTGACGTGGTGGTGCTCGACGACGCCCTGAAAGCTCTGGCCGAACTGGATCCACGGAAAGCGAAGGTGGTAGAGCTGCGTTTTTTCGGGGGATTGAGCTTCGCGGAAACGGCCGAGGTACTCGACGTATCCGCGGTTACCGTATCTCGCGACTGGAGCACGGCGCGAGCCTGGCTCCATCGTGAGATGAATCGAGGATCGTAATGGATGCTGAGCGCTGGAAACGCGTGGACGATTTACTACAGGCGGCACTGCGTTTGCCAGCGGAACAGCAGGAAGCTTTCTTGCGCCAGGCTTGCGCAGGCGACGATCTGCTGGCCGAGGAAGTCAAGTCCCTATTGTGCTCTCACGGGGAATTGGGCGATTTCTTGGAAAAACCCGCGCTAGAGGGTGGGATGCAGAACGTCACACCTAAGGAAGCGCCCAAGCCCTGCGCCCTCATCGGCCAAACGGTCGCCCACTACAAAGTGCTTCGTCAGCTGGGCAGCGGTGGCATGGGAGTGGTGTACGAAGCGGAAGACATCCGGTTGGGACGCCGGGTCGCTTTGAAATTCCTGCCAGAGAAGCTCGTATGTGACGAGAGAGCGCTCCGGCGGTTTGAACGCGAAGCCCGCGCCGCCTCTTCCTTGAATCACCCTAACATCTGCACTATTTATGAAGTGGAAGAGCATGATCATCAACCGGTGATCGTCATGGAGTTGCTGGAAGGGATCAGCCTAAAGCAGAGAATCCAACAAGGGCCGATTTCAACCGACGAACTTTTGGATTTTGGGATTCAGACATGCGACGCCCTGGCAGCGGCCCATGCCAAGGGGATCGTCCACCGGGACATAAAACCGGCAAACATGTTGATCGTCGGACACGGGATAAAGGTCCTGGATTTCGGGTTGGCCAAGGTGTGCGGCCCTCCGGTCGCGGCAGATCAGTCTGAGGAGGAGTCGCTTACCCTGGACGGCGTTATTCCGGGCACAACTTCTTATATGTCTCCGGAGCAGGTCCGGGGAGAAGAGATCGATGCGCGTAGTGATCTGTTCTCCTTGGGCATAGTGCTTTACGAAATGGCCACGGGCCATCGACCCTTCGTTGGCAAGAATCGTGTACTGCTGATGGATGCGATCCTGAATGCGAAGCCTGCGCCTGCCACAAAGGCGAATTCGTCCTTACCCGCCGCTCTGGAAACCATCCTCACAAGAGCTCTGGAAAAGAAACGTGAGAATCGCTTCCAGCGTGCAGCCGATATTTGTTCGGAGTTGAAGCGACTCAAAGAAGAGACGGGAAAAGCATTCACTTCTGTTGCCAATGCTGCACCCGTGATGTCGAACTCCCGCCCCGTACAAAATGTCTTCACCCGATATCTGGCGCGGGAACTCGCAGCTATACGCGAACGCTTCTGGGAGAAGCCCGTTAAGCAGGTGGAGACCCGCTCGGCGAATCTTCCGGTGCAGCGAACTGGGTTCGTGGGGCGTGAGAAGGAGGTAGCTGGCGTCAAAGAACTGCTGTTGCGTCAGGATGTGCGCCTGGTCACGGTCACCGGTCCAGGTGGGATCGGGAAAACGAGGCTTGCGGTGCAGGTGGCGAGCGGCCTGGTCGAGCGCTTTCCAGGCGGCACGTATTTTATTCCGCTCTCCTCGCTAAGCAATCCTGTCTTGATAGCTTCGACCATCCTTCAGACCTTGGGAATCCGCGAGGCAGGAGGCCAGTCCGCGCTCGAAACTCTCAACAGGAATCTGCAGGACTCATCGCGCGGGCCCACGCTACTGGTGCTGGACAATTTCGAGCACCTGGTACAGGCAGCGCCGGCTGTGGCAGAACTGCTGGCGACTTGTCCCAATCTTAAAGTCATGGTGACGAGCCGGGCAGCGCTGCACGTGTACGGAGAACATGAATTTCCGGTGCCACCGCTGGCGCTGCCGGATTCGCGGTCCAAGCCCACAGTCGAGATCCTGTCACGGTGCCCGGCGGTCGCGCTGTTTGTACAACGCGCCGTCGCCGCCAAGCCAGATTTCCAGCTCAATCCAGAAACTGCACCCGCCGTAGCCGAGATCTGTGCTCGGTTGGACGGTCTGCCTCTAGCGATCGAACTGGCTGCCGCCCGGGTCAAAGTCCTTTCACCCCCTTTGATGCTGGCGCGTCTGGCGAGCCGGTTGCAACTGTTGACGGGAGGCGCGCGGGACCTGCCGCAGCGGCAACAGACGCTTCGGGCGGCTATCGATTGGAGCTACGAACTCCTGACTGCGGCCGAGCAGAAGCTCTTTCGAAGATTATCGGTGTTCGCGGGGGGATGCAATCTGGAAGGAGTGGAGGCTGTTTGCGACGCTAAAAGCGATCTCGATTTGGACTTGCTGGACGGAATGGCATCCATGTTGGACAAAAGTCTGGTACAGATGATCGAGCAAACGACGGGTGAATCCCGGTTCGTGATGCTGGAAACAATCTGCGAATATGCTCTGGAAAAACTGGACGCCAGCGGGGAGCAGCCATTGACGAAACGCGCCCATGCCGCCTACTGCCTGGTGCTGGCGGAAGAGGAGGCTGCGGAGCAGAGCGGAGCACAAGGAGCCGACTCGCAGCAACGCTTCGCGTTGGAACACGACAATTTTCGCGCAGCCCTGGAGTGGCTGACAGCAACCGGAGATGCAGAGTGGGGCCTGCGTCTTGCAACGGCGCTGTTTCGTTTTTGGGAGATTCGCGAGTATCTCGCCGAAGGCCGGGACAGGTTGGGTAAGCTGCTGAAGCTCCGAGGAGCGGCAGCTCCGACGAAGGCGCGGGCACGCGCTCTTTTTGCCGCTGGCGTGCTCGCCGGGGAGCAGGGGGATTACGCCCCTGCGGATGCGCTGATCGGCGAAAGTCAAGAAATTGCGCGTCAACTGGGGGACAAAACCGGTGTCGCCGTCTCTCTGAACGCACTGGCGGTCATCGCTTGCGACCGGGGCGACGTCGCATATGCGCGTGCTCTATTCGAAGAAGGTCTTGTGCTGTGGAGAGAATTAGGCGACCAGAAGGCCGTCGCCCGTGCTCTTAGTAACCTGGCCAATGTTCTCAAGGTACAGGGAGACCATGACCGCGCCCGCGCCCTGCACGTGGAGTGTCTTTCGATCTTCCAGGAACTCGGAGATCGGACCGGCGTCGCCTGGTCGCTAAACTACCAAGGGGATGTCGCACGCGATCATGGGGATACCGCCACCGCGAGGAAATTGTATGAACAGAGCCTGGGAATCTTTCGGGAACTCAGTGACCGGTGGGGCACTGCTGGAACTCTTGCTGATCTTGGGAGCTTGGCGAGAGAGCAGGGAAATTATTCCGCCGCGCACTCTCTGCACGCTGAAAGCATGAAGCTCTTTCAGGAACTGGACCACAAACGCGGAATTGCTCGACTGTTAGAGTGCTCCGCATGCTCAGCGGCTGCTCAACGCGAAGCCGAGCGTTCGCTGCGGCTGGCAGGTGCCGCGGCGGCATTGCGCGAGAAAATTGGCGCTCCGCTCACGCGGACGGAACAAGCCAAACTGGAAGCAAGTCTGCAAGGGGCGCGGCAGGCGTTGGCCGACTCGGTAGCTACGAAGGCGTGGTTAGAAGGTTGGGCTTTGCCGGTCGAGAAAGCCATTGAAGAGGTGCTGATACCCGAGACTTCATCTCCCTTGTGTTGATGGTGGGTAAGCCCTGGTCGAGTCTGGCATTGATGGTGAAAGAAACCCGCCATTCTCAGTACTCAATCTGCGCTCATCCCGCCATTGTCGGGTCGAGGAGTCGCCGCACAGCAGAGATGCGGTTGGCGGGAATGCCTACACGCTTGGCGTGTTCCTGGATGATAGCTTCGTCCGGGGCGATGTAAACGCAGTACACCTTGTCGCCAGTTACATAACTATGGAGCCACTGAATCTCGGGCCCCAATCCTTTCAGAACCTGGACCGACTTTTGGGAGACTTCCCGTAATTGGGCCTCAGTTAGATTTCCGGCTCCTGGGATTTCCCGCTCGATGACAAATTTGGGCATGGCCCCTCCGATGCCCACAGATGCTACCATCGAGGTGGAGCGGCTTCAAGGCGGCATGGCCGGAAGCCTTTTGGGTCAGCCGGCCAAGAATAAGGGAACGAGGTTGTCATGGATATTCGATCGCTTCAAAAGCCGCTGAAAGAGCAATACCGCAATGACCCAAAAGCCTCGAAGATCACAATCCGTGCGAAAGGCGGACAGAAGGACGTACCGGTGGCATGCTCCGTCGATATCGGACGTGCCATCTACCAAGCCGAAGCGCACAGGGGAGTTGGAGGCGCCGGTGCCGGCGCCTGTTCCGGTGACCTTTTGCTTGGGGCTTTGGCAGCTTGCGCGCAGATCACCTGTCAGATGGTGGCCGCGGCCATGGGCATACCGACCGAACGGATTGAGGTAACGGTGGAGGGAGACTTGGATCTCCGAGGTACCCTCGGCATATCAAAAGACGTCCCGGTAGGCTTTGAAAGTATTCATCTTCATTTTGATGTTGCTGCGCCTAAGGCAACACCGGAACAACGGCGCGCATTGCAGGAGAAAACGGAACAGTATTGCGTGGTGATGCAGACCTTAATGCAGCCGCCGAGTCTGCAGACCAAGTGGGATGGTCACGATTGAACACCGGTCGCGGTAAGTTTTCAGATGTCTCGACGAACGACAGTCAGCATAATCAAGGCCTTGACCCAAAGCAACTGGGAGTGAAGCGCACGCAGCACGCCGTTCATCAACGGAGGCTTGCAAAACCCCAACCTGCATACTAGCGGTCATATAGTTGGCAAAGCGGACATCGCTCCCTCTAACACACTATGACCATTGTGTCCGGATCACGCGCAAACGGAAATTAATCCGGCCCGGAACGAAAGCCGATTCCCTGGTTTTCCGAACCGCTGGACAGGAATAATCGGCGAAATCAGGGTGTCGCTGCCTGAGAATTTGCTGGTGAAGTGGCGAGGTCACGCTGGCTGCGGATTCAACCTGTCAAGCATGTGTTTCCTCTGACACTTACTTTCGAGCGCTCGTCTCGGAGGCGCTGTCGGACAAGCTACGCGCCCAAGGCGATAGAGACAGCAAGCCCTGGATGAAGACGTTCGGCAAACTTCGTCACCTGCAACAAGGAAACGGCCAGAATTAATCGCATCATGGAAGAAGAGTTCGACCAGGTCGAGACTGAGGATCGACAGTGATCCTGGACACCAATGGATTGTTCGCTGTCACAGATGGTGATGCGGCGCTGGAGCCGATCCTTCGCAAAGCGGCGGAGGTGGACGTTCCGGTAATTGTGTTGGGCGAATACCGATATGGAATTCGGCAATCACGCGACCGGCAGCGCTACGAACAGTGGTTAACAGAAACGATTTGCAACTACCGAGTACTCGATGTGGATGAAGAGACGGCCAACTCCTACGCCACTATTCGAACCGAACTCAAGAGAGCCGGAACCCCAATTCCTTCCAACGACATTTGGATTGCCGCGCTCTGCCTTCAGCATTCTTTCTCCCTCCTAAGCCGAGACCGCCGTTTCGATCTTGTTCGAGGAATCAAGCGGATAGATTGGTCACCCTAAGAAACCGAATTAAACGCCCTTGTACACCCGGCGGACCGGCTAGTACATCGTCGAGTCACATGGCCGAGTCTGGGCCACCGCGAACTCCGGACGAGGCGCAACGTTTTACTTTACACTGCCCAGTAGAGCGGCGGTAGCAGCATGACTTCGCCCGCGAATTGAGGTCAGCGCTCTGTCCCCTCTTGCGTATATTGAGGAACGGGCTCTTTTTCGATGAAGACCTTTCGATCCCTGCGAGCTTGTCTGACGTGCGCGATCTGCGTGCTCGTGTGCGTCTCCGGCTCCGCGCAGGACTGGGAGAGGACCATTGCGCAGTTTCAGCACACGGCGTGGGGCCCAAAGGAAGGTGCCCCGGACCAAATCTTGGCGTTGGAGCAAACCGAAGACGGGTATCTCTGGATGGGCACAGAGAACGGCCTCTACCGATTCGACGGCGTGACTTTTGAACTCTATGAGCCTCGATCTGGTGGGCCTATGCCAAACGGACTTGCGTTTCGCCTGTGGTCAAACGGTCGAGGAGAGCTGTGGATCGGGGCCAGGTCAATTGTCAGTACATTAAAGGACGGAAGCCTCAGGACGTATACCACGGAAGACGGAGTACCGGAGGGCCTCGTTCTCGGATTCGCCGAAGATCCAAGAGGCACGATGTGGGTTGCGAGCCTTGGCGGACTGGCACGGCTCGAAGGCAACCGGTGGAAAAAAGTCGGCGAAGACTGGAATTTCCCGGGACACACAGCGCAGACCGTCTTTCTGGATCGGGAGGGGACGTTGTGGGTGGCCACGGAGAACACTTTGGTCTTTCTGCCTTCGGGCTCCAAGGCGTTTCAATCGACGGGCAGGTATGTCGGCCAGGTCTCTCAAATCGGCCAGGCACCCAACGGCAAATTGTGGATGGCCGAAACGACACGATCCGTTCGACCCATCCCCGTCGGTAGCCGACTGCTCCCTCCCAATGAAACGGAAATCCGCGTCGGGTCGACAGCAATTCTATTTGATCGCGACGGCGCGTTATGGATGACAACTATTGGAGACGGTCTCCGCCGCGCTCCGCACCCTGAACGCCTGAGTGGAAAGCCCGGACGGTTTAGCGAAGCGGTTGAGAGCTTCGCCGCCAAAGACGGATTGACGGATGATTTTGCACACCCCATTCTCCAAGACCGCGAAGGCAATATCTGGGTGGGTACGCACAACGGGCTTGATCGTTTCCGAAAAAGCGACTTCGTGCCCGTTGTTCTGCCGGTTCCCCTCCGTGCTCCGCAAATGGTCGCCGGGGAGGGCGGTGATTTATGGGTGCAGGGTATGAACCTCGACGCGCGGGTTCACGGTGGCCGTGCAAGCACAAAGGTCTGGGGCGTCCGTGTAATCACCAAGGGCCATGGAATTGTAGCTCCCCCCGAACTGCCTCTCGCATCCTATCATGACTCCTCAGGAAGGATTTGGTGGATTAGCGAACATCATCTCCAGTGCTTTGAGAATAGCCGATTCAGAGAATTTCCTTTGCCGGAAGCCCTCTCTTTCCACAGTGGGCAAAAAGACATCCAATTCACGGAAGATGGCTCCGGAGTGCTGTGGGTAGCTGCCTCGAACGCCGGCTTGTTTAGCATGAAGAATGGTGTCTGGAAGCACTTTGAGGCTCCTCTTGCTCTGCCAGAAATTCCGAAAGCCGCCTATACAGATGGGTTGGGACGCGCCTGGTTCGGGTACCAGGGAGGCAAAATCATAGTCATAGATAATGCAAGCATTCACCTCATCTCGCCAAGAGGCTCCCTCGAGAATATTGCCGCAATCAATGGACGTGGGCAGCACATTTGGGTCGGTGGTGATTTTGGGCTAGCTTTCTTCGACGGAAGCGACTTTCGACAAGTAACCACAGTGGACGCTTCGGCTCTCGGACGTGTCTGGGGAATTGAGGAGGCTCGCGACGGCGGTTTGTGGTTGGGTCATTCCCGGGGTGTGATTCACATCGCTGAGAGTGAGATCCAACACTTCCTGAGTAACCCATCCTACCGAGTACACTACGAGTTATCTGATTCCTCGGACGGCCTGCCGGGAACGTTTCATTCCGATCCACTGGAGGCCCAAGGAACCGACGGGCGGCTGTGGTTTGCGGCGAGTGATGGTCTCGCCTGGTTGGATCCCGCGCACATTTCGAGGAATACTCTGCCACCGCCCGTTGTCATCCGGTCCTTGACTGCGGATGGCAAACCGTATCCTTACTGGACCAATGCGGAGTTGCCCCCTTTAACCAGGAGTCTGCAAATTCAATTCACCGCGTTGAGTTTGTCGACTCCGGAGCGCGTCCGCTTTCTGTACGAGTTGGAAGGATACGATAAAGACTGGCAGGATGCGGGCACTCGTCGCGAAGCTTTCTATACCCGGCTTGGTCCCGGCAAGTACCATTTCCGAGTCATCGCCTGCAACAACGATGGCGTCTGGAATGAGGTAGGAGCCTCTTTGGGTTTTTCGGTTCTTCCCGCCTACTACCAGGCCACCTGGTTCCGTGTATCGTGCGTGGCCGTTTTTCTCGTATTGCTCTGGTGGATCTATCGACTTCGTGTTCAGCAATTGCAGCACCAGTTCGCGATAGGGCTGGAAGCACGCGTCAACGAACGGACACGAATCGCGCGGGAACTGCACGATACGCTGCTGCAAAGTGTTCAAGCACTGCTGCTGCATTTTCAAACTGGTATCGACCTGCTCCCCGGGCGTCCGGTCGAAGCCCGGAAAACACTTGAGGTCGCTCTTGATCGGGCGGATCAAGCAATCAATGAGGGCCGGGATGCTGTACAGGGCTTGCGCGCCTCCGTGGTCGAAACCAACGACCTTGTCTCGGCCGTAAGGATTCTCGGAGAAGAACTTGGGGCCGCTGACACAAACCAGAATTCTGTGGTCTTTGAGGTGGAAGTGGAAGGCGCGCCGCGGAATCTCCATCCGATCCTCCGGGACGAAGTCTACCGCATTGCAGCCGAGGCCTTGCGCAATGCCTTCCGGCACGCACAGGCACAGCGAATCGAAGTGCAAATCCTATATGGCGAACGGTGGCTTCGGTTGCGGGTCCGGGATGACGGAAAGGGTATTGACCCGAAGTTTCTTAGTGAAGATGGGCGGGCAAAACACTATGGCTTGCATGGCATGCGCGAACGCGCAAAACTTGTGGGCGGTAAGTTGGCGGTCTGGAGTAAGCTCGACTCTGGTACGGAGGTGGAGCTGAGCATTCCTGCCTCCACTGCTTATGCAACTGCCTCTCGCCGCCGTTCCTGGTTGTCTGAGAGGTTCTTCGGCAAAGGAATGGATGCGAAAGAAACCGATTTAAACGAAACAAAGACCTAGTCATGAACGCTGATGGCAGTTTAATTCGGATTCTGGTGGTCGACGATCATTCCCTCGTTCGCGAAGGGATCGCAACGTTTATTGGTGGTCAATCGGACATGAAATTGGTGGCCGAAGCGTCCAATGGGCGCGAGGCTATCCAGCAGTTCCGTGAACACCGGCCCGACGTCACGCTGATGGATCTGCAAATGCCAGAAATGAACGGTCTCGATGCGATCGTGGCGATTCGCAACGAATTTCAAGAGGTACGGATCATCGTCTTGACAACCTACAAGGGCGACGTTCAAGTTCTACGCGCTCTGAAAGCCGGTGCGCGAGCTTACTTGCTAAAGGGTCTTTTGCGGAAGGAACTCCTGGAGACGATCCGCGCCGTCCATGCTGGGGAAAAGCGCATCCCGCCTGAGATCGCTTCCCAACTCGCCGAACACGCGGCCGATGACGCGCTGACCTTGCGAGAAATCGATGTTCTACGCTTGCTTGCCGGCGGGAACGCAAACAAACTGATCGCCAATCAACTCTCGATTACCGAGGAGACAGTTAAGTTCCACGTCAGGAACATTCTCTCTAAGCTTGGCGCAAGCGACCGAACGCACGCCGTTACGCTCGCGCTGAAGCGCGGAATCATTGAATTGTAACCTCCCCCAAAGAGTAGCACCCGCCCCCCTCGTTTTGGAGTATCGAATCATCTTGGGTGTGCCTTATCTTCGGGTCTTTAAGACAGGGGGTTCTCTGCAACGCCTATTTTCGATGTTTCCCGGCGGCTGGCCTGGGAGGGGACTTCTCCTGCTACGGATAGTTGCCGGAATTCTGCCGATTTACGACGGCATCGCCAGACTGACGGGAGGGCCTCAGCATGAATCGCTTGCCCTGCAAATCATCGCGGCCAGCGCAGGAATCTTTCTACTCGCCGGTTTTTGGACGCCGATCGCCGGCGCGCTTCTAGCCGTCACCCATATCTGGATCGCTCTCTCGGGTACCGGCAGCCTGCGAAGTAGTATCCTCTTGGCAACGATGGGAGCCGCCGTCACCGTCCTAGGACCTGGCGCGCTGTCGATCGATGCTCTCCTTTTTGGCAGGAAGCGTCTCGATATTTGAGTGCACTGGCGTTGTTTTCAACGAGTTGTCTTTAACCTACTCTAAAGTTGAGTCACCACCCACCTCGATAGACCGGGTCGGGAACTCTTCCATCTAGGGTTGTTCCGCCAGCGAAACTTGCTCTACAGTCCGAGTCATATTCAAGAGAAATCACAGACAATGAGCGCACACGTGGAAGATGCTGAGGAGTTGAGTTATGAAACTGAAAATTGCATGGCGAAATCCCCTCCCATTAATAAGGGCTAAGCGAACGCTGCAGCGCATTCGAAAGATCAGGCGGGAGTTCGAGGTGTAACAGGGCGAAGTTGCCTGAACTCGAAGTTTTAATTCCCGTTCCAGGAGTGGGAAGATGCTGAAGATTGAGGGAATGTGGTCTTTAAGCAGGGCGGTCGAATGGGCGCAGAAAACGTAAGCGAGTTCGAAGCCTTGATCAACGCAGGAGCAAGCGGTCGGCGCGTCGTCTTAGACAAGGTCACGACAGTGAAGGAGACGTCATGGCAACAGCAACACAATGGGCTACGAACGTGAGTTGGGGAAATGGGGTTCTTCCTGAAAATCAAAATGACAACAAGACCTGTCTCACCGAGCGAGAATATGAAGGCGACATTCCCACGCGCGAGACAGCCGAATCTACCTCCTCGGCGCTGCTCTCAATTGTCGAATCCAGAGGCCATCAGTCACTGAAGGGCAAGGGTGTGAACAATGCCCTTGCGGGCATCGTCGGAAGCGAGACTCTCCGGGAAGTGTTAAAGCTCGTCCAGATTGTCGCTCCAACAAATTCCACTGTTCTTATCCAGGGAGAAACAGGCACCGGCAAGGAGCTGATCGCTCACGCCATACACAACCTCAGCTCACGGCGCGGACGCCGATTCGTAAAGCTGAACTGCGCGGCGATTCCCCTCGATCTTCTCGAGAGTGAGCTGTTTGGACATGAGAAGGGCGCGTTCACCGGGGCCATCGCGCAAAGGGTTGGGCGATTCGAAATGGCCCATCAGGGCACGCTTTTCCTGGACGAAATAGGTGACATTCCGCTTGCCTTGCAGCCGAAGCTGCTGCGAGTGTTGCAGGAGCAAGAGTTTGAGAGATTAGGAAGTGGTCAAACCCACAAAGTTGACGTTCGTATTGTCGCCGCAACGCATCGCAACCTGGCGGAGATGGCGGTACGGAATGAATTTCGCAGTGATCTGTACTACCGCTTGAACGTGTTTCCGATCTCAGTACCGCCCTTGCGCGAGCGCCGAGAGGACATACGCCAGTTGGTCCGCCATTTCGTCGCGGTATTCGCACGGCGAATGGGGAAGCAAATTGAACAGATACCGGAACCAACGATGAATGCGTTTGTCGCATACCATTGGCCCGGCAATGTACGGGAACTCCAGAACATGATTGAACGCGCCGTCATCGGATCGGACAACGGAGTGCTTCCCAATCCCCTTTCGACATCACAGGCGAATACAATGTCTCCGATTCACTTACGAAGTGCATTGCGCGATCGCGAAGCAGGCCTGATTTTAGAGACTCTGCAGGCTACTGGAGGAATCATGGGAGGGCCGCAAGGAGCAGCTATTCGTCTTGGGCTTAAGCGCACAACATTGATTTCCAGGATGAAGAGGCTGGGGATCTTCCGACCCCGACTACGACTCATGGGTGAGTTCGACGAAGGATCTTGTTCTCCATCAATCGTGAGTTCAGCCTTATAGCAGTCCTCTTTCGCTCATTGTCTTAGTCGCTCCGTTTCTAGCCGACTTCTCAAGGGAATTTAGGACTCTCTGCGACCGGCCGACGCCGTCTTGGAGAGTTCTATCCTCTCAGGTTTGGCCAGTTCTCTTTCCGCATCAATCCAATCCTGAAGAGCATGGCCATCCCTGCATCCACGTTCCTCAAAGAGGGTCAATAGCAGAATTCGTGGGTGAAAGGCCGTGGAAAACGCCGCTCCGTGGAAAAGTCCAAGAGCGGGACTTTCCCACTGCGCTTGGAAATCCGGCAAGGACAGCCGGATTCCCACTTTTTCCACCGCCCGGCTACGACGGCTGCTGGTTTTGATTCCACCCCAACCACAAGAACCAGCACCACCACGATCACGACAAGAGAAAAAGAATAGCTGAACTCGAGCCGGCGGGCTTAGTCTTTGGTTTACGAGAACAAAAACAGAGACGCCAGGAGGTTCAGCTATTCAACTACAGATTAAGACCATATTGAACCAAGTACAACGTTTTGTTGGGTTCGTGTATCAAGACGTGCGGATGCGGATGCGGAATGGGCGTCCGGAGCAGATCGAGATCAAGCTGAAGGCGCATGCGGGGATACGGAGACGTTGTGGGCAGTGCTGGCGTTCCGCGCCGGGCTATGATCGGTTGCCGGAACGACGCTGGCAGTCGGTGCCGCTGTGGGGAATCCCGACGTATTACTACTACGCGCCGCGGCGGGTGGAGTGTAGCGAGCACGGGGTGGTGATCGAACACCTTCCGTGGAGCGAGGGCAAGCGCCCGGTGACGAGCGCAATGATGGTGTTCTTGGCACGGTGGGCGCGACGACTGAGCTGGCGGGAGACGGCGCAGGTATTTGGGACGAGCTGGGAAGCGGTGTATCGCTCGGTGGAATGGTTGGTGCAGTGGGGTTTAGCGCATCGGGCATTACAAGGGGTGGAGTCGATCGGAGTGGACGAGATTCATTGGGGTCATGGTTTGCGAGCGAACAACTTCCTGACCGTGATCTACCAGATCGACGCGCATTGCCGGCGCCTGCTGTGGGTAGGAAAGCGGCGGAGCCAGGCGACACTGCGGTGCGGGCTGAAGGCACTGGGTCCGGAGGTGGTGAAAGGATTGCGGTTTGTGTGCAGCGATATGTGGATGCCCTACCTGAAAGTGCTCGCGGCGGAGGCCAGCCAAGCGTTGCAGGTGTTGGACCGATTCCATATCACGACGCATTTGAACCAGGCGGTGGATCAGGTGCGGCGTGGGGAAAGCACGCGCCTGCGGGCGATGAGTAAACAGAAGGCGCAGCGCCTTAAGCACATGCGCTGGTCGCTGCTGCGCCGGGGCAGCCAAGTGCGCGGGCGAGCGCGACAAAAGCTGCAAGCGTTGCTGGTCAGCAAGCTGGCCACGGGCCGGGCTTGGGAGTTAAAAGAAACCTTTTCCTATTTCTGGAGCTACAAATCTGTAACCTATGCGAGTGGCTATCTTGACTATTGGTGCTATCGCGCCCTCCGCAGTCGACTGGAGCCGATGCAGAAAGTAGCCCGCATGCTACGCGCCCATCAGGAGCTCCTCCTGAATTGGTTTCGTGCAAAAGGAGAGATCTCCAACGCTGCCGTTGAAGGACTCAACAACAAACTACGTGTGGTAACCAGACGCTCCTATGGATTCCGCACTTACGACGCCATGGAAATCGCGCTTTATCATACCTTGGGCCGACTTCCGGAACCGGAATCCACCCACACTTTCTGCTAGGCAGGCCTCAAAGAGTTGGTAAGCTCGTTTCTCGATTTCTTCTCTCGTTGCTTTTTGATGTCCACCTGACATTTTGCCTCCTGCGTCCTGATGTCTGGGCCGCTACGGACGCCGCGGCGTCTATTTCAGTGCGGCGAGGACCTCGGCGGCGGTCGGTGTCTCGCCGAACCACTTCTTGAACACCGCGAGCGAGTTGGCGTGCCCCTCATCGGTGTCGGCGACGCAACCGTCGGAGACAACGATCGCCCGGTATTGCAGGTCGCCTGCAGCACGCGCGGTGGATTCGACGGCGACGTCGGTGGCTATGCCGGCGACCACGAGAGTGTCGACGCCTGCCACTCGGAGAATGGAGTCGAGTTCGGTGCGGTCGAACCCGCTGGTCGCCTGTCCCCTGACGAGCGGTTCACCGGGCCTGGGGGCTAGGTCGTCGATGATCTCGACTGCGGGAGTGCCCTCCAGCAGGCAATTACAGCCGGCGAGCGTGCGGAACAGCGGGGAGTTCGGCTTGATCGCGGGGAGCCCTGGCTGATATGTGACCACGGTGTAGACCACCTTCGCCTTGGCCGTGCGGAACGCCTCCAGCAGACGTGCCTGCACCCGGACGATTCCTGTCTTTTCGGCCCGGGCTCGGAAAATGCGGTTGAAGGGGGTGTCGACCTTCCCGGCCACCCCTTTGACCATATGCACCAGCACCAGAGCCGTCCGAGCGGGATCAAGCTTGTCCATAGTTATGTCCTTCTGCATTTGGAAATCTCCTCAAACAAATGTTGTCAAATCGATCGGAGCAGGTCTTTTCTCGACCTGCGCCACTTACGTGCACTCGAGTTAGCGAAACAGATCAACAGCTTCGGCCCGCGAAAAGTCACATGGGACTGAGGTTAGCGACTAAGCGGATCGAGAGTGCTTTGTTCGTTGAGATCGCCGTGCGGCGCTTCGAAGCGGCATCTCGCAATGAGGCCGAATGGTAGAGCTTCTGCCTTCGGATTCCCGGTCTGGCGCCAGACACGGTTCGAACCACGTGACACGTGTCGGAATTTAAGACGTTTGTTTCGCAGTTCTGCCTTGGTCACATTTGAAAAGGACCGTCCGTAAGAAGCCTGCTGGGTGGGCGTTCTGGGCCTGCGGTCATGCTTCTTCCACTGAGCCGGTGGTCTCGAGAGTTACCAACCGCTGACAGGCGTCGAAAAGATGTCTCGACGTCGTCGCCACCTCACTCTCAGGATTCCCTTTGCTTCATTGGAGTGAGCGATTTCCCCAGAAAGCCTCAGGCGCAAGCTTTTGGCATATCAAATGCTTGATCCCTTGTCGTCGGGAGAGTCGTGGTGAAGAAGCTTTCCATCGTCGATAAGAGAGGATGGCTTTTGTTTGTCCTGTTGCTGTGCCTTTGGCAACCGTATGGTCCCGACTTGGGGTAGGCGAGGGTTACTACGGCTTCCAGACGTCGCGGCATCACGAGTCGTTTTAGGCGCAGCACCATCCGCCGCTAACTAATGATCATAGAGGAGACCCTTATGCAAACAATTCGAGATAACTACTTCACAGCTTACCGCACTCTGAAACTCACACGAGATGCCAAGGGCGTGCTGGTCGTTGAATTTCACAGCAACGGCGGGCCATGCACCTTCTCGGCACTCCATCACACCGAGGTTGTCGATGCATTTCACCAGATTGCGCAAGATCGGGCGAACAAAATCGTGATCCTGACTGGCGCAGGCGGGGACTTCATTATTGGAGTCGATTGGTCATCTTTCGGCGACGTCTCCGACCCTGGCGTTTGGAGTCAGATTCACGACGAAGGCGCTCAGGTTTTGGAAAACATTGCCAACATTCGCGTGCCGGTCATCGCGGCGATTGAGGGACGCGCGCATATTCACTCAGACTATGCCCTGCTCGCCAATGTGATTGTGGCGGCCGAGGGAGCGACCTTCGAGGACGTGGGGCATTTCGCGGAGGGCGTCACGCCGGGCGACGGAATCTTTACCACGTGGAGTTATCGCGCTGGAGCAGGACGAGCCGAAGCGTTCCTTCTCTACCCAAAGCCGCTGCCGGCGCGCACGGCCCATGAATGGGGAGTGGTCGCCGAAGTAGTGCCAAATGGTAAAGCGCTCAGCCGCGCGCAAGAATTGGCGGAGATATACCTGAAGGCGCCGGAAGTGACGCGCCGCGACACGCGCATCCACTTCATTCAACCTTTGAAGGAGCGCATCGTGCATGAAGTTGGCTACGGACTGTCGCTCGAAGGAGCATCCTCGGCCGCCCTCATCAAGTCAAAGCAGGCCAAAGCACAGCCAAGTCCTGAGAAGGGGAAAGTCGCATAAGTATCAACAGAGCAGATCAATGCGGACATGCTTGCCTTGTTCAAAACCACAAGAAGTGCAGCGGCGTGACCAATCGCTGGAATGCGTTCAGCTACAAAAGGCCATTGCTAAATATGCCTTCATCTCAAAAGAGGAGAAAGTCATGAGTCAAAACAACGGTAGTGCAAAACGAAGTGAAAAGGGGTTGCTCACGCCAGACAATTGCGTCGTGGCGCTTATCGATCACCAACCACAGATGCTGTTCGGAATTACCAGCATCGATCGTCAAACCCTCATCAACAACGTCGTGGGTTTCTCAAAGGCGACCAAAGTGTTCGGCTTGCCCACGATCCTCAGCACGGTCGAGACAAAATCTTTCAGCGGCTATATCTGGCCGCAGCTCAAGGCGCAGTTCCCCGACATCACGCCCATCGAACGCAGCAGCATGAACTCCTGGGACGATGCAAAGTTCGTTGCGGCCATCAAGGCCTCAGGTCGTAGAAAAATCGTACTCGCAGGACTCTGGACGGAGGTTTGTGTAACTTTTCCCACAATCCAGGCTATTGCGGACGGCTACGAAGTGTATGTCGTGGAAGACCTCTGTGGCGACCTCGATGTCAAGACGCATGATGCCGCAATGCGCCGCGTGGAACAGGCGGGGGCCAAACCGGTTACCTGGATCCAGGTCATGCTCGAGTGGCAGCGGGACTGGGCTCTCAGGGAAACCTACGACGCAGTAATGGACATTGTAAAGACGCACGCAGGTGCGTACGGCATGGGCGTCGAATATGCGTACACGATGGTGCATGGTGCGTCGCCAACGGAACTTCCCGATTGGACGCCACCGCTTGAGCTAACCCACAAGTAAGTAGTAGCCGGGGAAGCGTGAACGCCTTCCCCGCTTTTACTTTCAAAACCAACTCGATAACCCGGGGATTCTATGTCTCAGAAGACGATCTATCACAGCGGAAAAATCGCGACCAACTCGACCCCGTACTTCGCCGAAGCTATGGCTGTTGGGGAAGGAGAGGTTGTTGCTACAGGCACATCCTCCAGGCGATACGCGACGGTTACGTAATCTACGTCGTCGAGGATTGCTGCGGTGACGTAAGCCACTCGCCGCAGCCGCTCACAAATAGCGAACAGGGAGGGCAGGCTAGCTCCCTGCCCTCATTAACCCGTTTCGAACGGCAACCCGTTTCGAACCGCGGAAGGAGATTCCTATGTCTGTTGATACGATAGTTCACAACGCCAAGATTGCAACGAACGGAGTCCCATCGTTTGTCGAGGCAATTGCTATAACTGGGGGAAAGATCTCAGCTGTCGGCAAGGACGAAGAGATTCTTCGTCTGCGAGAGCCGGAGACGCAAGTCATCAACGGGGAGCGTCGCACCGTGATTCCCGGGTTGAATGACTCGCACATGCATCCAATTCGGGGCGGCCTCAACTACAACATGGAGTTGCGGTGGGATGGGGTGGCGTCTCTTGCCGATGCATTGCGCATGTTGAAGGAACAGGCAGCACGTACGCCGGCGCCGCAGTGGGTGCGGGTGGTCGGGGGCTGGACGGAATTCCAATTTGCCGAACGACGCATGCCTACCCTCGATGAAATCAACGCAGCGGCTCCCGACACCCCGGTCTTTGTTCTTCACCTGTACGACCGTGCGTTGTTGAATGCGGCGGCCCTGCGCGCCGTGGGCTACGGCAAGGACTCGCCGGAATTTCCCGCCGGAGAAGTGCAGCGGGATTCGCGCGGAAATCCCACCGGTCTGCTTATCGCAAAACCCAACGCGAATATTCTTTATTCCACACTGGCTATGGGACCGAAGCTGTCGCGCGAGGACCAGCTCACCTCCTCGCGTCTCTTTTTCCGGGAACTCAACCGCTTTGGCCTTACCAGCGTGATTGACGCCGGCGGTGGCTTCCAGAACTATCCCGACGACTATGGAGTCGTAAACGAACTGCACCGAAACGGGGAGCTTTCGATTCGCCTCGCCTACAACCTCTTTACGCAGAAACCGAAACAGGAACTGTCCGATTTCCAAAATTGGACAAAAATGACGAAACCCGGCGCGGGCGACGACTTTTACCGCGTGAACGGTGCGGGTGAGAATCTCGTTTTCACAGCCGCCGATTTCGAGGACTTCCTCCAGCCACGGCCCGACATGCTCCCGGTCATGGAGAGTGAACTGAAAGGGGTCGTCCGGCATCTGGTGGAAAATCGCTGGCCGTTTCGTCTGCATGCAACCTACAACGAAACGATCGGGCGAGCGCTGAATGTCTACGAAGAGGTAAACCGGGAGATTCCGTTCGACGGCCTGCATTGGTTCTTCGATCACTGCGAAACCATTTCCGACCGCAATATTGAGCGTGTGAAAGCGCTGGGCGGCGGAATCGCGGTGCAGAACCGCATGGCATTCCAAGGAGAATATTTTGTCGAACGATACGGGGCGCAGCAAGCCAAACGCACACCGCCAATTCGGAGAATGCTCGAGCTCGGTGTTCCGGTTGGGGCTGGCACAGACGCAACGCGTGTCTCAAGCTACAACCCTTACCTTTCCCTGTATTGGCTAGCTACTGGAAAGACCATAGGCGGCCTCAGCCTGTATCCGGAAGAGAATCGGCTCGATCGGGAGGAAGCACTCAAGCTCTACACGATGGGCAGCAGTTGGTTTTCAACAGAAGATGCTGAGAAAGGGGCGCTTGCTCCTGGGCAGCTGGCGGACTTGGCCGTTCTTTCCGCGGATTATTTCTCGATTCCGGATGAGGAGATCAAACAACTCGAAGCGGTGCTCACGATTGTAGGTGGGGAGATCGTTTATGCCACCGAAGAATTCTCAAAACTCGCGCCGCCAACATTGCCGGTGAGTCCAAGCTGGTCTCCTGTCAAAAAGTATGGTGGTTATGCAAAACCCCAGCCCGAAGTAGTTGGCGCGTCCCACTCCGCTTCCTGTTCGCACATCGAGAACTCCACAGCTCGCCCGGCAAAATCCCACTTGCAAGTGTTCGGCGACCTCGGCCTTTGGGGGTTGGGTTGCGACTGCTTTGCATTCTAATTCGGGCGATGGAGGAGGGATGGAGATGAAGGCGATGTTCTTATCTTTTGTAGTTGGTCTCGGTGTGGGTGTTCTTTACGGGCTCATCCGAGTCAAAAGTCCGGCGCCCCCCATCATAGCTTTACTCGGACTGTTAGGAATGGTGCTTGGCGAACAGTTGGGGATATGGATGCAAACCAAGAAGCTCGACGTTCCGCGTGCTGCGGCCGTCTGCCTCGTCGGCGAGTCCTATGATTCGGCGGCATCCATCCGGAATGCTTTGGCAGTGTCAGAGCCCGAGGTTGTCGAGCACATTAAGTAATTGTCAATTTAGGAGAAGACGGAATGCGCTTCAACAAAATTATCGTTGGAACGTGCGTTGCGCTACTGACACTCGGTCTAGCGGTCGGATCTCCGCACGTCAGTGCTTTTGCCCAAACTGCGCAGACAGCCGAAACCATAAGCGTGGCTGTAGGGCCGCAGTACGACACGACACATGTCTACGTGGCTCCGGAAGATTTCGATCGCTTCGTCGCGAGTTTGCTTGCGACATTTGGCGGCGCAACGACCAAGCAGGGAGTCTTTACAGTAACTCCGACCCAGAGCAGCACGATGTCGCAGCTGGTACTCACACCCGTAGGTAGCGTGTCCGTATTCGGCTTCAAGACGCCCATCCCATATCCGTTTGGGTTGGAGCGCACAGGTTATTTGGTGACGGACATGGACGAAGCCACCCGCGTCGCCAAGGCCACTGGCGCAGACGTGTTCGTCGCTCCTTTCAACGATCCGATCGGTCGAGACGTGATTATTCAGTGGCCCGGTGGTGTGAACACACAATTGTATTGGCACACTACTGCGCCGTCCTATCCCTCGCTCCGGACAATCCCAGAGAATCGGGTCTATGTGTCTCCGGACAGGGTGGACGCCTTCGTGCGTAGCTTTCTTGCATTCTCCCACGGAAACGTTGTCTCTGATGAAGCTCGAGCGCCTGGCGTTGAAATCGGAAGGCCTGCGGAAACCTATCGGCGAGTGAGGATCGAATCAAAGTTCGGGAAGTTGACTGCACTCGTTACTGACGGTCACCTTCCCTATCCCTACGGCCGGGAGATGATGGGATACGAAGTGGCGAATCTCACGGAGACGGTTGCCAAGGCTAAGGCGGCTGGTGCAGATGTCCTTGTCCCTCCGTACAAGACTGACGAGCGAAATGCCGTTGTGGTCAGGTTTCCGGGAGGATACATCGCTGAGATCCATTCAGTCACGAAGAAATAGGACAAAAACGGATGATGCGATAGGAGAAGAAGGGCCGCACACGACATGACAAGGAAGACACAGTTGCGAACCGTCGTGATATTGGCTGTCATGTCTTCTGTGAGCACGCTGCTCTCGCAAGGCCAATCGACTCGGATTGCTGAAGCCCCGACTCCAGCACGAACCTATCACTTGCTTCGCGAGGACGACGACTGGAGTTTTCTCGCCGATCCGGCGGAACAACAGGATTTTTGGGATCGCATCAAATACATTCCTCTGCGATCAGGGCGGAGTGACTGGTTCCTCTCCATGGGCGGCGAAGCTCGTGAGATTTGGGAACAGATCGGAAACGACAACTGGGGCCAACAGCCGTTCATGAACGGCTATCTCGACCAACGGTACATGCTTTATTTCGACGTTCACTACGGCACGCACATTCGCTTGTTCATTGAGCTAAAAAGTGGCTTGAATTCTTACCGCATTGGCGGCCCGAGGCCGATCGACGAAAAGAAACTGGATTTCCAGAACGCATTCCTCGAAGTCGGAACGGGAGAGGATCGGAACTGGATCAAGTTCAGAGCTGGCAGACAGGAGATGGAGTATGGTTCTGGCCGCCTGATCGATGTGCGGGAGGGCCCAAATGTCCGCTTGAGTTTTGACGGATTCAAGGTAAAGACCGGCATTGGCGGTTGGCAGATCGACGGCTTCGCCATGCGGCCGGACCTGGACAAGCCAGGCTTTTTTGATAACGCGCCCAATCATGCAGTCGGGTTTTGGGGCGTCTACGGCGTCCGACCTTTGACAAAGGGCATCACTCTGGATACTTACTATCTCGGTCTCGATCGAAAAGCAGCCGCATTCAACCGAGGGGTTGGCCAAGAGGTGCGGCACAGCATCGGTGCGCGCCTCTCTCGTCCCGTCGCTCAAACGAAACCCGGTTGGGACTTCGACTACGAAGCGCTTTGGCAGTTTGGCAGCTTCGGTTCCGCAAATATTCGGGCATGGACGGTGGCATCGGAAACCGGTTGCCGGTTTCCGACCCTTCCGCTGAAACCACGATTCAGCGCCAAGGCAGACATCTCGAGCGGCGACGATCCCGGGACGAATACTCTCGGGACCTTCAATCCGTTGTTTCCGAAGGGCAATTATTTTGGTGTCATCGCCACCGCAGGTCCGGGTCCCATCAACTTCATCGACGTACACCCTCATTTAGAAACGGCGTTGCCGCACAATGTGACTGCGTCGGTTGATTGGATATTTCAGTGGCGGGAAAGTTTGCGCGACGGAGTGTATGCAGTCCCGGGATTTCTGATTATTCCCGCAGGAAAGAGCGACGCGCGCTTCGTCGGGCATCGTCCAGGCACGGAGGTGCGCTGGCAAGCGAATCGTCACCTCTGGTTTCAGGCCGACTACGGAATTTTTTATGCCGGGAAATTCGTTAAGGAGAGCCAGCCAGGCCGCAATCTCAATTACTGGGCTTTGTGGGCCGGCTACAAGTTTTGAGAGCTTGTTTCGCGCACAAAGACAAGTTCTAGCCTTGTCGAGGGCTGACATTTCATGGTGGACGACAGGTAATCGGCATGAGCTTCTCAGAGGTTGCTCTCTTCGTCGGTCTCGGAGCGGTGGTGGGCTTCACCGGTGGATTGTTCGCGATCGGAGGCGCGTTGATCGCGATCCCGTTGCTAACCGCCGGCTTCGGTTTCACCCAACACGACTCGCAGGGAACGGCGATGGTGATGGCTCTTGCCAGCGCGAGTGTGACCTTGTTGATCTACGCGCGAAAGAAGCTCTTGCGTGTTCGCGATGGCCTAATCATGACGGCCTGCAGCACGGTGCTGGGGCTCGCGTCCTCCCAAATGGTGCGGTACGTTAACGACCGAGTCTTGCAGCGCGGCTTCGGGGCGTTCTTGATCGTGCTTGCTGTGCTGGTCTGGTTCGGACACCTCGGTGAGGGCGACCGGGATTCGCCGCTTTCGGCTCCGGTGCAAATCGGCATCGGATCCTTGGCCGGCGCGCTCAGTGGGCTCTTCGTCGTTGGCGGCGCGCTGGTGAGCGTGCCACTGCTCGAACGGGCGGCTGGGTACTCGCAGCAGCGGTCCCAGGCCATGGTGCTGCTCATGCTGGTCCCGGCGTCGGCGATCGGCCTAGTGGTCTACTCGTCGGCGGGTTACGTGCGGTGGGAAGACGCGCTCGCGCTCGCCTTGGGTGCCGTCGCGCTCGCGCCGCTCGGGACGCGGACGGCCCTGGCCATGAAGCCGCGGCTGCTGAGGCGCTGCTTCGCCGTGGTGCAAGCCGGCGCTGGGTTACTGCTTGTCGCAGGCCGCTAAAGACGGCGGCTGGGCGTGAGCTGGGCAGCGGGTCGGACTCGACTCACTCAGTTAAGACACTGTATCGGAGATAAACATGTCGCTTTGGTCTTCGCCCAATCAACACCAGATCCTTTGCCAATTGACGGGAATGACACTGCTCATTCTTCTTGTGCTCGTTGCCGGCTCAACAGCAATCGCGACAATCGAGCCGATCAAGAAATCGACCGGCTATCAGTTTGGCGCCGCGACAGGTGCAGGAGCAATATCACAGCAAGATACATCGGAGGCAAACATGGATGCTTCGCTCACACCGGTGATCACGGATGAGATCAAGATCGTCGATAGCCAAGGCCATCCGCGAATCATAATGTCCGCAAAATCGGGAAACCCAGTCATTCGCTTGCTTCAAACCGATGGCGCGCCAAGTGTCGAGGTCCTCCTTGACTCTACTGGGCATCCGGCGGTAAAGCTGGCGAACCCAGATCTGAAAGGCCCCACGGCAGCGCTAGCGGTGGACGAGAAAGGTACGCATGTGAAGTTTGATCGTCCGGGCGGGGCATCGAGCTATCTCTTTCTCAACAATGCCGGCGAATCGGGTTTGGTATTTGTCGACGCGAATGGCGTGCGGCGTCTAAACGTGCTCGTCAGACCCGACAACGACGCTAAGATCGAGCGCTTTGGTCCCGACGGCAAGCCTATCCCTCAACTGAAACCTTGATGCATCGACGAAGCACGCGACACGGAGGCTTACACTTTAGCGCTGAGCTCGAACCTGATGAATTTCGCCGACTTCGTAGAAAGCGGCGGCACAATCCAACTTTCTCCGCCGCATCATCCGCAAAACCCGGCCCTAGCAGTCGGCCGGCTATAAGTTCTGAATCAGTGTAACGCAGGTCCTTACCTGGATATCGCTAAGCGGTACGCCTACTCTTATCGAATACTAACCGGAGAACCGACATGTCCAACGACCCCAAAACCGTCGCGGAACTGCTTACGCCGATGTTGAAGAAGACGCTGTTTGTCGCGATCAACCGCATCGCCGCCCCGGCCAGCGCAATCGAGCCCTTTGTCACCGAGCACCTCGCCTACATGAACGCCCTGGAAGCGGAGGGGCGCCTTTGGGCGTCGGGGCCGTTCATCGAGGAGGGCGTCCTCGTCGGCGACGGTCTGACGATCCTGTCGACGAGCACGATCGAAGAGGCGCGGCAGGCCATGGAAGAGGAGCCGCTCATCAAGCGAGGGCTGCGCACCTTCGAGCTCAGAAAATGGGAGCTGCGCGAGGGCCGCATCGATATCTCGCTGCGGGCGTCGGTCGACCGGTATTCGCTTTGATGCCATGCTGCTCCGCAGAAGTATTCGAGCGCAACAAACCCAGCTCCCGCCGACTGCCGCCGGACGCAGTCGCCAACGCGAGACCTAAACAAATTCCTTCGGACCCGCTCCGGCCCCGAGCGATTGATGTCCACCATTCGTAACTCCTGATAAACGCGATTGTAGTTGTTCATTCCCGTGTTGTCGGGGCAGTGCGAGAACCCGATCACTCCATTTCTCCCCAGTTCTTTCCTGCCAGGAATAATCCAACCGTTCGATGGGTTTGTAATCGGCGAGAAGGAAAACCGTGAGAGAAGCCGCGGAGGGCCGCCTGTGCCCACAACAAGGCGATCGTCAGGAGAGCGAATGCTCGGGTTCTAGTCACCCTCATAACTGTACTGCGTTTTCTGGCTGCGTTGCTTCCGAGTGGGTTGTCTGCCAGAACGAAGCGGGTGGCGCTGGAGGAGCTACCGAAACTCCTGCCAGCACCCAGTTCATTGATCCAGGTGGGGACTGACAGATGAGGCGACCCGCCATCACCTGCACATTACTCACAAACCGAACTCTGTTGAAGCGCACGGTCACTGGCCTTGAGCCACGCTGACAAACCTGGCAGGAGCTTTGTCGAAGGCCTCCTTGTGGCTGCTCATACAGAACAAGTAAGCCATGCCTTTGTAGACGGAGGTGATCGTGGGGTCGCCGTCCATCCCGCACACCGGGCAGAGACCTTTGTCGGCGGTGAAACGGAGGGGCTTGGCGTAGATCAGGTTCGAGTCCGGGTCCGTCCAGCCGCGTCCTAGGTATTCGATGTTGAAGGCCGTTTCCTCGGCTACATCACGGCCGAAATAGCGTTCCACCGTACGGAAAGCAAGATCTATGCCGGAAGTAAGTCCGCCCGAGGACGCCAGATTGCCATCTTCCACGAATCTGGCTCCGCGTTTCAGGTGGATATCCGGGAACTCCACCGCGAAGTCTTCATACGCACGGTGAAACGTGGTTGCCGATTTACCCGACAATAAGCCGGTTTTGGCCAGCACATATGCACCTGTGCAAACTGACATGGTTACATCAGTGCTCTTTGTCGAGGTGCGAATCCATTCCAGCATCGCGTCGTTGGCTTTCTGCGCCGGAATAACGATCAGCTTGGGCACGGGAGCCGTTTGAAAGGTGTATTCAGGAATGATTTTCATCCCCCCGCTTGCAATGATCGGTTCTTTCGTCTCGGCCACGGTATAGAGACGGAATGCAGGATCCTTGCGGCCGTGGATTTCGACATCCTGGAACACCTCCCAGGGTCCGCAGAAGTCGATGATCACCGCGCCTTCGGAAATGGGAAACGCAACCGGGATGCTGCCTTTGGCCGGAGGAGTCAGTGGATTGGAAACGGGGTTAGTTTTCCCTGGGGCACTCTCGGCCTGGATTCCGTCTGTCCTGGCCAACAACTTGCCGGCCAACAGGGATGGGATTCCAGCTGCCACACCGAGCGCCGCAGTTCTCTTGAGCAATTCTCTTCGATTCATAATGTCCTTTCACTGCTTTTTATGACGTCTTCTGTCTTGTTTAGAGGTAATGGATATTCCGGTGCCTTCGTTCTCTTCGTGAAGTCGGCGCCGATGTCGAAACTAATCAACAATCGCTTGATTGCAATAGCGTCACAACAATGTTTTTCGCGTAGCACAAAACCCAGTCCCGCCAAATTAGTTCGTGGTCAAGTCTGTGAAGCGGTGCCGGTAGTCGTTCGGAGGAACATGCAGAACACGAAGAAACGATCGGCGCAAACTCTGAATCGAGCCAAAACCACAGTCGTTTGCGATCTTTTCCAGCTTGTCGCGCGATTCCTCCAATCGGCGCCGGGCTGCTTCAACCCGCAAGTGCTCCACGAACCGAGCTGGGGTTGTGCCTGTGTCCTTGAGGAACACGCGCGCAAAGTTACGCGGACTCATGCTGGCCTTTGCAGCAAGCTTTTCTACCGGTAAGTCCTGGCCCAGATTGTCGTGGGTCCAGGAACGAACCTCTGCGATCTGTTTCCGGTCGGAGGCCTGCAGAGACAATGCAGTACTGAACTGCGATTGACCTCCAGCTCGGCGAAAGTACAAGACCATCTCGCGTGCGACCTTCAGGGCCATCGGCGCCCCAAGGTCCTCTTCAACCAGAGCCAATGCGAGATCCATGCCGGCGGTGACTCCTGCGGTGGTGTACGTGTTTCCATCGCGGATGTAGATGGGGTCAGGATCGACAGTAACGTGCTTGAATTTATTTCCCAGCTCCGCCGCCCATTTCCAATGTGTCGCCGCGCGCTTGCCGTCCAATAACCCGGCCGAAGCAAGCAGGAAGGCACCGGTACAGACGGAGCCGATGCGGCGCACTCGTTGAGCGGTTTGTTGCAGCCAGCGAAGTAATTCCTCGTCGCGGGAAGCCGTTTCGACGCCGCTTCCACCCGCCACCAGCAGCGTATCGATCGGTCCGCGGAGACTGCGGAAAGTTTCACTTCCGGCCAGCATGAGTCCGCAGTTTGTGGCTACAGATCTGCTCCGGGTGGTGCTTGCCAGCACGACGTTATAAGGTGCCTTCCGGGTCGGGTACTCTTGGACGAGGAGCTCCGCTGCCCGGACAAAGATTTGAAATGGGCCAGCCACGTCGAGGATCTGACTGCCTGGCGCCGCAAGAAAGACAATGGTTTTCGATCGATCCTTCGGGGAAAGCAGTTTTTTTGATGTCTTCATGGCACGATGCTAATGCCCGAAGCCCATGGCAGCAATGACAAAAGCGCGTCATTTTCTGCCATTTCGAATGTAATCGGCCTCAACTCGTTCCGGGGGGCTGTATGGGGTGAAAGTGCCATTCGGGAGCCGCAGAACTGTGCGGAGATTGTCAGTCCTCGGTGAGAATCTTGAAGACTTCGCCAGCCTGATCCGCGAACAAACAATTATCGGGCACGACGACAGCAGCGCGGCCTCCGGGCTTCAGGATCGTCATCACGTGCTGGATGAAATAAGATGATGCACGTCGGCAAACCTTCTATTACTAGATTAGGGAAGTGTTGCCCGTGATCCGGGAGTTGGCTATGGAAACATTCACTCGTATCGCCCCGATTAGCCCTCGTTGACTTCGCCCTGCCCCATCCCTACCATTGCCTGAGTCTTTGCGCCCATGATCGGCCAGACCATTTCGCGCTACCGCGTCCTCGAAAAACTGGGCGGAGGTGGGATGGGTGTGGTTTACAAGGCCGAGGATCTCGAACTCGGACGTTTCGTCGCCCTGAAGTTCCTGCCGGATGATGTTGCTCACGACCCGCAAGCACTCGAACGCTTTCGCCGCGAAGCCCGCGCTGCCTCGGCGTTGAACCATCCCAACATCTGCACCATTCACGAAATCGGAAAGAACGGGCAACAATCGTTCATCGTGATGGAGTTTCTCGACGGTGTGACGCTGAAGCACCGCATCGGCGGCCGCCCGCTAGAGACCGAAGAGATTCTTTCGCTAGCCATCGAAATTACGGACTCACTCGATGCCGCACACAGCTCCGGGATCGTTCATCGCGACATCAAGCCGGCCAATATCTTCGTGACCAAGCGCGGCCACGCCAAGATTCTGGATTTCGGATTGGCGAAGGTGACGCAGCCCATTCGCGAGCCGGGCGATCAGGCGGCCGCAGTGGGACAAACTACGGTGACGCTGGAAGAACACATGACCAGCCCGGGACAAGCGGTGGGAACGGTATCGTACATGTCGCCGGAGCAGGTGCGGGCGAGGGAGCTGGATGCGCGCACGGACTTGTTCTCGTTCGGAGCGGTGTTGTACGAGATGGCGACCGGCCAACTCCCCTTTCGCGGCGAAAGTTCAGGAGTGATCTTCAAAGCGATCCTCGATTCGACACCCACCGCTGCGGTGCGGCTGAACCCGGATATTCCCACGAAACTCGAAGAGATCATCAGCAAAGCGCTAGAGAAGAACCGCAACCTGCGCTATCAGCACGCTACGGAGATGCGGGCCGATTTACAGCGCCTGAAGCGCGACTATGAATCCGGAAAGGCTGGATCAACCACCCCCCAGCGAAGCCCCTCCGTCTGGCCCCCTCAAGTTGCGGGCGATCAGCCCTCATCTGCCAGCGCCGACATGAGTGCTCTCGCCCGGCGTCACCGCAACGCGCTCGTATTGGCCGCCTTTGGCCTTTTGGCTCTACTGGCAGGGTTGGGATACGGTGCGTACCGCTTCGGCACCCGCCACGCGCCACCGAAACACTCGACATTCGAGGCCATGAAGATTACGCGCATCACCAGCGATGGCAAGTCGCGCGTCTCTGTAATTTCTCCGGATGGTAAGTATGTCGTCCACGCAGTTATCGCGAACGGGCTTCAAAGTCTATGGACATTGCAATTGGCCAGCCGCAGCGAGGTTCAGATTGTCCCGCCAGACGACGTGATCTTCCACGGTCTTAGCTTCTCACCCGACGGCAACTACGTTTACTTCATTTCCGCGCCGACAAAAAATTACCTTTTCAAAACCCTGTATCAGGTGCCTGTGCTCGGCGGTGCTCCGCGCAAAATTCTGCCGGACGTGGACTCTCCGGTAGCTTTCTCTCCGGACGGCGGCCGCATCGCCTATGTCCGTGTTAATCCGGAAATGGACCGCGTCGATCTGCTTACCAACAATACGCAAGGTTCCGACGAGCACCTGATTTCCTCGCGAAAGATCCGGGAGTTGTACTTCCCATTGTCGAGGCTGGCCTGGTCGGCAGATGGCAAAAGCATCGTCCTTGCCGCCCGGGCGGGTCAAGACCAATCAACCCTCGTCGAAGTTCCTCTGACCGGAGGACCCGAAACAGTTCTGACCACTCGCAATTGGGAATGGATTGAAAACCCTATATGGCTGCCCGATCACAGCGGTCTTGTCTTCACCGCCGCCGAGCCGGGATCGAATTCGGAACAACTCTGGTTGCTCCCCTATCCTGCAGGGGAGGCGCGCCGCATTACGAACGATCCAAACTCATACCGGAGCTTGAGCCTTTCAGCCGACTCCATGATGATGATTGCCTCCCAGAATGAGACAACCTCCACTCTTTGGGTTGCGTCGGAGGGAAAGGCCGAGCTTGCACGCCGCATCACTTCAAGCGGTAAAGAATACGATGGGGTGGATGGTCTGGCTTGGACTCCCGGCGGGAGCATCGTCTTTACCTCTAATCGAAGCGAAAACCTGGATCTCTGGATAACAGGGGGAGACGGATCGAACCTCCGGCAACTGACGCATGGCGAGGGCAGCAATTTCGAACCCTCCGTCTCCCGTGATGGCCGTACTATCGTCTTCATCAGTACACGATCGGGTACCGAGTCGATTTGGAAGATGGATATCGACGGTGGAAATCCGGTTCAGGTTACCCGCACTCGCCTGGATCTCTTTCCAAAAATTACTCCCGACGGAAAAGACGTCGTCTACGGTTCCTGGATGGGACAAGGCATATTCAAGATACCGTTGACAGGCGGTGAACCGAGTCAGTTACTCTCAGACTCTGCCTTCCAACCGTCGGTTTCTCCCGATGGGAAGCTCCTGGCGGTGACGAAGCGCCGCCTCGACCCGCCGGGCAACTATCTGGATATTCTTCCCCTGGCCGGCGGCCCTTCTATCAGGCAATTTAACATTCCGGTTCTCTCCATGACGGGTACCCAATTGTCCTGGACTCCTGATTCGAAGGGCTTGATCTTCCTCGATTCGCGCGACGGCGTGGGCAATCTCTGGCTTCAAGCGCTCGCCGGCGGCAAGCCGAAACAGATAACCAATTTCTCTTCCGACCGCATTTACTCGTTTGACTGGTCAACAGACGGCAAGCAACTTGTCGTGGCCCGCGGCAGCTCCTCAAGCGACCTCGTTATGATAAGCAACTTCCGCTGAACCTAACTTTTCATGGCCATTCATTCGGATGTCGTCAACCACACAGATGTTGAGAACAAGATTTCGTAATTGTGCTGAGCGCCCAGCTTCGCGAAGGTTTGCACGATCTCCGGGAAAAAGGGGTTGGTGATCTCGGAGACGATGAGGCCGAGGCTACGACTGCGTCCGCGCACCAGCGCGCGAGCGTTTGTGTTCGGAAAGTAGCCCTCCTTTTCAATCACCTTCCGAATACGTCTGGCCAGAACGGGGTCGACCGTGGGTACGCGATTAATCGCTCGCGACACTGTGGCGGTGGACACTTTGGCCAACCGCACGATTTCCCGAAGTGTCAGTCCATCACTTGTAGTTATCGGTAAAATTAGCGTACATCTGCCAGAAAATAATACACACCTTCCTAATTCTCTTGCTGGGTTAAGTTGAAGCTAAGATCCAGTCCTATGCGAGGAATGGTCGAACATTATTCGAAGTGCGTACGCGTACTTGGCTGGAGCCCGGACTGGAATCCGCACGTGGAGACCGTCGGCTCGCTGGTCGAATTGTAGGTTCTCGTCACTACCTAACAAAGTCACGGACTGTAGATGTTCGGTGCCGACGGTCGAGGTGAGCGAGCGAATTACAGCTTCGCCATTGGTCGGCCAGCCGAGTCCGATCGCGTAAAGCACATCGCCTTTGGTCGTGAAACGAAAGTCTTCGGCTGTATAGCCCGTAGTGTCGGTATCGTGAAAGGATCCCGCCGCCACTTTGGTTGGGCCTTCGCCATAAATCCTCCACGGCCGAGTGCCGTAGATCGCCTCCCCATTCACACTCAGCCAGGCGCCGACATCGAGAAGGACCTGCTGCACTTCCTCGGGGATGGTGCCATCAGAGCGCGGACCGATGTTCAACAGCAAATTGCCATTCTTGCTGACGATATCGATGAGTTGATGGACCACGAATTCAGGCGATTTGAACGTGTCGTCCTTGATGTAGCCCCATGATTTGTTGCTTACAGAAGTGTCGGTCTGCCAATAGAGGGGACGGATATCGCCAAGCTGGCCGCGTTCGAGGTCGAGCACAGCGGAGTGCTCTTGCATGGCATAGTCTTTGAAATTGATCACTCCGACGTGGTGATCGTACTTCAGAGAACTGTTGTAGTAAAAGGCAGCGAACTTGGCGAGATTCGGTCGGATCGAAGCCTGTCCGATCCACCAGTCGAAGTAGACAATGTCGGGATGGTATTTCTCCACAAGTTCCGCGCTGCGCGCGAGCCAGTCGTCGGCCCAGCTGGAAGAGACGTATGTGAAGTCATCATTAAGAGGGACGCCCCAGGGGGGCGACAACCAGTTGTGAGCCGGCCCGTAGAATGCTGCGTATTGCGGATCGTTTACATCGGAGGAAATACTGCGGCCCACGCCGAGAAAAAAATTGTGTTCGACTCGATGCGATGACAGTCCGAAGTGCAGTCCTGCAGCCCTCACGGCCTTGCCTAGTTCTCCCGTGGTGTCGCGATGCGGCCCCATTTTGGCTGCGGTCCAGTCGCTCAATCCGCTGTCATACATGGCAAAGCCGTCGTGGTGCTCTGCCACCGGAACGACGTACTTTGCTCCTGATTTCTTGAATAGCTCCGCCCACGCAACTGGATCGAAGTGTTCGGCTTTAAACATAGGGAGGAAATCTTTGTAGCCGAACTTGTCCTGAGGACCGTAGGTCGCCAGGTGATGCTTATATTCCGGCGATTCTGGCACGTACATATTTCGCGGATACCATTCGCTGCCGAAAGCAGGGACTGAATAAGCTCCCCAATGGATGAAAATGCCGAACTTCGCGTCCTTGTACCATTCGGGCACTTCATACTTCTGAAGTGATTCCCAGTCCGCCCGGAACGGACCCTGTTGATTCACGGTGTCGACTTTTTTCAGCAAGGTGGCGCGCTCTGAATCGTATTTGCTGCTCGCTTTCTGCCAGATTTGATCGATGCTAGCCGGCTCCTGAGTGGTGGTTGGAGCCGTGGCACTCTGCGCTTGCGCCATAGAAACCGCAGCCGACAGTAAAAACAATTTGCCGACTTTAAGAATTGGGAGTAAACGATGTGAAAACATTATTGCCCTTTCGTCAGACGCATCGTCGATTTCTGCCGGTTCCGCTCGGCAGCAATTTCTGGTCGAGCAGCAACGCGGCTCTAAAAAGAACATCAATCCATGTTGACCATAATCTTTCTGAAACGTGATGGATTGTCGCTCCAGGAGCGCAGTGCATCCGCTGCTTGCTCAAGGGGAACAACCATGCTCACGGCTTGATCAACGGGGAACGTCTGCGCTTCTAGAAGCTTGATCACGGCCTCGAAATCCGTCGGTTGCGCATTTCTGGAGCCGACAATATCCAACTCTTTTTGAACGAATAGCCGGGTTTCGTAACTGACCGGCTCCTTTGCGTACCCGATGTACACTACACGTCCGGTGAATGCGACTTCTTCGACCGCTGCTCGGAACGTAGCCGCAGTGCCAATCGCTTCGATGGCAACATCCGGTCCACGGCCTTCAGTCATTTCCATCAATCGCTCGTGAAGCGGTTCCCGCGTGCTGTTAATGCTGAGTTGAGCACCGGCCATGCGCGCTAGGCCGAGTTTTTCGTTGTCCACGTCAATACAGATCGTTCGCGCACGGCGAGAACTTGCGGCCGCCACGACACCAAGTCCCACTCCTCCACAACCCCAAATCGCAACCGTGTCGTTCGCGGTTACACGTCCACGTGTGACGGCATGAAATCCGACTGTCAGTGGCTCAACCAGGCACAACTCTTTCAGCGTCAACTTGGCGGGATACAGTTTTTCTCGCGGCATCACAATGAATTCGGTGAGTGCGCCATCCCTTTGCACACCGAGAGTCTGGTTGAATTGACAAGCGTTAGGGCGTCCACGCAGACAGGAAGAGCATTGGCGGCAGTTCGTGTATGGGGACACCGATACGTTCGTCCCCGCAGACAATGCGCCTTCCCGTCCTAGGTCTTCCACCACCGTAGCCGATACTTCATGGCCCAGAATGCGAGGATACGTGACGAGTGGATTGAGTCCACGGTACGAATTCAGATCGCTGCCACAGAATCCCACGAAGCGGACCTTGAGCAATACGTTCGTATCTGTGAGCACCGGATCAGCGATGGTCTCCAGATCAGCCTGGCCCGGTTTGCGAAGCACAAGTGCCCTCATGTCCGTACTCCGTGGAAAATAGTCGGTAAAGTTATCGATGTCAAATTGAAGCTCGGAATGGAAAATGGCTTCGGCGGCAGGCCTAAATTACGTTGGACGATTAGTCCAGAGGAGGTCTCAGCTTCTAAACTGACCGACTGCCTATGAACATACGAATGAAGGACATCGCCAAAGACCTTGGAGTATCCCTGATCACCATTTCCAAGGTCCTGAGATATCATCCTGACATCGGACAGGAGACCCGTGAGCGAGTTCTTGCCCGCGTGAAAGAGTTGGACTATCGTCCGAACTTCGCTGCCCGTAGCTTGGTCACCGGGCGCTCGTATCTTGTGGGCCTGGTTGTTCCTGATCTGCTGCATCCCTTCTTTGCGGAAATTGCCAAGTCTCTCTCCGAAGTCTTGCGACAAGGCGGCTACTATCTGATCGTCTCGTCGTCTGACGAAGATCCGGATCTTGAGGAGGTCGAGATCAATCACTTGCTGGCACGCCGTCTTGACGCCCTAATCATTGCATCGTGCCGCACCACCGTAGACGTTTTCTTTCACATCGAAAGACAGAACACACCATATGTATTGATTTATCGATGCTTGCCGGGTCTTTCGGCGAACTTCGTCGGCGTAGATGATGAATCGGTGGGAATGCTCGCCACTAAGCACTTGATCGATATCGGCTGCAAAACGATTGCTCACATTTGTGGACCGGAGATCAGTCCCGGGATTCGCCGGATGGAAGGATATAAACGCGCGCTCGCTCAAGCTGGGATGAAAATCATCGACGATTACATCATCGCGCAGCGCAAGGGAGATGTCGGGACCAAACAAGGCGGCGCGGAAGCCATGCACAAACTCCTAAATCTCGATCCCAGGCCTGACGGGTTATTCTGCTTCAACGATCCTTTGGCAATGGGCGCCATGAATTATGCGCTGGATCACGGAGTTCGAATCCCAGAGGATTTGGCCGTCGTTGGCTGCGGAAATCTCCACTACGATGATTCCTTGCGTGTTCCACTCTCCAGCATCGATCAGCACAGCCGCCGAATGGGAGAAGAAGCCGCGCGAATTGCACTGCGGATTCTGGACTCGAAAATGCCCCCAAAGCCAGAGACTCTAGTGCTACAGCCCGAGTTGATTGCGCGCGAATCGACACTGAAACTGCAGAATTATCGCCGGGCCGGCGCTGTGGTTTCACATTCGATAGCAACGAAGGAGGAAAAACATGCGGCGATTCGCAATACTGGTCTTCCTGTCTTTGAGTTTTTGTTGGGCACAGGAATCAGGCAATTTTCAACCCTCTACGACGAATGTCTGGGCAGCGGAGTATCCACGGGTTGACAGCGCCGGGAGAGTACAGATTCGCGTGAAAGCTCCAGATGCTACGAAGGTCCGACTGAACTTCTGGAGCGGCCCGAAAGTGGACATGGAGAAACAGCAGGATGGATTCTGGACCATCACCACTCCGCCGCTTGTTCCCGGTTTCCACTATTACACTCTGGTCATCGACGGTGCCGAGGTCAGTGACCCCAACACTCACGCCTTCTTCGGAGGAGGCAAGCCGGCGAGTGGCGTGGAAGTTCCGGAGCCAGGCTCTACCTATTATTCGGTGCAAGATGTGCCGCACGGCGCAGTTCGCGAGGTCTGGTACAACTCGAAGGTGACGGGGACGTGGCGGCACGCATTCGTCTATCTGCCTCCGAACTACGACGCGCAGACCAAGGCACGCTATCCGGTCCTCTACCTGCAACATGGCGCGGGAGAAGACGAGACCGGCTGGATCCGCCAGGGCAACGCGAATTTCATCCTAGATAACTTGATCGTAGCGAAGAATTGCAAGCCGATGATCGTGGTGATGGCCTATGGCTATGCGCACCGCGCCGGCAAGGCGCCTGTCGATTTGTTCGCAAAGGGGTTTGGGTCACCTGAAATGTTGAAGGCAATGCAGGATATGGCCGCGGCATTCGAAGATGATGTAACACAGGCTCTGATCCCATTCATTGATTCCACCTTCCGCACGTTATCAGACCGTGACCACCGCGCGATGGCAGGCCTATCGATGGGTGGCATGCAAACGTTCCAGATTACGCTGGATCATCTTAATCTCTTCTCTTACATTGGCGGTTTCAGTGGAGCGGGCGGGATGCTCGTGCTCGGAAATCGGAAACTAGATCCCAAGACCGACTACAACGGAGTGTTCGCTGATCCGGCAGCATTTGCCAAGAAAGTGCACCTGCTCTGGCTTGGCGTAGGAACGAACGAGCCAGAAAGAATGCGCACAGGACTCCTGAGACTGCACACGTCGCTTCAGGAGGCGAACATACAACATGTTTTCTACGAATCACCCGGCACCGACCACGAGTGGCAAACTTGGCGCCGCGATCTGAAGGATTTCGCGCCGAGACTCTTCTGAACCGGGCTCCCACCCATACTGATCACGATGGCGAAAAGTCGAGGCTGCTCGGATTATGGGTCCGATAAGCTCTTTAGAGCCCCTGATTGTACGAACAAAAAGACGTCAGCAAAAACTATTGATCCCAAGTAAGTTGAGAGAGGCGGGTAGGAACCCGCGCGCAAAATTATTGCAACTAATTGATAATAAACGAGATACTGGTGGAGGCGGCGGGAGTCGAACCCGCGTCCGAAAATGTTACTGGTCAAGAGAGCTACATGCTTAGTCGCGTTCATGCCCCAGGCATTACCCTGGGACGTTCGCGGCCCGCGCTCAGAACCGACAAGAAACGCGTTCCGCTAGCCTGAGATCTTAGCCTTCCGCCCCAGACGTAGACGGAAAGAGCAGCCCGCTGTGTGACGTCCTTCGGAGGCCCACGGGCGAAGCCTCCTCGAACGGCTGCCTAAACTAGTTAGGCTGCGTATGCCATCTGTTGATTGGCAATTATCATTTTGCCCACGATTACGGGTGTGTGCACCCCGGCATGCCTCTTGGCCGCAAGCATCTCCGTCGAAGCCGTGACGCCCCCACTGGTGGGATGGCCTGTAAAGAACCACCTCCAGACTAGGTTTCCCGCAGCCGGAAGTCAATTCATTAGATGAGCGAGTCTCCTTCTTGGTTCCGTTGGACTTCCCGCTCGACTGTCTCCATACTTTAACTTAATTAATATAGTTAAATGTTTAATTTGACAAAATTAAATTATTTAATTTATAAATATATTAAATCAATAATGCGCGACGGGAGAGAAGCGTGAAATCTTCTAGAGATTGGCAGGAATTGACCCAGCTGACCCAAGGTCACCCCGTTGTGATCGAGCGAGTTCGCATTACCGATCGGGACATCGCCATTGAAGGCAGCTTTGAGCTTCCTCAACTGGCGCGCCTGGACATGGACGACCAGATCTTTATCACTGCCTTCGTCCGCTCGCACGGCTCGATCAAAGAGATGGAACGTATCTTTGGCGTCAGCTATCCGACCATCAAGTCGCGCCTGAACCGCATCGCCGGGAGCCTTGAGTTTGTTGAAACCAATCCCATGCCCTCGAAGGCCGAGATCCTCGAGCGCCTGCAGCAGGGAGAGATCACCGCGGAAGATGCGATCCGCGAGATGGAGACGCTGAAATGATTCCGTTCGTGGCTGTTGTCCGCCTGCGCAGCCAGGAGAGCCGCACGCTCCGTCTATGGATTCCGCTGGTGCTGATCTGGCTTTTGGTTTTGCCGCTGGGCATCTTGCTGTTGCCATTTATTTTCATCGCTTGTTTGGTTTGCCGCGTGAATCCGCTGCGCTTGGTCGGGGTGCTATGGCAGATCCTGAGCGCCCTCACCGACACCCAGCTGGACGTCGAACATCGCACCGCCGGAGGGTCGTTTCACATTCTCTAGAAAGAGGAGTTAAAAATATGAACGAACATCGCCGCCAGATTCTGCAAATGCTCTCGGAAGGAAAAGTCAGCGCCGACGAAGCCGAACGACTGATTTCCGCGATGGAAGAACCATCCACCACGAAGTCATCCGATATGGGCCTCAAGTCAGGGGGGAAGGACCGCCCCAAATATCTTCGTGTCCAGGTGGACTCGGAAGACGGAGACCGCCATGACGGACCGACCAAAGTCAATGTCCGCGTACCCATGCAACTGCTTCGCGCCGGGGTGAAGCTGGCGTACCTGATTCCCGCCGCGGCGCTGCAAAAGGCGAACCTGGCAATGCAAGAGAAGGGCTTCCCCGTTGACCTGACCCAAATTAAGCCAGACAATCTGGAAGAGTTGGTCGAGCAGCTCAGCGACTTGGTCGTGGACGTCGATCAGAAGGATGCGAACACCAAAGTGAAAGTCCGCGTCTTCTGCGAATGAAACCCCAGCCTCTGATAGTCCCTAGGTGCCTGGATTTGCCACCTTCTGTCCGATCATGACTGCGTCCTGCATCTGGCGAAAGAGGTCGCTGACCGCGCCTGGTGAGTGTGACATCAGAATGGTGTTGCTCCTGTCGTTGCAGCCAATTTCCTTCATCGTGTCCAAATATTGCGTGACCAGCACCAGCATCATAACGTCTTTGGGCGTCGATCCTTCCACCGCCTTGGAGAACGCTTCCACGGAATCCTTCAATCCTTCGATGATTGCCTTGCGCTGGTTAGCGATGCCCTGGCCTTGAAGCGCTTTGGCTTCCGCTTCCGCCTCGGCCTGCTTTACTTTCAGAATCTTTTCGGCTTCACCGCGCGCCGTCGCCGCCACTTGCTCGCGTTGAGCGGCATTAATCTCGTTCATCGCCGCTTTCACCTTGTCGTCGGGCTGAATGTCGGT
>Ga0206999_10024_pt2 | contig 38489 bp, 26 predicted proteins | sample Alteio_BWMinCont_92_FD_153482 | JGI IMG/M metagenome (GOLD analysis project Ga0206999, IMG submission 153482) | Enriched cells from forest soil in Barre Woods Harvard Forest LTER site, Petersham, Massachusetts, United States -... | ecosystem: Environmental > Terrestrial > Soil > Temperate forest >...
ACCCCCGATTGGGAGTCTGTCTGTTGAAGCTGGTTCGGCCGACCTCCATCGGCACGATGACAAGTGCGAGACGATGGGTTGAAGAACGGAATGTAAGCAAGGCGCCAACCGCCGCGAGCTGCTTTGAAGGTCATAGCCGTGCTGGAAGCCCCATATCGTTCGAGCGGCCGTTGCACTGCGCTTGAACCTATTTTCGAGTGACGGTTCCCGGCCAGAGTCGTGAGCCTGGAGCAGTTTTTCGCAGGAGTTGAGAGGCGTGTCCAGGACCTGCCGGAAGAGCGGAAGAGCAGCGGCAAGAAGTGCTGGAGCGCCTCACGCTAGCTCGCGAATTTGTTGGCACACAAGATCCGCAGGATTTCTTCCGTTCATGGAAAACACCCGTTGAACGATACGTGCCATTATCAATGCGGAAGTCTGAATCAAAGGAAGAAGAGAAGGTCTGAGCGCCTACGGTGTCGCAACCGCGGCAGGCATTGTCCTTTACGAATTGCTCCGCAAATTATCGCATTCTGAGCGTAAAAGCTAAGTAATTTGGACCATAGGACCTTGTCACGGACGGTAATTTAGCGTCTCGCCGCGTGCTTTCGAGCGCGACTTGGCGACTTTGACTTCTTTGACCGAGTTCAGGTTCGGGCCCCCTAGTACCTTGCCGATGCGGGGATCTCCGGCAAGAACCAGTTCGCAAGCATTCGCCGCCGAAGTTTCGAAGTCCGGTGCATCGGCCGGCAACAGCTGCCAGCCCGTTACCGATTTGCCCAACAGTTAAATAGACCGCGTGTGGGGAAATTCGCGGCGAAAGCTTTCATGTGATGTCCGTTCTTATTCAGTTACGGTGGTGACGACAGGTTTCAAGACCCTGTAATCCCCAGACGTGAAGCTGTACGTCGGATAGCTGCGAAAATTCAGCGGATGCTAAAAACCTTCGTTTCCATGTTCGCGACCCCGGCAAAATCCACCTTCACATGCCAAAGGCTGGTCTGCTGATCCCAGAACCATCCCGCCTTCGTCGCCTTCAGCTCATCCAGACTACTCACTGCATCGAGCCTCGTGTCCCCTGCCTCTACCCCCGCAGGTTGTTGTCTCGAGTAGCCCACGGTCACCGGATTCCATTCCTGATTGGAGACCACCCCTACCCGCACCTCTTTCGCAGTGGCTTCTACCGAGGCTATCCGCTTCTCCGCCATCGTCACAAACTTCTCCGCGTCCCCGATAACCGCCATCCCATTCGGCAGCAACGGCGCCGCCACCAAGTATTCGTGCTTGGCTTCGCGGTTAAGCTGGATTAACATGGAGGCCTCTATGATTGACACGCGGCGTGTGTCAAAGTTGTACAAGGCCCGCCGATCGCCGACTCCCAGATCGGAAACGCTGAAGGCGCGCAAAAAGCCTGCCCTCGGAAGACTCAGCACATAGAACCACTTCTGGCCGTTTCGCTCTGAAATCGTGTAGCCCACCGCGCAACCTTCCAAATAACACCGGTCCAAAGGCACAATCGGGTGATCCGCCTTCAGGATTAGCGCGTCGCCTTCACGGTAGGTCTTGCGCACCAGGTCGAAGTTGCACTCCCCAATCCGATGCCCTAACTGGATTTCTCCTCCCAACAAGTTGGCCAGCAAAAGGTCTTCGAACCCATTGGGATCGGCAACAGTTTGGATGTTATCCCTTGATGGCCAGATCCCAACGGCGCCGTAAAACGCACTGGTGAAAATCAAGTGTCTCCACACGTAGGGATCGTCGTCCTGTTCGGGGGTGGGAAGATGGTGGTCCCAAGAACCTTGGACCGACACCACGATCGGGTTCTCAGTCGATTCCATGATGTTGCGAGGCAGTTGCATACAGTACTGCATAGTGAAATGCTTCTCTTGCAGGGCTTTGGCCATGTTCTTGAAGTAGGTGTCCATTCGATCGATACCGGCCATCATCACCGGATCACCCTCGTACACACTTAGGAAATCGTGCTGCAACAATGTATCTCCCCAAGTGGCTATCTTATTTGCTGTGTGTCTCCAGTAGTCGAGCGTGTAATAGACGTCTCCCATGCCAGCGCGGGGCGTCGGGCCAGAGGGCGTGGTGAAATGAGGAAATTGTTTTGCATACCGCCCTTTTGGGGTCAACCAACAGTAATAAGCCTCAAGTGGTACTCCCAGCTTTTCGCGCAGCCAAGCCAGGCCATGTGGAAACAGGTTTTGCCTCGGTTCAAACAACCCCTCCTGGACGTGTAGCTGGTCCATGTCTTGAACCTGGTAGGCGCCGATCCGCAGACCGTGTTTTCTGGAATCCTCCGCTACTCCCAGGATGATGTCTTCGTATGTTTTATAGCCTTCCTCCTTGAAGCCATGCTGGCGATAATAGGATCCGTAGTCATCCCAATAAACGGGGTACTTCAAAGTGTCCCCTGTGTATTTGGAAGGGATCTTTTTCCCCGCGCGCTGCAGCAATGCGGCGCCCCACGAACGAAACGTTCTTCCAATTCCGACGCCCGCGACAAGAATATGAGAATGCTCAAATCCAACAGGAATCTCTTCTACCAATCCTTCGATGCCACAGTTGATCGCGCCTTTCGAGGGATTGCTTTCATTCACCGCCGCCACTGGCGCGCACTGTTGGGTGGCGACAAGGTAATTGGCATACGGGGACAGAATCAACGCCTTGTGGTCGGCGTCTGCAAGCAGCAGCAAATCAACTGTGCCTCCCAAACTGGCGGCATTCCCGTAGCCAAAGCGATGCGTAAACATTCCGCCGCTTGTCCATAGATGAAGGTCGTTGCGGTCGTCAAATGCTGAAAGGAATTGAGGGAAGACAACAGAGGGTACGATCCAGTTCCCGCTAGCGTAGTCTTTGAAACCGTGGGGAAATTTCTGTACGAGCACCAACCAGGGACCGTCCGAATACAATCGAAAGCCGGTTACAACACCCGTCGTGGAATTTGGGACATTCCATCCTAGCTCGATAAAGTTATAGTTTCCCAAGGAGTCTGAGCTCTGGCCAGTTTTGACCTCGGCGAGAAGGAGCCTTCCCTCCGGCCGGACATTAGCTGATGCGTTCGGGTATTTGAGCTCGGCGCTTCTATACCATCGTTCGTTTTCCAGCACGCTGGCAAGACCTTTTCCCAACCAACGCTCGCCTCCGTAGCGGATTGTATAGAAGCCTTCCTTCGTGTTCACAGTCAAGGAGATCCCGAACTTGTTTTCCAACGAATGCTCCCGCTGCTGACCTGGATATGAAATGAGGGTGGTCAGTTGAATTAAACCTGTACCGTTCCTGTAGGCCGAAATGGCTCCTATCCCTGAAGCGACGGTCTTCCCGAACTGTCTGCGGGTCAGGCTCTTCATGGTATTCACCTCAGTTCAGATTAGGGCGGCCGTCGGACTTGGCTCAGATCAGTACAAACGCGCTGATCACTTAAGCCGCTCAAACGCGTCCGCAACCCGCAGGACCGTTCCATCCTCCCAGTGCCGCCCGATAAGCATCATCCCCACCGGAAGTCCTCCCGACATCCCGCTAGGCACGCTCATGGCTGGATGCCCAGTGACATTGAAAGGGCAGGTGTTCACGGTCATCCCTGAAGCGGCTGCCCGAGCCACGTACTCTTCACGGCTGGCGTTGGGGAGGGGATTCAGAAATGCCTTCGTAGGTGTTGTCGGCATCACCAATAAATCCACCTCCTTAAATGCCTCCTCGTAGGCGGCTCGAAGGACCCGGGCAAGGTTCTGCGCCTTGGCGTAGTAATGACCTTGATAATTATCATGCATATATTGGCCGAGCAGAACCTGCAGCTTCACCATATCGGAGAAGTCATTTGCGCGAACCTGGCGCGATCGAGCAAAAAAGTCCATTAGTGAGGTCGTATAATAACCCTTCCAGCCAGTGCCAACGCCATTGCCGTCCATCCACAACATCGTTGACCCTTCGACAAGGATAGGCGCATAGATATGGATACCTTCTCGGTGGAGCGGGATTGAAATCTCCCTTACTGTGGCCCCTGTTCGAGTGAGACCGTGCGCTGCGTCTCGTACCATCATGTCGACATCGGGTTCGGAGACCCCCGGCCAGCCAAAGCCTTCGCGGACTATTCCGATGCGGAGATTGCGAGCGTCGCCCACCAGATACCGCGTGTAAGCCTGTGTACGAATGTCGGCTGGTTGCCGCGGGTCAAGGCCATCGGGGCCGGCGATGGCCTCCAGGAGCAAAGCACAACCAGCCGCTGACCTCGCCATAGGGCCCACATGGTCCAATGTCAGCTCAAGCGGGAACATTGCAGTGTACGGCACCAGTCCGTAGGTTGGCTTGATCCCACAAGCTCCACTGTAAGAGCTTGGGATGCGGATCGACCCTCCCGTATCGCCCCCGATGGCCATGTCGCACTCGCCAGCCACCACTAGGGCGGCGCTTCCACTAGATGAGGCTCCGGCCGAGCGCTTCGGATCGTGGGGATTCAGAACGAAACCACTGTCGGTACCTCCCCAGAGGCACATGTGGTCACAGACGGCCTTCCCCACGATCTCGCCGCCGGCATCGAGGATTCGCGTCACGACAGTGGCGTCCACATCGGGCACAAAGCCTTCCATCACGCTGGACCCAATCATCATATGGATCCCGGCGACGCACGCGTTATCTTTAATTGCGATCTTTTTGCCGGTCAGCTTACCTTCAGCTGCCCCTTTGATCGAGCATTTCCAATACCATGCATTGAGCGGGTTCTGCACCGCGGTCGGCCGGTACCCCGCGTCGCGCGGGTACTTCACTTCGAGCGTGGGTTCAGCGAATTGATCCAACCGGCGATACGAGGCCAGAGCGCCCTCCATCATATTGCGGAACGAGGCGAGGTCTTCCGGACTGAGATTCATCCAAAAAGCGCGTGCAATCCGCTGTAGCTCGTCGATTGGAGGACTGCGAAGTACCTTGGGCGCGGTAATGAGAGGAGGCGGAGCCTGTACCGCCGCCGATTGCGCCAGGGCTTGGCGCGCTCGACCTGAGGCGGCGAAGGCGGACCCGACAATCCCTGTAACTCCCCCTCGAAAGAACTGCCGGCGAGAGTAGCTTCGTAATATCTTGTCCATGGGTCCTCCGCTTAGCTCGTTAGGGGTTTCGTTAATGTGTCGTCCTCTGTGTGCGGAAATCCTTCTGCAGCTTCCGGATGTCTTTGCTTCACCCGCCTACGAAACGCAATTTTGGGTGGCTGCTTAACTCTTGGTCGCGAGCTTTCGCAGATGCTGTTCAGCGGCAGCGTTCATGCAAATCGTTAATGAGAGGCCGGTCTCCGGGACCTTGACGTGCCGAAGCTTTGTTTGGTGATCCCAAAATTAACCTCCTTGGTCGTTTTCAACGCGCTCAAGCTACTGCTTCCTTCAGTCTCAAATCGCCAACCGCAACTCTGGGACGTAGTCCAGCTGAACAACCAACGAAGCCAGCGGCGCCGTTGGTACCCATTTCATTTGTGCTGATAAGCGAGGATACGGGCGAGCCCGTCGTGCTGATCCTCCTCGATGGTTAGCGCTCCAATCGCGCTGTGGAGCGCTGGATTCTGCTCGAGCATGGTGCGAACAATCGCCTGGAACTTATCGAAGCTGGAGCCGTCGCGAAGCACCACACTGAGGCTGTACACCCGGTGCGTCGTGGGGTGGAAAATGGGGGTGTTGAAGGTATAGCGCAGCGCGCTGCCCTCGGCCACCATCTGGTCCAGCCACGGCTGGTAGTATTTCTTGAACAGTTCCTCGAACTCCTGGTCCCGCCCCGCCTTCACCGACCAGACGGACGAGGCGAGAAAGCCGCTGGAAGCCGAGGCGGTCCTGTGGTTGTACACGAGGGTGAGGTAGAAAGAGTCAGCATGCTTCGTCGCCGAGGTGAACGGCGGGCCGGTCTTGCTCAAATCATCGAGCGCTTTCAAGATATTCTCCAGGCTGTCGGCCTGCAACCACTCAACGTGCGTCAAACCGTCGGGAGTGTGAAGAATAGCAGCGCAGGCGCCCCATGAAAGCAGCGTGCCATTGTCCACCAGCCGTTCATGGATCGGCCGACTGGCTTCGACAGCCTTTTTGAAATCGTCCCACTGTGAGCGGGGAAAGGTCCAGTCGGAATTGTAGCCGTAGAGCGGTTCCTGTTTTGCCTGGGCCTGCGCGAGTGGAGTGGCGCTGGCTGCTAGCAGCAACGCGAGGAAAAGCAATCTGACTCCAGAGAGAATTCCATTGTCCATGGGGCGTCCCCCTTCGAGAACGTGATATAACTTGAGCCCTCGATTACTTCGATCATCTCTCAGGCTTCCACATGAGGGGAATGCCATAGAGGTAACAATCGTCAATAAGTGGTAGTGGTTGGCGATTACCGACCACTACCGGCACCACAGCAGTACTGTTACCAAATTTCTGCTGACGTCCTGTAGTGCGCACTTTCAACCGGAGCAGCCCTAAATTAACGCAAATACTAAGTAAACAGCGGTTCCCCCCTGAAGCCATCCTGAAACCAATGAGTTTACTCACGCCAAGTGGGCCTATCGTGTGAGGCCTTGAAGGTGATTAACAACGGCCTGAGTTAAGTCCTTCTCGGCTTGATCCGTGTAGGGCGAGGACGTCGGTTCATATCCGCCATAAGCGAACTCCGACTTCGTCGGCATATAGCCTAACCAGCCGTTACAGTACCCAAAGTAAAACGTGTAAGGAAACGGAGAGCTGTCGCGTATTGCCATTGCGATCTCACTGAACAGCTCCAGAGGCGCTGCCCAAATTGCAATATCGCTATTAATCTTCAAAAAGCGAACGGGAATTCGAATGACAGTTGCGCCTGTGCTGGTTTGTCGAGCATATTTTCCCATGTCTGAAGGCCACTCCACACCCGCTTTTCTCGGCGTTTCGACAAATTCCTCCCCGAGTGTCAACCTAATTTGCGGCGTGGTGGATCCTACCCTTTGATTCGCGTCTAGAATCTTATCTCCCAACAAAGCGCGAAACTGGTTCAAGTGCTGACTCGCAGAAATAGTAGGATAGAGTGGCACGGGGCAATCGACGCAGTCTGGGTAGACCCTAGGAACCGAATAAATCGGGGCGACATTGCCGGCCGCGCCATTGATAAACAGCATGGGCGCACCCAATTTCTTTTCTACGTAGTCCTCGACGACTCCAGGGGCGTCCCCGCTTATTTCTAGGTTCCCTATTCCCAGTACGGTCCCGTGCATCGCATAATTCGCGATCAACGCTAACAATTTTCCATCTCCCTTCTCCAAGCGAATTAGCCCGATGCGCCGATCCACCGGGCCATCTGGGTTCATCCCCATAAAAGCTGGTCCTTCGACATCTCTGGCGCGGCGGTTTATATTCGCCATCGCCATCCCCCAGTTGACTCCAAGGCGCGCAGGTTCGAGCTGCTCGCGGGCTTGCTTAACTCCGTCAATAAGCTTCTTTTCTACCCACGCCGAATACTCTGGGTTCGGGTTGTAATTGGGATACCGGAACCTATTACCCACGCTAGGCGACGGGTTGGCTGTTGCGTTCGCGGCAGGAAGGCTAAGCGGACCGACCATAGGAGCGGAATGAGTGTGGGTTACAGTCCACCAGACTTGAATCGGCTTGACGCCCGTCTCCTTTTCGAGTTCTCCTGTAACTTCATCGTATGTAGAAAGAGAAAAAACACAGAGATCTGACTGTACGAGAAAGAACTGAGTTTCTCCGTCGTCCAAAGCAACGATACGATAGTAAAGGTGGTCATGCACACCAGTAGATTGCCTTGCCCAGCCAGTTAGCCACTGAGACTTGTCCGGCGTGATGTCGACCTTGACGACAGATGCTCGGAGGATTCCCGTGGTCGCACCGTGAACATCCACTATTACGGCAAGTAAAAAGAGACCCAAAAGTCTCCATGCCACTGAGCGCTTTCGAAGATTGGATGATTGAAGCATGGCCAATTCTCCCAAAAGAAGATGCGACTAAATGTTACATCCGGAGCGTACAAAACCAGCTTCCCGGAACATTGAATAAGTAAGTTTCTGATCGAGTGATCGATCACCTGATCTCGCAGGAGTCCCATTGAAGGAATTCCACTTGGATTTCCCGGCTTTGCAATCACTAAGCTCGAGGTGAACAGGAACTCGCCCTAGTCTACGCAATTGATATCAGCAGATTGCGATGACTGAGGCAGGCTTCACAAATCCGAATTCCAGCTGCATCTCCTCAGAAGGTTGCTCAACCTTCGACCACACGCTCGATTTTGTCCGGTTCTTGGCGAGTTCTTGTTCGTTAACCCGGTTCTTGTAACGGTAGCAAGGGTGCGCGTGATCCTGTTAAGAGTCTCCCTAGAAGCAAATCTGAGCTGGGCCTACAAATGAATCAGAATGTCAATCTCAAAGCAAATTGTAGTTCGCGATTGTCACCTGCCGTCGACAAAACTTCTCCGAACTGCGGCGTACCCAAAGTGTCGCCAGGTTGAGCAAAATCCGGGTGATTGAACAAATTGAAAGCCTCTGCGCGGAATTGCAATTTAAGGGCTTCCGTGAGTGTAAAATCCTTGTAAGCCCCAAAATCAACGTTCTTCCGCCCGGGGCCAATTGCATCGAACCGTGGAGCATTGCCAAAGCGATACGTGCCGCCGTCGGTCGTGAGGTTAGCTTCTTGGAAGGCAGAGGTATCGAAGAACTCTGCATTCTGTTGTTGCACCGGACGACTGTGCGAAAGGTCGTTGGGATTGCCAATCAAATTCGGCCGATTAGCACCGTCATTACTATTCGCGGAGTTAAAAACCTGAAACACTGTAAGCGGACTCCCGCTAGAGAGAGTTACAACACCGGTCACCTCCCATCCCCCCAAAAGTGCATTCACTGCGCCACCGCGCTGAAGGAACATTTTGTCCTTCCCGAAGGGGAGCTGATATACGTAACTAACCACAAGACGATGACGAATATCCTGGGCAGAAAGGCTCCGCTCGGGCTTGAGGTTGGTCCAAGACCGCAGCTGGGAACTGTCGTCGGGCCCCTCTCCATAGACGCCGTCATCCATTGTCTTGCTAAAGGTATAGCCAACAATCAGAGCAATCCCCTTCGAAAAATCCCTTTGCACCCTCGCCTGTAGACTGTGGTAATCCGAATCAGCAGCGTAGAATTCCCCAGCGACACTCCCCACCGTCGGCCACGGATCGCGAGGAGCGAATGGTCCGGGTCCCGGGACTGCCTGGTTAGGAAACCACTGGGTCGGGAGGTGGTGGCCTACGTTGCCAACGTAGGCAGCAGAAAACAAAGTATTCCACATGCTTCGCTCAAGACTGAGGTTCCACTGTTGTACCTGTCCTTCCTTCCAATGAGGATCAATGCTTTGGAATCCAAGCCCACTGGCGGGGCTAGTGCCGAGGGGGTTAAACCAGTTGAAATTGTTAATAGTGGACTGATCGAAGCTGAGAAAATAGGCGCCAACGAACGGAGCGTTTACGGCGAGACTGTTCGTAACGGCAAGAAGATCGGCCTGGTAATAGATCCCATATCCACCGCGGAGTACCGTGCTGGCAGTGCCCGGTAAGCGGTATGAAAAGCCGAAGCGTGGCGCGACGGGATGATTGTCATTGAAAACGAGAGAATTAGGTGCCCCGACGTCACTGGCTTTGACATAAGGAACCCCGGGAAGGAACGGATACGTCACGCCGTCGTACGTAACGGGGCTAGCGTTGTTAGAGACCACGAATTGGGGCACAGGGCAGGCTGAATTACTGAGGCCATTCGGACAGGCCGCATTAGAGCCGAACCATGTGTTCGCGAAAGTATGAGTGGATGACTGAGGAAATTGTACCCATTCATATCGCAACCCTAAGTTTAGCGTTAATCTCGGAGTAACCTTCCAGTCATCCTGAAAATACGGAGATAACTCATAATTCCTCGCCGCGGGGTTAAAGGGATTCTTAAGTACCAGAGCAGAGGTTGGCAGCCCTAGCAAGAAATCGCCTAGGGGATAGCCGGTAAACGCGCCGGTGTATGACCATAGGCCATTGCCAGCATAGACTTCGTGATCGTTGTAGTAGTGTCGGGCGATCAGCATCCCGAAGTTAAGGCTGTGCTTTCCCTTTGTTAGCGTGATCTCGGGATGAAACTGTGTTATGGAGGTCGGCAGGGTGATGGCGGCGCCGATAGCCCCCCCCAGCGGAGAAAATCCCGGGACAACCCAATCGGGAGCTCCCCAGGTGTCAGGGATACCAGTGGACAAGCCCTGGATCTTTAAGATTTGGCCGCTGATATTGAACTTGTTGGCCGTGCTCTGGGTCGTAATTTCCGTAACTCCAGACAACCCAAAGCCGAAATCGAACAGCAAATTCGGGCGAAGTGTCCTTGTCAAATGAACAGTAATCGACTTCGCAGGCCTTTTATGATCGTAAGACAAGTTAGGGTTCAGACTTGCCCCGGGAAATGTTCCGGGGTTAGACGCCGATGAACGGTCAATCACCACGTGCCCGAAAACGATTGTTTTGTCATCAATCCTCTGGTCGCCCCTCACCACAAACTGATTATCAAAGTATGTGGTCGGGATGCTACGAAAGTAATTCGCCCCGGGTACCGTAGAATTCGGCAGCGGGATCCATGGTCCGTTCCCAATGCCATTTTGGAGAAATGGCAGCAGAGTTGAGGGCATCCGGTTATTGGGAACGATGTTGCCAGGAAAAGGCTGGCCAGTAGTGGGATCGATAAGGGGCGTTCCTGGCTGTACCATGCTCGAGAGGTCACCACTTAGTTGCGCCGGCGTGGGGAAGTTGCCGAGCGTCGCGACACCCTTTACCTGCCTAAATCCCTCGTAGTTAAAGAAAAAGAAAGATCTATTTTTTCCGTTGTACACGTGCGGAACAATTACGGGGCCGCCAATATTGCCGCCGAACTGATTTCGTCTAAAGGGAGGCTTTGCGCCCGCTTGAAAGAAATTCAGAGCATCAAGCTTATCGTTGCGCAGATATTCCCAAGCGGTCCAGTGAAGGTGGTTTGTACCGCTCTTTGTGACAAGATTCACCTGGGCTGCAGCTTCGGAGCCAAACGCTGCTGAGTAATTGCTGGTCGTCGTTTGGAACTCCTGAACCGCATCTACGCTGGGCGCAAACGGAGTGGTCCCGAATACATAGTCCTTGAACATTGTTCCATCCAACAGAAAGAGATTGTCGTCGCCTCTCTGTCCGTTTACACTAAAACTGGTTTCGGACGGATTAAAATCATAACGGTCTCCATGCGTGCCTTCCTTGTCATGAATGGCGCCGGGAGAAAGAAGATTCAACTGTTCAAAGTTCCTTCCGTTGAGCGGTATCTCTGTCAGATCCTTCTGCACAATCACAGTTCCCACTTGACCCGTTGTTGTATTCAGCAGCGGCGCCTGTGAAGATACTGAGACTGTCTGGCTGACTGCTCCTACCTTCAGCCTGATGTTTTGTGTGCTAATTTGGCCTACATACAATTTGATATCCGGAACAAGTGTCTGCATAAATCCTGGCGCTTCCACCGTAAGGTTGTAAGTACCGACATTTAGGTCGGGAATTGAGAAGTTACCGCTTGCATCGGTTACCTCACTCCGGGAAAACGCCGTGCCCGTTGATGTGATTATTACTTTAGCGTTCTTGACAGCTGCCCCGCTGGGGTCCGAAACGACACCATTTATTCCGCTGGAGCTAACTTGGGCGCGCGAGTGCTGGAGCTGAGCCCCAATGAAGAAGCTCATTAGTGCTACGAAGTGTGCGTAACGTCGTAAGGTGCAAGCCTTCATATCCCCTCCATTGCCCCTCGTGGGCGTTCCCTCCGGGCCGAGCGTTTAACAGCCCTGACCCTTCAGTGTCCCGATAAACGATTAACGATCATCGGTGATATCATCGGATTGCAGTATTTGTCAAGATTTCTTTTCGGATTTCTTTTCGGAACTCGTTTTGGCCCTCGCAACAAATCTGCACGCTTCAGTTCCGACGTCGTTACATCCGAAGCGACGAACGGGGTTGACTGCCCCTTGTCCGCGGCACGGCCACATAGTGGGATTCGTTTCCGATGTCAATGCCGGTGGCGTCGGGATGCACGACTTCCAAACTGAGATCTTCGCTCTGGATTTTCCGCGTCATCTCCCGCCGTTGCTTGGGGTTTATCTCGCACAGTTCTGAGCACTGTGTGTCTGCCCCGGAACTGGTTCGAGCATTTGCTGGCCGAACTGCAGTTTGCGTTGTCGATCGGAGGCGCAGCCAAGATTCGCCCCCGACGGTGCGCAAGCAGAAGAGGGACCGGCAGGATGCTCAACTGATTCTGCAGCTGCTGCTGGAAAACCGCTTTTCCGCGGATCTGGGTGCGGAGCTGGGAGAACTGGGATCGGCGGCAAAACTGCTGTGGCATCGGCATCGCATGGTGCAGGCGCGCCCGGATCAACTCCAGCAGATCGCGCCGTCGCCGGCTCGCCCACGGCGCCAGATGGAGAACGATTCCAGTTGCTGGCGCCCGCGTTCTCGCCACAACCTTTTCTTTGCAGTGCAGGCCTTCGTTCAGGGCCACGGCTTGCAGTTGATTCATGTTACTGGATCGACTGAATCTGACCATCGCGGAACTGAGCCAAGCGATCCGAGCAGCAAGTGGAGAAGTGCGCCGAAGCACAACAACTGATGACGCATCCCGGGGGCGATGCACTCACCGCGCCGGCCTTCGTGCTGATCATCGGGAAAGCAGAGCGATTCCAGTGTGGCAAGCAGGTGGCGAGCTACCTCGGATTGGTACCGCTGGAAGATTCGAGCGGGAATCGGCGACGGCTGGGACACATCACCAAGCAGGGCAGTTCGATGATGCGCTTTTTTCTGGTAGAAGCGGCGCAGGTCACGGTGCGCAGCGTCCCCGCGTGGCGCAGCAAGTATCTGCACCTGATGATTCGGCGAGGACGGAAAACTGCCAAGGTTGCGATGGCCCGCAGACTGGCGGTTCGTTTGTTCTGGATGATGCGCAAGAAATGGGACTACGAGCAGGTGAAAGAGTTCGGTTCGCACGCGGGACAGCCCGGCCATCGCGATGGTGTGCAGTAGAACATCGAGAAATTGATTGGGCGTCCCGCTCCTCTTCTGGATAAGAGGAGTTCGAAGTAGTAATCATGATCGCACAGTAGCAGACCGAAGAGATGTATGGGTCGGACTGAGTTCCTGACCTGAGAGATTACAAGCGAGCCTACGGTTGGCAAAGCAAACCATCAACGAGAGCGAAATGGCGCTCTTGTTCGAGTGCATACCGCAGTGTGCTCGAAAAGCACTTGACCCGCCGACATTTTCGGCGACGCGATGTTACCTTCCATTGTCCTACCATTCGGTCAACCGACTTGCGAAATGGAGGCCTCAAGCTCAGTGCATATCTCGGCCATTGGATCAAGTTTGATCGTATGGTGCTGTTCGATCGCCCGTTGCAGCATTGGGAACAGAGACGAGTGAGGCTCGAGAGCCAGGTTGTAGGTAGTACCGTACCACGGATAACCGAAAGCGCCACGCGTGACTTGCCAGTACCATAGATAAGGGAAAATTTTATTCTGCCAAACGAGATGGAAGCTTATACGGGACCGGGGATTCCTGATCGAGTATCTTCCTTCCGGAAGTCCTCTCATAAAGGCCAAGTCGTGTGCCTTGGTTTCCGGTCCAGGCATTTGCGACAGGTCCAATATCGCTCCGTCTTTGCCTTTGACATTTGGCCACTCGCTTTCCTGTTCAATCAGACGAGAGGTGGCCGGCAATTCGGAGCCTAGAACTACGACTTCACACGGAGGCAACTCGATCTGACAACCCTCTTCCAGGAAGGGCCACCCGAAGGCGGGGTGATGCGCCCACATGAACTCAATGGCCTCGTCCCCCTCATTTCTTAAGTGTTCCTGGATTTGAAGCGCCGGTTCACCATCCTCGAGGATCATGGTGCGATCAAGATGAAAGGGCGTCCGTGTCGTGTCCACTGAAAACGTAACCGATATCCGTGCCGGGCCATCTTCATTGATGTGATATGACCAAGGAAGCAAGGCAACTTCCCCATGCTGACCGAACTGTGCTCCATTAGACTCACTGGCGAAATCGCCGGCAACTGGGAACAATTCCTGCCAGCCGCCTTCATAGAAATCACAGAAAGAACCTTCCCGTAGATTGATGGTTGGCAGAGCCGGAGGCTGCCGACGCAGGCCCAGTGCAGTGCGAAGGAGAAGCTCCGTATCAGTCGGTTTGTGAAGAAACTCGTAAATGTCGGCGCCTTTGTCAGCGGCCACCGAAACCCGAATTGCTTGGTTTTCGAGCGTGACGCAGCGGAGTCCATGAAAAATGCTTTCGGTAATCCGGCAAGCGTAGTTTCGTCCGCGTGTGTAAGGAACGTAGCGCCGGCGCTCTTGGAGTCCCATATAGGTGTTCATGTTTCGCGAACGGGCACGGCCTCTGTCGCCAACTCGCCCGCGCAGTTATCCCGAATATCCCTGGGCACAGTCATCTCACGCATTTTCTTTGTCATTTTGACAGATTGCGACACAGAGCTTGGGTGTCGGCGGCGCTTATTTGGATCGCAGAGGATGTGTTCGACCATGCAGAAGTTGGTCTTCCATGAATTTCTCGAGAATCTCACGAAAGCCTTTTCGGACAACCTTTGGTTCTGCGCTAGCAAGGAGGTCAATCAGACGACGATGCTCATCATGGTCCTTGGAAAAGTCGTAAGAGTCGTCGCTTCGGAACTGAGGAAGCCTCATTAGATAGAACGCGAATAAAGGCATGCAGCTAAGACTAAGCGCCCGTTCTAGAGCAGCATTGTCCGAGAGTTTCCAAATCAACTGATGAAAAGCAAAATCGTTGGCCAAAAGCTCAGGAAAATCGTGTGTCCGGCCGGCTTCCTCCATCTTGGTTACCATTTCCCGTAGTTGCGCGAGGTGCTTGTTGGTTATGTGCTTTTTGGCAAGTTCGGCGGCCATGGGCTCCAATTCAAGTCGTACGGCATACATGTCTTTAACCGCCTTCGATGTAAGTACTGTGACGTAGGTTCCGCGGTTTGCTTCCTTTTTCACGAGCTCGCGGTACTCCAGATCCTGAAGTGCTTCGCGAAGCGTACTCTGCCCCACCCCCAGCTGACTCGCCAATCTCGTCTCGATAATTCTGTCGCCTGGCCGCAACTCGCCCGCAACAATCGCCTGAAAAAGGCGCGCTGTCACTTGGCCCCGAACTGTTTTTCGCTCCCGGAGTTCCACCATTACTCGATAATCGCTAAACGCAAGATGCTTGTCAAGCCAACGGGTAACGCCCCCTAGTTCTCCCGTGGGATTCTTTATTCCCTGTCGATTCAAGCTAGCCAGAAATCCCGAAGCTACAATGAACATAACTAGTTCATATGGCCGATTTCGTTGCTTTTGAGCGGGCAATCATTTCTTCTTGACAAAATTGGGTCAATAAACGAATATCGATAAACGATGTACTTGTAATTTTTAATCGCGCGTCGACCGATGACACCATTAACGAACAATCTCTCCACAAGCAGTTAATGATAGGTTTGAGACCGATGGAACTCGCAGGCCGCATCGCTATCGTAACCGGGGCCGCACAGGGAATCGGGGCCGCCATTACACGAGCAATGGCCAGCGCTGGAGCGAGAGTTGCGGCCATCGACAGGAAGCCTGACGTTGAGCAAGTGTGCGCTGAGGTTCGCCTGGCCGGAAGAGGACATGCGGTGCCGTTCGTGTTCGACATAACCGACCACGATGCCTATCGAAACTTTGTTGAAGATTTAGTGAGGCGGGAAGGCAAAATCGACATTCTGGTCAACAATGCCGCGATTGCTATTTTCGGAAGTATTTTCGAGGACTCGCTAGAACAATGGAGACAGATCCAAGCCGTCAACCTCGAGGCTGTTTATTGGGCCTGTAAGTTAGTGGTTCCTCACATGGCGAAGCAGAAGGAGGGCCGGATCGTTAGTATTGCTTCAACCGAGGCGATCGCAACAGAAGGACGCATGGGCGCCTATGTCGCCGCTAAGGGCGCGCTGATGAGCTTCACAAAATCACTTGCTGTGGAATTGGCCCCATATGGAATTCTGGCGAATGCGATAGCACCTGGCTGTATACACACGCCAATGTCCTTGATCGACGGGGTTGACGAGACTGAGACGGAGGATTTCAAGAGGTGGTATATCGGCAAACGAAAGATTCCTTTGGCGCGACCAGGGAGACCTGAAGAAATTGCCGAGGTTGTAGTCTTCTTAGCATCCGAGCGATGTTCTTATATGACGGGTCACACCGTAGTGGTGGATGGGGGTTTAACGATAACTTTTTAACGAACCTAAAGTTTTTCAGTTCTTGATCCTAGTTGGAACAAATCCAAATGCTGAATACGGCACGCGAGATCCGGATAGACATGGAGAGTCAGTGCCCTTGAAGGATGCAGAACAAAGGAAAGGCACCGATTAATGAAAATCAAATCTGTTGAATGCACTGTCTTGATTGCTCCCAACTGCAATCCCGATGCATGCGATTCTTCGCAAGATACTATCGTTGTTCAGATTCATACAGACGATGGAATTACCGGGATAGGGGAAGCAGACACTAACCCATGGGTAGTCAAAGCTTTAATCGAATCGCCTGGTTCGCACATAATGAGCCTAGGCTTTCAGGAACTACTAATCGGACAGGACCCAACTCAGCCGCAGGCCATCTGGGATCGCTTATACACGTATACCGCCATGACGGGAAGGCGCGGAGCAGGTATCAGCGCCATAAGCGCAATCGATATGGCCATTTGGGACATCTATGGCAAAGCGACTTCAAGACCAATTTGGCATCTATTAGGTGGGGCACGTCGCCAATTTATCACCCCGTATGCGAGCTTAATTCCTGAAGGCCGTACTCTAACCGATCAACGCAAGGATCTCCTTGCCAAGGTCAACTGGGCAAAGAAGTTTGGATTTAAAGCGGCAAAACTACAAATTTGTATCAAGGGACCTTACGCTCACAACCGGCTTCAGGAGGGAGATGAAGCAATTATCGAGCTTGTTGGTGCCTGTCGCCAAGCCGTCGGGTCAAGTATGACACTCATGGTCGATGTGGCTTACGGCTGGTCAGACTGGAAGGAAGCTCTTAGAGCTTGCCGCGGTCTTGAAGAGTACGATCTCTTCTTCCTCGAGACGCCGCTACCGTCAGATGATCTGGAAGGTTATGCCCGCCTGGCTGACGCGACCAATATCCGAATAGCTGCTGGAGAGTGGTTGCAAACCAGGTTCGAGTTTGATGATCTTATCAACCGTGGTCACATTGATGTATTGCAGCCCGATGTAGGTCGCGTAGGAGGAATCACAGAAGCGATCAGGGTTGCGGAAATGGGCCGGGACCGCGGTAAGATCGTTGTTCCTCACTGCTGGAAGACTGGAATTGGTATCGCGGCTACCGCACACATAGCAGCGGCATCAGCAAATTGCCCATTTATCGAATTCCAGCCCGCACCAGTTGCTTATTCGCCGATCCGTCGTGAGCTTGTGCAAGACGAGCTAGTGCTCGAAAACGGAATAATGGCCCTCCCCCGTAAACCAGGCTTGGGAATTGAACTCAACGAGGACGCTTTCAAGAGATTTGCGAAAGTTGCGAGCGAGCTATATGTGAGCCCGAATCAAAAAGACGGCTCCGTCCTGAGTACTTGCAATGCCGAATCTAGCGCTGCGTCGACCTGAGTTCAGCCACATGCATGGAGTGCTGAAGTTGAACCTAGAACCGTAATTGGTTCACCCGTCCGATTGTGTGACGGACAATCCCGCGATGCCCGCTTGGTACTCTTGCGAATCGACTTGCCTGAGTAGAGTTACCATTTAGTCCGTTTTCGATCCGGTGGCACAAATTGAAGCGATTACTAGCTGAAGAGTCGGTAAATGGTTCCCAGCCTCAAACACATTTCAGCCGAGCGCTAGACCTATGAGATCTGATTGTTTACGGCATCGTATTGATTCAGCCGGTCGCTCCAATTCCATCATTTGGAGTCGTTCAAATCAGGTCCCATGGCCACATGGTGGACACAATTATACTCGCGATGTTCGCCATGATGATAACAGCCTTTAGTTACGGCCGGATGGCATCCATATGCCCTTCGGCGGGCTCGGCCTACACCTACGTAGCATTTGCGATTAACCCGCACGTTGGGACTAATCGATTTCGAGCGAGCGGCGGAACTTCTCAACTTTGGCGCGTGTCTAGCTTTTATGAGAGTAAACCTGGCGGTCTTCAGGCAATTTTATATCGTCGGCATACAAGGGAGACGTAGACATATTCTCCCTGATGGACTTATTTCAATATTAGGGCTTGTCTTTTGCTTTTGGGTCTGGAGCAACTTGCCCAAGATGGCGAAAATAGTAGGAGGCTTTTGGCTCCGGATCGGTCTTTCTTACGCGGCAATAAGGACCCGCGGTTTCAGACAAAAACCCATGATTGTTGATTTCAGTTAGGCATAGCGAGCAGATCGTTGGTTTAGTTTCGATTCTTCATTTCTAGGTACGCGTCTGAAGTAGTCACAACCGGACGCTTAGATTCCAAGTAAGGTTGCTGATCACGCAGTCGTACTGGTGTCGCGTTCAGAACGTCAACCTCAAAGTTTGCCTTCACGGTTGTCAATTGCCGTGGACCTAATTTCTCCGAGGCGCGGTGTACCCAAAGTCTGGCCCGGCTGCGCAATATCTGCGCAATTAAAGATTGAGTGTCTCTGCCCGTTGCATTGATCACGACAGGATCTCATTCCAATCGTCGCTCCGGTCATATCAAATCAGTTCGGCTGGCGTCACGGGACTGGATCGTCAACCTAATCCAATCAGAACCGTTGACATCGGCAGGTTGAAAGCTGCACGTTACTACAGTTGCGCGATTGGCGACAAGAACCACGGCCCGGATAGCGCGACGGCACAGGTCAAAGGTTTACAAGGTCGAACCGGGGCTATTGAGTTCACAACGGCTCAACTTGAGTTGGATGCTCACACGTTCAGGACAACGCGGACGAGTGCTTATGTTTGTAGCAGAATACAGCGCACATCTAGTGGATCCACTCGCACTCGAATAGAATTGCTTGAGACAGCGAGAGTCCCGCCCAAAAGGTCATGAGCGGATTTATATCTTTCGAGCGCGATGTTTTCCTCGACGCCCGTTTCGGCAGAATTGAAGAAGAACCAAGCAGCCCGATCATGGAGCACGCGTCGACGCCGTCCCAATTGTCCTACACTGTCGGATTTTATCCCGCACTCTGCAGCGATGAAGGACAGGACATCGGCGTTTCTCCAATCATCGTATGCGGGGCCGGCATGGCCGAGCAGTGTGCCAAATAAATACGCTCTACCCTCACCTACTTGATTAAAACAGCCGGCGATTTCCCCCTTGTACCGAAAGATGGGAGTTCCGCCCACTGGAGTAAGAGTTTGAAGATAGAAAGAAGGGAATAGCGATCTCCCAGAAAAGGTACCCGTTCCCTCCAGATATTGAAACCGACATTGATCCCGGGGACCCAATTCCATAATGCTCCATTTCGATCCATTTTCTGGCTCCCGGATCAGGGATACATCGCGATGCTCAGCGCCAAACAGCTCAGCTACACCTGGCGCCATTGCTCCTGGGAATCCTATTCCGTAGTTGCTGAAACGGCCGGGGCATGCTTCGGCAACGACTGTTCCACCCGCTTTAACGAATGCGTGCATGTTGTCTATAGCGGCTTGACTTAAGGCCATGGGGAAGGGCAGCAGCAACAGTTTGTAGGTTAGGGCATGAGCGGGAGACTTTTGCAGATTGACAAAATCAACAGAATATCCTCGGCGCCAGAATGATTTCCAGTTGCCCGCAATCGTGTATTCAAGGTGCTGAGAAACATCGTGCAGCGAACCTTGCGCAAAGTGGAAAAGATCTTCATCGACAGCTATCGCGATTTCTGGCTTCGGGTGTTCTCCGTGCGCAAAAAGCTCGGCATGGGCGTTGATTGCCTTTCCTAGTCGGCCAGCTTCGGTTGCACGCTCGGAATTATCGGAGCCCCAGTCCAGCAGACTAAATCCGTATCCCTCTTCCCAGAAGATCTCAGGCCTATGATTCCAATAACAGATTCCGCGACTCCCTGCAGCGAGGCAGGAGAAAACCCAGCGACGCATATCGGAGGCGGTAGGGACGCGTCTCCGATTTAGTCCTTCGGTAAATGGCCCCCCCTGCAGTTCTGCGGTCCAGATGTTTCCATCACCTTTAGCGGACCGCAGATATTCAAAGTGCATGAGGATGTCTCGGACCTCATGATTGGCCTGAATCGCTTCGCTCATTGGCTTTGCGGTGGAGTGATTGTAGTCCCAAGGGTTGATTCCTTCCCATGCCGGATAGCAAGAAGATCCCAAGATGTCGAGCTCTTGTGAATAGCGCCACTCTTTGGTACTCCCTAACGTAACGTTGGCTACATGGGCCAGAATGGGCCGCCTCGCTCCAGCAGTACGGCGCAGAGCATCAACTTTCCATTTTAAAGAAAAAGAAAGATAGTCATCGTCCATGAAATATCGAAAATCAATGTAGGAGGGAACTTTTGGTGACATTCGCGGCGGCTGAATTTCGTCCCAGTCGGCATATGCTGTTCGCCAAGTCGCATTCAATTTTGATATCGAAATATATCGACCACGGAGCCAGTTGCGAAAAGCAGCCAGAGTGTACGGGCAATAACAAAGTCCCAAATGGCCGGGCCTCTCTTGCCAGAGACCTATCTCCTGAAAGACGTTCCAGACTTCAATATTGTCAAGAATTCCGATTTCCCGACCAACTGCCTCTACAAAGCGTATGCCGCGTTCGAGGGCATTCGGATTATGCCAGCAGGGTCCGGGTTTGCCGTCGTCAGGCAACACGTATTGACTAGGGTCGTTATGTGGGGCTCCTGTTTCATACACCATGCTCGCTTCTGGGTACTTCTTCCAGAACCAAGCTGGAGCATCCTCCATCGTGATGCCAAAATAGACACGCAATCCATTCTGCTGAGCATCTGCAATCACCTGGGAGACATTCGACAGGTCAATTCTGCCTTCTTCGGCTTCGTCGTATGCCCAGACTTCTTGGATTTTGATCATGTTAAACCCTAGGTGCTTCAGAATCGGGAAGTCGTGGCGCAGCTGGTCCATCGGAAGATGTGGTTCTCGGTAAACATGGGCTCCATAGGGGAAAATGTCCCGTCCTAAATTGTCGGTGGCGAGTAGTTCCGCAGGCGAGAGGAATTTATGGACCGATACAGTGCTGCCTATTGCCGCACCAGAAATTATTTTGCCGAAATTTCGTCTCGTAATCGGATCATTCATGCATAACCTCTTTTCTTATCGCGCATAATCCTTTTTTACACCGGCAGACCTGCGGTCTTATGGCGATACGACAAGTCAATATCCCGAACGGCTCTGCGATCTTTGGGCAAAATACAAAAAGGTATCCAGGAGTTGGGCAAACAACATCACTGGCGCCCAGATCAATTCCAATACTCTTCACAAACGGCAACCGCATACCTTCTCATCCTCCAAGTCCAATCTGCAGCGTCGCGCTAAATGGTCTCGGCGTAGCGTTCGAAGCGGGCCAGAGCTTCACGATTCACGTCGACCCCCAGTCCCGGACGCGTCGGAAGCGGAATCTCTCCGTTAACCATCTGCAATTGGTTGCTGACTAGCTCTCGCCGTAAGGATGATTCGCAAAGCTCATCCGGCAAGAATTCAATAAACGGACAGCTCGCTGTTGTCGCGGCCAGATGCGCTGCGACCGCGATTGATATTCCCGACTTCCATAGGTGTGGGACAATCGTGAGCTCTTTCTGCTCGGCCAGATGGCATACTCTTTTTGCTTCTGTGAATCCTCCAACACGTCCGACATCGGGTTGGACAACCTTGATTCTGCCACGGTCCATCAGATCAGAAAATTCAAAACGCGTGGCCAGCCATTCTCCGGCGGCAATAGGTATCGGTTGTTCAGCTGCGAGTCTTGCGTATCCGTCCAGATCATCGGAAGGCAGCGGCGTTTCAATGAAAAACAGATTGAAATTGACCCATTCCCGAATTGCTCTGAGGCAAGTGTCGGCATCGGGAAATGCATATTGCACGTCCACCATCAATATGAACTCTGGCCCGAGAGCCTCCCGAACCTCGCCGATAACTTCGGTCATCTCCTTATGCGAGGCCGTTAGGCCTTTATGCGCATACGGTCCGCACGGAGTTAGCTCGATTTTCGCGGCACGAAACCCCAAACTCTTCGCGCGCAATGCCCATCCGACTATCGACTTTCGATAAGCAGCGAAAGAACTTACTTCCGGCTGAAGTGAGGCGTAAGGAGTAATAGTCTCTTTCACTGCTCCACCCAGTAATTCGTAGCAGGGTCTGCCGAGAGCCTTCCCCCGAATATCATGGAGGGCGATATCCAAAGCACCCATGGCATGGATCACCGCGCCGCGCCTTCCGTTCATAGCTGAACCAACGTACAGCCTCTCCCATAGCATTTCCGGGTACAGCGGGTCTTGACCAAGGAGCATCTCTGCAAGACCTAATCCCATTGTGTGCGTCCCATGAGCCTGAATGCAGGACCGCGCTATCCACGGATTTACATCGGTTTCACCGATACCTGTAATTCCTTCATCTGTATGGATTTCAACGATAATGTCGTCTTGAGAAGAACTGGTGGCTCCGACATCACAGTTTGGGTCAAGCAGTACATGACACTCAATTTCCGTGATCTTCATAAAGAGAGCTCGCGATAATAGATAATCGATTCTATTCCCAGCGACTTCGTGCAATCCGACTGATCTGGATAAGTACCGAGCCGCTCAGTGCTTGACCAGAAAGACTGGTTCCCGCCGCTCGGAATGTGTATGGGATAGCTTGTGCAAGTGCGGTACATGGACTTGAGATTCAAGTCCGTTGAGAAATTCCAGTCTTCAACTGAACAATCGAGAATCGTGCCGTGGTGAACGTAACCCGCGCAGTTGAACAGAACATCGATTTTACCGACCTCTGCCACGAGAGTTTCAATACCAGGCGTATCGCGCACATGAATGGTTCGGGTCCGGATTTGTGAATATTCGACGGCGAGAGTGCCTAGCGTGGTCTGATTCACATCGGTTGGCCAAACTGCGGCGCCCTCCCTCGCGAAGGCGAGTGCTGTGGCACGCCCAATTCCTTGTCCGGCGGCAGTAAGGAGCACATTTCTTCCTGCAAGCCTGGAAGTCATAGCCGAAGTTCTTCACCTCACATGAAATCTCGTTCGATATTCGACAGAACCTCGGATTCCTAAATTCATATGGTATAGGGCCCCGCCAATACAGCCTGAGTACGGGTCATAGCCCGGCGGCATCACGGGCATCGCTTCAGCTTTTGCGGCTGAGGTTACAAAGATGTCTGTTAAATCCGGTCCACCGAATGCCAGTGAAGAAATCTGTTTTGCGGGCAGCGGAATGCATCGCTCGACCTTCCCATCCGGATCGTAACGACGAATACATCCACCGTACCATTCTGCGGACCAAACATAACCTTGCGCGTCAACAGTTAAACCATCCGGAAGACCGGAACTGCTATCGAGTTGCACAAAGGTCCTCCGGCCACCAACCCGCCCCTGCGACGGGTCATAAGAGTAAGCGTAGATTGAGCGTTCGATCGAATCTGCAAAGTAAAGCGTTCTACTGTCAGGCGAAAACCCCAAGCCATTGGCCAGGTGAAATCCCTCATCAAGAATTTGCACATTTCCGTTTGTGTGAATGCAGAATAATTTCCCAAGAGGATAGCCTTCCGATGTCGAATAGAACGTAGAGCCAGCGAGCAATCGCCCTTCAGGATCGGCAATGCAATCATTAATTTGAAGTTTGACTCCCGCAATCCCGCTTGCAATCAAAACCGGAAGTTTGGGAGGACGCCAAAACCAGATTCCCGAGCTATTCGTGAGGATCAAGCCACCTGAGGAGTCGAAAGCACAACCACAAACTTCAAATCTTTCAAGTAATACGTGCTTTTGCTGCGAGTTCCAGTCGTAAACATAAAATTCCTGTTTGACGATGTCTGTCCAATACAGCCTCTGACACGTAACATCCCACAAGGGGCTTTCCCCGCAAAGATTGCCGTCTGCAACAAGTATCCGACACGACATCAAAGTTTCTCCGGAAATAATTCCTTGGTCTTGATCCGATTGTGTAGGCGTGCATAGTTCGCATTAAGCCACGCAATCAAATCATCATCCGGCAGATTGCCGCGAAGACAACGATTGATTTCAATACCGGCAGCTTCAAAAAACTTCACAAATCCATCGAAGCGTGGACGCACATACGCGTTCTGCAAAGTTCGCAGAGTGTCGGAAAAGAAGCCTCCCGCTGCGGCGTCTATTCGCGGATCGGTCCAGGCTGACAGACTGGAGGGCTGTCCACCTGAGAAAAAGTATGTTCCGCGCTGATGCTCCGGGCTCACCAGCCATTTAGCATAGCCGATTGCTTCCATCTGTAATCCGCTTTGCTTGCTCACGGCCACACCAGTACCACCGAGCAAGCTTGCGACCGCCGCACCCGGCCGAATTCCAGGTGGATTGGCAAATTTCAACCGCGGCGAGTCCTTCAGTCCCGAATAACCGCAATAACCGAAAGCGTATGGACAGAAGACTGCATCTGATGTAGAAACCATGTAGTCATACACCTGAATGGGATTCCAGTGCACGCACTTAGGGTGGGCAAGGGATATCAGATGATGCAGTCGACCCAAGACTTCGGCCCCCACTGACTTACTTATGAACTCCTCGGATTCTTCAGTAATTGGATAACCCAGACTGGCAGTTAAAGTCAACACCAGGCTTACAGCATCGGTGGGGCATGCGGGCAGAATAATAAACTTGCCATGGGGGCTCAGTTTCTTCGAAAGTTCTATGACTTCATCAAAGGTTTCGGGCAGATCAGACCGGAACTTCGACAGGAGATCGGAGCGATAAGAAGCAACCTGAGCGGCAGAATCGATGGGGAGGGCCCAAACGCCGCCACCATATAAATAGCAATGCCATGAAGGGCCGACGGAATCTTTGGCGAAATCTAACTTTTCTGCTTTGTTCAAATGAGGAGCAAAGTTGACGAAAAGATTGTGCCCGGCGGCGAAGCCCACAAATGGATGATCGATGATGAGTAGATCATAAGCATTGATATACTGCTCGATCGGGGCCTCGCCAAACTCGCGTAAGCTTCGGCGGTCCCATCGGATCTTAATCTCCGGGTGTTGTTTCTCATATTCAGGAACTCCTGCAATTAGAGGAGCGTATCCTCGCGGATGCTCCCAGGTTAATCCCCTCAGTATCTTGTGGTTCGGATTAGCCAGCCCGTCATCTCCAGAACGACCGTCTAAGGTTGTGCAATCGAGGACCTTCGCCCTGAGTGCCATTTCCGAACTTGCTACTCCCGCCAAATTTCGCAGAGTTCCATCACACGGGCCCAATTCTTGCTATTAGTTGAGTATGTCAGTACATCGTCAACAAAAGGGTGAGGAAAATGACGTGTCTAACGAAAGCGGGATGTTTCCCAATGAATGAGTCGTACTCGACATACAAAATCTAGGTTCATTGAACCTCTGAGAACGACGGCGTGTGAATTAGCAGTTTTATTGAGCCGCCTCGTACAGACATGTTGGCTATCAATTCCAAGCTAATGCTTGTCGCCTTGTTCTACAAAGTATCTTCCAGTCTCTCCTTTTGAGAAGTAACGAGACGTAATAGTCTTCTTACGGGTAAAAAACTCGACTGCATCTGAACCATGTACGTGCAGATCGCCAAAGAAGGAATCTTTCCATCCTGAAAAGGGGAAGTACGCTGGGGAAGCCGCGACGCCAATGTTCACCCCCACCATACCGACCTCGACTCGGTGGGTAAATTCCCGCACGACCGCTCCGTTTTCAGTAAAGATCGAGGCGCCGTTGCCGCGGGGATCGCGATTCACAGCCGCGATTGCTTCGTCCAGCGTGTCTACGTGCATCACAGAAAGAACAGGGCCAAAGATCTCTTCACGAGCGGCACGCATGGCGGGGGTCACTTTGTTCAGGATGGTGGGTCCAACGAAATGTCCGTCACTAGGAACGCCTGAAGGCCGACGGCCATCAAGGAGTAATTCTGCCCCCTCCTCGATTCCGCTTTTGATGGCTTCATGAATTCGCTCACACGCCGCTTTTGAAATCACTGGGCCTAGTGCCGCTTGAGGATTCGTGCCCTCGCCGGCCACGAGCTTTGCCGCTTCTTCCTTCAGCCGTCCCATGACGGTTTGTTGTGCCGCCCCAACCGTTACCAGCACAGAGCCTGCCATACAGCGTTGACCTGCGTTGCCAAAGGCACTGCCGAGCACGTTCGACACGGTCTTATTCACCACGGCGTCCGGCATAACCACCATGTAATTTTTTGCGCCGCCCAGGGCCTGCACTCGTTTACCCTTTTCGGCAGCTCTTTGATAGATATATTTTGCAGTATTCACAGAGCCGACAAACGATAATCCCTGAATGCCGGGGCTGTCTAGAATGGCGTTCACAGCCTCATGAGCGCCATTTACTGTGTTTACGACTCCGGGGGGCAGTTTAATATCCTCCAGAATGTGACAAATCAGCTCAGAGGTCAGCGGTACCTGTTCGGAGGGTTTCAAAATAAAAGTGTTTCCACACACAATGGCAAAGGGCAAAAACCATAGGGGCACCATGGCGGGAAAATTGAACGGAGTTATGGCGGCGCAGACGCCCACAGGTTGGCGTACAGTTTCCGTGTCAATCCCGCGTGCTACGCCTTCCAGAACTCGCCCCTGCATGGTCATCGGAGAAGAGCAAGCAACTTCCAATACCTCAATGGCGCGGGCTATCTCTGCCCGCGCGTCCGTGAGCAGTTTACCACTTTCGCGGGTGACTAAAGCAGCCAACGCGTCGGTTCTTTTGAGAAACTGTTCGCGCAAAGCGTAGATGAACTGCACTCGCTCGCCCACTGCACGAGCCCGCCAATCTGATAGTGCTTCATTAGCAGCCGAGACGGCCGCTTCAACGTCATCCCGCGTCGACAGTGGAACTCGCGCTAATATTTCACCCGTGGCGGGGTTGGTAACATCGAGAAGCTTCGAAGTTTGTGCTTGCGTCCAACGACCGCCGACAAAATTCTTCAGAACTCTAGTGCTGCTTGCCGCCTTCGCAATTACCTTACCATCCGAGGCTAGAGTATTGGCAGGCATCTGAATACCTCCATTTACAAGCGACGTTCTACACGCTCCAAGGAAACATGCTGCATGCTCGATAGTTCAAACCATACCTTCCATTCGTTTCGCCTGCAGTTGCAACTTGCACTCATGGTGTCGGTGAAACTGGTTGCAGATGGCCGTCCCAGTAGAAAGCCTGCGATCTGGCGTGGAATCACCAACTTAAGATACTAGTTTCTTTCACTAAGTCACCTCTGTTAAAGGTTGTCAGCTATGAACAATGCATCTGCCGAGAGACGCAGCATTACTGATTTTCTTTCACTAACTATTGCACTCGCGCGAGCTTGAGTTAGCGATTAGATTGCAGCATGCGATGACAGAAAAGCTCAAAAACCTAAAGCCTCCTAGGTCAGTTCAACAACGTACTCCTGTCTGCCGAGTAGAGCCATTGTGGCTGTAAGTAAATCCTGTTCACTTGGTATGACAATATCCTCGAGACTGGAACTGTAGGGTATCGGAAGGTTTTTGCCGCAGACGCGCACAATTGGCGCATCAAGATAGTCAAACACCTGCTCGAGTACAGCCATTGCGACCTCGCCTGCCCATCCGCAACGTTCAACCGCCTCATGGCAAATAAGAAGATGGTGCGTGCGTTTGACGGATTCCACAACAGTCTCAATGTCGAAAGGTACTAGTGTTCTAGGATCGACGACCTCCAACTCAATACCTTCGTGAGCCAGTCGTTCAGCAATAGTAAGGCATTTGGCCAGCATCGCCTGCGTGGCGATAATGCTTGCATCTCTGCCACTGCGACGAACGATTGCTTTTCCAAATGGAACCGTATAGTCATCTTCTGGAACGACACCCTTGGCAAAGTACAACAGTTTGTGCTCCAAGAATACGACAGGATTATTATCTCGTATCGCCGTTTTTAGTAGACCTTTCGCATCATAAGGTGTGCTTGGCAGTGCCAGCTTAAGTCCCGGGACGTGCATGATCCAGCTCTCGAGCGATTGCGAGTGCTGTGCGGCTTTTCCACCCGACGCGCCGATATTCGATCGTACAACTAACGGTACTTGAGCCTGTCCGCCGAACATGTATCGCAATTTAGCAGCTTGATTAACGAGTGGCTCCATTGCCAGTGTGAGGAAGTCTCCATACATGAGTTCGACGACCGGTCGCATACCTGTTAAAGCGGCTCCGACCCCTATGGCGACAATGCCTTCTTCAGAAATGGGTGTGTTACGAACTCTAGATTTCCCGAACTCGTTGCTCAAGTCTTTTGTGACGCCGAACACTCCTCCGCCATCGCCCCAGCCCGTGATTTCCTCGCCCATCACGAACACGGTCCGGTCGCGTCTCATTTCTTGACGCAAAGCTTCATTTAGAGCGGCAGAGTAGGTAATTACTCGCTCGTCAAGCATATAGGTCTTCCCAGGCCGTCGCGGGTTCGGGTAAAGGGCTGGCCTTCGCAAACTCCAGCGCTTCGTCGATTTGGCGTTCCGCGTCACGAACAAGATCGTCACCTTCCTGAACATTCAGCCAATTTGCACCTATTAACCTGGTACGTAAGTTTAAAATTGGGTCTTTCTTGTTCCACGCCGCTCGTTCTTCTTTCATGCGATACCTCAGGTTGTCCCCAGAGAAATGACCCTCGTAGCGGTAACAGATAGCCTCAACAAAGGATGGACCTTTGCCGGTGCGGGCCCGCTCAGCTGCTTGACGAACAGCATGGAAAACAGCAACCACGTCCATCCCATCAATTTGCTCGCCAGAAATACCAAATGCGGCCGCACGTTTGGTCAAGTCCGACACAGATGTTGTCTCAGTCGGGCGAGCAGACATCGCGAACTGATTGTTCTCGCACAGGAAAATAACGGGCAATGCCCATAGAGCAGCCATATTTCCACACTCCAGGAACACCCCTTGATTAATGGCGCCTTCTCCAAAGAAGCACAGAACGACATCGTGGCTTTCTCTCATTGTGACCGACAATGCGGCCCCCGCGGCAATTCCGATTCCACCCGCGACAATGCCGTTTGCGCCTAGCATCCCAATCGAGAAGTCGGCAATATGCATACTGCCGCCCTTTCCACGACAGTAACCAGCCGCTCGGCCGAGGAGCTCCGCCATCATACGTTTAACATCACCTCCCTTGGCAATGGTATGCCCGTGGCCGCGATGTGTACTTGTGACGTAATCTGTTTGCCGTAGGGCGAAGCAAGCGCCCACCGCCACTGCCTCCTGACCGATTGATGCGTGACTTGATCCGCGGATCAGGCCTTGCGTGTATAACGCTGGCAGGCGAGAGTCGAAGGCGCGAATCAAGGTCATTCGTCGCAGCATGTTAATTAGCAGTTCGCGGTCGCATTGATCGAATTCTTGTGATTGATCGACCTTTTGTGCTTTGTTACCCTTCAGACTGGTGCTTTTCATAAGAAACCCAGGATTCAGCGCGCCTACATCAAACGATAATCTACTATCGATTAACGAATGTGGATTATATGCGAGCATTGGGAGTCGCCGCAAGCTCAAATTTTTTTTTTGATGAGCCGAAGAAACGGCTTTCGTCGAGGTGTAATGAGGTCAGGTGTGAAAGCCCCCTCCAAGGAAAGCTCTTTGCGCCAATTTTGTAAAAAGAAAATGGTAAAAAAAGTTTGACAAACGAGCGAGGGCGGGTGTAAAAAGCCTATTATCGAATATCGATTACCGATGCGGGGGGGGGGCTGCGCCGCCATGGCTATATCTGGATGTTCCAACTTGGGGGAGAGTGCGATCGGTCCTCGAAGGTGGCTTTCGATCTTGCAATGGACCGCTTCAATGACAGTGACAAAGGGCAACCATAGCCCGCGTTTTGGCTCTTCTATATATCGACGCCACCATGACTTTCAAGAACCTATCTATCCCAATTGCGAGTGGATATACACCGGGGTATTTACTGGCTATTTACTAGGCGATTTCTTGCTTGGTCTTCCACAAGAGCTAGTTGCAGTCCAGCGGCGCATGTGAGCTCCCTTTCGGGAGAGGCAAACTCTTTCTTAATCGTGGGCGGGCTGCTGAATACAGTCTTCGGAGGATGGACATTGACTGGAATTGAAAACCTTGTTTGATGCAAGTCCTTTGACTATTTAATGAGGCATTTAACGGATCGAACACAGCAGTCTTGATAAAGCAGAGTTGTTCGCATGTCTTTGCGAGAAACACTCAGCGCAAAGGAGAATTTAGCATGGTTGAAGAATACGAGCCACGCGAACATAAAATTAGGTTTGCGGGCATTCTTTGTATTGCTACAGTGATGTTAATCCTTAGTGCCTCGGCTGCCAGCGCTGGAATTCTGCGCGCATCCGTGGTAAAAGTCGACATTACTCCAAGTAAGCCTCAATTGCTGGCCAGCTGGCCACGACAGTCGATAGGAGTGCACGATCATATCTATTTTCGTATCGTTGTACTGGATGACGGGCAAACGCAGTTTTATCTCATCGGGTCTGATCTCTGTGTATTTTCTCCATCTACCTACGATGAGGTTGCAGGACGACTGGAACACGAGACTGGCATCAAACCGATTCAAGTATGGTGGACTTATACCCATACTCATTCCGCTCCTGAAGTTGGTTCGCTTAGCCTTCCGTCGGCCATTAGGCCGTCCAATCCGCCCAGCCCATATCAGCAGGACCCCAATGCTGAGTATTCGGCGTGGGTTGAAAGGAAGCTTATTGACGGGGTTAAGCAGGCCCGCGAGGAACTCGAACCGGCACGCTTTGGAGTAGGTTGGGGAATGGCAATGGCGAATATAAATCGCCGAGCAAGAGATGAAGAGGGGCAGGCTTTCTTGGGGATGAACCCAGATGGCGTGGTCGATCGGCGAATAGGGCTAATTCGGTTGGAGAGGGCAAATGGACAAGTGCTGGCGCTGATTGCAAATTACGCGATGCACGGTACTGTATTGGGACGGGAGAACCTGCTAGTAAGCGGAGATGCTCCGGGAACAGTCGAGGAGTACGTTGAGAAAAAGCTTGGGGCTCCCATGCTTTATATAAACGGGGCTGCCGGCAACGCGGCGCCAATCTATTCGGTTCCTAACGCCTATCCAGTCGTCTATCTACACGGGGCTGCTGGCAACCCGGCGTCGGTTCCCAATGCGTATCCGGACTTTATCGAGGATTCGGGGCTCGTGAAGCATTACTTCCCAGGGGAACATCTCAAGCAATTTGAGGTCTTGCTCGGCGACAAAATTCTAGAAGCGAATCGAACGATGGGACCCACCACGCCGCAACTTAAGTTGACACTCGGCGAGGAATTCGTCGAAACGCCACGAAAAGCAGGCATGGGTTGGCCGTCAGACCTGGGGAAATATATTCGACAGACTAGCACGGGTTCAGCGGTGATTCGCGTTCCTATCCGCTTTTTGAAAATTAATAACGATATTGCTATTTGGGCAGCGCCTCTGGAGCTTTTCAGCGAGATCGGAATTGCCGTACGCGACAGGTCGCCTTTTCCTTTTACACTTTACTTCGGTTATTGCAATGGTTGGTTAGGCTATATGCCAACCGAGGCGGAATTTGCTTACGGCGGTTATGAACCGAGCGCCTCGCCCTACACCGATCAAGCAGAGCGAGATCTAACTCAGGCCGTTGTCAGTCACCTTCAAGGCATGTCGCGATGAGGGTAGGTCATCGTGCTTCGAGCAAAGGATGTCGAATAAGGCGTGGGAGAGCCCGGCGGACGGGGATGCGCGGATCACGAAGATGAAGGACGGGCGCACGCACTTGGCGCACAAGGCCGAGCACGCGGTTGATTTGGATACGGTTGCGGTTGCGGGTCTACTTTCTGCAGCAGTGGTTCAACCTGAGCGATCCGGGTGCGGAGGATGCGCTGTATGAATCGCCGGTGCTGCGGCACTTTGTGGGAATCGATCTGGGGCGCGCGCCGGTACCGGACGAGAGCACGATTCTCGGGTTCCGTCACCTGCTGGAGAAACACGAACTGGGCGGGGCGATGCTGATCGCGGTGAACCAGTATCTGGAAAGCCGGGGCATCCGCATCACCACAGGGACGATTGTGGATGCGACCATTATTCACGCGCCCTCGTCGACCAAGAACCGGAGCGGCGAGCGCGACCCCGAGATGCACCAGACGCGTAAGGGAAAGCAGTGGTACTTCGGGCTGAAGGCGCACATCGGAGTGGACTCGAGGCAGGGGCATGTGCATTCGGTGTGCAGGTCGGCGGCTCCGGTGGCAGACAAGCACATGCTGCCCGATCTGTTGCACGGGGAAGAGCTAGGGTATGGGGTGACGGTGGATATCAGGGACAGCGGGACGCCATCCGGCAGGCGGCTCCGCGAGCGCAAGATATGACCAGCCGGAGAATCCACTACAAGAACTTTGTGGACGGAGATACAAAAGGCCAAGAACCGGGTGAAGGCCAGAGAGCGAGCGAAGGTGGAACATCCGTTCCGGATACGGAAGCGCATTTTTGGTTTCGAAAAGGTGAGATACCGCGGGATTAAGAAGAACCACCATCGACTGTGCGCCAGCTTCGCTTTCGTGAACCTGTATCTGCACCGCAGACGACTGGCGGTGGCGAGGGCGTAGTGTCTCTGAAAGCCCGCGTGAAAGCCGGTTCCGGCAAGGGTGCAAGCTATCCCGGGGAATTTCGCAGCCTGTACCGGTCTGAAATTCCTGCCGCCTTCAAAATTCATGGTTGCTCAGAGCTTCCCTAAAGTTCCCTATCCCCGACTAGGAATACGGAACCCAGTCAGGATACGGAACCCGGTCAATACAGTTTGCATGGATTGAATGACTTGTTGGCAAATACTGAAGGATGCAAGAAGTATCGCGACTATATCGGTTGCTAGCTGCGAGCACGGATCATGCTTGTGTCGTTGAATCGAAGAAGGTCGGGGGCTTAATTATGGCAGTCACTATAGTGATGCCCAAGGTTAGCGACACGATGACGGACGGCAAGGTTGTAAAGTGGCTGAAGCGCTTAGGTGAAGCGGTTTCATTAGGCATTGGGGTCGTGGAGATTGAAACAGAGAAGGTTAATATCGAGGTCGAGGCAACGGGCGAGGGGATAATACGAAATATTCTTATCGCTGAAGGAGAGACGGTCCCTGTCGGCCAAGTCTTGGCAATTGTGGCCAACCTTAATGAAGACATTTCGGCGCTGGAGGCTGGTAACTCGGCTCAAATGCGTACTCACGAGCAGCATTACCCAGCCCCGGGCACAACACCACCAGATCCATCAGTTGTGGTTACATTACCTTCAAGTTCAACCAGTATCCATCGCACTGTAATTGCACCCATTCCGGAAAACTGCGATATGGCAGCGCCAAAGGCAGACCACAGGCGGATTTCGCCTTTGGCTAAGCGCATAGCACGCGACAAAGGTATTGACGTTTCTTGGCTGACAGGGAGCGGTCCAGGTGGTCGTATCGTAGCCCGAGATCTAGAACATCCGGTTGTTCCATTGTCTAGCGCTTCGCAGACTCCGGTTAGCGCGAACTCCAAGCTATCGCTCGGAGTTCCTGAGCAGGTTTCGTCTGGGCTGAGCGCTGACTTTAGGGATGAACCACTCAGCCCAATGCGCAAGGCGATTGTCGCACGGGTGACTCAAAGCCTTTCCATTCCACATTTCTATCTCACTATTGACGTTGACATGCTTCGCGCGAAGCAGTTGCGCGAAGCCTCTGAGGTTTTAGAACCGTATATTAAGCTAACTTACAATGAAATTATTATAAAGGCTTGTTCTACCGCGTTGCGCCTCTATCCTGAGATGAACGCATCTTTCCTCGGAGACAGACTTCGCTTTCACAATCGGATCCATATCGGCATTGCCGTGTCGGTTGATGGCGGAGGCCTCGTCATTGCTATCGTTCGCGATTGTGAGCGCAAATCGCTACAACAGATTTCGCGCGAAACAAAGCACCTTGTGGGCAATGCCCGACAGCGGAAGCTTGCTCCAGAGGAGTTCAATGGTGGGACGTTCACGGTGTCGAATCTGGGTATGCTAGGTGTCGAGGAATTCTCGGCACTTATCTATCGCCCTGGAGGAGCGAGCCTTGCGGTAGGTGCAATCGAAAAGCGACCGGTCGTGAGTAATGGCGAAGTTAAGGTTGGGCTCCGATGCCGGATGACGCTAGCTTGCGACCATCGTGTTGTGGACGGTTGGATTGCTGCTAAGTTTTTGCAGACACTAAGGACCACCCTCGAACAAGGCGAGGTGCAATGTTGAACCTGTGTGATCGAGCCGCAATTATCACTGGTGCTGCCAGTGGTATTGGTGAACAGACAGCCTTGAGAATGGCGGAAGCAGGTGCCGAAATCGCGGTTGTGGATCTTAATCTTACAGGCGCTGAACAGGTATCGAAGCGTATCCAGTCAGCGGGCAGACGATCCATCGCTGTTAAGTGCGACGTTGCCAATGCTTCGGATATAACCCAGACGATTGATCGTGTATTGCTGGAGTTCGGGAAAATCGATATCCTCGTTAACAACGCAGGGATCGGTGGGCGAACCGCTCCCATCAGCGATGTAACCCTCGAAGAATGGAATCAGGTCTTGTTACTTGACCTTACCAGCGTGTTCGTTTGGTGCAAGGCAATTCTTCCGCACATGCTTCAGCGAGGATACGGGAAGATTGTGAACGTTGCTTCAATGGCCGGCAAGGAAGGGAGTCCGAATATGATTCCATATTCCGCCGCAAAGGCAGGTGTAATCGCGCTGACTAAGTCCTTGGCGATGGAAACGGTGCGAAACGGCATTTTTGTGAATTGCGTTGTGCCCGCACTGATCGATACAACGCTTTTACGACAATTTTCCCCAGATCATATTAGATTCTTAGCAAGCAAGATTCCTATGGGTCGCCTTGGCCGACCAGAGGAAGTGGCCGCTGTCATCCAATTCCTGGCGTCAGATGATGCGAGCTTTGTGACTGGGCAGAGCTATGACGTAAGTGGAGGGCGAGCGACATATTGAGACGGGGCGACTCTAATGCTCATACAATCAGTCCCCCGACAGTGAGTAAATCTTACATGTCTTCCCGAAGAATGCGCCCGACACGCGTCCGTTGGCACATCATCGCATTACTCACCATCATCTCAGGCCTAACCTATCTTGATCGTCTAAATCTTAGCATTGCCGGCAAGTACATTCAGGACGAATTTCAGTTCAGCATGGGCACGATGGGATTGATCTTCAGTGCCTTCATATGGGGCTATGCACTATTCCAAATCCCAGGAGGTTGGGCAGGCGATCGATATGGTCCCCGCAACGTTCTAACATTCGCCATCGCATGGTGGTCTATCTTCACTGCCTTAACGGCAACCGCTTCGAGGTTGCCAATGGCGGGATGGCTAGGAGTTGCTTGGTCATTCGCCATAGTTCGGTTTTTTATTGGCGCGGGAGAGGCCGCCGCTTTTCCGAATGCTAACAAAATTGTGTCACTCTGGATGGGTGACATGCAACGGAGTATTGGGATCAGCCTCCCTCTTGCTGGTATCGGGCTAGGAGGTGTGTTGACGCCCATATTGATCGCCTGGATTATGCGGGCGCGAGGCTGGCGGGTTTCGTTCTACCTCTGTAGCTTTCTAGGAATTGTGGTGGCATCGATTTGGTATTTCTACTCGACGAATCGACCAGAGGAGCATCCCCGCGTCAACACTGCAGAACGCGAATTCCTGCTCGCACACCAGAGCCCCTCCGGCAACGCGGCGCCAGGTGGGATGCCGGCCTCTCCTGTTCCCTGGTCCAAGCTGCTATCTAGCCGTTCGGTGTGGAGTTTGACTTTGAACAGTTGCTGTATGGGGTACTCGATTTATATCTATCATACATGGTTCTTTATTTATTTAGTACGTGCGCGCGGTCTCACGATAACACAGAGCGCGTGGTGGACTTCGATCCCGTATTTAGCGATTGCCGTGCTCGCACCTCTAGGAGGGTGGCTTTCGGATCGCGCGGTTCAGCAATTCGGGCGTCGACGCGGGCGCCAGTACACAATGTGGCTGGGTATTGGATCCTCGGTAATATTGCTCTTACTGGGTAGTCACCTGGCTAATGTAACTTTAGCTGTATTGCTGCTGTCTGGTGCAGCAGGATTCATCTTGTTTTCCACCGCTACTCTGTTTGCTACATGCAGTGATCTTACCCCACATTTCACCGGAACGCTTTCCGGAATTGCGAACATGTTTGCTAATTTTGGTGGCGGAGTGTCTCCTATCATCACTGCTTATATCGCGACTCGGTTCGGCTGGAACCGGGTGTTTGATGTCGCCGCTTTGGTGACGCTCGCAGCTGGGATTGTGTGGATTTTCGTCGATGCCGATGAAACGATCATTTAGCAAAGAAGTAAGACTGCAACCGTGCGATACTGATTTTCGACCTTCGGTACTCTTGAGGGTGAACGTCTCCCGTGGCATGGATAAATGTGAATCCGCGATCGCAATATTATTGCCAGCTTAAAAGGGAATGTCGCTTCTGCTGTCATTTAGGCTGCCATTGCGGCGACGGTCCTGAGGAGGCCAGAACTGTGTGTTTTAGTGGTCCTAATCCTAACACATCCGACCTTACACTTAAAGAGATGAAACGCAAAATCCCGTTCGTGCTGATTTTGTCCATCGTCCTGCTTGCATCGGCCTCCGGTACCTTTGCGCAAGAGGTAGAAGTCTATGTGTCTTCCGCATCTGGAGACCGTGTCACCCCGAAACCAATTCTTCAATTCGGTCAACGCGCGGAAAGGGCAGGCCTTTCGTTCACAATTAATGACGCCATTGAGCATCAGAAAATCGTCGGTTTTGGAGCGTCGTTTCTCGAGGCCGGAATGATTGGCCTTAATAGTTTGGACCCTGAAGAGCAAGAGATGGTGCTGAGCGCGCTTTTCGATCCAGTCCGAGGCGCCGGTTTTTCGGCGATGAAAACCGTCATTTCCGCTACTGACTTTATGTCAGCGGGGCCGTTTTACTCGTACGATGACGTGGTTGGTGATGTGAACATGACACACTTCTCTGTTATGCGAGACTTGGGTCCGAACGGCCTAATCACATACATAAAGCGTGCTCGCCGATACGGCAACTTCGTACTTGAGGCACCAATGGACTATCCACCAGAATGGATGCTCTTCGATGTAAATACACGTCAAGATGTAGATCCGCGCTATTTCGATGCCCTAGCTCTCTATTACATGCGGTATCTGCAAGAATACGAAGCCAACGGTGTCTTCATCGACTATCTAAGTTTGTTCAACGAACCGGGCATATATACGAAGATTTCCTTTTCTAAAATCGGTGATCTGATTAAATATCACGTCGGTCCCTTGCTGCTAAACGAAGGCGTTAAGACCAAAATCATGCTGAGTGAAGGGTGGACAAGAACGAACGCGTATGAGAATTATCCTAAGGTGTTAGATGACCCTGGCGTGCGAAAATACGTCGCCGCACTCCCATACCATGGCTATGACTTAACTGATTTTGCAGCTATTAGGGCATTGCATCACCGATATCCCGAGCTCCCACTGTGGATGACTGAGATTTGTCACTATAAACAAGGCGATCCATCCGTGGACTTGCCACGCTACGATTTTCAAGACGGGGATTTTTGGGGAAATCAAATTGTGTCTGACCTTGAAGCCGGCGCCTCGGCCTGGATTTACTGGAACATGATTCTGGATGAGAAAGGTGGTCCCTGGCTTGTTTCGCCAGTACACCGGGACGGTCCTGACAACGTGCAGCATCCAGTTGTCATTATTAATCGCGCCACGAAGACGGTGATTTACACGGCGCTCTATTATTATTTGAAGCACTTCAGTAAGTTTGTACGACCTGGCGCAATCCGAGTGGAAACATCCGGATCCGTTCCCGATGTGCGTGTTGTAGCATTCAAGACCGCGGGCGGTGGTTTGGTCGCAGAGGTGATCAATAGCCGACTCGATGCGACGAAGATATGGCTTGATTGGCGGGGGAGAGCTCTCCGGTTGAGTCTTCCTGCGCAGTCAATCACAACGTGTCTCTGGAGTACTCGCGCAACTAAGAAGTAAGCCAGTCACCTTCTTTGTTGTAGAAATAACTATGAGAGTGACACTTCGAAAAAGGCAAGATAAAAGATTGGTTAACAGATATCGGGTAGGTCGTTCAGGTGTTCAGGCCGATACAAAGTTGACAGAATACATGCGCCAGCGTTTCGGTCCGAACGTGATAGATGAAAGTATCAACAGCGCTACATTTAGGGACGTAACATCAGCTAACGACCCACGTATTGGGGCAGATTGCTCTCATGCTCCTTTTCTGAATGCGCCACGAGAAAAACGAGGCCGTAATGCAAGAGTGCGTACGAAACTGAGTAGCGAGTGACCAGCAGTCTCTCAGCGCAGCCTGTGCAGGAGCAGGCAGAGTTTCAGTTTAGTGGCGAGAGTT
>Ga0206999_10026_pt1 | contig 37165 bp, 27 predicted proteins | sample Alteio_BWMinCont_92_FD_153482 | JGI IMG/M metagenome (GOLD analysis project Ga0206999, IMG submission 153482) | Enriched cells from forest soil in Barre Woods Harvard Forest LTER site, Petersham, Massachusetts, United States -... | ecosystem: Environmental > Terrestrial > Soil > Temperate forest >...
ACAAACGGGTTTTCCAAAAAGATCGAAAATCACGCGGCAATGGTAGCGATCCACGCTGTGTACAACAATTTTGGACGTATTCACAAAACGCTGAGGATCACGCCCGCAATGGCTACTGGTCTATCGGATCACGTTTGGTCACTTGAGGAAATCGTTCTTTTGGCAAACTAAAGGGGGATAGTGGACCTGGCGAGACAATACCGAATAGCCTGGAAAATCTGGCTTGCACTATTCTTGCTCTACGCGCCAGTCGTATTTGGTGTGGCGCTAATTATCCACAAGCTGTTCAGAACATTTACACCCGGTTTCGTTGTTGCAGGAATATGGGCAACGGCTTGGATTGCCAGCGGAGTTCGAGTTGCCATTCTCCGTTATAGGCTCAAACATTCAAACTGAGACATTACCGGGCATCGTCATCCATGGCGGATAAACAGCCATTGAAGTACAATTGCCGAGCCTTCTGATGTTGGGTCTGTCGAGTTTTACGATTGGTTTATGGCCTGTTCCAGAACATGGACCCCGGTCTTGCCTTGGAATTGCGAGCGGATGCGAAACGATCGATGTCCCATCTGCGGATCGGAATCAGCTGAGGTTCTGCAACTTCACTTCAATGTGAAGATGAACCTGCCGACCGAAGTGACGATCAGACATTGCGCATCGGACAATTTCCTTTTCGTGGCAAGCGGTGATCAGAACAGCTACGACGAGTACTACAAATCCCTGGCAAATGATTCCTACCATGGGGAACTGGCAGGTGGCGATCTTCATTCACCCATTTCGAAGCTGCAACGGGACCAACTCGGGAGTCTGCTTGACGGGTTCTTCTGGCAATCCAAAAGAGTGCTGGATTTCGGATGCGGGGAAGGTTGGCTCCTGTTAGAGCTTGCAAGTGAATTCCCGTCGTCGATTTTTTGCGGGTTCGATCCCAGTCCGGGTGCGCGGATCGGATCGCTTAAAGCGCAGACGTTGGGCCTGAAAAACCTGACCATTTCCGATCAAGAGCCCAGCGATGCTCCAGATGCTCCATACGACCTGATTATTGCTTCGCATGTGGTAGAGCATTTGCTCAATTTCGATCTGCTTCACTCCTGGAATTCTCTTTTAGCTGAAAACGGGCTTCTCTATATTGAAGTTCCCAATGCTCTCCAGTATGCAACCCATGAGCGTCGGGAGTTCCTGTACTATTTCGATCGGATTCATGTTAACCACTTTACTCCCCAGTCGTTGGTTCGGCTCCTGGCAGCGCATGGGTTCGGTTATGTTAGACATTTTGAATACAAGTTTTCCTATCGCGATGGCGGTGAATATCCGGCACTAGGAATGTTATTCAAAAAGGATCAAGAGTCGGTCAGTATCTCGTCCCCGAGCATCCATCAAACAGGGATGCTCTATATTTCACAAGAAAAGCTGAGGGCTAAGGCGCTCAACGAGCGGTTGAAGACGTTCGAGGGGGTACTGGTTTGGGGCGCTGGCGATAACTTCCACCGATCCAGCGAAAACGGGGGGCCGCTCTCCAGCCTGACGAACATGGTCGTACTGGACCAGCGCCCGCAGGTAATTATAATCGGCGACCGAAGATGGATAACGGAAATTCCCGCCGAGGGCATTCGCCGCTACCGTTGGCCCGTACTCATTACCGTGTCAGTGGGAAGGAATGCTATCTGCCAGCAGGTGAAAGAAATTGATCCTTCCAGGCAGGTGTTCTTCCTTTAGCAACACGAAGGCGCTGGGACGGGCTAGTGCCGGACCCGGAGAAAGAGTTGATCCCGGGGGTCAGACTCTTTGCACAAATAGCGTTCTCCATGTGCGATTCAGACGACTCTGATGCCATAGAGGTAACGACAAGTTCCCGGAACTCTGGAGGAAATTGGGTGAGCGAATGCAGGAACTGTGGCAGGAGCGAACTGCACGATCTTGGACCGATTGGCATGATCCAGCCCTTCTTTCTGAAGCGAGTGTTCGGAATGGAGCTTCGCGTACCCCGATCGCCGAATGCGGTCAAGCAAAAGATTCGCGATCTTGTGACTCTTTCCATGTCGTTGTTTTCACGTGTAACCACTCCGTTTGCATTTGTGGAGATGCAACTCTGCACGCACTGTTTCTTCATCCAAACCAAGATACCGTTTCATGATGAGGACGTCATGCGCTTGTATCGCGATTATCGATCGACCGCATACAACCGGGAACGAATTCATTACGAACCCGAATATGCCCAGATTGCTGCAGCCATTGGCCAGGATCAGAGGGAGGTAGGTACCCGACGGTCGGCTCTCAGCACATTTCTTCGCAAGGGAATGCAAACATCTGAGGCGCACACCATACTTGACTACGGAGGGGCTGACGGAAAATTCATACCGGATATTCCCGGATCAAAATTTGTCTACGAGATCTCAAACATGGATCCAGTTCCTGGCGTTACCCGGATCAAGTCGGAATCGGAGCTGGGCGCTTATTCCATTGTCCTGTTTGCCCATGTTACCGAGCACGTAACGCATCCGTTGAACCTGGTTCGCAATCTCAGGGCACACGTCGAACCCGGGGGTTACCTCTACATCGAGACACCCCAAGAGATATCAGATCAGCAACGCGCTGAGTTGCGTGGTGGCGTTGCTCGCTTTGATATCGCAATCCACGAACACATCAACTCGTACTGCGTGCCGGCTGTTGCTGCCCTCCTCGAAGCCGCAGGCTTTACGGTTGTCGCCATAGAGAGCGCGCCGGTGGATGTTGGTTGGGCGAAGTCTGTGCATATACGCGCGCTCGGGCGCAAGCGGCTCGCGGTTTAGCCTGGTTTACTCCACACCGGGATCTCGTCTGGCTAGGCAATCACCTGCGGTCGTTCCAAGCAGGAAGAAATGTTGGAGAACGGAACGAGGTGACAGCCTGCGAACGCCCCGCGGTCGCGCGGATAACAACTCAGTTGATCGCGGCCTTGTACAATTCTATAACTTGCACAGTTCTATAAAATGAGAGTTGACAACGGAATGCAACTGTCCGGAGGGGGACCCAATCAAAGCCTACAATGAGTCCTCCGGCGGGAGCACCTTGCAGATTGTGCCAGAGAGTGTCGTCCCCGCCGCTCACCTGCGAGTCTTCCCTTCCGCCCTGGACCTACTGACCAGCCACGTTTTTGGCCGGGCGACCGCCCTCGTTGCGGGAGTCCGCTGAATGTCCAAGGGACTCCCCGAAGTGGCGCCGCTCCGTTTGAATGCATCTTTTCCTGCCCGTATTCGTTACTGGCTACGAACCGTGCTTGGGCTTGACCGAGCAGTGGGATTCACCGTGCTTGCGAGATTCTGGGGCAGTGCCGCGGGACTTGTAACCGTTCTCCTGATCGCACGATTTCTGAGTCCCGCCGAGCAGGGGTATTACTACACATTTGGCAGTCTGGTCGCCATGCAGATGGTTTTTGAACTGGGCTTCTCGTTTGTGATTCTGCAGTTGGCGAGTCACGAACGGGCCCGGCTCTCCATCTCAACCGATTATGAAATCACCGGAGACCCGATTGCCCATGCCAGGCTGGCATCGGTAATCCAGAAATCGGTTCGTTGGTATTCGGCGGCTGCGCTGCTTTTGGCCGCGACCCTGGTTCCCGTCGGCTTTCATTTTTTTGCCACATACCAGCATGCGGGGCCAACGGTTTCTTGGCGTCTTCCTTGGTGTTTTGCCGCGCTCATGGCGGCACTCAACTTCCAAATTGACCCGTTTCTGTCTTTTCTGGAAGGCTGCGGATATGTTCCGGAAGTGGCCCGTCTTCGCTTTATGCAGTCCGTCGCCGGAAGCCTGCTCGCGTGGTGCGCTCTGGCAACCCACCATGGCCTGTTCGCGCCGTCGATGATGCTGTTCGGAATGGCCTCCAGCGCACTCGTATGGCTTGCTGAAAGACGTAAATTGTTACTAGGCCTACTGAAGCATCATCCGGGAAGCCATCGAATTCGATGGAATCAGGAGGTCTGGCCATTCCAGTGGAGAATTGCCGTAAGCTGGTTCTGTGGCTATTTTATATTTTGGCTTTTCAGTCCGGTTCTATTTGCCTACCGAGGTCCAGTGGAGGCGGGCCAGATGGGAATGTCCCTTAGTCTGGCAAATGCGATTCTGAACATCGCCGTTTCCTGGGTAAGCACAAAATCTGCGCCTTTTGGGACTCTGATCGCGCGCCAGGAATATCAACAGTTAGATCAAACCTTCTTTCAGGCGCTGCGGCAAGCTTTTGCGGTCTCACTAGCAGGAGCTCTGACGGCGTGGCTCGGATGTTTCTATCTGAATTTTCAACATCTTCGATTTGCTCAACGTCTCCTTGACCCTTTCTCCCTCGGGCTGTTGCTGATTCTGATGATTACCAATGTCGTCATTTTTTCCGAAGCCATTTATCTTCGTGCGCATAAACGGGAGGTGTTCTTCGTAAATTCAATCGTCGGAGCAATCCTCGTCACGGCCTTCACGCTGTTCTTTGGACGACGCTACGGCGCCATCGGGATAGCCGTTAGCTGCTGCCTGAGCAACGTCGCGGGCCTGGTGTGGGCGACGTACAAATTCCGCAAGTACCGAAAACTCTGGCACACTCCTGGCGCGCTACTGCAACCGGCGCCTCCATGAATGCCGATGAGGTTCTCGGTTACATTACAATCTCCGCTTCTTACTGTCTTAGCCCAGCCCTGCGAGTGTCGGCTATTTCTCTCCCCCGTCCAGCCTTGGACTGGGAGGCGAATCCGGTGATGGTCTTGGCCACGAAGTCGAGCATTGGCGGCGTCAATCCGGGGTACACCCCAACCCAAAATACATTGTCCATCACAAAGTCGGTGTTACGCAGCTCGCCGGCCACGCGATATTCGCAATCCAGGTAGGCGGGCTGCCGCAGGAGATTGCCACCGAAGAGAAGGCGCGTAGCGATTTTGTTCGCATCCAGCGCACGAATCAGATCTTCGCGCCGAAATGGCGCATCCTCGCGCACCCCAATGGGAAAGCCAAACCATGATGGGTCGGAGTGCGCTGTCGCTTCTGGCAAGATCAAATACTGCTCAAGCCCGGCCAAGGCCCTCTTGAGGTGATGAAAGTTCTTCTTGCGGCACGCGATAAACTCGGGCAGCTTGGTAAGTTGCGACGCTCCAAGAGCGGCCTGCATATCTGTCGCTTTCAAGTTGTACCCGATGTGCGAGTAAATGTACTTGTGGTCATATCCGCACGGCAGTGAACCCAGTTTCCAGTCAAAACGCTTGCCGCAAGTATTGTCCTTGCCGGGTTCGCACCAGCAATCGCGACCCCAGTCGCGAAAGGACTCAATCAGGACCTGTAAGGCAGGCTTATCGGTAAGGACGGCCCCTCCTTCTCCGGTTGTGATGTGGTGTGCGGGATAGAAGCTCAAGGTAGCGATATCGCCAAAAGTGCCAACGTTGCGTCCCTTATAGGTCGAACCGAGCGCATCGCAGCAGTCTTCGATCAGCCAGAGATTATGCTTGCGCGTGAAGGAGCAGACTGCGTCGAGATCAAAAACGTTGCCCAGAGTATGGGCGACGAACACTGCCTTTGTCCGGTCGCTGTGCGCCGTCTCCAGTTGGCGCACATCGATCTCATAGCCAGGAACAGTCACATCCACGAAAACTGGGATCAGACGATTCTGGAAAATCGGGTTCAAAGTGGTTGGAAACCCAGCGGCGACAGTGATCACCTCATCGCCTGGCTTTAGCCGTCGGTCCCCCAGTTTCGGCGACGTCAAAGCGCTGAGGGCAATAAGATTGGCGGAGGAGCCCGAGTTCACCAGTGACGCGGAACGGACACCGACAAACCGCGCCAGATCTCGCTCGAAGGATTCGCCGAACCGGCCCGTCGTAAACCAGGCGTCCAGAGCTGAATCTACCACCGCGCTCACGTCGGAAGCATCGATCACCTTGCCGGACACGGGCACTGGCGAAACTCCCGGGATAAAATCTCCTCGAGGGGACGATTCCAACCAGTATTGAGCAGTCAGGTCCAGAATCTGCCTGCGTAGCTGGGCCGCGGTATCCGTCATAGGTTCGGGAGAGAGTATTCAAAATCATATCATTCAAGCTGTTCGCGCAGTGCCGGATTGCTGTGCGGATCGCTTATTATGAGGCAGGTGCATGCATTCCGGCACGGTTGATTCTGGCAATTGTTACTCTGTTAATGAGCGGGGCGAAGCAGAGCTGGCGGGAGGGGGAGAGCACTCTGGAAGAGGTGGCGAAAACCTGGCAGGAACGTCGTGTTTTTCTAACCGGTCACACCGGTTTCAAGGGCAGTTGGCTCGCGCTCTGGCTCAGTCGATTGGGCGCGAAGGTTCGAGGTTACGCCCTCGACCCCTGCACCGAACCCAACCTGTTCAATCTCGCGTCCGTGGGCGCGGTCGTTGACGACGTTCGCGGCGACGTACGCGATCATGCCAAGCTCGAAGCCGCAATGACCGAGTTTGCGCCGGAAGTCGTCTTTCATCTGGCGGCCCAACCGATCGTTCGGCGCTCGTATGCTGACCCAATAGGTACATACGCCACGAACGTCATGGGTACCGTGCATCTGCTGGAGGCTATCCGCAAGACTTCGAGCGTGCGCGCAGTCGTGTGCGTCACGACAGACAAGTGTTACCAGAATCAGAATTGGATCTGGCCGTATCGTGAGACCGACCCGCTTGGCGGTCACGACCCGTACGCTTCCAGCAAAGCCTGCGCCGAAATTGTTAGCGCAGCATACCGCAGCTCATTCTTTCCCATCGACCGGCTGGCTGAACACCGCGTGGCCCTGGCTACCGCGCGCGCCGGCAATGTTATTGGCGGCGGCGACTGGACCGAGGACAGGCTCATTCCGGATCTGATCCGCGGATTCCTTTCTGGGCAACCGGTTTTGATCCGGCGTCCCAGGGCCATCCGTCCCTGGCAACACGTGCTTGAGTCTCTGCACGGATACCTGATGCTGGCTGGGGAACTCCTCGCGCAGGATGCGAAGTTCGCCTCCGCCTACAACTTCGGACCGAGCGATGAGGACATTTGGCCGGTCGAGCGCATTGCGACCAAACTCGTAGACATGTGGGGTAACGGCGCGTCCTGGATTCGCGATACTGTTCCCGGCCTGCATGAGGATCATATTCTCAGGCTTGACGCCAGCAAGGCCCGCGCCGAAGTCGGATGGAAACCAAGGCTCAGAATCGAAGAGGCACTAGAGTGGACGATGGCCTGGTATCGCGCTTGGAATCAAGGGGAGGACATGGCGGAGTTCACCCAGCAACAGATCGTCGAGTATGACAGCCTATGAGTTTCGCTGGCGGTGCCATCGCGCAATGCCAATATCAAACGTAGTCGAATTCGCTGTGCATAATCCATTCCGCAAACGCCGAAGACTTTGCCAAACCCCTCAGGAACCGGCATGCCCGTCGTGACAAAAGCACCACGCCAACAGCCAACGAAACCGCAAACATCGTCTTCTGTTGGTAGAATTACAATCTTGAACCGGGCGTTGTTTCTAAGGCGCCGCGCAGTGTCCTGAATCCATGATAAGAGAATTGCGTCTGCTGGGGCTGTTCTTGGTCATTGCTGCCGGGGGGTGTTTGTCGCAAATCCCTAATGAATCGTCGCCACAGAGCTCGACGGCTCCCAGCATTGCGGTAGATTGCTCGGATCCGTCGCAGGCTGACAGTCCGGAATGCGCTGCACAAAATCAAACATCCGGTAGCACTCAAGGTAGCACTCAAGGGCGTGGAAACGCACCATCGTCGGTGACGATACCGCAGTTGCGCAGTCCTTTTGAAAGCAACCAAGCTCCGGCCCCGGCTCCGCCGAACCCTTCGCAGGTTCAACGGCCAAAATCGACAGTCTGGCCGGAAACCGAATTTGAACAGATGGTCGCCGATTCCGTCGGACGCCCGTTACCCTTATTCGGACAGTCATTATTCGACCAACCTCCAAGCACGTTTGCTCCCATGGACTTCGTGGAGGTTCCCAGCGACTACGTCATCGGCCCAGGCGATGGACTTCAAATCAGGGTGTGGGGCCAGCTTGCGGGTGACCTGCGGGTAACCGTGGACCGCGCGGGCCAGATCTATATCCCGCAAGTGGGACAGATATCAGTCGTCGGTATCCACTATGGAGAACTGGAAGAGCATCTAAAAAGCGAGATTTCGAAGGTGTTTAAAAACTTCACTCTCACTGTCAACGTCGGTCGGATCCGTTCTATACAAGTGCTGGTGGTTGGCAATGCCCGCTATCCGGGGACATACACCATCAGTTCCCTAAGCACTCTGGTCAACGCCATTTTTGCTTCTGGCGGTCCCACCCCCCAGGGATCACTGCGGCACATCCAAGTCCGGCGCGATGGCGCAACCATCACGGATTTCGATTTCTACGATCTGTTGGTTAAGGGCGACAAGTCAAAAGATGTGCGTCTGCAGCCCGGAGATGTTCTTTACATCCCTCACGTTGGTCCTTTCGTGGCTATTTCCGGTTCCGTGAATACGCCGGCAATTTACGAAATGAAGGACAGTTCCACCCTGAACGACCTGATTGAAGTAGCTGGCGACCTCAGCACCGTAGCCGATACCAGCAAGGTTACGATAGATCGGTTTGTGGACCACCAGGCACGAAAAACTTTGGAGTTTCCCTACGATGAGCAAGCCCGCGCTTTGCCGCTTAAAGATGGCGACATCGTTCGCGTGTTCTCCATGGTTCCCCGTTTCGAGGACACGGTAACTTTGCGCGGCAATGTCGCCAACCCCGGCCGTTATCCCTGGAAGCCGGGAATGCGGATTCGTGATCTGCTTCCTAACGCTCAAGCGCTGCTCACTCGCGGGTACTGGCGGAATCGCGCCTCAATCGTCAACGGTCGCGCGACCGAGTATCCGATTAGTCCGGAACGCAGTCGTTCGGTTCTCAATCAACCACAGAACGAGGGCGCGTCCCCCGGCGGGAACGGGGCTACGAGTCCAAATCCTTCGGGTACGCCGGGCGATAGAATGGGATCAAGTCCGGCAGAAGCCCTTAGCTCGACGCAGAATCAGCAAAAGTCCGCTAATCCATCGTCGGAAACGAACGATGTCTCGTTGGCTACGCGACAGGGTTCCCAGGCGTCGGCAGGTAACGCGAACCCAAATACGGTTCGGGATGTCGCCGAAGATGTACGGCGCTATGCTCCTGAAATCAACTGGGACTACGCCACCATTCAGCGTGTCAATCCCCAAGATCTGACTTCAAAACTTATTTGGATGAATCCGAGAAAGGCAATCCTCGAAGGGGACGAGGAAAGCAACCTCGAATTGCAGCCCGGAGATATTGTCACAATCTTTTCTCAGCGCGATATTAGCGTGCCGCAGTCGGATCGCTCGCAGTACGTGATCGTCGAGGGCGAGGTGATGCGTCCCGGTGTCTATAAGCTCGAAACCAACGAAACGCTTCGCTCCGTTTTACAACGGGCGGGCGGGCTGAGTCCCAACGCGTATGTCTACGGATCGCTACTGACTCGCGAGTCGGCAAAGATTGACCAGCAAAAGAGTCTTGACGAACTCGCGAACACCATGGAGGTGCAAATCCGACAACAGGCGGTGTCGGCGGCAGCTTCCGCGAACCCGGGGGATTTGAATCAGATACTCTCGGCTCAGGAAGCGATCATCACCCAACTCCGCAATACCCGCGCGAGCGGGCGCGTCGCACTCGACGTAAGACCGAAAGACAAAGCCGTGAACGATTTCCCAAACATGGTTATGGAAGACAGCGATCGTCTCACCATTCCTCATATTCCATCCACCATCTCCGTGGTGGGAGACGTATACAACCCGGGATCTTTCATTTTCACGACTCCTAACACAGCCGGATCGTATCTTGAGATCGCCGGCAAGGGTAAGCCTCAATCCGATATGCACCACGCTTTTGTGTTGCGTGCGAATGGAGTAGTGGTTGCCGCCAACAATGTGAACGGGCCTTTCGCTGGAGCGAAGTTTACCCGCATTCGCTTGTACCCAGGCGATCAGATCGTTGTGCCTTACAAGCTCCCGACCGGAGCCTTCGTCCGCGGCCTGCAACAGTGGACGCAGATTTCTTCGCAGCTCGCCATAACCGCCGCAGCCCTGGCGGTAGTGCACTAGGAATGGAGGTAGTTCGGCGGAATGAAAAACATCCCGACCGGAACCCCCGGACCTCGGGTCCACGGGGCCGGAGTCCCGCTAAACTTCCATGATGTTCGCCGATCAACGATGGATTGGGCAGCACGGCATAGGTCGTTTTGCTCGGCATGTGCTCGCAGGACTGAATTATCGTCCAATTTCACTGTCGTCAAATCCTGCCGCGCCATTTGATAGCTGGTTTCTATCGCGAGCGTTGAGTGAATTAAAGCCTGACGACTTGTTTTTCTCGCCCGGCTACAACACGCCCCTTTTTTGTCGTTCTCCATTCGTCTTCACAATCCATGATCTGAGTCACGTTTATTGCCCTGAGATTAGCAGCCCGCTTCTGCGGTTGTACTATGCAACGGTTATGAAACGCGCTTGTGGTCGCGCCGCCAGAATTGTCACAGTCTCCGAGTTTACGAAGAAACAGATCATCGACTGGTCCGGAGTGTCGCCGGAAAAGGTCTTGAATGTTGGTTGCGCGGTTGATCCTGAGTACCAGCCTGACGGGGATTCCTACGGACTGCCTTTTTCCTATTTTTTAAGCGTAAGCAACCGCAAACGTCACAAGAACGAATTCCGGATCGTCGAGGCCTTTGCCAGGGCCAATTTGGATTCCCGGACACACCTCGTATTCACCGGCGAGCCTGTCGCTGACCTTGTCCGTTGGATAAAGGCCCACCAACTGTTCTCACGCGTCGATTTCATAGGCGTCGTCCCAGATGCCAAATTGCCATCCCTCTACCGGAGCGCCGAGGCTTTGATTTTTCCTTCTCTTTACGAGGGATTCGGTATCCCGATACTGGAGGCAATGGCCTGCGGTACGCCGGTTGTGACCTCAAACGTGACCGCCATGCCGGAGGTCGCCGGTGATGCTGCCCTACTCGTTGACCCCACTGCGGTGGGGCAGATCGCCGAGGCCATAAAGCGAATGGTGGGAGACACATCCCTTCGCCGGCGCCTGCGAGACAAGGGCCTAAAGCGGTCAGCTCAATTCTCTTGGCAAAGCACAGCGGAGAAGGTGCGCGAATTGCTTTTACGGAGCCGTTCTCAGCCGCATGGAAAAAGCGACGGCAACGATTAGTTGCTGCCGGACGGATCCGTGCGAACCGACCCGCGAGAGGCTGCAAAGCACCTCAACGTCGCTCCCCTGAGCCCCCTCGAACCACCAACAGAGGTGCTACCTTTTCGGTGCAGCTGCAGCTTGCTCAAAAAAGGACACTCAAAAGAGGACGCCCTTGGCTTTGCACGGTACGGGCTATACACTCGAATTAGGTGGACCGGGAAAAATATGTTTAGAGATGACAGTGATGCTTCTTGGGACAAGTGGGGAAAACAGAATCCATATTTTGGAGTGTTGACCGATGACAAGTTCCGGCGCGAGAACATTACCGAAGAATCAAAATCCGAAGTTCTTGCGACCGGCCGAGTTCACATTCAGAGAGTCCTGTCAATGGCGATTAGCCATTTTGGAGAGATAAGCCGGAACTCGGCGCTTGATTTTGGTTGCGGAGTCGGAAGGTTAGTTATTCCACTGGCAACAGAATTTGAACATGTCACCGCTGTAGACGTGTCATTGGGGATGCTGGAAACAGCAAAGCAAAACTGCTCTGATCGTGGCATCAGGAACGTCGACTTTGTCCAGTCTGATGATAGATTATCGCAGGTTACGCGCAGCTTTGATTTCATCCACTCCTACCTTGTTTTCCAGCATATTACGGTCCGGCGGGGCGCAGAGATCATCACTCACCTACTTAAACGACTCAATGACGAAGGAGTCCTAGCTATACATTTTCCATTTGCGTGTAAGCATTCTGTAATTCGCAAGTTTGCCCATCTTCTTCGTAGGAATTTCTCACCGTTTTCGATGCTGGCAAATATCGTGCGCGCGAAGCGTTGGAACGAGCCGTTTATGCAAATGAATTGTTACGACGTAAATAGCGTTTTGGCTTCGATTTCCGGGTGTGGCATCAAAGATGTCTTTTTGGAAGTTGTAGATGCAGGAGGTTTCATATCAGCATTTGTGCTTGCCAAAAAGCCGAAAGATCCACTCGGAAAAATTCAGGGGAAACACCTGTGGGCTGCAGATTTAAATCCCCACACTCAAAATGCACCCGCGAATGACTGAGCCGGTTTGGGAAGCAAAAGGTCTCTTCTTGACCGCCTCCAGGCTGTTTGAAGCGAATCCTGCCGGGATCGCGCTACTGCTTATGGGCCGTCGTCTTCGGAGACGGATGACCAGTTCAGTTATGGCTTTCTTGCTTAAGGCTCCGGGCTTGTACCTCGGGCCGGGTTGCCGGGTCGGCGGCGGACGTTGCATTGCCTTTGGCAGGAACATCTACGCGGAGCGTAATCTCTGGCTGGAGGCTGTCACTTCGCACCAGTCGCAACAATTCCATCCTCAAATAGCGATTGGCGACTACGTTAGTTTCTCCGACGGCGTGCACATCTCAGCCATCGCCAGCATCGCAATTGGCAACCACTGTCTTTTCGGCAGCCGGATCTACGTTTCCGATCACAATCACGGGTCGTACCGGGGAGAACAACAGAGCAGCCCAGAGGAGCCGCCTATCCATCGACTGTTGGGAGGTGGCGGGCCGGTTGTGATCGGCGAGAATGTGTGGATTGGAGACAATTCCGTGATCATTGGTCCGGCGACGATTGGCCGGGGCGCGATTGTCGGCGCAAATTCTGTCGTTCGTGGCGTCGTTCCGTCGAATACCATGGTTGCCGGAACACCCGCAAAACCCATCAAGATTTTCAATTCCAAGACAGGCTCGTGGGATAAAGCGTGACCCCAACTCGCAAGCTCTTTTCCGTTTGTATTCCCGCCTATAATCGAGCAAATCATCTCACAGCTCTTTTAGACTCGATTTTTACACAAGACTTCGGCGACTTTGAGGTCGTCATTTGCGAAGACTTATCTAGAGAGCGCGAACAGATCGCAGCGCTTGTCCGTGAGTTTCAGTCACGCTATCCCGAAGTGTTGCGTTACTTTGAAAACGAGGAGAATCTAGGTTACGACGCCAACATCCGCAACCTGGTGCAGAAAGCATCGGGACAATTCTGCTTTTTTATGGGCAATGACGACATTATGTGCCCAGGCGCACTCCAAAACGTCGCCAGCATCATACGTCGCTATCCCAACGTTGGACTCGTGTTAAAAAGCTATGGCTGGTTTAACGAAACGCCAGACAAAATCAATCAGGAGATTCGGTGGTTTGAGGAGGAGAAGGAATTTTCAGCGGGCATTCCCTCCATTCGGTTTGCTTTTCGACGTTCCGGTGTTCTTGCCGGGTACATCATTCATCGCGATAGCGCGAATCAAGCCGCAACCGACAAGTTTGATGGCACCCTGTTCTACCAGATGCACCTTACGGCGAACGTCTTAATCAACAGGACTGCAGTCTGCACGCCCAAAGTGCTCGTACTTTGCCGAGAAAATCCACCGGAATTCGGAAACAGCGAAAAGGAAAAGGGGAAGTACGTACCCGGAAGTTACACCCCGCAGGCTCGCCTCAATATGATCAGTGGAGCGCTATCGATCCTTCAAGATTTGAAGCAGACCAAGCGTATCGACGTAGTGGAGGACGTGATTCACGACTACGCAAACTATTTCTTTCCCTATATCAGGGACCAATTGTCTCTGCCGCTCCGCGATTACTATAAGTTGTATCGCGCATACGGACGCATGGGCTTCGCCAGATATCCGCTCTACCATTTGTATTTTGTTTTGTGCTATCTTTTGGGCGAGGAACGATTTGATGCTTTAACCACCCTCATCCGAGGCCGACTCGGACGCAGCCCTCGGTTTGGCAATGTACATTGAAATCGATATAGCGCTCCATCGCCTCGCCAGACATTCCTGTAACGTTTCGACTATTTCGCCCCGAAGCGTTAGTTAGCGACTTAAAGATTTTTGCTCCATCGATGCCAGCCAGTACCTGGAACTTCCCAATATAGCGTAGGGAATCCTGCGGTCTTATCCAGTCGATTGAAGATCCGAATGAGAAAGACCCACGCACTAGCGAGCAGGGACGGAAGCGCGATAACCGGGTAGGCGAAGACCCAGTACCTGATGTTGTCCTTAAAAATCGGAGTTAACACTACTTGCGGTTCGGCTTCATCAGCGAAGGCAGTTGCGCTCTTCTTGTACTGAAGTAACATCGAGGGCCAGAACCTCTGGATCGTTCCGTTCATGACGATGCGACCTAAATTCGCGGAACTCAACCAGGTTTTCGTGATCGTCGCCAACGTAGGTCCGAACACCTGAAATAGTCTGTAACCGCCGGTAGTGTTCTCGCGCACCGCGAGTAGTTTCTCTCGGATATAGAGTCCGCGAGAGAACTCGTTCAACGCGGTGTAGGTCCATCCCAGCTGCATTAAACCTGTTCCGACCAAACTGGAAAAAGGCTTTGGCCCAGCCCTCAGCACCGTCTCCTTATTGATAATGTTACCTGTAATAAAGGTGAAAAAAATGTGGATGCGTTTGACATATGCTTTGGCATCTGAGATTTCGACCGCGTCAACGCGTGCCGTAGCAGCGTGGTTTTGATGGAACTTTCCGAAGGAATAGGCGCTTACCCAAAGGAGGTCGTATTCGGCAGCCGCACAGTAACCGAGGATTTTGGCAATTCCGCGGCGAACAATGAGATCGTCATCGCTGAAAAGCCAAACGTACTTCCCGTGGGCCTGCTCAAAGCACTGCAGAAAGTTCGCGTCGGCCCCTATGTCCTGGGCATTACGGAAATAGCGAACGCGAAGTCCGCGATCCACAAAATCTTGCACCACCGACGGGGTCTCGTCCGGAGAAGCGTTGTCAGAAATAATTAACTCGACGCGCGGTTCATCTTTCAGTTCGTCAACGAGAATGGAGAGAAGTTCCTTCAGGCACCCGGCTCGGTTGTATGTTGGAATCGCAATGGTGAGTAACGGCTTTGTGATTTCAGTGAGCTGTGGTTCCTTGGGCATCAGCTTCGGGTTCCTCGGGTACCGGCAGTCATCTCTGCGCAGTTCAACAATACTGTCGCGAACACAAGGATACAAGCAACGCCTGCACCGAGTTTCAGGCGGGAGAAGCGGCCGCGGCTTCGGTGGGCTTGCAGCGCATATCGCGAACACCGTTTTTGCTATTCAGTTGACGACCACCGTAAATGTCACGCTGTGGTTCAAGCTGCCAGAAGTCGCGGTGATTCTCGCCGAATACGTCCCAGGTGGCGTTCCGGCCGTCGTGTGGGTCGACGAACCGCTTCCACCACATCCCACCCAGGATGCGAATGCCAGCATGACCATCGGTAAGGCAAGGGTCGGCAGACGCTTGCGATTGCGCCGCAATAACCACCCCGAGCCAAGTAAAATCAACGCGCACGCCAAAGGCATTGCTCCCGGCGGGAAGGAGATGTAAGGCGCAGCAGGCAGAGCACTTACGATTCAGGGCAATGTAGTAGCTACGTTTACGATCACAGACTGCGTCAGGCTGCTGTTGATCCGCACCGCAGAACTCGACAACGTGCAGGTTGGAGCCGGATTGACCTCGGGAGCGATTGCGCAACTCAAGTTTACGGTTCCCCCAAAAGAACCCGTCGACTCACTCGTTCCAGGCGATTTCCGCCAATCTCGCTCAATTTCGGTTCCCAGGGCGCAGGCACCACCAGCGCTCCTCAAACCTTCACAATCAGCAATCCGAGCGACGTAAAGATCACTATTGCAAGCATCGGTTCGAGCGGGAACTCTGCCGAAACCAACGATTGCGGAGGCAGCTTGAGTCCGAGAGCGAGTTGCGCGGTGAACGTCACATATTCTCCGACGGAGTCGGTTCGCAGTCGGGAACAATTACGCTAACCGACAGCACTCCGATCAGCCCCCTGGCAATTTCTGTAAAGGGTAGCGGGGTGATCCAAAAACCTTCCGCTTTGCGAGACTTTGGGGAAGAAGCGGGATACCGAGCTTTCACATAATATTTGCTCCGGATATACACTCCGGATCTTACATGCGACAAAGTGGAATCGAGGTGCACAGCATCACGGGGTAGTCCCAATCCTCGGCGCGGGTGGTCGATCGATCACGGCGGTATTGCATTGCACCAATTACCAACTGGTTCTCAATTGTCCTTTTTACGGGGACTTCAGGGCAAAGAGCGTTTCCACAGACTCCGAAACAGTCGGATCGCAACGGCGCGACCGACACCTGCAGTAGTAGCAGCACTTGGATTCCAGACTATTGCGGTTTATAAGGCGGACGGGCTATTCTGCGTGTCGCCCTTAAAATCGAGGAAGCGGTGCCCCGTCCAAGTTTCGAACAGTATATGCTGGGGCAGCTTGAGCGTTAGGGCAAAGCAAAAACACTGTGGCAAGAGATCACAACGCAGGCACAAACTTGATTGACAGGCGCGGATTCCTGAAGACGGGCCTGTTGGCGGCTGGTTCCGTCTTTGGATACTCGCTGCTGGGCTGCGATTCTTCCGGCTTCGTTATACCTTGCCTCGGCCCCGCCCCGCCGCCGACACCGGCCGCGGGAATGACTTACCTCCGCGCATCAGAGATCGGCTGCGCTCTTGATTGCGACCTGCGAAACGGGCGCAACAAGTATACGGGCGGCGCCGCCACTGACGACGGACCGCATATAAATGCGGCGATGGCCGCTGCGTCGGCGGACAATCCCATCACGCTAATCATCGACGGAAGTGCTCTAATCTCAGGCCTGTTCCTTCCGGCCGGCGGGTATTGGAACATCGCGGGACTGGGCTGCGGCACCGGTTTCTTCGTAAAGACAGGCACTAACAACGACGGCATCCACAATGGACCTCCCGCGGTCTTGCCCAACAATCCGGGACCGCCCGCTCCAGCGCGAGGGATGAACGTTTCACTTAGTAACTTCACGCTGAACGGCAACCAAGGAAATGGTTTTGACGGAAATTCAACGAGCGGAATCCGGCAAGGCAGTAAAGTAGCTTGGTACTTCGGCATCAACCTGACGAACTTAGACAACATCATGATTGAAAAGGTGGTTGTGGTGAATACTGCCGCATTCCACATACGGCTTTCGAATGTCGGCAATGTTGCGGTATCCGGAAGCGTGATGAAGAGCCAGGGCTTGAGCACAGACGGACTGCATTTTGACGGGCCCGCGAACGACATCACTATTTCGAACTGCAACTTCACCACCGGCGATGACTCGATCGCGCTGAACTCCCCGGAAGGCTACTCGGGCAACATTTCGCGGGTCGCAGTTACCAACTGCACTTTCAATAGCCTATCCCTGATGCGGCTCTATACTACGAACGGGGGTCCCAACAAGTTCAGCATCGACACGGTGAGCGTGAGCAATTGTATCGGCACCCTTTCGGAGGCCGCTTTCCTGATCGGAGTGATTGACGGTAGCAAGCCAAACTCTGTCGCTTCTTTGACCATCTCAGATTGCAGTCTGACAGCGCCCACTGTACTCGGAGTCGCGGAAAACTTCGGGACCATCGTGCTGAAAAACGTTACCTTGGTCCCGTCTGTATCCAACGTTGTCTGGGTCTCGCCCCAAACAAACCACATTTGCGGCTTTCTGCGACCTTCTCCACTCTATGGTGGTGTAACGTACGTTGGATCGAGTCTCTCCTTCGAGAATTGTCAAATCTACCTCAATCCAGACATACAAGTTGCCGCCGTGGTCCTCGACAGCGATTCGACGATTGAAAACCTGACCTTCAACGGATTTAAGTTGCAGAAGGCCGCCTCAAGCTCCCCGATGCCAAACCTAGTCGAAATCGGATTGGGATCAGTCCGACAAATGGTTCTCGACTCCTTGGACAGCAGCCACATCCAAGCTCCCGTGTCAGCGGGCGGATTCTCGAGCGTCGGGTCCGTTTCTGGGCAAGGCGCATTAGCAACCGGCTGGGAGTTTCCCGATGCCGTTATGGCAAACGGAGTACCGTACCTCTCGGCGAGCACGGGTCTGCCTTCGATCAAGGTGGGAGGTGTGGTCGAGCCCTACACGCAACCCTGAGTTGCGCCTTACATGGCTCTCGCGAGTGCTTGGCCGCCAGTCACAGCAGGTGCCTGCCTCCTCCTTCCATGACAAGTTCACAACCAACTCCTGCGTACGTAGTTTCATCCAAGGTACGCATTTTTTAGGGGAGCAGTCTGCCATGGAGCCTCCGCGTACGTTCTGGTCGGCGTCGTTGTGTGCCCTATCCGCTTTGGTTCTTGTTAGTTGCGGAGGGAGCGGGATGGGCACGCCGCCACCACCGCCGTCATTTCAGCTAACCGTGAGGGAGGCGGGGACAGGCACGGGAACGGTCACCAGCACCCCGGCCGGAATCAACTGTCCGACTACCTGCTCTGCGAGTCTTACGCAGAATACCCAGGTCACGCTGAACGAAGTTCCCACAGCCAATAATACTTTTACCGGTTGGTCCGGCGCGTGCACAGGAGTGGCAACTTGCAGCGTTACGGTGACCGCAGCGTCCTCCGTGACCGCGACCTTCAGCGCCCCGTCCAACAGTTACGCAGTCACCGTGAAGGAGGCGGGGCAAGGCACGGGAACGGTCACCAGCACCCCGGCCGGAATCAACTGTCCGACTACATGCTCTGCGAGTTTTACGCCGAATACCCAAGTCACGCTGAGCGAAGTTCCCACAGCCAATAATACCTTTATCGGTTGGTCCGGCGCGTGCACAGGAGTGGCAACTTGCAGCGTTACCGTGACCGCAGCGTCCTCCGTGACCGCGACCTTCGGCCCCGCTAACATCGCTAACATCTACGCTGCCTTAAATCACATCATTCTCTTCGCCCAGGAGAACCGGTCTTTAGATTCTTACTTTGGCGCAATGCTCGGATACTGGTCTGCCAATGGATATGGCACTGGCGGACAGACCTTCGACGGCCTGCCACAGTTCAATCCTGGCGGGACCGCTCCTACGAACCCGGGCTGCGATCCGACTGTCCCCGGCGGGTGCTCTCCGAGCACCAAGTATCCCGTCGCCTCCTTTCATTTCGCATCCGAGTGTACGGAAGAGCCGAGCCCCTTCTGGAACGAAGCCCATAACGATTGGGACTACACTAACCAAGGGGATCAACCCGCAGAAACTCCCCCGCTGAACGGATTCGTTTACACCGCTGCCTACGACGCCTACTCGCAATCGCCTTCGCTGATGGACGTCAACGGGGTACGAGCCATGGGTTATTTTGACGGCACGGACCTGAATTACTACTACTTCATGGCTTCCAATTTTGGGACGTCGGACATGTGGTTTGCTCCGCTGATGGATCGCACCCAGCTCAACCGAATGTACATGCTCGCTGCAACGTCTCAGGGCCTCGCCTATCCCATCGGCCAAGGGAGCAACAGCGGGCAGCAGCTCACCGCAACCACTATCTTTGAGGCGCTGCAGAAGGCGGGCATCTCGTGGAAGATTTACGTCAACTCTGAGGCCATCGTTGATAAGAACACTGGAGCTGCATGTAACAACGATCTTACGGATGAGAACGCTAAGTGCCTGATCCAAAGTTCTTACATCAACATGTTCCAGTACGAAAACACCATAATCAGCAGCGCTGGCCAGAATCCGGATTTGCTGCAAAACATAGTCCCGGTGACGCAATTTGGAGTCGACGCGGCGAATGGAACATTGCCCCAATTCGCGCTGATTGAACCCGCCTCTGCCGCGTCGCTCGATGAACACCCCAACGATATCGATACCTCTACCCCAGCCGATGTCCAGGCTGGAGCCAACTACGCAGCCAGTCTGATCAACGCCCTCATGACGAGCCCCAGTTGGACGGATTCGGCCATGATTTTCACCTACGACGAATGGGGCGGTTTTTACGACCACGTGCCGCCACAACCGGCGGCAGCCCCTGGCGACTATCTCTCGCCCACCGATTTGCTGCCTGGCGACATTTGCGACAAACCCGGCCAGGATCTTGGGGTTGGAACGTGCGATTTCTCATGGACCGGGTATCGGATACCGCTGATCGTGATTTCGCCTTTTTCCGTGAAGAACTTCGTCTCTCACAATGTGCGCGACACCACAGCGGTGCTCAAAATGGTTGAAACCCGCTTCGGCCTGCCCTCGCTCACCGCGCGCGACGCCTCTCAAATGGACATGACCGAGTTTTTTGATTTTGTGAACAAGCCCTGGGCTACACCTCCAACGCCGCCCACTCAAAGCACCAACGGTGAGTGCAGTCTCGTTCCGCCGCCGAGTTGGAACGATCCCCCGACGTTGGTCGTCACAATCTCGGGTGCGACAGGCTCCGGTACGGTTGCGGGTAGTCCTGGTGACATCACCCAGTGCAAGCCCGGCGGGGACGGTTGTTTTGGCTCATTTGCCTCTGGCGCCGACGTGACGCTTACGGCAACGCCGAACAGCGGGTTCACTTTTACGGGATGGAGCGGCGCGGGCTGCAGCGGTACTAGCACGTGTTCAATCACGGTTACGTCGAACACGTCGGTTACTGCGACGTTCACGCCGGCTGCGCCCGCGAGTGTCGCTGGAGTTACGCATTAACAGGCCGCACCCGCTCAATGGGATAATGGATTCGTGAGAATGCAGCGGGTGTTGGTGCTGTGGTTTGTGTTCTTTTCGGCCTCCTCCTGCCTGGCGGCGACTCGGCACTACTACATCGCCGCCGAAGACGTCACCTGGAATTACGCCCCCAGCGGCCACGATCTGCTCACTGCCGCGCCTATCCGGCAACCCTGGCTGAAGCTGCAATGGGCGAAGACACGCTTCGTCGAATACGCGGACGGTACCTTCACCATTCGAAAGGCGCAACCCGACTGGCTGGGGATTCTCGGCCCCGTAATTCGGGCGGAAGTTGGGGATGAAGTGGTTGTGGATTTTCTGAATCGCAGCCACCGCGGTCACGATATGCATCCTCACGGCTTGCGTTACGACAAGATCAACGAAGGGTCTTTATATCTACCGGTGGCTAAAGGAGGCTTTGTCGCCCCCGGGGCCCGATATACGTATCACTGGTTTGCCAATGCAGCCAGCGGTCCGGGGCCGGGGCAGCCGAGCTCGATTGTATGGTGGTATCACGCACACGTGGAGGCCGGCATCGAGATCAACGCCGGTCTGCTTGGGCCGATCATCGTTACCGCCAAAGGCAAAGCGAATCCCGACGGATCTCCCAAAGATGTCGACCGGGAATTTGTCACATCCTTCATGATCTTCGACGAAATGGGCGGCAAACCTGCCGGCCTGTTTTATGCCATCAACGGTTTCATCTTCGGCAATCTTCCCGGCTTGACTATGAAGCAGGGGGAGAAAGTACGCTGGTATTTGCTGGGAATGGGAAACGAGATCGACCTTCACACCCCGCACTGGCACGGCGAGACCGTCAGCGAAGGCGGCAGTAACACCGATGTGATAGAACTGCTTCCCGGAAGTATGAAGACGGTGGACATGATCGCAGACAATCCCGGAACCTGGATGTTTCACTGCCACGTGGAAGATCATATGGAGTCTGGGATGATGGCGGTCTATACCATCTACGCACCGCCCACACGGGCCTGCCCGCTGGCGTTTATCGGAGGAGATTTCTGGAAGGATCCGGAGAAATTCACGCTGACAGTGAAGAACACCGGCGGCAAAACGATTACAGGTTTGCGGCTCACGCCCGAGATGTTTTTGGCGCCCCAGGATTTGCGACGGCCATTCAACTCCGAGTGGTCATCGGCGAAACCCATTTTGCCGGGCCAGGAGCAAACTCTTGAAAGTCCTGGCATACGTGCCGATAGCGCCCGGTCCGTTATGGGCTGGGTCTTTTTCCCAACTTCAGTGAAATATCAGGACGGATCGAGTTGGCGCTCTCAAAGCGAGGGCGAATGTTTTGTTGTGATATGGCGTGACGAGCAGCATCCCGATATGCCCGCTTTGCCCCCCAGGCAGATCGAAATGAATGCTGATTAGCCTTGGGGGTTCAAAGCGTTTTCAGGCGCAGAGGCTTCCTAAAAGCATGACTACGCCACCGACTCCGCCGGCGCAAGTCACGGGCGGCCAGTGTAGCCTAGCCGCTCCGACTCCCTGATAGCGCACTGGTCGGCTTCAGCATTCACCACGTCACTCGCCCTGACGCCCCTTCCCAACCTCGCCCCAAACGAACCCACAAGCAGGAGAACGGCCAAGCGTTAGTACACTCGCAGCTCTTCATACCGTCACCGCCTTTGGTTATCTGTGCGGCTCGTTACCCTCCCGATAGATTTGCTGAAGACTCTCCTTTTGAGCGGTCCTCCAGACGTTCCTTCGAGGGGTTGATCGATGTCTCGGCGCTTACCAGGCACGGCGGACAAACGGCATTCGAATCGCGCCATTTTCCTCCACGATGCCGCTCTGATCGCCATTCTCTTCTGGCTTCTCTTATTCGCCGGGTGTTCTGGCGTCTCGGTGCCCGGCAATGCCACCACCACCTCGGCAACCAATTCCACTCCCAGCCTCACGCTTTCCTCAACCCTTCCGTCCGCCACTCTGGGGTCGACCTACATGGGCACCCTCAACGTAAGCGGAGGCACGGCACCCTACGTTTTTTCCCTTGCCACCGGTCAACTGCCCGCAGGACTCATCCTAGGTACCGCGAACGGAACCATCTCCGGGACACCCACCGCAGCTGGAAGTTTCAGCTTTGCCATCTCGGTGTCGGATGCCAAGGAACGATCCAAACAGCAATCCCTACAAATAACGGTCGCCAGCGCTCCCGTCGTGAACCCGGGCAATTCATTCTCAAACCTCCAGCAAAGCGGCGGATGGGGAGCGTATGGACTGACCCCACCAAGCTACGCGACCTGCTCTCCCTCACCCTGCGATGCCATCGTTTATTCGATGTCTCAGAGAGTGAAGTCTCCCTCAATGAGCGGAGATTCTACGCAATTTAATCTTGCCGGAACTACGGTTTATGCCGACGCCCTGTTTAACAATCACCTGATCGGTGACTTCTCCTCGAAAGGCATGCCCGACACCAGCCACACCTTAGTTCCCACCTACCACAACTTCACCTACGACGTGTATTTCTACACGGCCAACCTCGAGCTTTCGCAGGCGCTTGAGTTTGACATTAACCAGTTCTTCGACAATCTGGCCTTCACCTGGGGTCACGAGTGCCGTATTGCAGGCGGCAACGAATGGGACACCTGGGACAACGTCAATCAGCGTTGGGTTCCCACAGGAATTTCTTGTTATCCGAATAACAATTCATGGAACCATCTGACGATTCAGGTGCGCCGCACTGCTGACAATCAGCTGTTGTACCAGTCCATCACTCTGAATGGCGTGACCCGCACACTCAATCTTTACAATAATCCTGGTTCCACGCCAGGTTGGTATGGGGTAACGGTCAACTACCAGATGGACGGAAACTACAAACAATCGCCCTACTCGGTCTACCTTGACGACTTAACCTTCAGCTACGAGTGAGAGCTTGGTTCGACTGAAACGCGACGAGCGTTATTCCCCTCGACTCTCCTACATTCGCTTTCGCATCCGCCAAAGCAGCAAAGAAACGGCCAGCCACGAGTCGCTATAGAAGACTCTTCTTCACCATTTTCAGAGCCTGCCCCGGCCCTCTCATGCGAAGGACCTTAAACTTCTTGCCTTTCTCTTTGTTGTAAGTGATGAAGAACTGTTCGATTTCTTTGAGCATATTGCTGTTCAGATCACCCAGACCTTTGACTTCTGAGTAATCTCGGCTGTGAGCGGCCACCGCGATCAGACGATCATTGCGCTCTGTTTTCCCTTCTTCAGTCTGCTCCGCCTCCATCACACCGATGAGACGGGTGGGGACTACGCATCCCGTGAATGTGGGTTCGTCCATGAGAATGAGAATGTCCTCGGGATCACCGTCCGCCGCCCGCGTACCGGGCACGAACCCGAACGCATGCGGAAACACCATGCCTTCGGGAAGCACGCCGGAAAGAGAGTAGAAGCCGAGTTTCTCGTCGTACTTGAATTTGTTGCGGCTTCCGCCAGGGGTCTCAATTACAGCAATCACCACGCCCGGCTTCTTGCCATCGAATGGATTGAGCCGGGTTGGATCTGACGTTTTTTTCTGCTTTGCTTTTGCCACGAGTTTCTGACCTTCCCCTTGGAGACGAGCGAAGCAGAAATAGTTGTTCACAATCGGTTGGCACTGGTTTGTCTGCTCCTGCCTGCAGAATCACGAGGCGCTACGGGGGGCGAAGCGGTTCCATCCCAATACAAGCGACGAAGTACAGTGAAAACCTTATGACGGGCCCGCAGGCCCGCACGTTTTAACGCTCAAAATAATCGGAGAAATCAAGGAATGATGACCTTCGAATGATGACCTTCGAAAGTCTGAGGATGAGCGTGCGCCGGAGCAAAAAATGATCTCGAAGCACCGTTCGACGAACTGGGTCCGGACCTGGGGCAAGTGCGGAATCGCAGCGCTGGGAATGAAAGCCTGGGAGGAGTTGAGAAATGGTGCGGCACGGAGGCATTACTGCCGAACAAGGTTTTGCGGTATGCCATGAGTCTGTTGGTCGCAACCACGATCTGCGGCATGGACTCGATGGAAGTGTTGATCAGAATCTTGCCGTCGCGGTGACTTTTCAACCCTACACCGCTGCGGAATGAAAGGATCTACGGAACCTGAGCCGACAGTTCGCCGCCGATGGCCGCAAGATCTCCGTCAAGGATGAGGGCAAGGTCGGGCGAGAACAGCATCATTTTCCCCCAGGACTGAGGACCTGCCACTTTAACTGCCCATGCGGAAGGGGGAAAAACCCGCAAAACCTTAACATACCGGCAAAATGTCGGGAAAACACTTAGCCATCTCGGGGAACCGCTGTATTGGTGCTACCACCTGCCAGGGAGAGAATTCGGACAGTCGAATTGATCGCGCTCAAAGATTGGAGCGCATTCCAATCTAGGGCTACGTGAATCCGGCTAGAAGCTCACTTTGGAGGTTGCAAATGCGACACCTATTGCTGCTCATCTCGGTGCTACTGCTCGGCGCGTGCTGGGCCGTAGCTCAGGACACTACGAATCCAACCAGCCCCAGCCAAACCAGCCCGACTTCGGCAAGTTCGAGCCAAACCGGTGCGACCACGGCGAGTGGCGCAACCGCCGTAGAAGGTTGCCTAAGCGGCGCCAGCGGGAGTTACACCCTCACTGATAAGAACGGCGTCGCCTATCAACTGACGGGAGAAACGGCGAAGCTGAGCGAGCACGTGGGCCACGAAGTAAAGATTACCGGAACCTCGAGTTCGGCATCACCGGGCGGCGACGGAACGGCCGCCGGCGCAGCCAACGGGAATTCCCAAACCCTTGAAGTCAGTTCTGTGAAACACATTTCCAAGACTTGCAAAAACAGCGGTATGTCAAAGTAATCTCACGCCATCTTCGTCATCGAGCCCAGCCCAACGGCTGGGCTTTTTTGTTTGGCTGAACTTCTTTTGCTTTGAAAGTTAGGAAAAACTCAGGGATTTGCCAGGCCCCGCAAAAACCCCAACTCAGGCTGCTTCGCGAGACCCTGGCTTGGCATGGACGACACGAGGTTTCCCCGGCGCCGGCCGATGAATCTCCTGGTTTATGGTCGGCCTCGTCTTCTTGCCAGGCAGTTCTGGGAGGGGAACGGTTTTTTTCGTGCGCGCCGATTCGTAGATTGCTTCCACAATGCGGACGTCGGCCCAACCTTCGAGCCCGGAAGGTTCAGGCGCTTTATCTTTGAGTACGCAATCCGAGAAGTAAACCAACTGGGCGGCAAACTGATCCCGCTTGGGAAATGTCCTGGATTTGCTTTTTTTCCCCCCGGTCAACTGATGTTTGAGCGCCCTGGCATACTCATAGGCAGGATTGGCCCGAAGCACGCCCTTGGTTCCAATGAGGGCGTAACGGCTAATATCGGCAGCCCCAAAACTACAGGTAAAGGTAGCGAGACGTTCTTCAGGAAAGCGCATTATTACCGAGGTCATTTCCTCTACGCGCTGGAAGCGCTGATCCCCATTGTTGCCAGTTATCGCGAAAACCTCGGTTGGTTCTGAACCAAACAAGTAGCGGGCCGCGTTAATGCAATAGACCCCCATGTCGTAGACCGGGCCGCCCCCACGCGCAACCGGTTCCCGGACGCGAACATTATCATCAGCCACTTGCTGAGCAAACTCCGAGGTGAAAATCCGCAATGTTCCCAGTTTTCCGGACCTGGCCAGGCGAATTGCTTCCAGGTTCCCGGCTTCAAAGTGAAGGCGATAGGCGATCATCAGTTTCGCGTGGTTTTGATTGGCGGCTTCGATCATGGCCTTGCAGTCTGCGGATGTGACCGCCATAGGCTTTTCGCAGAGCACATGAACTCCGGCCGCAGCGGCGCGAACCGCATACTCCCGATGCAAGTGATTGGGGAGTGTGAGATAGACGGCATCGACGTTCGATAGGGCTCGGCTGTAGTCGTCATACGAGTAGAGGTGCTCCAGTTCGTACTGCTTGCCAACCTTCTCGAGTTTATCGGGATCCCCGGAGACCAGAGCGAAGAGTTCCGAATTGGCTGTGTTCCTGAAGGCGGGCAGGACGGCAACCTGCGCAATGTGTCCCAGCCCAACCACAGCGTAACGAACTTTGCGTCTCGAAATTCCGCGCCGTGTCATTGAATCCTCCAACTTGTTCAGGTTACGCTCGCAAATTCATGTTTACGCTCGCAAAGCCGATCACCCGTTTGCGACCTTCTTACGACCGACTTGCTGATTTTGATGCAGTTTCCAAATGAGGGGTGGTTGGTCAATTCCGCCCGAAGCGCGCATTTGCAGTGCGAACCGTCCGCCGGGCCTAGGGCTTCGGCAGCAGCACCGTAAAGGAAACTGCGTGGTTTTGTGCAGGAAAGTCTCGGCAGGCTCTACAGATTCGAAATGATGGCTTCATCGGGTCAGTTGGCCTAAGAAATAAGGTGGCGCGCGTGCAAGTCGAGCTGGGATGAAAAGCTGGCTTGCCAGGCGGTGAACGATGCCGACCCCACGGGAAGTTGCTGGCCGGAAGGTTATGGTTGCTCTTGTGTTCTTCCTCGGCCTGCTCGATCCCTCTGGCCAGACTCAAACCAGCGTGAACGACATTCATATCGTACCCAGGCAAGCGCCGCCGTCGCTGGCGAACGCCGTAGCTTCCAGCCAGCTGGTCGACGGGTCGCTCCTGCACGTAATCAAGACCGACGTGAAACTGGTCCTGGTCCCGGTGAGCGTAACCGATCCCCGGCAACGACTTGTGACAGGCCTTCGCGCCGAAAACTTCCAGCTTTTTGAAGGCAAGAAACCGCAAGAGATCCGCCATTTTTCCAGTGAAGACGTTCCGGTTTCGATTGGAATCGTTCTGGATTCGAGTGGAAGCATGCGCGCAAAGATGAGCCGCGTACGCGACGCGGTAAACCAATTCTGTGAAGCCGCCAATCCTCAGGACGAGTTTTTCATGATCCAGTTCTCCGATGTTCCCCGGCTGGCGACCGATTTCACCTCAGTCCCCGAAGATCTCGAAAAGGAACTCCTCTACACCCAACCCCAGGGGCGGACGGCCTTGCTCGACGCCATCTACATGGGCCTGCACAAAATGAAAGACGCGAAGTACGCCAAGAAGGCGCTGCTGATTATCTCGGACGGAGGAGACAACCACAGTCTTTATATGGAGAAGGACGTCAAGGCCGCGGCCAAGGAATCGGATGTGATGATTTATTCCATCGGAACCTTCGATCACTACGTTCCTACCCCCGAGGAAATGCGCGGCCCCGCCTTATTGTCTGAGATTGCCGAGCCTACCGGCGGACGAGCTTTCAATCTAGAGAATGAGATGGAATTACCGGCGGTAGCTCTTCACATAGGAAGAGAACTGCGAACCCAGTATGTGCTCGGGTACCGTCCGGGACAGGCGCCACGCGACGGGAAATGGCACCGGATTGAAGTGAAGCTGAGATTGCCCAAGAAATTGGCGTTCCTTCGGGCGCATGCCAAGACGGGGTATTACGCGCCGGCAGAGTGAGCAGCGATTGCTGAATCACGCAAATTGTCCCGGATTCCGGGACCATGGGTTTCGCTCGGTTTGCCCAAATTGACGGTTCCCGCCGATCCCGGCCAGGAATGACACTGCTTCAGAAATCAGCCGCTGCGAATGCGCTTGAGCACCGCACGCGTTCCCGCAGTCCCTCACTTCACGACAACTCCCTTGAAATCAATCGCATCACATCTCAAGCTGCGGGCAGTTTGCCTTGATAATCAATGATTGCTTTCGGAAGCTAGCAAACTGGCATCTGCTGGCATCGGTTTCGGCGGTCAGGTATGCGCTTGTTAAGTGTCGGGATATTGTTGTGGAGCGCGGCTGCATTGGCGCAACTCGCACAACCAGGACCCCAAGCTGCATACAACGGTCAGAACGTAAGTTCCGTTTCCTTGATTGCGAATCCGCACCGCGACTTGAAACCGCTCCTCCCGCTTGTGGCCCAGAAAGCAGGTACGCCGTATTCCGAGGCGACAATTAAAGCTACCGCCCAGGCGCTGAAGCAGGCGGGCGGTTTCCCCCAAGTCCAAATCAGCGTCGAGCCCGAAGTCGCAGGGCTGCGAGTCAACTTTCTGCTGGAACCAGCCTACTACCTCGGAGTCGTTGAGTTTCCCGGGGCCGGCAAGGACTTCGCCTACACCCGGCTCCAGCTAGTCGTAAATCTTCCTGATGAAGATCCTTATGATGCGTCACGCATCCCCATCGCTGAAACCGCTCTCACGGAGTTCTTGCACAAGAATGGATACTTCCAGGCGAAGGTCCACGCCGAATCCAAGATCGACGATGCCCGCCAACTTGTCAGCGTGAGCTTTGTGGTCGAGATGGGGAAGCAGGCTCGGATCTCTTCCGTCAAGTTCGAGGGACTTGATAATTCCGAGAGCGCACAGTTGCTGCGCGCCGTGAAGTCGATGCGGGCGCGCCTCTCCGGGGGCCTGCTGAAACCAGGAAAACCGTATGCATCGGAACGAATCAGCGAGGCGACGAAGCTGATGAAGAGAACTCTTACCAACCAGCACCGGTTGGCTAGCGGCGTTCACGAAAATCCACCGCAATATAATGTCGAGACGAACCGGGTCAATGTCTCTTTCAAGGTGGAACTGGGACCGGTGGTCGTGGTCCGCACCCTCGGCGCTCGGCTGACCGTCATTCCATTTCTGGCCGCACGCCAGATGAAGAAGCTCATCCCGATTTACTCCGAAGGGACCATCGATCAGGATTTGATTGAGGAAGGACGGCGGAACCTGACCGATTACTTCCAGAAGAAAGGATTCTACGACGCCCGGGTGACCACGGACTTCGAGAAACAGCCGGACCAAATTCGCATCGTCTATAAAATCGATCGCGGCAAGAAGCACAAGGTGGGCGGCATTTTGTTTCGGGGAAACCACGCGCTCTCCGCGAAAGAACTGATGGACCAGGTGACGGTAAAGAAATCGCATATCTGGACGCACGGAAGCGTTGGCCAGAAATTGCTGAAACAGAGTGCCGACAACCTTCAGGCCCTGTATCGCGACCGAGGCTACGAAGAAGTGAAGGTGAAGCCCCAAATCGTGGACCGCGAACCGAAGATTGAGGTTGCTTTCGATATTGAGGAAGGCAGACAGACGATGGTCGAAGACGTTCAAGTCTCCGGAAACCAAAACATCTCCTCCGCGCAACTCACCTCGCCTAAGGGGTTCGAACTTCGGGCTGGAGTACCTTTTTCTCCGCGCCAGCTGGCGGAAGATCGAAATCGCATTTCGGCGACCTACCTGAATCGGGGCTATCTCAACGCCGAGGTCAAGACGATCGTGAACGAGAACCCGGCCGATCCGCACCGCGTCACTGTCGCGTATGCGATCACGGAGAATCAGTTGGTGCGAATCAGTGAAGTCACCTATCTCGGACAGAAACGCACGCGGCTCCCGCTCATCAAAAAGACCGCGCAGATTGCTCCCCCGACGCCCATGCGGCGGGATCAGCTATTGGAAGCGGAAAGTCGGCTTTACGATTTGGGCATCTTTGACTGGTCCAGCGCCGGACCTCGAAAGCCCATCACCGACCAGACCGATGAAATGGCGCTGGTGAAGGTGCACGAAGCGAAGCGCAACGAAATCACTTACGGATTCGGATTCGAGGTGTCGCATCGCGGCGGAAACATACCGACCGGGACGGTTGCGCTTCCCGGAGGCGGCGGCACCATTGGATTGGGCGGCAATCAAATTGCGCCGAGTCAATCGACGTTCGCCAGTCCACGCGGTTCGATCGAATTCGACCGCCGCAACCTGCGAGGTTTGGCAGAGATCGCGAGCGCGTCCATTCTCCTGTCGCGGTTGGATCAACGAGGTTTGACCACGTATTCTCAGCCTCACTTTATCGGCTCCCAATGGCATTCCTTGACCAGCTTTTCGGTGGAGCGCAACAGTGAGAATCCACTTTTCACCGCCGCCTTGGGCGATCTCTCCTTTCAACTGGAGAGGCTGATAAGCCGCAAATCGAACACCCGGTTGCAGCTCCGCTATGACTTCAATAAAACTGTCCTGACTCATCTGCTCGTCCCCGAACTTGTGCTGCCGCAGGACCAGCACGTGCTTCTCTCCACGTGGTCAGCAACGCTAATTCGCGATACGCGCGACAAACCACTCGACGCGCACCGCGGATATTTCTCGACAATCAACTTGGGAATCACCCCAACGGCGTTCGGCTCAAGCGCAAACTTCGCTAAACTCTTTGGCCAATACGCGTACTACAAGCCGGTACACTCTCTGGTGTTTGCCGACAGCATTCGTCTGGGATTTGCCACGCCGTTTGCCGGCAGCTTCGTGCCCACCAGCCAGTTGTTCTTTTCAGGAGGCGGCACCTCGCTGCGCGGATTTCCCATTGACGAAGCGGGCCCGCAACGGCTGGTTCCCTTCTGTAATGTTCTCAAAGGCCAGTCAGGCTGCGTGAATGTCACCGTCCCGGTGGGAGGACGTCAGCTTTTCATTCTGAATTCAGAGGCGCGCTTTCCCCTGGGAATCACGAAAGCCTTGGGCGGCGTGCTCTTTTACGACGGAGGCAATGTGAACAGCGCCGTCAACTTCAATAATTTTGTGAACAACTACAGCAATACGGTGGGAATCGGATTGCGTTATGCGACTCCGATCGGCCCAGTGCGCATTGACGTTGGCCGCAATCTGAATCCCGTGCCGGGGATCAATCCGCTGCAATACTACATCACGATCGGGCAGGCTTTTTAGGGAGAGTTATGAATTGGAAACGGACGATCGGTTGGGCACTGGCAGGACTTCTAGCGCTGTTCCTCATCGCAGCGGTGGGGGGATACTTCTATCTGCGCAGCCACAACTTTCAGCAATACGCCCTGCGCAAGATCGTGGAGCAAGCCGACCTTGCCACCGGCAGCCGGACCACAATCGGGGGATTGGACTTTAGTCTGTCGACGCTGACCGCTCACCTCTACAACATTACCGTGCGCGGTACAGAAAGCCCCGAACAGCCCCCACTCCTGCACGCCGACGAACTTACCGTTGGCCTCAAAATTCTGTCGGCATTCCATCACCAGGTCGCCTTGCGTGAACTTCTCATCGCTCATCCGGTGATTCATTTCCAGGTCAGCCGCCAGGGCAACAGTAATCTTCCTACAACCCCGCATGCCCAGAGTGGCAGTCATACCAGCGTATTCGACCTCGCCGTAGAACACGCCCAGATCACGAATGGCGAGGTCAACTACAACGACCGCAAGACTCCAGTGGAAGCTGATCTGCATGATCTCGAAGCCAACACTCGTTTCGAGTTTTTATCAAAACGCTACGTGGGCGTGGTTTCCTACAACCATGGGCAGGTGAACTACGCTCAATACACTCCTCGTCCCCACACCCTGAACTTTAGATTCAGCGCGTCGCCCCAACGCTTTACCCTGGAATCCGCGCTTCTGAAGCTCGGGTCTTCCGCGCTATCCCTCCATGCCGAGATTTCGGATTATTCCAATCCGATTGCTGACGGCGACTATCAGATTCAGATTCATATGCAAGATTTCGCGCAGATGTCGCCGCAGACCGCGCCCGCCGGGGACGTAACGTTAACCGGCAAGCTGCACTACCAGGCGATCGGGGGCCAGCCGCCCCTGCGAAACTTCACCATCGACGGCCGTCTGGCGAGCGCAGCGATTTCGGCTGCGGCTTCCGGAAACCGCGTCGAATTGCGAAGACTGCAAGCAAAATATGAATTAGCGGAAGGCAATTTGAAGGTGAGCGAACTCGCCACGGAGTCTCTGGGCGGGCGCCTCACAGGCAATGCAGAGATTAAGCATCTGGACACAACCCCAGAATCACAGATTCAGGCTGCACTGTATAACCTCTCCCTCGGAGAGTTGCAGCGCGCGCTAGGAGCGCAAGCGGTGAGCGGCGCCACTGTTTCCGGAACGCTGGGGGGAAAAGCAACGCTTGCATGGAAGGGCGGCATCGACACCCTTCGCGCCCAATCGGACCTGACCGTCCAAGGTCTCGCTAGCAGCAAATCGAATCCACGGGAAAGCCGCGTTCCTGTCGATGGCGCGATTCATGTTCGCTATGACGGTGCTCATCAGACCATCTCGCTGCGCGACACGACTTTGCGAATTCCCTCGGCGACCCTGACCGCGCAAGGAACAATCAGCAGTGCTTCCCGCCTGCAGGTGCAAGTGGCGGCGAACGATCTTCATCAGCTTGCCACATTAGCGTCTTCCTTCGGTTCGCCGCAAACACAGTTCCCGGCAGTCTCGGGGTCGGCAACCCTCCATGCCGTCGTGAGTGGCTCGATGAAAAAGCCCACTGTTGTCGCGCAGCTGACCGCTCAGAATTTGCAAATCCAAGGCAGCCAGTGGGCGACAGCCAAGCTGGAGATAGGTGCGAACCCCTCAGAGTTCGCGGTGCAGAGTGGATCTCTCATTAATGCCCAGCGCGGACGGGCGACCTTCAACGCGAGCGTAGCCTTGCGGAATTGGTCTTACCAGGACTCGAATCGAATCGAAGCGCATCTTGACCTGCAGCAAATTCGGATCGCCGATCTCGAGCGCCTGGCCAATCAACACTACCCGATTTCGGGCGACTTCTCGGCAAACCTGTCACTCGGAGGTTCGCAACTCAACCCCGTAGGTTCCGGCTCTGCGCAGATCACAAATGCGAGCGCGTACAACGAGCCGATTCAGAACCTCACCGCGAAATTCAATGCTGCGAACGGCTCTATCGTTTCCACGTTGAAACTGGTAGTCGCGGCGGGAGTGGTTGACGCAAATCTCTCATACACCCCCCAAACCAAGGCATACAAGGCGAGCCTCAATGCGCCATCGCTGGTGCTGCAAAAGCTACAGACGGTGAAAGCTAAGGATCCTTCTCTCACCGGAACTGTGACGGCGTCGGTGAATGGAGAAGGAACACAGGACGATCCCCAACTCACTGCCGTTATCGAGCTGCCTCAGCTGCAGGTCAAGCAGAACTCAATTTCGGGGGTGAAGGCACAACTTGATGTGGCCCATCATTACGCCGATCTCAATCTGGACCTGAAAGTGTCGGAGGCCTCGATTCACGCGAAAGGACGCGTCGCGCTCAGTGGCGACTACTCCACCGAGGCGGTTATCGACACCAACACCATTCCGCTGGACACTCTGCTGGCAACTTACGCGCCGAGCCTGCCGCCAGGATTCAAGGGTCAGACGGAGCTGCATGCGACATTGAAGGGTCCCCTGAAGGACAAGTCCCAGGTGGAAGCGCATCTCTCGATTCCCGTTCTAAACGCCAGTTACCAATCGTTGCAGATCGGCATTGCGAGCCCGATTCAAGCGGACTATTCCCATTCGGTCGTAACCCTGCAACCTGCCGAGATTCGCGGGACCGGCACCTCGCTTCGTCTCCAGGGCCGATTCCCGATTGGCGGGACAGATTCTCCGACACTATCGGCAAGCGGCTCGGTCGATGTCCGCATTCTTAAGATCATCGCACCAGATCTAGAGAGTTCCGGCACCTTGGCCTTGGATGTTCGCGCCTCCGGATCGGCGGCGACGCCGACGGTCGAAGGGCACTTGCAGTTCAAGGACATTCGATTGACCACGCCCGATGCTCCGGTGGGCGTCGAAAAGCTCAATGGAACACTGGAAATCGCCAACGACCGCCTGCAAGTGTCCCAGATGACGGCGCAAGTCGGAGGCGGCCAAGTGTCGGTGGGCGGCTCCATTACCTATCGGCCGACGATCGAATTCAACCTCGCGCTGCAAGGCAAATCAGTGCGCCTCCGCTATCCCGCGGGTTTGCGGTCGGTGCTCGATGCCAATCTGGCGTTCAGCGGCACGACTGATGCCTCTACGTTGAACGGACGTGTTCTGATTGACAGCTTGTCGTTCACTCCCGACTTCGATCTATCGAGCTTTGGCGATCAGTTCAGCACGCGCAGCACGCCGTCGCAACCTGGATTCGCCGACACCATCAAACTCGTCATTAGCGTGCAGTCGCAAGAGGATTTAAATGCGACGAGTTCACAGATCAGTATCGCGGGGCAAGCCGCTCTGCAAGTTCGAGGAACTGCGGCCAACCCAGTGATGACCGGCCGCACGACCCTGACCGCGGGTGAACTCTTCTACCGCAACGTACGTTATCAACTGCAAAAAGGAGTGATCACCTTCGATGATCCGAACCAAACTCATCCGGTGCTGAACGTCTCGGTGGGAACGACCGTCGAACAATACAATCTCACACTCACCATGCGAGGGCCTCTCGACAAGCTCACCACGTCTTACGTCTCCGATCCACCGCTGGCCACGGCCGACATTATTAATCTGGTGGCTCGTGGCAAGACCACCCAGGAGTCCGCGGCCGCGAGCCAGAGCACCGACTCCATGATTGCCTCGCAGGCTGCAAGTGAGGTAAGCAGCAGCGTGCAGAAGCTCGCAGGAATTTCCAGTTTGCAGATTGACCCAACGATCGGCGGCAACAATCAGAACCCTTCGGCGCGCATCGCAATCCAACAGCGTCTCACCAAGAATCTGCTTTTTACGTTCTCGACAGATGTTTCCCAGCCTGGGGCCGAACTGGTGGAGGGCGAATATCAGGTCAATAAGCGCTGGTCAGTAAGCATGGCTCGCGATCAGCTTGGTGGAGTTTCCGTGGATGGTCGGTACCACACTCGGTTCTAGCCTAGATGTCTGAAAAATCATCCTCAGCATGCCAATGGAAGCCACGTACCCCGCTGGGAAGCAAGCACATCGCCCAGAACCGAGTACACCATCTTCATTGTGTCCGGGGGCAAAAGGCGGCCCATCAGCAATAAAACCTGGCCGAACAGATGTGGAAGAGAAATGACGATCGCGGAAAGAAAAGTCACAGCGGGAAAACCGAAAAGCACAAAATAATAGGACAGAACGGCCGAGACTTGAAAGGCGCGATGGCGTGCCAAATCGCGGTCGGTACGCTCGAAAGACGGTATACCGCTCGCTAAGAGACGATGGTCACGATCTCGATGCCTTCCTGCTTGTTTTCGAGGTGAACCAGCACGGAGTCGTTTCTTCGCTCCAGAAGCAAATCTGCCGCCACTTTGCCGCAACCAAGTCCCCGAATTGACAACTGAGGGATGCCTTCAGGAAGAAAGGGCCGGTCGAAGACGATGCGTCCGCGATCTGCTTGTACCGAGATTCCGAGACAGCCTTCCAGAATCAAAAAAGGCGCTGCCGCGGCCCATGATTGGGGCGAACAGGCAACCGGATAAAGAGTAGGGCCCTCTGTGGGGCGCCTGGTTAAGCCGCAGAATAGTTCAGGTAGCCGGCGCAGTTCGACCTCGCTACTCAGGTCCAGCAACGCCAGCAGCACCTGGCCCGCCATTTGCTTCGATCCGTACCTCGCCATGCCCTGGGCGATGATGGAATTGTCGTGAGGCCAAATGGAACCGTTATGATAGGAAAGCGGGTTGTACCGGGCCTCCGTGGTGGCGACGGTCCGAATTCCCCATCCCGTGAAGGAGTCGGGGCTCATCAGTGTCTCTGCTACCCGGCGACCTCGTTCCGGCGAAGCAATGCCGGTGTACAAGCAATGCCCCGCATTCGACGCGCGAACCCGACACGCGCGCTTGCGGCCGTCGAGGGCTAAGGCGTAAGTGCCGAGATCCTCGCACCAAAAGTTATCCTCAAATTGCGTGCGCAAGGCTTCCGCTTCTACTTCGAGCTGACAAGAGCCGTTTAGGTCCCCGAGCATACGGCTCAAGCGAGCTGCCGCGAGCTTTGCCGCATAGACGTAGCCTTGAACCTCGCAAAGCGCGATTGGTGGCTCCGCGATTTTACCGTCGGAGTGAAATACCGAATCATTGGAATCCTTCCAGCCTTGTTGCACCAGACCGTTATTCGAGTGGCGGGCGTACTCGACCAAGCCATCTCCGTCCATGTCTCCAAATTCGTCAATCCAGGTGAGCGCCCGTTGTATGTGCGGCCACAATTTCTCCAGGAAGGGACGATCTGCCGTACGGTCGAAATAAGCGCCGGCGAGCATAACGAAAAGCGGCGTGGCGTCCACGCTCCCGTAGTAGCGCCCGAATGGGACTTCTCCGAGATTGGCCATTTCGCTGCGCCGCATTTCGTGCAAAATTTTGCCGGGTTCGGAGTCCGCCACGGAATCAATCTCTTCTGCCTGGGACGCGGCAAGAAACTCCAGTACTCCCTTGGCAATGCTGGGATTGAGCCATAGGGTTTGAAGAGCGATGATGATCCCATCGCGGCCAAAGACGGTGCTGAACCAGGGAACTCCGGCGTAGGGATAGTTACGCTCAGGGTTTCCCGCGATCATCATTTCAAGGTCAGAAATCGAGCGAGCCATCCAGTCACTAAAGCGTGAGTTCGAACTTGTGATCTGCGGAAATGCCCGGGACATCTCTGCCAGTTCAAAACGGGCAGACGATAGTGCCTCGGTGTAACCGATGGACTCGCTATCCGCCGCAGAACTGCAGCAGATTTCCAGCTGTATGGTCGCCCTCTGTTTGGGGCTGAGGGCAAGTTCGAATTCCAGCCCCGCCGGGGTCGCTTGCGCAGCCGGAGCATCACTTCGAATGCAAGTCTGCCGGACAACGTGATCCAGTCCTTCATAAGAAAGAATGACGGCATTGCTTTT
>Ga0206999_10028_pt1 | contig 36934 bp, 30 predicted proteins | sample Alteio_BWMinCont_92_FD_153482 | JGI IMG/M metagenome (GOLD analysis project Ga0206999, IMG submission 153482) | Enriched cells from forest soil in Barre Woods Harvard Forest LTER site, Petersham, Massachusetts, United States -... | ecosystem: Environmental > Terrestrial > Soil > Temperate forest >...
CGCGCCTCTACGACACACAGGGGCGCCTGTTTGCTGAATACGATCGTCTTTCCCCCGATGGAGTCCCGCTCGCGCCGGCGGCTGCTCAACCAAGCGATGGTGCTCTGGCCCAAGGCGATCTTACACTCTCGCGAGACGTTTTTCTGAAGGGGGATAAGACCGGGTCGATCGTGATTATCTCCACCATGGACGGCTTTCGATCCAAGTTACGAGAATATTTGAAGATTGCGGGCCTGGTCTTGTTCATCTCGATTGGTATTACCTACCTGGTCTCGATCCAGCTTCTGCCATTGATCAGTGATCCTATTGTTCATCTCGCGCAACTGGCGGGGCGGGTCTCAGGCCAGAAAGACTACTCGCTTCGCGCGCCGGTGGTGAGCTCCGACGAGATCGGGGGGCTGATCGTGTCGTTCAACCAGATGCTGGACACCATTCAGCAGAGAGATTTGGCCCTGATTGACGCCAACAGTGCGCTTGAGGCGAGGGTTGCGGCGCGGACGGCAGACCTGATCAAAGAAGTCCAGGAGCGAAGACAGGCAGAAATCCAGATGCGGCACGCCAAGGAAGCTGCCGAAGTTGCCAACCGGGCAAAAAGCGAATTCCTGGCTAACATGAGCCACGAGATCCGGACACCGATGAACGGCGTGATCGGAATGACAGGTCTTGCGCTGGAAACAGACCTTACCGCGACCCAGCGCGAGTACCTGGAAACGGTGAGACTATCCGCCGACGCGCTTTTGGCGGTGATCGAAGACATTCTCGATTTCTCCAAGATCGAGGCCGGCAAGCTGACGCTGGAGGAGGCAGATTTCGATATTCGTGAATCTGTGGAGTTGACGCTGAAGACGCTTGCTCTTCGCGCCGATGAAAAGGGGCTGGAGTTGCTTTGCGACGTGGCCCCGGAAGTTCCCGCACTCGTAAGGGGAGATAGCTCCCGGCTGCGTCAGGTCCTTATCAATCTCGTCGGAAACGCGATCAAATTCACGGAAAAAGGCGAGGTGTCAGTCAGTGTGACCGAAGCTACGGGCGAAGGGCATGCGGGGCTGATCCACTTTATGGTGGCTGACACGGGAATCGGCATTGCTGATGACAGATTGGACGCCATCCTTTTGCCATTCACGCAGGGGGACACTTCGACGACGCGCAGGTACGGCGGGACTGGGCTGGGGCTCACGATCTCGGCGCGGCTTATCGAGGCTATGGGCGGACGCATATGGATCGAGAGCACTCCTGGCATGGGGAGCCGGTTCCATTTCACGGCGCGCTTTGACCACGCCGAAAAAGCGGAACAGGAGATGTCCTATTTGGCAGGCAGTGATTCACTGGCGAATGTCCGGGTGCTGATTGTCGATGACAACCAGACCAACAGGACGATTCTTACAAAAACTCTGGCGCGATGGGGAATGCGGCCAACCTCGGTGGAAAGCGTTCCGGCGGCGTTGATCGAGCTGGCTTCGGCGCTTCCTTCTGAGGATGCATATAAGCTCATTCTTACCGACATGCACATGCCGAACAAGGATGGCTTTGATCTGATTGAGACCGTTCGTTCTGGCGATGGTTCTGCTCCTCCCACAATCGTGATGCTTACGTCCGGGGCGCGTGGGGGGGATGTGGAACGTTGCCAGGAGCTAGGCGTGAGTGCATACCTTCTGAAGCCCATTCGCGAAGCGGAGTTAAAGTCCGCCATTGCGCGCGCTTTTAGGAACCTTCCCGCGGACGGCCATGGGCGATTGGCGTCTCAGACATCTTCCACCAAAGAAGAGAGCGTCTGCGTTGGTCTTCATGTCCTCGTGGCAGAGGACAATCTTATAAACCAGCTTCTCGTGAGACGCCTTTTGGAGAAGCGGGGCCATCGCGTTTCTATCGCTGCCGATGGAATTGAAGCTCTTCGTGTACTGGAAAACACATCTGTGGATCTTGTGTTCATGGACGTGCAGATGCCACGAATGAGCGGCATCGAGGCAGTCCGAGCGATCCGCAAGAGCGAAGGAATCGGCGGATCGCACGTACCCATTATTGCTTTGACGGCGAATGCCCTGAAGGGCGACGAAGAGAAATATTTGGAGACCGGGATGGATGGATACCTTGTAAAGCCCATCCAGATCCCGAAATTGGATGACATCCTGGGCAGGTTCAGTGAATTGCGATCCAAGTCGCAGCTAACGAGATGATTTATTTGGAGCGGGAGACCGGGATCGAACCGGCGACATTCAGCTTGGGAAGCTGCATACATATAATAGAATCAAGTAGTTACATCAAAATGCATACCTTAAAAACATACGAATTCACCCAATAAAATCGTTTGTGTGGGGATTCTGTGGGGGTGGAAACTGGAAATAGGTCAGGGCTAGCCGCCATTTCTCACGGGGAACGATATGTTGGCTAGGCGAGGGGCGAGAGCAGTCGGGGAGAGCCCTTAATTGTCTCGGAGTCGATTGCGCGATGGGTTTGTGAGTGCGCGGAAGGTCTAATCGCGGATAGAAGTTGGATTGGACGCATGGCTCCGCCAGGCCGATGACTGAGTTGGTGCTGAAAAGCTATCGGGTTGCAGCCAGAGAACTTCAGCAGCGCAGGGCGTCGAAGGCTCTTTCATAGATAAGCTTCCACGGATAGGTGGAACTGAGTTCCAGCCACACGCGGCGGGCGCTGATGCGCACCAGGGCGCCGATCTTGAACAGCTTGAGCCGGATCGTATCCACCTGCGCCTCTGCCCAGTCGGTTCCCTTCAGCGCCAGCCGCCGCAGGGCTTCGACCAGGGTGTAAGCCAACGCCGACAGGTAGAGGCGAAGCTGATTGCCCCTCATCTCTTCGGTCGACAGGCGATAGGCGAACAGGCACATTTGTTCCTTGATGCGGTTTTCCATCTCCCCGCGCTGACAGTAGAACTTCTCGTACAGCTCGCGTGCTGGCCACTGATCGGCGCCCAGCGAGGTAACCACGAAGCGCGGGTTTTCGCCCTTGTCCAGATACTCGGCCTTGGCGACCACGCGCCGTCCCCGCGCCCAGCTCTTGCGGGTGGTGAAGTCGAACTGGGTAAAGACACGGGCGGCTTTGCCGGTTTCGGCGTGCAGCCGCCTGGCCTCGTGCATTTGCTTGCCGATGATCTTCTGAAGCCGGCTGTTGCGCGCCATGCCGAACAGGAAGTCCACCTGGTTTTGTTCGGCCTCGCACCAGGCCATCAGTTCCTCGCGGCAGAAGCCCGAGTCGCCGCGCAGCACGATCCGTACCTTGGGCCACTTGGCGCGTAACTGGGACACGATGCGTCTCACTTCATCGAGCGCGCCCGCCGCCCCGTCCACGTTGGAGGCGCGAAGCCGCGCACACAGCAGTTGATCCCCGGCGAAGATATAGAGCGGCAAGTAGCAGTAGCTGTCGTAGTAGCCATGGAAGAACCGCTCCGGCTGGTGGCCGTAGAGGGGGATGTCGGTGGCATCCAGATCGAGCACGATCTGGTCCGGCACATCGCTGTGCGACTCGATGAACAGGTCGCATAGCAGCGCGTCGATCTTCTCCGCCGTGTAGTCGATCTTGTGGTAGCGCTTCGAGCCGCCAACAAGTTCCAGCCGGTTCAGCGTGCTCTTGCCGGCCAACGGCTCTTCCAACCTGCGCCGGCCGGACAGCAGGGCCATCAGCGGATCGTGGCGCAACTGTTCATGATCGTTGAGGTCTTCGTAGCCTAACGCCAGCCCGTAAATGCGCTGGCTGAGCATCTCCCCAAGCCGGTGCTCGACCAACAGCGGCGACCGCCGGTCGGTGAAACAACACGCCACCCGCTCCAGCAAACCGATCTTGCGATCGGCCTGCCGCAAAAGAAGCGCTCCGCCATCGGTCGACACCTGCCCGGCGGTGAAACTGGCCTCCACCCGCCGCGAAAAATGAGATGCAAAAGAGAACGCCTTTTGATTACACTCTGTCATGAGAAAGGCCGCCCTTTCCGCCGCCATAACCCGCTTCGACAACGTAGTTATGACATAGAAAGAACGGCCTTTCCACCTATTTCCTACTCCCCCGAATCTCCCAAATCCACAATCAACCTGTGAGATATACGGGCTAGGGGAAGTAAATAACAGCATTCGAAAACGGAGGTCCAAACGTCGTCCGGCGAACACATTATGAATGGGATTCAGGGGTGGGGCAGACGCTGCCCGCCGACCATATCTTGACATAGCCAGAACTCTCAAGGACGCCGAGGATCGATATGCCATTCATTTGAAAATCCTTGCGGACCTTGGCTTCACCGTTTCGGACATGGGTCCGATAGTGTGAGCCAAAGGCAATCAATTTGAAATCGAGGGGGAGCAGGGCGCTCATAATCGGAACGAGGCGTGGTTTGCACCATAATTCATGCAAGCGCACCGAAATGCGCTTCTGTGCATAACCTATTTATATTGAATTATTTAGATGTCTCATTGGATATGCATGGACACAAGGACAAGCATGCGCGAGCAGCGATTTGCAATTCGAACCGGCACCAGAACCGGCACCAATTCATTGAAGATCGGTTCTGGATTCGAAAAGCTCCCAACGCACCGTCTTCAAACCCGATAGACAAGTCGATTTCCGAAATTTGGGGACCGCCGCCCTACGTCCAGTAAACCGTCCAACCTCTGACGGCTTTCTCGAGCCGTGATACGGTCCCAACTCATGGGAACACCGATGATTGCCGGCGACGACCTCGACGTGGGGAGCACCGGCTCGAGGAACAGGTCCAATCCGATACCTCCGTCCAAGAGACCGATCGGGAGGCGATCATCAGGGCTCGGTGTGGCCAAGGTCTGTTCAAGAAACGGGTGATACGCATTGAAGACCGATGCCGGGCGTTAACAATTTGACCCATCTGATCGCTAGCCACTGCAAGCCTTGGCGCGACTCGTAGAGCGCCTCGACGGACAGAGTGGCCTGCTTCTGACTCCAATTATTGTGAAAATGCCCGCCACATCTTTTCATCGTGTCCCCTTGTCGGAAATCCGCTTCATTGCCCTCCACGCTGATCGGCGGATCTCGCGCGGATAAATTAAAGAGACATTTTTGAGCCCCTTTCTATCAGGATTCCGCATTACCGGGCAAGGAAGCCTTCTCCACAACACAACAAAAACCCGCCTCGCGCAGGCACAAGAAAGGAGCATCGTATGTCTTACAAACAGGCTTTTAGGTTGTTTGTCTTATCCGCACTCAGCATTCAGTGCATTGCCCAGCACGGTGCGGCGATACCACAAGGAAGTACAGTTCCAACCGGCCAAGCTACTTGCGTGATTCTGAAGCGCATGGGGCCGGCTGATCAAATCACGAGTCATTTCTTTTCGTTCGGGATCCGGGGAAAACAGTTCCAGTACGTTGAAGGCAAGCTACCCGAAGGCTTTCCATTTCATGGGAGACTGACAGACCACGATGTCAGGGACTTGCAAAGCCGTGGCGCCGAGGCGATTGTCGTCGAGTCGCACTACACGGCGGACGATCTCAAGCAAGCACGAGCAGAATGCAGAAAAGCAACTGGAGACATGGCACATCAAGTCGAGGCGAGATCAGCTCATCCGCGCGCTCTGATGCGCGATGCGGGGTCGTCTAACTCCTTCGCCCACCCATCACCGTCTGCAGCAGTTGCTAGTCCTGCTCAAGTTGCCAGATCCGGCGTGAAGTTGGAGGTTGCCTCGGAGCCACCGGGGGCCGACATTGAAATCGACGGGAGTTTCGTTGGAAGCACCCCGTCTACTCTCCACATGACAGCGGGCGATCACACTATCACATTAAAGAAGAACCGATTCAAGGATTGGGAACACAAGGTGAACATCAGCGCCGGGAGCAACGTGCACTTGAACGTTGACCTGGATAAGGTCGGCGTGCAGTAAGCCACCTCTATTGAGGTCAGCGATCAGCAGGCTTTCTGTGGACAAACGCTGAGTTCGCCTCGGGAGCGTCGCTCGAGATTGCTCATTCTACCCATCACCGAACCATGCGAAAGCGCGTCCCGAGATCAGGGCGTTTCACTGTTAAGAGTTGGTGACCTGGAGTATTGAGACATTTTTGAGCCCCTTTCTGTCAGGATTCCGCATTACCCGGCAAAGGAAGTCCTCTCCTCGACAGCCATCCCATGAAAAGCAGCGAGATCATCCGCGGTATCGTTGTGCTCGATGTGGCGACCGGCCTGTCCTCAACCATTCTTCCAGCACAAGGCGCATGGAAGCGAATCAAGAGGTGACCAATGCAACTTCCCCGCATCGCAGTATCAATTCTTCTCATTTCCTCGGCGACGATCATGATCTGGAGGGGCGTAGCTCATCTGCGTCACAACCACCACGTCATCCCGACCCACGGCTTTAACGACGGCCGGCCCGGCGAGTTGCGCACATCATATGATCAAGCCGATCAAGTCTCCGATGGCTTTGCTCAACCCGATCAAGGCTATGCCGGCGAGGCAGCCCCCGATCGCGACTCTGCCTCGACCACCCAAGATCGGGACCGTGGTGACTCGGCCACGCCCGACTCCGCCTCCTGGTCGCAAGAGACTGCGCCAGATCACTCGACGAGTGTCCTGGTGCCCCCAAATTGGCAGTTGGCAAATGCAGAGGATGGCACTGTACAGATCAAAGGCCCCGCCAACGAGCAAGTGATCCTTGGGTATAAGACTTTCTTGACCCCGGGCACCCAGGACTATGCCCCGTACATGGAGCCCGAGGGCGCGCTGGACTGGTTCGTACAGACGCATGGCTCTCAACTGGTTCGTGTGGTCAATCGTGAGCGCGGCCCCTCAAATCCTGGTGAAGAAGCCGAGTTTATCACTGCGGAAGTACAGCACGAGGGCTCTCGCTACGAGCTTTATGCACTGGTCAGGACCACCAACATGCAAGCGAATATGTGGAGTTTCCAGATCTCTTATATGTCCGCGCCCGAGGAACGGTTTGACGCGGAATTCCCCACCCTGCAGCGTATCTGGAATAGCTGGACGCTCGACCCCGAGGAAGTCAATAGGCGCTTGGACTCCGCCGAAGAGATGCACCAGCAGACAGGGCGCGATTACACCCGGGCCGCAGTGGACAACATCCACGGTCATGACAATGAGCACCAGGCATTCGATCAGGTCCTCAACCGGGAAACCACGTGGGAGAATACCGACACCGGTGAGCGAACCCCAGTACCCTACGGCCACGAGCAAGACGTTCGTCGCTACTGCCGGGAGCATTTCATAACTTGTCGCCGAGTTCCCACCAACGAACTAGGGCGGTAGCAGGGATTCAACCTGCCGGGCTCCCGGGCTCACTGGAATACCGGAACGCTACCCGTCTGTGGAAAATGTGTTCAGGGGAATGGATGACATTCCCCTGAACCGAATTACATTACAGTTCGCTCCCCGGAGTCGGCCCGCCTGGATTCTTCTTCTATTTGTCGATGCAAGACAGTTCTCAATCAGCTCAAGGTACCGCTATGCGGGTAAAGCACCAAAGGTGCTCGCATCCGTCGCATGCAGGCATGTTCGGGTAATGGAGAGTTCAGATGATCCACTACACTCAGGCAACCGCATTGACTATGAGTTTGGGGAAAGACTATAGTACGCCCATCCTGGCGCCATATTGGACGGCAAAGGAAATCAAGGACGTGGCTGACTCTCAAGAATCCGTCGCCAGTCTGCTGGCTCGGTGGAAGGAAGGGGACGGGGCCGCGCTCGATTCTCTCATTCCGATTGTCTACAAAGAGTTGCACCGGCTGGCGCATCACTTCTTGCGGGCGGAGCGGCAAGGCCACACGCTGCAAAGCACGGCTCTCGTGCACGAAGCATACCTCCGACTCGTGGACCAGAGCACCGGTCAGATCCAGGACCGCTCCCATTTTGTGGCCATTGCGGCACGTCTGATGCGGCAGATTCTCGTTGATCACGCCCGGAGCCGGCGCGCCGAAAAGCGCGGCCCCGAATACAAGTTGGAACTGGACGAAGCAACGGATCTTCCTCAGGAGAGCGGTGTCGACGTCCTGGCGCTCAACGACGCTCTGGATCTGCTCTCCCGGCGCGACCCTCAACAGGAACGCATTGTGACCATGCGGTTCTTCGGCGGCCTTACGGTGGAAGAAACAGCGAGCATATTGGGCATCTCACCCGCGACGGTCAAACGGGATTGGAATATGGCAAAAGCCTGGTTGACGCGCGAGGTGGGGAAAGGCGCGAGTGGAAAACACAGGGCAGTGGGAGCGAGTTAAGGAGATCTTCGAGGCTGGTCTCGAATGCCCCCCTGAGCGGCGAGATGAAATCCTTAGCAGCGCATGCGCCGGAGATGAACAGCTCCGTCTCGAGGTGGAATCGCTGCTCGAAGCATATGACCGGTCCGATGGGCTCTCCGCGCATCCGTGGACCGGGGAACTTCTTGAAGCGGGCGAACCCGAAAAGATCATTGGGCCGTACCACCTGCTGCGCAAGATCGGCGAAGGCGGAATGGGGCAAGTATGGCTTGCGGTGCAAAGCGGGCCCCTCAGGCGCCAGGTGGCGCTCAAGCTGATTCACGGCGGCATCTTCGACCCCGCCTTGCTGCGGCGCTTTCAGGCGGAGCGTCAATCGCTGGCCACCATGGATCATCCGGCCATTGCCAAGGTCTTCGATGCCGGGGCTACCGCCGCTGGCCGGCCGTACTTCGTCATGGAGTACGTGCCTGGAGAGCCCATTACTGTCTACTGCGATGCGAAGAAGCTGACTCTGCCGCAGCGGCTGAAGCTTTTTATCGGCGTCTGCGAGGGCTTGCAGCATGCGCACCAAAAAGCGATCATCCACCGCGATCTGAAGCCGGCGAACATCCTGGTGGTCGAAGTGGACGGCCAGCCAACGCCGCGGATCATCGATTTTGGACTGGCCAAAGTAATCGAGCCGATCGCCGACCTTACAGATTCTCCAACCGGTGCCGAAGGCCTGGTGGGCACGCCCGGTTACATGAGTCCGGAGCAGGCGGGCGGGGGCGACATCGACACCCGCACGGACGTGTATTCGCTGGGAGTGGTGCTGTATGAACTGCTGACCGGCCAGTTGCCTTTCGACACCAGTAAATGGAAACAGCAACCGCTGTTTGAGACATTGCGCCAAATGCAGCAACAGGAAATAGTGCGACCCAGCTCGCGGGCAGCTGAAAAGACGCAGGCAGCGGCCACAGCGGCAGAGCAGCGCCGATCCGAACCAAAACGCTTGGCCAGCCAGATTGCCGGGGATCTGGACTGGATCACGATGAAAGCACTCGATAAGGATCGGGCGCGCCGCTATGGGACCCCGTCGGACTTCGCCTCCGACGTGAGACGATACCTCGATCACAAACCGGTGTATGCGCGCCCACCGAGCGGTGCTTATCAGATTGCGAAGTATGTACGGCGGCATCGCGTCGGGGTTGCGATGGCAGCCCTTCTGGCGCTGCTATTCATGACCTTCGCAGTGCTGCAAGCTGTCCAATTACGCCGAATTGCACGCGAACGTGACCGAGCCGGCAGGATTGCTGACTTTATGACCGGGATGTTCAAGGTGTCAGATCCGAGCGAGGCGCGGGGCAACCAGGTAAAGGCGCGAGAGATCCTTGACCAGGCGTCAAGGAATATTGATTCCGGCCTCGCCCGGGACCCAGAGATGCAAGCTCAAATGATGATGGTCATGGGAAAGGTCTACGACAATCTGGGACTCTATCCACAAGCGGACTCGCTTCTACAACGAGCGACTGCGATACGGCGCTCGATTCTCGGAACCGAGAATCCGGATACCGCGACGTCCATGCTCGAGTTAGCCTGGACCTTGGGCCATGAGGGCCACTATACCGAGGCCGAGAGCTTGGACCGCCAGGTTCTGGATTTTCGGACGCGCACTCTGGGCCCGGAGAATCCTGACACACTCACGGCGATGGCAAACTTGGCGGTTGTTCTCAACGACGAGGGGCACTATCCAGAAGCTGAGAAGCTGCAACGCCAAACGCTCGATATCCGCCGGCGTGTTTTGGGGCAGGATAATCTGGACATCGCAGTATCAATGGGAAATCTGGCCACTGTTCTCCAGATGGAAGCTCGTTATCCGGAGTCGGAGAGGTTCTATCGGGACGCGATCGAAGTTCGCCGCCGCATCCTGGGCGCTGACCACCCTGACACGGTTACAACCATAAGCAATCTAGCGAATGTGCTTTACTTCGAAGGCCGCTATTCCGATGCCGAAAAGTTGATCCTTGAAGTTTTGCAAGCGCAGCGCCGGATCTTCGGCCCAGAGAATCCCCTGACCCTGAAGACCATGAACAATCTCGCCAACGTGCTGCACCGAGAGCACCGAGAGGCCGAAGCCGAGAAAATGTGCCGCGAAACACTCGACCGCCAGCGCCGCGTGCTCGGATCGGAACATCCTGAGACACTCATGTCGATGAACAACCTGACTGCGATCCTGAGCAAGGAGGGAAAGTTCGTAGAGGCGGAAAAATTAGGCCGCGAGGTCCTGGAGATTCGCCGACGTGTCCTCGGCCCGGAGCATCCGCTGACCTTACGGGCAATGAGCAATCTCTCGGACAGTCTGACCGAGCTGGGAAACTGGGTTGACGCCGAGAAGCTGTTGCGACAGGCGCTCAATATTCAGCGCCGCGTGCTTGCGCCTGACCATCCCGATACGGCCCTGTCTACTTACAACCTCGCCTGCGTCTTGGCGCACCAAGGCAAGGAAGCAGAGGCGCTCTCTATGTTGCGCGACGCGATCGACCACGGTCTTGCCTCGTGGGTGGTGCGGGAAATGGACAAGGACCCGTCTTTGATCTCACTGCACGGTGATTCCCGTTTTTTTGCTCTTGTCGCTTATGCCAACAATCGCGCATCATCTGCATCCAAGAAATAGTAAAAGCGCTTCTTCGCCCCGGAAATTCCTAACCGCATGAACATTTCGACGGGGGCTTCACGTACCGGGGCTCACTCTTCTTGGAGAGTTCGTGGGTTCCACAGCGTAACGTTGCGCACCGCCGTCGAACTCAGTTTATCTACGTACGCCTTCACAAGCGCCGCGCTGAGATCGCGGTTGGGCACCTGGTAGGCGAGCGCTATCCTGTCACCTTGAATCATGAAAAACATCGGTGCGAGCTCATTGTTCTTGTTGAGGAGATTCAGCAGCGCCAAGGCCGAGAGTCGTCCCTGATCGGGCACTTGCCCCAGCCGCGCAATCATCCAGACGGCATCACAGCTTGGCGACATGTTAACGCCCACGTTGATGAGATACTTTCCTTTATTCACGCCGACGCTGTACATGCCACCGCCGCCAGAATTAACTTTGTGGCGTCCATAGGCTTCGGCCAGGTCCTGGCCGAGTTTCTCGACCGACATTTGGCGGCCCTTTTGAGGCGGTGGATTTTCTGCTTTGGCCCGCAAGACCAACCCGGAGTTCCGGCTCTGTGTCGTCAACCAGGCCGGCAAAGCACCGAGCTGCGTCCGGAACGAACTGACGATTACACCGCAAAACGCGACAGATTCAGCGAAGTGCCCGAACATGACTTCCCCCTTAAGGCAACCTGCGCCTTCTCTTTGCTCAGTAATGCGGAATGTTCCGAGCGGAGTGAGAGTCGACACTGCCGCATTTTGGTTCCACGGACAACGTGAGTATTCAAGGGGTGACGAATCAGGTTCGGCACCGTTGAGAGACGCATGTCTTGTGGGACCCGGAGGCATGTACACCGTGGAACTGTATGAAAGTATGCAAGAGTATGGCGGGCACTTCATGTTGAGGGTCGGAGTCAGCGCGAAGTGGCACGCGAGTTCGGGCTGGCCTGCAAGACGGTGGGGAACATGGTGGCGTATCCAGCGCCGCCCGGGTACCCTACAAGGCCCCCCGGGTTCAAAGCGGAATCGGTCGGGCATTTACTGGTCCGATAAAAGCAGACTTCAACACGTTTCGCCAAGCATCACCTCTCCTTTCAAAAGCAGGGCAAGTGATTTTATTGACGGCTATTCAAACCTGGTGAAAGATAAGCAATTTCGATTGATCTGCTTATGTCGTTGCATCCGTCGTCTGTTGATCCTTGTTGATCGTTTGTGCTGACCGCTACAAAAATCGACTACATCGTGGCGGCCCCTGAAGTTTCCAATTTAATTTCAGATCGTGCGAATTTCGTGGGTTCAGGCCACCTTGGAGGTTAGCGATTGAGAACCGATCACCGCTCGATTCGATGCTCGGCGTCTTGCATCATTCCAGAAATGCTCCAGGACCCCGCCGCGTTTTTCGTTACGAATCTGCCCTTGGCTGCATCGTTGTGTCATAAGTAAAGCCGGATGAGCGCAACTGCGTAACGCGACCAGCAGGGTGCTCGCCCTCGCATACATCAGGCAGGATTTCAACGGCTCTGCGGATAGCTCTCAAACCCGACAAGGGCTGAATCAGCGGAGGTTCCCGTATTCCGCTTTCGCTCGTTTGAGAACGGGGATATCCGGATCCGCGCCCTTCCAAAGCGCGAAGAACTCCTCGTATTGGACTCGCGCCTTCGCGGCTTCCCCGACAGGGCGTACGCGCGCGTGTAGGCCAGGTCGAAGCGGAGCATTAATTGAGTTAGCAACTCACGGCAACTGGATGCGGTAGAGATTGCGGCGGGTATTCTGGCGGGTGTAGGCGTAAACGGAAGGGTTGACGGCTGACTCCACTTGCCAGGGGATTGCTGTGCTCTCTTTCGGGTTTCCAAAGTCTTCGATGCGCGTGGCTGCTACGGGTGGTAGCTTTGGCAGTTCGGAGTCACGCATCACCGGCAACGGCAAACTCATTCCGCGCTCTACCGGGTAGCTGAGATAAACGAACCCTCCGCTCGTGTCCCAACTGACTATGCAATACCCGACGCACACCGTCACCGTCGCGGTTCCATCCACCGCAAACGCCTTGGCTGTGCCCAGGTTGATATGTTCTTCATCGCCGGAGCCGGGCGTCCCCGCAGCAACCCAGCGGCCATCGGGAGAGACATCGTAGATATCCAGAATGCGTTCCGGGGAGATTCTTTTTCGTTCGCTGCCGTCTGTTTTCATGCGATAGAGATAGTTTGCGCCGCCCTCTATCGCGCGAAAGAGGAGTTCCCCGTCAGGCAGAAAGTAGGGAGAATCTTCCGCTGCCCGAGAGGTGATGCGCACGGGGGGTGTGCGGCGGCTGGTCGGGGCAACCCACAGGTTCGAAGGGCCGCTCTGGTCATTCATGGTGAAAGCAACCTCTTTCCCATCTCGTGACACGGAGTACGCTTCCATGGGGTTACCGGGCAGCACCCTGTCTACTTTTCCGCCGGCGAGGTCCTTGACCCACAGCTCTTCGCCCTGGGTTTGTCCATTCGACATGAGGAAATAAAGCCTGCGTCCGTCGGAAGAGAACGACGGCGATGAAGCATTGCCTTCGGAGGATATCTGGTGATCTCCGTCCTTATCGTGCAGCCACACGGTGCGATCCGCTGCGCCAACTGAGGTAATGAGCGATTTGCCGTCGGGGGCCATCGCAATTCCTTCCTGCGAGGTTGGGCCAAAGGTGAGTTGCTCGGGCTCCCCATCTGGAAAACGCTGCCGCCAAATATGAGAGCTGGGCCCGGGCAGCCAGCCGACTCGCCCCACTCGTCCAGGGTCGTTCGACGCGTTCGAAGTGAGGTAGATCCATCTGCCATCTGGCGACCACGCTCCAGAGAGGCATTTGCCAGTGGGAGGGCCAACTATTTTGATGTCGTTCCAACCCTGAAATGGGACAACGCGGCAGGGCAGAATCTTGCCTTGACTGTCCATCGCGACCATCAGCACCCATTGTCCATTCGGCGAAAGATAGGAATGATGCACCATGCTGCGCTTTCCAGGGGGCAGATAGACGTCACGGCTGTTTCCCCGGTCTTCGTCCGTGGTTACAAGCACCAGATGCAGCCCTTCTCTCATCTCGGAGAAGAGCAGCCGCTTCCCTTGCTCGATCCAGGTCAAGGACGAAGAGTTGGGCAGCAGAAGATGAGGGTCGCCACCAAGAGCGGGAACCTCCCATGTATCCCAGGGCTCGATGATGCTGTAGGCGATGCGTGAGCCATCCGGAGAGAACGAAGGAGCCAGTTTCACGGCGTCGTCGTTGGTAAGCTGGACCGGCTCGCCACTTGGAAGCAACTTGACGTAGATCTGTCCTCGACCCATAAATGAGTCGCTTCCCCTGATGAACGCGAGCATACGCCCATCCGGGGACAGCGCAGGATAGACGGCAGAATCGGTGAAAAAGGTAAGCTGCTCCCACTCTTTGTCGTGGGTGACTTGGGTAGGCCGGGGACTTCGAATGAGATAGAACGCGGCGAGCGCCAGCAGCGCGGCCACGACCGCGCCGGAGAGCAGGAATTTCCAACTCGCTCCTGGCTTTTGCGGAATCGGAAGTACCTTTAACGCCTCGTCCGTCTCCGCTTCATGCTCTTCAATCACAATTTGTGTGCGTGTCCGTGCGTGGGCCACCAGGGCTTCGCCTTGCTCCGTAAGGGTGCGGACGGTCGCGGCAAATCGATAACCTCGGCCCGGCAGAGTGACGATGTATTGGCGGTTCTCGGCGGAGTCTCCCAGCGCCTTGCGCAGCAGGAAGATATTCTGGCTCAGGTTCGATTCCTCAACGAACGAGTTCGGCCAGACCTCCTTGAGGAGTTCCTCCTTGGAGACAACTTCGCGGCTGCGGCGTACCAGGAAGAGCAGTGTCTCGAAGGCTTTGGGGGTGACAGAAACAACGTCGTCTCCCCGGCGCAGAATCTGTTTGTCGGGGTCCATGCGGAACGGCCCGAATTCATAAATAATCCTGGGGTCCGTAGCCATAGGTTGAAGAGCCAGCAGCTCTGAAGGGCCGAAAACGCACCCGTTACGCGGGCCGATTCGTCAGTAAGCGAAATCTACCACAGTTTCTCGGCGCCCATGAAGCCGCACCGGCAATTGCCCCTCCATCCGTCGCAACTCCCTGCATCTGTTGCCTCAAAGCGTCTCTTGAGACTCATTGAGAAATATTGAGCCGGGAATTGAAGACTTCCGAGGCCTGCTGCCTGCACGATGCGCTCATTACGAAACAGCTGCAGTGGCAGTGGGCTGACCGGAGAGTGGCATGTTGGTGAAAACGACAAGGATCACGGTTGAAACCGAAAGCCTGCTCTTCGTGCGCAGGGGCAAAACCATCGTGACCTGGTGCCCCGTTTGTTGCGCCGAAGCGGAAGCGATGACGCTGGAGGGCGACAGCCTTGGCGAAGACGTTCCCTCCACCCTCTTAAGAGACTGGCTAACTGCCGGCAAGCTCCACCTTTGGAATCTCGACGGCGGTCCGGATCGGATCTGCCTTACCTCGCTCCTCCGGTGCTTCGAATCCGAAGATGCCCGCAGGCTTCCCACCCCGAAACCTATCCCCCGAACAGGAGAATGAAAATGCCACCCATTCAATTCGCACCGAAGCGGTCGCGCGTGGCGCGGCTAAGTCTGGCCCTGGCCACGCTGGCAGCGCCGGTTTGCATCCTCGCGAAAAGGCCTGAGAATACGGCTGGAAGGCCAGCCAATTCAGATTCTTTTCCTGCTCCTGGACCGCTCCGGCGATTTGGTAAACCGCTACGTATCGCCCCCAGAAAGCTCAATCGGAGAGGAGAAGAGAATTATCGAGGATCCCTGGCAACAATCTGTTCGTGGCTTCTAATGGCCACCATAACCATAGCTCAGTCAACCGGCGGCACCGAGTCACCAGGAGCTGTACCGCAGTTGGTGAAGTTCACCGGCGTGTTGAACGAGGACCTCGGCCATGTTAGAGCAGGCGTCGTCGGGGTTACATTCGCGGTGTACAAGGACCAGGATGGTGGTGCTTCACTCTGGCGAGAGACTCAGAATATAGAAGTGGATAGCGAAGGCCACTACTCAGCTCTCCTGGGTGCCGGCAGCGGAGAAGGCCTGCCCGAAGACCTGTTCAACAGCAACGAACCGCGATGGCTCGGCGTGCAGATCGAAGGACAGCCCGAGCAACCACGCGTGTTGTTTGTCAGCGTGCCCTATGCATTGAAGGCGTCCGACGCCGCGACCATAGGCGGTCTGCCCCCTTCGGCATTTATGCGTGCTCCCCAGAAGGGAACTAATCGTGACAATGAGTCCTCCCCTTCATCAAAGTCTGCGGCAGTTACCCCTACGCTCTCCGGCTTGGGGATTACGGATTTCCTGCCGATCTGGACGAGTTCTTCGACGCTGGGCAATTCAACGCTGTTTGAAGCCGTCGGCAAGGTAGGCATTGGAACCGTGACCCCAGCCACAACACTGGATGTGAGGGGCGCAGCCACTGTTGAAGGCACAACGTATTCCACGGGCGCGGTCGGCATCGGAACCGCTCCGGGAGCGTTTGAGCTTCAGATGAATGCTCCGAATCAGTTAGGAGAGCAGATCCAAGGCCCCGCCGCTGGGGTAGGCGCGGGTCTCCAACTCCAGACCACGGGGACAGGCGGCAAAGGCTGGGAGCTTCTCGCAACCGGAAGGACTTCAGCTCAAGGCACAAATAAGCTCAATATCCGGGACTTGTCCACAGCCACTGACGTCTTCACCATTGCTCCCGGCGGACTGGTGGGTATCAATAACACGAATCCGGGAACGGTTCTCCAAGTTACGGACACTAACGTTCCGTGTTGCGCTGTGGGCACCGTGCTTGCCGCAGACGCCTTTAAAGTCGGGACCGCTGTGTTCGGAAACGTAACCGGCACGACTGGCCTGTCAGACGGTGTGTTTGGCCAGATTTTCAGCCCCGTATCTGGTTCGGCTGCCGTAATCGGTGAAGCGCAGGGAACCTCCGGACAGACTTCCGGGGTTGCGGGCTTCAACAGAAGCAGCGGCCGCTCCGCAGCGGGCATCGCGGCTGCAGAAGAGGCGAGCAGCGGCTTCACTCTGGGCGTAAGTGCGGTGAGCGATAGTCCGAATGGCACCGGAGTTCTGGGTTTAGGTCAGGGGATGAGCAATACCGGAAACAGCCTCGCCGGGTGCTGCGCGTTTGGCGTGTGGGGAGACACGAAGTCGAGCGTATTCGGAGACGCCGCTCTGGTCGGGACGGCGGACGAGGGGCGCGCCATCTACTTGCAAAACAACAGCACCGTCGTCCCCACGGCGTTCGTGTTTCAGGGAGCGGCCAACCAATTTGCATTGCAAGCCGGCGGCAATGGCGGCTATTGCACGATTGACAGCAACGGCCATTTGAACTGCCAGGGAGGAACATCGACAATCGCCGCTGTTGCCGGCGGCGCTCGCCAGGTTGCTCTCTATGCCATGGAGTCTCCTCAGCATTGGTTCGAAGACCTCGGATCGGGTCGCCTCACGAACGGCGCCACCACGGTAACCCTCGATCCGACGTTTGCCGAGACCGTGAACGGCGCCTTGGATTATCACGTGTTTCTCACTCCCGAGGGAGATTGCCGCGGCCTCTACCTGAGCGGCAAGACCGCCGTGGGGTTCGAAGTGCGGGAACTCGGCGGAGGCCAGTCGAATGTGGCCTTCGACTACCGCATCGTCGCCCTTCGCCGCGGTTTTGAGAGCGTGCGTCTTGAGGATGTAACCGAACGGATGAACAACCTGAACATGTCGCAGCCTGCAGCGGCACCCGGAGGGCGCTTCACCCCGACCACCCCACCCCCGGCGCCCGTACGGGTCACTCCTGCAAAACCCGTCGGAACCGCGCAGCTCAACACCCAACGATAGCCAACCAATCAACCCCCATGACCTACAAGGAGGGTCAAAATGAAAACACTTTTGAAAGTGAGCGGACGGAGAGTTCTGAGTCTTCGCGTGTTCGGTCAAGACAGTCTCAAATCGGCCTCAACCTCAACCGGCAAGCGGATATCCCCATGCGTTTTGGGACTCATGCTTGTGCTGTGCCTGTGCGGCGCGGTGCCAAAAGCTAACGCCGTTATTTTTGTTAACCACGGCTACGGAACCTGTCTGGACGCCAGTGGCGGGTACCTCAAAACTTTTGTCGACGGCGGCACTTGCAACGCCACCTTTGCCCAACAGTGGAACTTCGAAGGTCATGAGCTTCAAGGCATAGGAAGCAACAACACCACTGGCGCCAACTGCGTCTGGGCGACCGGCGGAGTCGGAAGCGCCGTGCTCACAGCTCCCTGCAACAGTGGCCAATCGGGCTGGAACAATCAGTGGTACCTGGCAGGAGGCCACATTTACAACTACATCAATGATGCACTCTGCATGGACCTCTCAGGTGGCCCGGGAACTCAGGTTAGGCTGGAGAATTGCACCGGCTCAGCTAGCCAAACCTGGTCAGCCAACGCCACAGTTTTTGTTAACCAAGGCTACGGAACCTGTCTGGACGCCAGTGGCGGGTACATCAAAACTTTTGCCGACGGCGGCACTTGCAACGCCACCTTTGCCCAACAGTGGAACCTCGCAGGTTATGAGCTTCAAGGCATCGGAAGCAACAACACCACTGGCGCCAACTGCGTCTGGGCGACCGGCGGAGTCGGCAGCGCCGTGCTCATAGCTCCCTGCAATGGTGGCCAATCGGGCTGGAACAATCTGTGGACTTACGAGAATGGCTACATTGTCAATTATGGCCTATGCATGGACCTCTCAGGTGGCCCGGGAACTCAGGTTAAGCTGGAGAATTGCACCGGCTCAGCTAGCCAAACCTGGTCACCTCGTTAACAGGCGCCTGGGTTCCCAGCAAACGCAAGATGAACCGTGGCGATCAGGTGGGCACGCCTCGGCTTTGCATCGACGTCGAGTCCAACCGGAACCGGGACGCTTGCCTACGCTGTGGGAGAAAGTAAAACTGGGCTAAACGGGATCGGCTGCTGTGCAATAGGCGTCTGGGGCGATACCAACCAGACGACTCCGGGAGCTGCGGGGCTGGCGAGTACCGCGGATGACGCGCAGGCTCTCTTTCTGGGGAACAACAGCGTGAATTACCTGACTGCGAACATCAACAACTACGAAAATACCACTCACAATGTGAACATCCTAGGGATCAATGGCTCGAAGACTACGGCGGCGACAGGCTCGTTGATGGCGGCGCCACGATCACCCTCGAGCCGGTGGAGCTGTTCCTGAAGCTGAAGAACTGCGGTATCGTTTGCCTGCGGTGCGGGATTTCACGACCAACGCTGCGCAAATGGGTGCGTCAATTTCGAGAGAACGGTCTTGATGAGCTGAGAACCGGGAGTAAGAGACCGAAGTCTTCGCCGGCAGCCAAGCTTGCGGACAAGCAGCGTGAATGGATCCGGGAACTGCGCACTCGTGGTCTCGGATCCCGGCGAATTCAAAATGAACTGAGGCGCATTCACGGCTTCGAACTTTCTCGTGCCACGATCGACAAAGCGCTTCGAGCAATGGAACCGAAGCCACTGCTTCGCCGGCCTCGCGGCCGTAAGCACCGCACCAGGTACGGCAAGCTCATTCCCGGTGAACGAGTTCAGATGGATATGACCCAAAACCCGGAAGTTGTACCAGCTGAGATTAGAGGAATTTGGCGTTCGTTCAACAAGCAAACTTTCAGACCGTGAAGGTGCGCCTTACCGGAACCGGTCGCGTCCTGGTCGCCGGCTCCCGATCCCCTTCACATTACTCATCTGCTAACTACAGATTTCAACAGGTTTCACCCAAAATCAACACCTCTGCTCCCAAAACAGGTCAAACGATTTATTGAACCCTATTGAAATCTAGCAGAAAAGAAGTGTTTTCGATTGAACTGCTTACATCCTAACCACCGTAGTCTGTTGATCCTTGTTGATCGTTTGTGCTTTGACCGCTACAAAATCGACGACATCGAAATGGTCGCCAAACTATTCCATTCGTAACTCCGAAATGGGCGAGTTTCAGGGTTCAGGTCGGCAGAACGCTCGTGAAGAACGGGGCAAAATCCCTTAGTGACAAACTACTTTTGTAAATGTACAGTCATTTTCCATAGTTGCAGGCCTTTCCCCGGGGTCTTCTCCACATTTGGATTGCCGTACAAATACCGACACGGGCAAGAAGGGGACCGTCGGTGTTGACATCGCCAAGTATGCCTTTCCGCAGTCTTGTGTGATACGGAAAGGCAGAAGTTCTTACCAATATCCCAAGCGGTGAGGAGTTCCAACGGGTCGAAGGCTACCCATGATCTGAATCCTCACCACCACGGGAGTGGCATCGGAGGAGGAAGAAATGAACAGCAATCTGAAGCCGGCGACGCTATGCGCCCTCCTGGCCCTGGGAATTTGCGGTTGGCATCGTGCGTACGGGCAGGCGGGCGATCCCGCTTCTCCCAACGCGCTCCCAGCAGTACAGCCGCCGGCGGTCCTCTCGCGGATTGTTGAGCCCATCGATGAAACCAAACTGGTGCAGTTGTACGGGAACATTCACCCGATGGCGCGACGGGAATTTGACCGGGGCGCAGTCGATCCGCAGTTGCCCATGGAGCGCATGCTTCTGCTGCTCAAGCGCAGCCCCGAGCAGGAAACAGCGCTCGAAGCGTTTATGACACGGCAATTGGATGCCCAATCGCCCGATTTCCACCATTGGCTCGAACCCCAGGAATTCGGCAAGCTCTACGGTCCTTCCGACGCCGATATCGCGGCCGTATCGAGCTGGCTCGCGAATCATGGATTCACGGTGAACAAGGTGAGCAATGGCCGCATCTTCCTCGAGTTTTCAGGAACCGCCGCCATGGTGCTAAAGGCGTTCCATACCGAGATTCACGCCTACACCGTGCATGGCGAGGAGCACATCGCCAACAATGCGGACCCGGTCATTCCCCAGGCACTTGCGCCGGTGGTGGCGGGCGTCGTATCGCTGCACAATTTCTTTCACAAGCCCTTGCACCGCGATATGGGCAGCTTCCGCCGCGACCAGAAGACCGGCAAGTGGACGCCCGAAAATCCGGATGAGATGGCTAGGCCGCTCTTCAATGTACCCGTCACCGGCGGCACGTTTGAGATGGTGTCTCCTTATGACTTTGCCACGATCTATAACGTTGCTCCGCTATGGACCGCGGGCATCGATGGCACCGGCCAGACCATTGCCATCGCGGGACGCAGCGACATAAGCCTTACCGATGTGGCAACTTTCCGATCCTCTTTTGGCCTGCCCGCCAATGCGCCGACGATCATTGTGAATGGAACGGACCCAGGCATTCCTTCGGCGAACGACAAAATCGAAAACACGCTGGACGTGGAATGGTCAGGAGCCGTGGCCAAAGGCGCGACCATCAAGTTCGTGACCACGGCCAGCACCGCGACCACAGACGGTGCGGTGACCTCAGCCCTCTATATCATCGACAACAAAGTTGCCCCCATCATGAGCTTCAGCTATGGAAGCTGCGAGTTCGCAGAGGGGACCGCCGGGAATGCAGCCAATAACAGCATGTGGCAAATGGGAGCGGCCCTCGGCATTTCCGAGTTTGTGGCTTCGGGCGATCAGGGATCCGCGGCCTGTGACGGAGGTGGGACGGCGCCCTTTGGCGCTTCGTCCGGCCTAGAAGTGAGCGGAACTTCAAGCACTCCCTACGATGTCGCGGTTGGCGGCACAGACCTGAATTGGGCCAACCAAACCACCACCTACTGGAACGCCACCAATGCCGCGAACGGCTCCTCCGCACTGGGATACATGCCCGAGGTTCCGTGGAACGGCAGTTGCGCCAGCGATGATGTGGAGTTGCTGCTCGGTTTCACCGCCGCGGGTTACGACGAGGAGGGGAGCTGCGAATACATGGTCGTCAACAACTTTGACATAGGCCTGGTGAACGTGGTGGGTGGAACGGGCGGCATGAGCTCCTGCACCGCGCCGACTTCCACTACGGTTGCGAGCTGCGCGGGCGGTTATGCCAAGCCAACGTGGCAAACCGGGACCGGAGTTCCTGCGGACGGCAAGCGCGACGTTCCCGATGTCTCCCTGTTCGCATCCAGCGGCGCGCTGAACAGCGCGTATGTCATCTGCGATTCGGATACCGCGCCCTGCACGTTCAGCAATGCCACTGACGCCATCTCCCAGGCGGTTGGCGGCACCTCTGTGGCTTCGCCGGCTATGGCGGGCATCATGGCGCTGGTTTTGCAACAGGGAGGCGGCGTGGCCCAGGGACTCCCCAATCCGACGTTTTACTCGCTCGCCGCCAAGGACAACCTGACGAGCTGCAACTCGAATACCGCGGCGGCCGGAAACGCCTGCATCTTCTATGACGTAACTTCCGACAATAACAAGGTACCCTGCATCCCGGGCACCCCGAACTGCACCCTGACGGTTGGGACCGATTCAGTGGGCGTCATCAGCGGTTACGTCTCCACGACCGGATATGACCTGGCGACCGGCCTGGGTTCGGTGAACGCGTATAACCTGGTGCACAATTGGCCCAGTTCAACGGGCACAAAGGCGGCCATGGTCTCACCCGTGCCGGGAAGCGTGCTTTCCGGTTCCACGGTCACATTTACCTGGAATGCAGGAGTGGCCGTAACGGCTTATCTTCTGGAGCTGGGAACGACCGGCGTCGGATCGCAAAACATCTTCAATTCAGGCGGGAAAGTTGCCACTTCCGCCACGGTGACCGGGATCCCCACCATCGCTGCGACCGTGTATGCGCGGCTCTTCTCGAAGATCGCCGGCGCCTGGCAGTATACCGATTACATCTACACGGAAGCGGGAACGCCGACAAAAGCGGCCATGATCTCACCCGTGCCGGGAAGCGAGCTTTCCGGTTCTGCCGTCACGTTTACCTGGAATGCGGGAGTGGACGTAACGGCTTATCTTCTGGAACTGGGCACGACCGGCGCCGGATCGCAAAACATCTTCAATTCAGGGGGGAAAGTTGCCACTTCCGCGGCCGTGACCGGGCTCCCCACCAACGGCGCGACCGTATACGCGCGGCTCTTCTCGAAGATCGCTGGCGCCTGGCAGTATACCGATTACACCTACGCGGCAGCGGGCGCGGTAAAAGCGGCCATGATCTCACCGGTGCCGGGGAGCGTGCTTTCCGGTTCTGCCGTCACGTTTACCTGGAGTGCAGGAACGGGCGTATCCGCTTATCTTCTGGAGCTGGGCACGACTGGTGTCGGATCACAAAACCTCTTCAATTCAGGGGGGAAAGTTGCCACATCCGCCGCCGTGACCGGGCTCCCCACCAACGGTGTGACCGTGTACGCGCGGCTCTTCTCGAAGATCGCCGGCGCCTGGCAGTATACCGATTACACCTACACGGCCTTTTAGCACTGATGCTGATTGAATCGGCAACACTCAATGTAACCTCGGCGGTCCGCCGCCAAAGAATGCTGCCCGCCCAGAAGTTGTCCCGCCCATATTCCGAAACAGACGGACTTAGGGGAGCAGGTTGGAAAGGGGAAGGACGACGAGCTGAATCGGGCACACGAAAGCCCAGAAGGTGGGTCGATGTGGTTTACTCCCACGACCAACAGCAGACTTCAAAAGGTTCCACCAAAGATCAACACCTCTGCTCCCAAAGCAGGTCAAACGATTTATTGAAGCCTATTGAAATCCATTGACAATAATGCTATCAATTGAGTTACTTACCGTCTGCCTTCTGTCGCCTATTGATCCCTGTTGATCGTTTGTGCTTGGAGTGCGCCCTTTTGTGAGACAGTGCTGTAGTCAACAGTTCGCCGTTCGCTGCAATTTGCTGGCGGAACGGAGGTTGGTGTGGAAGAACTGTTCCCAGCGGGAGAAGCGGAGGGGAAATGCTGGAGAGCAACCCGGCCAAGGAATATCCCGCCGAAACTCAATCGGGATCGGTGAGATTTTGTGCTCGCGATGGAGATGCAGCATTGCGTAAAGCCCGGTAATATCGCTTCCTCTCTTTGCTGCATTCTTTCGTGTGAAGCGGCGGCTCTTCTCCTTTGCGTGGCCGACCGCGTTTCCCACGGCTGGACCACTCCCGCTGCGCGTCTTCTAACCGCTGCTGCGCCTCTTGCTTTAATTCGCGCTTGGCCTCTTCGAGCCGCTTCAGTCGGCTCTGAGCCCGGGCCAGATCGTCCGGTAACGCAGCACATGGCTTCTCCCCATCGCGGCTTTCCCTTTCATCAGCCTCACATGCGCATCGAAGTATTTCGTCGACCCGTTCCTTCCAATATTGCTCGAGTGTGCTCAGTTTGTCGTGGCTCATCGATTTGTGCCTGCTGGCATTGGCTTCCAATTTCGTCCCGTCAATGGCCACATAACCCAGCTTTACAAGCCCTGCCTTTTGGCAGAGCCGCAGTGCTTGCACAAACAGGCGACCCAGGCTCTGCAAATGCTGCTGCCGGAAACTCGCGATGGTGTCGTGATCGGGATGCTGATCCCCCGCCAAATACCGGAACGCCACGTTGTCATACGTAGCCTGCTCAATACGCCGCGAACTAGACTCGCCAATCGCGTAGCCGTAAAGCAGCAACCGCGTCAGCATCTCCGGATGGTAAGCTGCCAACCCGCGCCCGTCCTTGCGCTCATAGCAATCATAGATATCACTCAAATCGAGCTGCTGAACCACTTCGGCCACGAACCGTGCCAGATGATTCTCGGGCAGCCAATCCTGTAAGCTCGGCGGCAATAGAAATGGTTGTTCCAATGAGCAGGTACGAAATTGTTTACTCATCCTGCCCTTCAGTGTAGGGACCGATCGATTGTTGTCAATAGAAGATGTCCCATCTATCTCCGACAGACTCCACGGCTGTCTCATTTTAGGGGCGCAGTCCAAGTGCTGACCGCTACAAATTCGACAACATCACGAGCGCGCCGACAAATTTCCAAATCGTATACCCTTCGACCATTCAACCTCAGAGACTCTGAACCAATCTGGATAAGTGACTCGGCGATTTACCACCCGTCGAGAAAGTCGTAGCGAGTCAATTGGCAAAGATCACTTGTCCGAGCAGCCGATTCTTCGTCCACTTGGGATTACTTCCTGTTTGCCAGTCATCCGACCACAATCGCGAAGGCGATAGGCTACGCTAACGTGGGGATTGCACTGGGCCGAGGTATCGATCGAGCCAATCAAGGCTTTCCTTGATTACAGGCTCAAAGGGCGGAATATGCCCCGAGTCGAATGTTACGTGGCGCTTATCCGCACCCGCCACACCCAGGAAACGAAACAGCGGATCTTGCGACGATTCGACAGGGAATATAAAGTCTTGCTGCCCGTTCACCATGAGGGTTGGCGTTTTTACTCGCGGAGCGAAGTTGATCGGCTCGATTTCGGAAGGCAGTTTCTCGAAAGGAAGACCGCCACCGACCAGCACGGATGCCTTGAAGCGTGGTTCGACCGCAGTCAGGACTGGTCCCCAGATAGCTCCCAAGCTCAACCCCATGTAGCCCAAATGGCGGGAATCAATGTCGCTTCTGGTTTCGAGATAATCAATCGAGCGTCCGATATCCTTGGCCCATTCGGGGACTAAAGCCAGGCTGCCTTGCGGCCCGACCGGAAGGCACGCGCATCCCGGTTGCACTACTTCTTCGGGGGTCTGACGCGCAGAAGTTGATGTTATGCGGCGTTCATAGGTTCCAACATAAATTGGGTAGAGAAGTGCCCTGCCGCTGCGAACGACGAAATCAAAATCAGGACCAATGTATTCGCTCGAGTTTTCGAAGTAGGCGTGCACGCCTGGAAAGTAGATTACGGTTGCATAGGGCGGGCGAGCATTCCTCGGCAAAAACAGATAGGCTGTTACGCGTTCATTCCCGTATGCAGCCCTAAAACTGACCTTTTCCCGACGCCAGTACTTGGAAGAATCATCTATGGCTTCCAGCTTCGGATCTAACTCAGTGTGATCATACGAATAGAGGCTCTTGTAGAAAGCGAAGACCGAATCCGGAACTGGCGTCTCTTTGCGGTAATCGCGATTGAGGGTGTCGATTGGGCGGGTCAACAACTCCGTGGGTGGAGAACCGTACTTCGCGCAGCGAAATCCCAACGCGGCGGAACGATCGAAGGGCGGTCGCGCATCTGCAACGGCATACATGTACTTCGATTCATTCCAGGCACCGCCCAGGACGTAGCGCTCGCTGCCCGCCTCATTCCATGTCCACTCCTTAATATTGCCGGCCATATCGTAGGTGCCGTAAGGTCCCAACCCTTGATAGCTACCGACAGCTCCAGGCCCCTTTCCATCAAAATTGCTGAAGCGCAGAATGTCAGAGTCAATACCCAGGTCCGCTGCTTTATACCAGTGATAAACCGTGGGCAGACTTTTGCCTACAGACTCACAATAGGCGGCAGCTTCATACCAGCTCACTCCAGCGACCGGAAAATCGCCCTGTCCTTCGGGGTAAGATCCCAGCTCCCATGTCGAAGGCGCGATGCGCCCAGTGATATCCTTGAACTCACCTAAGGCTTCTTGCAATGATAGGCGCTGGCCATTCTTGATGAACTCGTGTTTCCAGTTCGCTCGATTCTGGTAGCCGCCCTTCCCGATGAAGTCGTTGAATTCTCGGTTCGTGACCTCGTACTTGTCGAGCCAATAGTCGCCAAGTTCGACCGGCGCTGCGCTTCGGAACTGGAAAGTTGTACCAGGAACGCGAACCATATTCGCTGGAGCTGACCCGGCCTCATCCAGAACAAAGTTGAGCTTCGTGGTTGGAATAACCGAGGAAGCCGCTTCTATCGTCCCAAATCCGGCCTTCTCAATCTTCAGACGCAGATAGTCCCAAGGCACAAGGACGTTCTCAAGAGGTGATTTGCCGAGAAAGGTCCAATTCTTCTCGCTGCCAGAATAGGTTCTGACGTAGATATCCGCTCGGCCAGGAGTTGTTTGGATTGAGATCGGTTTCGTAAAAACACTTAGCGTACGGAGGAGCACCGGATCGTTCGGAATGTACTGCTTCGCCCGCAAGGCCAATTGGAACGCCTGATCCGTTTTTCCCTCATCGATCAAACGAACAATTTCAGGCAATGCGTGGTCCCGAGCCCAGCGCTCGCGTGAATTCCGCGTCCAGTACCAGGTCCCCACGACTACCAGCCCGATCAATACAAGGCCGGCCACTGGGATTTCCCATGGGACTCGGCGGGAGTCCCCCATCACCCAGGGAGCCAGCCATTTGGGAAAACGTCCTGACGGGAGGGCCGGGGCAGCCGGCGGCGCGAAGACTCCTGTTTCTGACGGCGCTTCCACGCTTCCTCTCCCCTCATTGGCAAGCGAAATGAAGCGGTATCCGATCCGCGGAATGGTTTCGATGAAACGGGGAGAGCCTGCCGAATCCCCCAGTGCGTCGCGCAGTTTCTGGATGGATTTATTCAGCCCGTGGTCAAAATCGACAAACACATCGGACGACCATAGTTGTCTCTTGATTTCTTCCCGCGTCACAATCTCGCCGGGAGTTTCCAAGAGCAGCCTCAGGACCTGAATCGGCTGCTGCGACAACCGGATCTTCGCGCCGTTCTTTGCGAGCTGCCCCGTCCTCAGATCCAGCTCAAACTGGCCAAACCGAACTGTGTTTTGAGTGTTCGAGAAGGTCATTCCACCCCACCAGATCGCGAGCCCCGAGTCTAGCACTCCAAGAACATCTGGGGACAACTTCCTCCAACTGATTGCTGTAGAACGATTTGTTTGGGGACAAACAATTCGCCGCGCAGGCATTGCTCCTGAAAGGGCAGTCATGGAAACTCGGACCCGCGTGTGGAATACAGACAAGCAAACATGCGCGGTGCGAACGACAACTGCACCCCAGAACTCAGAGAGGAGAGACTGAAATGAAAGCGACGTACAGGAACATGACAGCAATGCTCAGCGTGCTTCTGGCGGGGGCGTTGTTGACGACGCCGGCTGTAGCGCAGTCCGAAGACGAGCAACTTGCCCAAATGACAGAACTGGAACGGCTTCACGCAACCTTTCACGCATCGATCAGCGTGCACGATCCCGTGAACGGCGATTCGTCTGCAGTGATAGATCAGCGAATCCGCGAGATACTCACGATCTGGGCCAAAGACGCCGAACTCACCGTGGTCAACACTTCTGCTACGGCGGGGAATTATATCGGCGTCGGCAACCCCGATGATCCCGCGGATTGCCCTCCACCCTCGGGTGATACATCCGCCACCGGTCAACAGGGCACACTATGCACTTTCTTCAAGTATGTCGCAGGCGGGATGCAACCAGCGAATAAGCTTGTTTCGCTCACCCCGGCATTCAAAACGAAGTATGATCCTGTGAAGACCGATGGCCAATGGACATCGTCGTTCTATTTCGAGTGCCATTACTTCGACGTGTCATTGAATCCGGCCACGGGCCAGCCGTTCTGGACCGCCAGGAGCCACGTATACCTTTACGGAGAAGCCAAAAAGATCGATGGGAGGTGGCTATTGACGCGTGCCAGCTCATCCGCCGTTGGAGTTCCGGTTCCGTGAAGCAAAACACGCGATGCACTCGCTCGCCAGCGCAGCGAGTGCATCCAACATCGATCGATGGGCCCTGGCGGCATCGCGGGTCTGACGTTCGAACCAGACGGGATGTTTGGCCGGACAGACGAGCGGCGAGTTTAGCCCGCTCTGGCGGCCAAGCTGAATTTGCAGAGCGAAAATTGACTGCGCACTTCGCCGTTTAAGATTCGATTGGGGCCTCGCCTTGTAAGCTAGCCCTCGAATGGCGCATACAGACCAAAGCACTCATTGAAAGGATTGCGGGAATATCCTCGCCCGTCGTTCTCGTGCTGTCCGTTCGCCCCGACGGCCTTGGGGTTCCATCCAGGGGGACACCGGAATGTGGTCAGGTCATTTACTGATCCGACAACAACAGACTTCAACAAGATTCATCAAAGATCAACACCTCTGCTCCCAAAACAATGGAGCGCCCGGACAGAACGGCGAGCAAGTCCACCACCTTCTGGGCTGGCGGGTCAGTACGGACGAGGCGCGGATTTGTTCACAGCGGGGGCACATGTCTGGGACGCGTCGAGGGCCGGAACCCGGTTCTGACTTGCACGCGCGGCAGGCACGCAGGCACGCGATTGATCGAGCAAATCATCGGTCGCGGATCATCAGATCCGCGCAGCGTTTGAGTTTTGTGAGAAGGATTGGTTGACCGCGTTATGCTCTATGGCGGGAGCGGGGCGCCGAAAAGTAGGGGATGTTCATAGGTGGTGTAAGGCTGAAAGATTTCGTCGTCCGACGCCGCCAGTGATGATTCTGGGAAGTCCGTCGGTCCTTCCATTTCCTCCTTCCTGACCCCGGCAAATAACGGCACCATCTCCGCCTCTGCGCCAGCACCAGTATCTGCGGGCGCCGAGCCGGCCCCCCTCGCAGGCAGGCACCAGGAAACGGCAACGCCGTGCCCCGGCCATGTGATGGCTACCAGGCGGGCGGGGCCGGAGGCACAACAGCCGGGCTTATCTATCTCTGTGTCGCAGGGCACGGATGGTTTGATTTCTGGTGGATAGACTTGGCAGCAAACATTGGGAGGTACATTGTCGATGGAGCCTGGGGGCCGGAATCTGGGCGGGCGCGCGTACCTTGTCAGGAAGCTTGAAGAACGTGGGGCATCGCGCCGGTGGGCGGTGCGGATCGTGAACCTGATCTTCCGGGAGATGGGTCTGGCGCTGCGGCGGGACGAGTATGTGGAATTTCCTTTCGGTTACCTGAAGGCGGAGAAGCGACTGAGCCGGCGCTGGGAAGCCATCGGCGACGAGCCGATGCGGCCCTATTTCATCGATCACCATCTGGATGAAGAGGGATGGAAGCTGCTGGATGGAGAAACTCCTCTGCCGTGGGCTCCGGGCTGGAGCCGGAAGGTGGACAAACGCTCGTTGGCCTACCTCTGTGATCGGGCATTAAGGCAGCAGGAGAAACATGCGCGCAAGGCCGGCCGCCGCGGGAGGGGCGCAATTGGTAAATAAACTGGCTCGCAGTGGTAAATAAGTGAAGATTTGGAGGAGACGAGCGTTAAATATGTTATAGTAGTCCGGCCTCTTTTGGCCTTTTAATTGTCACGGGAGCGTCAGTGAAGCCCGGTGGGAACATGTTCCCACCGCTCTTTTGCCGGATTTGCTGCACAAAAGTAGAGGCGCTTCGATCAACTATTTTCAAGTCGTTTCCCGATTTGGGAATTGCCCTCTGGCGAGCCCCGCGGAGCTCCGGAACTTTGCTAAAAAGCCATGCCCTGGCCGGGAGGAGTTTGCTCCCAGCAAACTCCCGGCGCCAAGGGGGCGGGGCGCCGGTGAAACGATCTCCCACCTGACTCCTGACCCCGCCCGTTCCCAACCCTGCCCTCCAGCAACAGGAGAGTCTCGATCTTGCCTCGTAATGGCCCGATCTTGATGGGGGGCTCGCCCAAGAGACGAGAACGGGGTCCTTGATCCTGGATCGGTGCCTTGGTGGGAAGTCCCCTCCGGCGGGCGAATTTAGGTCACGGTAGCGCGGCGTGCCCGGTCCGGCCCTCTTCGCGCCCGCGGGCGAGATTTTTATGTACGCCGGCCCGGGAGGGACCTGGTCATTCACGGAGATGACAAGGCCATCGTGCGCGAAGCGATCGCCCATGTCATCCATGAAGAACACCATATGGACGTGCTGCAGGCCGACAATGCAGCCCGAGCCCTGGATCTTTGCAAGTCGCACGCTCCTGCCTTAGTTCTGCTCGAGACCCATATGCCGGGTCTTGATACCTTCGCCGCGGCGGCCGACATACACCAGCTTCGGCCGCAGGCGAAGATCGCCATCCTCACCCGCCACGGTCACGTTGAGCTGTTCCGCCGCGCCCGTCAGCAGCGGCTTAACGGGTTCATCCTCAAGGAAGACAGCCCGGAGGAACTTGGCTATGCCATACGCACCATGCTCCGGGGAGGGTTCTACACGCCGCCGTCGATGTCCTCGGAGCTGCTGGTCCCGTGCGCCGAGGCCGATCCGATCGAGAGCCTGACTCCGCGGGAGAAGTCCGAGCTGATCCTGTGCGCCCAGGGCTACACCATGAAGGAAATAGCCAGTGTGCTTCATATCTCGGTGAAGACGTCCCTCTTTGGCTGGAGGCGGGTATTCCTTCATACTCAAGTGAGTAGACCAAATCCGGCTGCCTTGCTTGACAGGGCAGCCTCTCAGGAGTAATGAGTATATGAGCATGGAATTTCCAGACTATCCGTCCCTCTCCCCTCAACAGCGCCGCGCATGGGCCCGGTGCCTGGGCAGGGTCATCGCCAACATCCGCGAGCGGCGGGGGCTTTCCCCCGCCGAGGCGGCCAGACTGGCCGGCATGGAAACGGCCCAGTGGGAGACGATCGAGGACGGGACGCCGACCCTCGGCACCCCCGAGCAGTTTCAGGCCATGGCCGAGATCCTGGGCATCGACTGGGGTGTGGTCCGGCTGCTGGTCTATGTTCTGTGTATCCCGTTCCGGATGCCGCACCGCGCCGGCCGGACTGCTGGCGGGTGGTACTCATAACCAGCTATCCTCATCTCTGCGAGAGGAGGTGGGTGAAGATTAAGCAACCACAACCAGAACAGGTGAAGCGCATGAATCTGAACGTCCCACTGGGACTGCACAACGCCTTCAAGTCGACCACGGCCGCCGAGGGCAAGAACATGACCGACGTGCTGTTGGAGTTTATTCGGAACTACGTCGTGGAGCGCTCGTCTCCGAAGCCGAAGGGGCGCCGCCGGTGAAACGCGCCGCTCTCTACATGCGGGTCTCGAGCCTGGACCAGCATCCGGAAACCCAGCTCTATGACCTGCGGCAGATGGCCGCCCAGCGCGGCCTCGAGATCGTGCAGGAATACGTGGATCGTATCAGCGGCGTCAAAGCGCGACGGCCCGGCCTCGACGGCCTGATGCGCGATGCACGCCGCGGCCACTTCGACGTGGTTCTGGTCTGGGCTTCGGACCGGATAGCCAGATCGGTTAAGCATTTTCTGGAAATCATCGACGAGCTGAACCGGCTCGGGGTTGAATTCGTCAGCTTCCGCGAGCCCATCGACACCGGCGGCCCGCTGGGCCGTGCCATCGTGATCATCATCGGAGCGATTGCCGAGCTGGAACGCAACCTGATCGTCGAGCGGGTGCGCGCCGGCATGCGGCGCGCCCGCCTCGAAGGCCGGCATATCGGCCGCCAACCCCTCGAACTCGATCGTGCGGCGATCCTCAGCGATCGCCAGCACGGTCGCAGCCTGGGCCAGTTGGCGAAAATCTACCGGGTCTCCAGAACCACCATCCACCGCGTCCTTCAGGAGCAAGCCAGCCCCGTTACAAAAGGGGTCGAAAAAGCGGCTTCCTAAGTTCCCCAGAATCAATGGGCGGATCGGGCAGTTCCGGCTGTTACAAAACCTGTACCTTCAGAAACAACACCACAGACAAGCTTCTGCCAAGCCTGAGTTACTTCCCAATGGGCGGTGATACTACCGCAACTCGATTCAATGCCTGTAGCGAAAGGGAAGGATCTGTGGGTGCGATCTACTTGCGGTGCCTGAATCGCGATCCACCTGGTTCGACCACAGGATCATAACGCGCAAAAGCAGTGCGACAGACGCATACAAGACACAATTTATCAAGATAGAGAAGAGGGTTGTCGCCATCCCGGTAATCGTTCTGTTCCAGCCAACCAAGAGCATCACGCTAGTCGGCCAGAGGATACCTGTAAGATTCACGTCACCAACTGCGACACCGAACCCGAGACCGAACGCAAGAAGAGTCAATACAAAAACCGGTGCGACCAGCTCTATAGCTGCGCCAACAATTGAAGTCTTAGTTCGAGTCAAGGTTGCACTCCATTCTTAGCTCCATAACTGAAACCATCCGTTCCATTGCTGGAGCCTAGCCCGGTCTGAATCAATCCGCATTAGTGGGTGCATATTACTTGACCGGAAGTTTGCCAAAATGAATTAAAGGTCGGGGAAATGATACGCCACGCAGGCCAGCCAAGACGCGGGAACGGCCTTTCAGTAAGGTTCTTCTCCCACCCACTGACCACCTTTGCACTCCGGATATCCAGCGGATAGACGTTGCAGTTCGTCGTTCTCGTACATTGCTATGTAATCATCGATAACCCACCGGTTATTCTCGAGAATCGCGGTTACATCACCCTCAGAGTCGCCCCAATCTTCTTTGAAAGCAATCAGAACGTCGACGCGGTTTTCTCCGACAGACCTGCTGCCGAGAATACGAAACGTGGATGGAGTTGCTGCGTCATTGGGACCCGTGAACAAACCTTCCTCCCCCCAAGGTATTGCGGGCTTGATTGTGTTGGTGCGAAGAATCTTGCCGTAGCGCCGGAAATAATCTTTGTCACAGGCTTCGAGGCTGTCGAGCTGCTGAGCAAGTCGTTTGCTGAGAAGTGGCCAGAGCGCCTTCTTTGCGCGTCCATAAGGAATCCCGGCCTGATGGTATCTGGTGATATAGGTGTAGAACACGCGCACAGCGTCAAGAGCTGATCGCGGGGCATTGCTGCGCACCTGAAGAGGTTCGAGAATGCATGCTTCTATGCAAAACGCCAGTTTCGTCGAATGGAGGGAGCCCGTTGGAGTCTTCGCACGGCCTGCAAACGGAGCGAAAATCTCTGGGGGTCCCATAGAGAATTCGGCGGTGAGCGAGTATTGACCAGGCTTGTCGAAGGCAAACCCTGCTCCATCTTTCAGCGAAATGATTCTGTTCGCGGAGATTTCCTTATATTGCCCTAACACAATGAAATCTGAAGGTGAGTATCCCTTGCTACCGGCTCGCGCCTCGCCCTGCCGCGGTACTTCGTTGCCGTCAGGACCAATTACTTTGAAACTCACAAACTCATCGCCTTGCAGGCGACTGACCAGAATCGGTTGTTCCGACCGACTATAAAGCTGGAGGCCGATTACTACGCTCTCGCCCAGCGAGAAGAGCTGCTTTGAAGGAAGAGTATAAAAATACAGTTCAGGAGTTTTGGCTGACGTCACTGGAGCTTGCCCCCACGTGCCTTGCGAGGAGGCCAAAGAATACGAAAGCAGAAATACTGAGGCCGTCACAATCCAGCGGTTTGGCTTGCGCATACTGATATTAGACACCGTAAACGGGCTTCAACTCCTGAGTTGTGGACGATGGGGAAGTTTGGCGGCCCGCGCCAGCCAGTATACGCTCACCTAGCTGGGCGGGTTGGCGGGCCTGAGAAGGTCTAGTCACGTTGGAGGTTCAATGCCGATCCGGTCGTTCACGGCTGCACGAATGCGCTGCTTGGAGCCCAAGTACCGTTCGGTAGTCTGGACCGAGAGATGCCCAAGAAGCAACTGAATCTGTTCGAGCTCCCCACCAGCACTCTGGCACAAACGGGCGCAAGACCTGCGCAAATCGTGCGGCGCAAGCTTCGCAATGCCGGCAACTTTGGCCGCTTGCTTCACCACATGCCAGACTGCCTTTGCGGTGATCCCAGGCCCCAGAATCCGTCCAGCGCGGCTCACGCGACGAAAGATTCGCCCTTCTCGGATATCGGCCGACACCAGCCATTCATTGAGCACAGACCAGACCCACTCTGGAACCGGCACGGTCCTGACGTGGCCCCCTTTTCCGCGCAGGTCCACAATTGCCCAGTGTCCCTCTCTTTGCTGAATGTCGGCCAGTTTGAGTTTTACCGCTTCATGGCGCCTCAGCCCACAGGCCAGGAGCACGGCCAGCAGTGCGCGGTCCCGCTTACCTTTTATCCGGCTGGCGTCTGGAGTCTGCCAAAGCATCTGACCCTGCTCCGCGGTCAGCCAGTTTCCGAGCCGCACGCCGAGGTTCTTGACTCCTTTCACGCGCCGGATGCCGGCAGTGAGATCGGCGCTCAGGAGCCCGCAATCAGCAGCTTCGTATGCCAGGCGCCGCACGGCGCCGAGCCTGAGATTGATCGTGCCTGGCGCGAGAGACCGGGATTCGAGATGATTCCGGTACCGCAGCACAACGGTCTTGTTGAAGGCCAGGCGCGGTTCGGAACAGTACCAATCAACAAACTCGTCCATGGCGAGACAGTAGCCTCGCTGGGAATCTGGACTTGTCAGGCTTTGAAGAACGGCTGTCCTGGCAATTTCTAGGTCGGGTAGCCGCAGTACTGTCCGTGGTTTCTTTCGCTTATTGCGGAAGTGCTTTCTTTTCATATCCGTGGCGCCTCCGATGCCACGGATCCATAATGTGGTCCCTCTGCCGAAGGTCGATCGAAAATGACAGTTCCGCATCGCCCACGATACGACCACGACACGCCCTCAACGACGTGCGCATTGCAATGAAAATGCAAACGGGGGCGGATGAGTATTGCTCAGACATGTGCATGCGCAGCAGTGTTGACTGCTAGGATTGTTCAGCCACTCATGTCGTAGATTGGAGGGCAGTATATGAACGGTCTCAGAGCCATCCTCAAGACGATGCCTGTGTTTTTGTGGTTGCTACCGAATCAGGCACAAGCGCGGCTGGTCTCGATGCCGAACTATAAAGAAATGCTTGCCAAATCCGATCTCGTGGTAATCGCCAATCCGATAACCACAACGGCCGATACAAAGGAACACTCTTTCCTGCCGGACATCTGGCGGCAAGAGAAGAACGGGGAGAAGAACCGGATCGAATCAATCGGTGTAGAAACCGTATTTACGGTGTGTGCAGTTCTCAAGGGAGACACTGCCATAAAGCAGTTCGTTGCACCATTATCGCGAGGCGCAAATCCAAAGCACCGAAGTGAACGGTCCGGGTCTCGTCTACTTTGATCCATCGCGTCCATCGGGGCGCGGTTCTTCTTATCTCCTATTTCTAGTTCGTGAACCAGACGGCCGCTATGCGCCAGTCGGTGGCCAGACAGACCCTAGTTTGGGCTCGATTAGCCCGATTCCATTCGCGTTTCATTAGGTCGAGAGTGTATGACCGCCATCCATGTAAGTCACTTGTCAAGGAAAAAGCACGAGTTCGCTGTTCGCGCTCGGAGAGAGCGCGTCGTTGGTTGATCAGGATCGATCGTTGCGCGCGTGTTGCCTCTCGGCGGTGGTTCCTGCACCCTTGCAGAACCGGACATCCATTTGCTGCCTCAGGCTGGTGAGAGCCGTCGCAGAAGATTGAGTTTGTGTTCTCTGCCAGTCCCGAAACAACTCGAAGAGAGCCTCGGGAGTTGCCTCCGTAGCCCGGGCGGTAATGTGCGGGACCTGGCAGCCTGCGCGTTGGAATAATCCTGATGTTTTTGTCTTTCCTTTTATTAGGAAAGGTTTTTACGCGGCCGCCGTGGGCATGAGCTTCCCGGCGGGGATGAAGTCTGTCTTGCGTCTGTCCACGGCCAGCATATGAGCTACCATCTTGCGGGCGACGGCGAGCGTAGCCCGATTGGCGTTTCCGCGCTGCCGTTCTCGTTCATAGATAATGGCCAGTTCGTCGCTGAAGCGGGGCGCCAGCCTGGCCGCTTCGACCAGCATTCGCTGGATATGCTTGTTGCGCTGCTTGGAGATCGGCGTTCGCATGATCTTGTCTGCCGAACTCTTCTCGGCTCCGCACAGGCCACAGTAGCTGATGGCTTGCTTGATCGACCGGAATCGCGATGTGTCGCCCACCTCCAGCACCCAGGTCAGAGCCGTAATCGGGCCCACGCCCGGAACGGTTCTCAGCCGTTGCAATCGTTCACTCAGCAAGGGATCAGATTGCAACGACCGGAGCAGTGCCCGGTCCATCCGGAGGGAACGATCGATGTGCTCCCGGCACAGCTTCAGCAACGGCCGTATGCTGTCTGCGATCTCTTCGCTGGTCGACATGAGTTGGCTGAAGTAACCCATCCGGTGCAGGCGCAGCTTGTCATAGGGCACTCCGGATTCCATGAGCAGTCCCGAAACCCGGTTCTTCATCTGCACGGCCTGCCTCTGCACCAGGTTGCGATAGCGCAGCACACGGCGTCGGTCGCGGATCTCGGTGGGCGCGATGTGGCACTCGGGCAGAAAGTCGCATCGCAGGCAGTCGGCAATCTTGCTGGCGTCGATTCTGTCGTTCTTCTTCTTGGCTGCCGCGATGGCGCGGAGCATCAGCGGGTGCGCCACCTTCACCGCTTCCGCGTGCGGAAGCAGGTGGTCGTAGATCCATCCCGTGAAGATCGTCGCTTCCATCGCGATCGTGCGGGGCTGAGGCAGGGCCCGCACCCAGGCGTCAAGGTCGCGGCGC
>Ga0206999_10029_pt1 | contig 36874 bp, 31 predicted proteins | sample Alteio_BWMinCont_92_FD_153482 | JGI IMG/M metagenome (GOLD analysis project Ga0206999, IMG submission 153482) | Enriched cells from forest soil in Barre Woods Harvard Forest LTER site, Petersham, Massachusetts, United States -... | ecosystem: Environmental > Terrestrial > Soil > Temperate forest >...
AGAATCAGGATGCCAAAATGGATTCACAGCTACGAAAACTGGGCTTTTCGTCAGGTACTGGGATGGATTTCTGAAAACTTCTTATTAATGCATTTCACGAGTCGGATCGCTTCGGGTTGAGCAAATCCTTGGCTAGGGATTCAGGAGGGCAACCGGAGGCTCGCGCGCAGACCGCCAATAGGCGACTCGTCCAGCGTGATCGTCCCCTCGTAAAGTTGGGTAAGATCGCGAACGATTGCCAATCCCAGTCCCGAACCAGGGGCGGCTTCGTCAGCGCGCACTCCTCGCTGCAACACTTGATCGCGAATGGAGGGGGGCAGGCCTGGGCCATCGTCATCGACAGTCAGAACTACCGCACCATTTTCCTGCTCGGATTGTATCTTGACGTTGGACTTTGCCCACTTGCAGGCGTTATCCAGGAGAAGGAGCTCTGCTTCCGGTTCAGATCTTGGCGGGTCAGCGCCGGGGGCAGAGCCCCAACGAACTACGATTCTTTTTATCCCACTTTCTGCGCTGCCGCACAAGCTTGAAACTGATTGGGCCAGAGACTGCGACAAGCTCCTGCGGCGATGCCCTGTATGTGAACGGGATTCGATCATCGGCCACGGCCGCCGCAGCAAGCAGGCGCACGATGAGTATCGCGATTGGATTGGCATCCGTCGCGGTCGCTGCCCAGTTTGCAGGACGACCTTCACTTTCCTCCCACTGCTTTCTCTCCCTTACACGCATTACAGCTTGCTGGCGCGCGGTCAGGCATTGCGACGGCGCTTTGTGGAACACTGCTCGTGGGAAGACGCGATGCCTACACTCAAAGACCCTAACCGCGTGCCCGATGCTTCTACCATCCGCCGCTGGTCGAGCGGCCTGGATCGCTCTCAACTGGCTTTTTCGTTCCTGCGCCAAACGCTGGCTCGCGTTGCTTACTGGGTGGCGTGTGGTCCCGTAGATCACGAAGCTTGGCTGTTGCCTTGCCTAAATCCGATTCTGCGGATTCTTGGGCCCCTGCGTCTCTGAGAAAAATTTTCTTCCACCTACCATCCTTGCCTGTGAATGGCGGCGAGCTTCTCCTACGCTCAGCCTTCGGAGGCAAACAGCATCGTGGGCGGGGATGTCGAACAACTCAAACAGCGCTGGCCGCTGCTCGATTACTTACAACAGCAGAACTGGGCCGCCCGGCCAGCGGGTTACGACTCCGAGTTCGTCGGACTCTGTCCGCTACACCAGGAGACGCAGCCTTCGTTCTATGTCAACGCCCGTAAAAATCTCTTCTACTGCCACGGTTGCGGTCGGGGGGGCGATTTAATTCGTTTTGTCGAGTTGTCCCGCCATCTCTCTTTCCGCCAAAGTCTTGCCTACCTCGAGCAGCAAAGCGCTCCTCCAGTCGACTCCGTCGACTCTGCCACCGTGCTTAATGCGGTGGCCGCGTTCTATCAAGAGCAGCTCGATCGCTACCCTGAGGCACTGCGTTATCTTGAGCGACGCGGACTGCACGATCCTGCATTAATCAAAGAGCTGCGCATCGGCTATGCTCCTGGCGGATGCCTGCGCCGGCATCTCTCCGCTCAAGGCTATTCTTTCCATCTTCTTCGCCAGGTGGGCCTGGTCAACTCTCAAGGCCGCGACACCTTCTACGGTCGCGTCGTCTTCCCCTGCAGTCACGGCGGACGCATTGTCAACCTCTACGGCCGTAGCCTGGGCGATGCCTTTGCCCATCGATTTCTGCCTCGCCCCAAGGGCGGCTTGTATGCCTGGGAGCAGGTCCGGCATTGCCCGGAGGTAATTCTCGTCGAGGGGCTGTTCGACTATGCCGTGTTGTGGCAGGCAGGTTTTCATCACCTCACCTGCTCGTTGAGCACCCACCTCAACGCCTGCCAGTTTCGGCAACTGTGCGACAACAAACGCACGGTTTATCTCACCTTCGATGTTGACGCTAATGGCAGCGCTCAACAAGCCTCGCAACAGCTTGCATATCGTCTCCGGGCGCGAGGTATTGCCACTCGCCGCGTCCTCCTGCCTCCTGGCCATGATCCCAACCACTTCTTCGTCCAGGGCGGTGATGCGCGGCAGTTTCAGTCTCTGCTGGAGGTGGCTCAGCCGTGAAGTTCCGCGTGATCTATCTGCACTCCCATGACGCACGAAGCCCGATTCACATAATCGAGCAAACCACCGGCTGGGAGGTCGGCTGGATTAATCGTTATCTAGACCGCGAATACGTCCGTCGCCTAGCGGACTCGACTCTACGAACCTACGCTCACAACCTGCTGCACTTCGTCCGCTGGTGGGAAAGCATTCATCACACCGGCGATATCGTGGAAGGAGACCTTGCCGAGTCGACACTCCTGGATTACGTGCGCTTCCAGTCCAGCCAACAACCTCGGCCATCGGCTTCCCTCATCAACGACCGCGTTGCCGTCACGGATCGCGCTCTGCGCAACCAGTTCCCGAACGCTCCTTGTCAGATCGCTCGCGGTTTTCATCAAGCTTTCTTGCGGCGTGGACCCATGGGCCTAGCGCGCCCACGGCAGGCAATCAGCCGGCTGCGAGTGAGGGTACCTAAACGTAACATCGTGCCGCTCTCAGTGAATGAAGTGGCCCACTTCTGGTCGAGTTTTCGTACCTCACGCGACTTGGCCATCGTGGGTTTGATGCTCCTGCATGGGCTCCGTTCCGCCGAAGTGTTGGCTTTGAATCCGGATGACGTATTGCTGGCGGAAGCGCAACTCCGCGTTCGTGGCAAAGGCAACAAACTTCGCTTCCTCCCGCTTGCGCCAGAAAGCATTCAACTGCTCGATCACTATCTGCGACTAGAACGACCCAATCCATGCAGCCCCGCATTGTTCGTCTCGCTGAAAGGACCTGCGCGTGGAACCCGTATGAGCACTGCGGGATTGCGCTCCTTGTTCCGCTACCATCGCCGAACCTCTGGCATTAAGCTCGCCCACCCGCATCGTTTTCGACACACCTTTGCCTACGATATGGTACGTGCTGGGATAAGCCTGCCCGCGCTCATGCAGCTGATGGGTCACGCCGACATTCAAACCACGCTGCGCTATGTGCAGATCACCCCACAAGACGTCTATGTTGAGTATGCACGTGCAGTGGCGCAGCACACTCGTCCTGTCCCGAAGATTTCCTCATGAACCGCGCTCGCCGCCCACCGCTTCAGCATCCTCTGGCGCCGGTCTTCGATCGTGCCGTTGATTCCTTCAGCGTTGCACTCAGTCCCGATACCATTCGCCACTACCGCGGTACCGCGCGCAATTTCCTGAGATTTCTTGGCCTCGCATATCCCCAAGTGAACGGTCTTGAGCAAATGCGTCGTGAGCCCCACATCCTGGGCTGGATGTCTCATCTGCGCTCAAAAGTGCGGCCCCTGTCGACCGCCTCCTACATTAACCAGCTCATCGCTCTGCGCTCTCTCTTGAACGAACTGGCTTGGTCGGAAGAGCTTGCGGAACTCGTCCGCCTGATCCGACGTGAGGATTTTCCGCGTCCACCGCAGAGACTCCCACGGCCGCTCACTCTACAGCAGGATCAGCTTCTCCAGCAGGAGTTCCGCCGCCGTAATGATCTGGGTGGCAATGTTTTTTTGTTGCTGCGCCACACCGGCATGCGCATTGGCGAATGCGCCGATCTGTCCTGCGATTGCCTTCGCTCCACCGGATCAGAGCAATGGGCGATTCATGTGCCCCTCGGGAAGCTAAAAACCGAACGTATGGTCCCTGTGGATTTCTTTGCCTGTGAACTCGTCCAACGCCTGGCATTCTTTCGTTCCCTGGATCCGCTGCCGGCCGATGGACGGCTCCTGGCCCGCGCAAGCAGCAAAGAAGCCCTGGTTGGTCAACTGCGTGATTACTTGCATCAGGTCTGCCATACCCTCGGCCTCTCCACCCGCATCGTTCCTCATCAGCTTCGTCATACCTATGCCACAGAAATGCTGCGTGCCGGCGTGAGCTTTCCCGTGCTCATGAAGTTACTCGGCCACACCTCTCCTGAAATGACCATGCGTTATGTCGACGTGGCATTGACTGATCTCCAGCGGGAATATCAACTGGCTCGTTCACGACCTCGGCATCTCGTTCCACAGCCGAAAGTGCCGTCCACCCGCGTTCGCGCTGGACTCGAGGGAGTAATCGATTCCTTGCTGGCGGCTCAACATGTGCTCGAGATGTTCCGCCGCGTGCTGCCACATTGCGACTCTCGCGCTTGCCTCGACCGCCTATCCAACCGGCTCACCAAGATTGTCAGCGAAACGCGCAAACTCCGCACCTCCTGAGAAGTGGGCAGAGATTGGCCGGTAATGTCGGCTAACCTTACCCTACCGAATTAGGGAAGTGGTGCCCGTCACTCGGGAGCAGACGCCGAGCCAACATGTTCATACCCTCCCAAAAGCTGACTTCTGGACAGTGTGCCGCAGTCGCTCCTGGCATGATTTTCTGGGTCGCCGTTTTCCGTCAGGTGGACCTTTCCGGCATAGCGCTACACTACGCGACTTTGCGCGAATGATCGCGCTCATCGGCGCGCATTCCGTCAAGAGAAGAGAGTCTTTCTATACTGCGAGCCGGTCCAAGGTGAACACTGCGCCACGGCGTAGTCATCGCTTCTTTCCCCCGACGAAGGGCATGGTTGCGGCCTGCTTCATCCATGACGCCAATTGGCGCTCGTCGAAATCGTCAACCGAAGCTAACTCGACTCCGCGGGTGGATTTGCCCATCCCGATCGGCGTCACAGGCGGTTCCGGCTTGAGCGCCGTGCCCCGTATGAACGTCAGTTTCACATGGCCCACGAAGGCGCCGGATGAGAAGCACCAACCCCCGTCGACCCCGTAGTACGCCATGCCCCACTTCACCGCTCTCGAAAGCGGATCTGTGGAAAGCCCAAATCACTGGATCGGGTGCAATGGCTCTTAACTCCTAGTCAGTTCTTCACTTTGCGGGGTGGGCGTGGCACTACTGCCCGTGAAAAGCTCGACCGGTCCGCGGCGGCGAGCCGCTGTGAGTTCTTCTTCCAATCAGGTGACGGAGTTGCTAGCCCGATGGGGTGATGGCGATGAGGACGCTCGCGAAACCCTGATTCCCGTCGTCTACCAGTTCTGCATAGACGTACGCTCTCGATCTCGTTAGGGCGACGCTAGAGGTGGAACGTCAGTCGTGGCCTTTGCGCGATCGCATGTCCTCATCCGAATGCGTGTCTGAATTGCGCTCACTTCCGCACGGACGCCCGTTTCCTCGATGTGCATAAAGCAGAACTGCACGAATCGGAACGGCTCCGGTGAATCGTTCTTGCTCCAGGATGAACTCTTCGATCTTGCTTGCCCTATAGCGGAGCATTCCTGCTCGTCCAGGGCCATCGCCAAAACGTATGACGGGTAAGAGCGGTATCTTTCTTGACGAGTGATCCCGAACCCAATCGAGCGATGTATTCAAGCGTTCAGCGACCTGCGGGGGCGTGAGCAAGGGATCGTTTTCACGCCATCGCATGCCGGTACAACCGGTTTCGGAATCGTGGTCCATGTTTGCAATCAACTCCCGGACGAAATAAAGACCGTTTGCATCATCGACTTCTGGACCACAGGGCGGGATGCTTCTCGCCAGAAGCGACAGGCACGAACTAAATTTATCGTCGTTGATACAGCTGTCAGCCATACGATAGCCGATGGGACATTCACTCTCAAAGGTGTGGCCGAGACAGACTATGTGGTGCACGCTGACATCTACGTGAAACCCGGCTACAGAAAATTCTGCGGACAAGATGAAGTCGCCCGTACGAACCAACAGCCTGCAACCGTGAAGTTTGTGTTGGACCGTCAGGGGGCTGACTGCGGCAATTGAACGTTCTGTAGAGTCGGTAACTGTTTAAATCAGGCGGTCACCCTCTTTGAGGGATGCGCCGTCTGGCAGCCAGCGAGTAAAACGGATTTCCGCTTTATGAACTCGCAGACGATTTCCCCGGTCTACTTCCGGTCGATACGATTCAGTGTATATTTGGTCCGATGCCATGCAACGCCCCCCGGACCCTCAATTGCTCGGATTCCTCGAAGCCTACGACCGGCACATTTCGGATCTCGCTCTCGCGCTTCGAGAGGTGATTCTTGAGGAAGTGCCCGACGCCTCGGAGTCGATCTACCAGGTGTACACGGTGGCCATTTGGTTCGGGTTCAGCGGAAAGATGAAGGACATGTTCTGTTATATCGCGACCAACGCGGGGCACGTCAACTTGGGATTCCCGCGCGGGAGTTCGCTGCCGGATCCGAATCGAGTGCTGGAAGGCGAGGGTCGGACCATGCGCCACATCAAGCTCAGGAGCCAGCGCGATGTGGAGCGCCCCTTCGTGCGGCGCTACATCCAGACAGCGATGGAGCAGGCGGCGCGGTTGGGTGCGGGCGGAACGGGCAAAAGCGTCGTCAAGAGCGTGCGCGGAGTCCCCGCGAAGCGCGGCGCAAAAAAGCCCCGCGGGAAATAACCCGTACTTACTCAGATGAGGATCCCGATGTCTGGGCGGTTTCTCTTTTGCATCGCGCCGAGGGATGGTTGTGCGATAAGTATTGTAAGCCGACGATTTCACGTTTTGACTGCTAGTAAGTGAGGGTTAAAGAAAATCTTTCGACAGTTAGTCTGGCAGTCTATTGGCGGCTCACCAGGTCAGCGATCATTCATTGCTAGCTCGGGTATATCGGTGAGTTGGTGCCACTCGTGAGGAAGGCCGCGCATGAGGAGGCCACAGTCGAAATCGAGCGACCCTGCGGGGAAGCGCTGCGAGTCTGAATAGAATGCGCAATGCTGCGACTCAACTTCCATGGGAACCATCTCCCACTTGAGCATTTTCAATTGCAATCCTTCCAATTCATGGCCACGCAGCGAACAGGAAAAGCCGCAGTCACCTTTTCGGAAGAACTCTGATACCTCATCAAACGAGCCGAAACTAGGCGTATGCTGCCATTCACCAGAGACGCGGGCCGAAAAACGCACATCGGCTTTACCATCGTCGCTGGTCACGTCCATGGCAAGACGGTTCTCGTCTTCACTCACCTGAAACCGGGCATGGTGATGAACTCCCGGGAAAAGGCGCCCGCCGAGCAACTCAACCAATCGCTGGTCCGTTTCACGACGCCAGACAAAGACGCCGGGGCGAATGCCATCGCTCGCAGGGTATTGGATCGCCACTCGATGCGCCATGTTTTCGGAGGAGAGACCGAGGGGGCCTGGAATGCCGTGCGGTCGCAAGTTCTCCAGGCGAATTAGGCAAACGCCCACGATGGCACACCCATGCCGCTGGTCAACTTCTAGAGGCGCGGGCAAAAGGCGCTGCACTACGTCAGCATCCGCCCGGAAGTTTAGCAGCATGCGGCGGGCGATCACACCTTGGATCAGGGGCAGCATTTTGTGCAGGATTCTAGCATACCGTTATCGCGATTTATCGCCAACAACACTGGTCAGGGTGATCAGTGCTCAAGGCTTTTGTTGACTCTACCGCTCGGCTTCATTTATCGCGTTCCTGAACTGTTCGACCGCGGCAACCTCAGGAAAGTCGTCCAGTGCGTCCTTGGCCATATAGCGCCAAACCGCTGGAGCATCCAGCGGATGATCGACTCGCCCCATGTAGACCTCAAAGCTATCCTCCGACGGAGCCATTTCCTTATTAATACGTGGCCGTCGGTCCGCGGCGGTTCCACTAGGCCCGGAAGTGGGAAGAGCGGGCGGAGCCTGCTCAGCAGCATTGGGAATGCCACCGGTGTGATCGTCCGGGCGGTTGTCTGCCGGGGAATTGCGGATCGTCGGACCATTCGCATGTCCCCTGCGTACCGCGATAATCAAGTCCGCAGCCTGTTCATCCCTGATCACCTTGAATCTGCCCCATTTCGTTATTGCGTTTTCCACGTTCGTCTGCGCGGTTCGATTTGCGTTTGGACTCGTCAGAGGCTCGCCTGCCTCAGGACGAATCACAACTGTAACGGTCTGCGCCCGCAGCACATATTCGGAGAGCCCCTGCTTTTTCTTGTTTTTTGCGCTCGCTTGGGGAACCAACAGAAGAAGAACGAGGAAAGCAATCAGTACGCGTACGGACATAGCTGCCTCCGTGCTCTTGTGCTGGCCATTATACAACTCAAGACTGACGTAACCAGGCCTTAGCACAAGCTTGCGCCGTTTCTTCGCCAAAATCCGGGTCGGTGAGCGCTATTGCTAAGATTTAACGCCAACCGTCACTTGTCTGCGTCGGCTCGTCGCAGCACCGGTTGTTTCGGTTCTTGAGGTTCGGGATGCCCTGCCTGCCAGATGTGGAGGTTTTCCTCAAACTCGTCAAACACCGACGTTGATACACTGGCCTCTCGTCGTTGAGGCAGGATATCGGCAATTTCGCGACGCAGTGCCCTGACTCGGTCGGGAGTGGGTGGAAAGCGACTGAACGCAAGCACGTCACTCCCATTCGCTGATAACGGTGCAGCCCATATTCGCTGAACAAAACGAACATAACCATCTACGTCATAGCCAGCTTTATAGAGATACTGCACTCCAAAATAATCCGCGTCGAACTCGTCCGCGGGACGCATTCCGTTGAACATGCTTAATGGGGGTGCGGTGCATGTGAACCAAGTGAATGCCGAGTTCTGTATCGGGCTGACCGAGCTGACCGAGAGCAACACCTGCCTGATGGCCTGTATCGTGGGAGTGTGCAACGCCGTGTGAGCGATCCCATGTGCAAGCACAGCAGCTAGTTCGCCTTCGCTCTCTAGCCGAAGAAGAAGGCCACGGGTGATGTATTGATATCCGCCGGGGGATGTGCAGGCGTCCACTTCATCGCTGTCAATCAACATGACGGTGATGTGCATCTGGGCATCCGAATTTCGAGCTAGGTTCTGTGCGAGTGCCGACAAGTACTTGGTTAGCGCGGGATCGTGTATCAACTTGGTGGAACGCTCGACCGCAGCAGCTCCCGCTGCGCCTCGTTCTTTTTCTTTCTCAGAAGAACCGACAACTTTGGGGTCTTGCCTGTGCATGACGTCCCGGTGGCCGATAGCGTTGATGTCACGGTCGGATTTCGATCTCTTAATGGATGGTGCAGACGAAGCAAACAGCGGAACCAGAGGGGTCGCAGCAGCGAACGCCAGTGTTAGGGACGCGATTAACACAGTTCTGCTGATCACAATTTGAACGTCCTCCCCATAAGTTGAGGATCGGAAACGGTCTTAGAGCGATTATACGGCTCGAACCGAGGCAACTGTTGCGAGCAGGCGTGGCTGTTGAAAAAGTCCATTTCCTTCAAAACAGCCGAAATTTGGGGGATGGAAAATGTCTAGAAAAAGCGAGAAAGTCGTTTGTAGAGCTTCCTATTCGAACTGCCGCTGCAAATCGGCGCCTTTGCTGGGAGGGGGCCACTTTGGCTGGTAGAGTTTTGCAGTCTGACCGGAACACGGAGCCGCAACGCCGAAGGTGAGCGATACTGGCCAGCGATAACCGTCGGTGATCAATCCGCCCTTACATCGACTGATGATCCACGTCCCTTCCATCGTACTGACAAACTCGCCGCGCACCGCGACGCGTTTGTCTTTCCACGCGGGAAGATTCTGAAAAAGCTCACAGATCGGAACCACTGTTAACGAGCTAGGATCGGGCAATGCCTCGACTCTCAAATTGTCGAAGGAATCGAAGACCAGCTCAGCAGCTAACTCGCCAGACTGAGCTAGTTTAATCCTGCCGGAAAACGATGCAGAGGAACTAACGGATTTGCCTTGGCTCCGTAGACCGTCGGCATCCGCCGCAGCTTTTTGGAACCGCTGAAGTTGGTCTGGTGTCACAGACGATGATGGGCGTAACGAGAGTGCTGTCGGCCACAAGCGACGAACACCGTTTCCTGAGGTGTAACGGTTATCACAGTCAGTAGCACCAGTACGGCGATGTGTTTCGCAATAATCAAATCCCCCGTGACCACGACTTGGCTTCCATCCGCGCTTTCCAGATGAGAGAACAGGTCACAAAGTGATTCCTGTGCATTCAGAGCAGATGCAGTGGCGAATATCGCAAAGAGAACGAACCGTCGAAACGTCTGTGTCATCGAAGGCCTCGACTCGCAAGTTTACCCGCACATCGCGAGAATGTCCCGACGCTGCCCCTGACCTTTACGACAGTTGACATCGTCCGACCGTTTTTCTTTGAGAGGCTCTTACGGGCGCGTCTCGCGCCGCGCCAGGGTGATGAACCGAACCATCTGCACGGTTGCCAGGTCGGGGAGTTTCCCCAGGGGGATACGCCCGATGACTATCCTCTTCTGTGCTCGATGCGACACCGAGAAGCCTAGATCTTCGATCTCCCGGACTACGGCCGGCGAATCATCCGTTAGGAATATCTGAATCTCGATGGAACCGTCCTCCGCCAGCTCGCAATCGGATCCCCTCTTCTTCCAGCAATCGTACCGCTCCAGCAGTACGGGGGTCAGCTTTGCCTCGAGTACGGCTCGTTCGCCAGTGGGCTTAGGAGCGAGATGATTGGGTGCTGCCTCTTGGAGAGTCGCCACGCTGCGGGACATGGCCACGATCGGTGGAGGCGGTGGTGGGGGCGCAGCCGAGTTAACGGGTCCTCCAAGGCTTGCGCCGGAACCGGCTCCGATACCGCCGCCGGCGCCGGCGCCTACGCTCCCATCCGCCGCTAGTTTCGCCATCCCGTTACCTGAGTATCGGTTTCTCTTAGATGCCATTCCCATCTGCTCATACAATGTGAGTCCTGCACTCGGCGAATAGAGCAGCGCGCTCTTATCGTCGCCGAAGACTCCCTCGTAGCTGACTCCTTCCGGCATTTCCACTGGAACTTCCACCCGCTGTGGCTTGCCGCCGGTCGTCACGACCCGTTCCTCAACCGCAACGAACGACGTGAACTGCGTCATGAGGTGGTAGCTCAACCCGAGCTGCGTGATCTCCTGCTCGACCCCGGGCTTCACCTTCCCTTGCTGTAAGCCCGCCCAATCCTGGGACATGAGATCGTCGATTTTTTGCCGTGCCCAGAAGCTGGTGAGAATGCTGTCACTGGTGGCGCGGCTGCTTAGGACAACGGGTATCTCGCGCGTGTATTCCTCTCCTGCACGCTTGCCTCGGAGGTGAATCGTCCCGTTCGCTGCAAGCGCGTAGCGGCCGCTGACCACCAAAGGCTTCCCGCTAAATAAATCCGGCAACTGCTTCGGGTAAACGTCGGAGACGGGCAGCCCGCCCCAGTCAAGGGAGATGTCGGTCAGGAGCGGCGACCGGAGCCGTTCATAAAGTCGGTGCGCCGCGACATCTGCTTTGTCGTTAAGCGTGACGATCTCCGACGCGCCGCGGCCCGCCGTGGCCATTGACTCGATTAGGAAGCGATTCACTGAAGTGCCGATGCCAAATGCAAACACCCGGGCATTCGGGTGCTTCTGCACCTCCCCGATGATGCCCAGGTCATTTCCCACCTCACCGTCGGTAAGAAAACATACGACTCGCACGTGATCCTCCGAGTCCGAGGGTGTCAAGGCCGCTCGAATCGCATTCATCATCTCCGTTCCACCGGCTCCGTGCTGAGCATTCAAGACCTCACGAGCCTTGCGAATGTTTTCCACTGTAGGAAAGACAGGCTCTGGGAACAGAATGCGAGTGTCGCCAGAAAACGTGATCAGGTTGAAGGTGTCCCCGGGATAAAGCTCGTCAAGAGCGTGATTGATGAGTTCTTTGGCTTTTTCAATCGGGAAGCCCATCATCGAACCCGAGGTGTCGAGTACAAACACAAGCTCCTTTGGCGCGATATCAGATTCGCGCAGCCTGGCGGGCGGCTGTAAGATCAAAGTGAAGTATCCACCTGCGCCCAGCTTGCTGTTGGCGGGCGCGGCCTGCGAAAGAACTGCATCCGCAACCTGCTCGCCGGCCACCTCGTATTTCAGAATGAAATCTTTGTTCGGGATTTCCGCCAGGTTCTTCAGCTTCACCGTGGCCGCGCTCGCACTCGTGCGCTCGACGTCGATTTCATGTGAGGCGGAATGCAATTGCTGTAGTGGAACCCCTGCGTCAATCGCCAGTTCGAGCGAAACATCGTGGCCTGCGCGCGTTCCCTTCGGCGTGACCAGCGGGGTAATCTTCGAAGCGTCCGGGACTTTGTCTGTATCGGGCGCCCATCCGCCTGCCCGCTTCCCGGTAGGCTGCCCGGGAATATATCGCGGCCCGACGACCATCGGAAAAACGAACTTGTATGAGCCGTCTTCATAGGCAAGCGTCTGCAGATAGCTGATCGTCACAACGACCTGCTGGCCCGGCATAATGTTAGCCACCGACTGCGTGAAGATATTCGGACGTTCCTGGTCGAGCAACGCCGCGATGTGTCCGGTCTGCTTGGCTTGCTCGTAGATGGCCCGAGCCTCTTCGCGTTTCTTGATGATGCCGCGTAGGGTGCGGTTGCCGATCTGAATCGTCATGTCGTCGACCGCCGCGTTCTCCGGTAACGGGAACGCATAGACCGCTTCGATCCTGTTCGTGGCTGTGTTTTCGAAAGTCTGCGTGACTGTGACCCGAGCAAGGAATCCACTAATGGCGCCGCGAACTTCGGTGTGACGCAGAGGACACCCACCGCTCACTGATCCGTCGTTGCCGATAATTCCAAGGGAACCCGGCGGCTCGTCCAATCCGGCAGAGACGGTTGGGCCGGCGGGCCACAGGCTGAAACCGAGCAATGTGAAGATGGAAACGCACACCCCTAGCCATAGGGGGCGCAGGCGATGGCGCAGCATAGGTGCCTCCGCGATCAGACGATTGGAACTCAGTCGTAGAGCAAACGTTGCCTCTTTCTCGGACTTTTTGCGGAATGTCTGGGTTCATCAGGTCGGAGCATGTCCTGACGGTTTTGCGTCCTGCGCAGTGAAAAGCCTTATCGCATCTAGCGCACGACTGCTTTTGTGTACATCCCAACAAACGATCATTATTTTCATCCCTGTCACGAATAGACCGATGCCAACTACTATTTGTTCCCCAGTGGCTGCCTATCTTTGAACCTTTGAACGGAGGAGAGAACCATTCTTGCCGAATTTACGAGCAGCAATTTTCCACGTCCGATCAGATAACCTGCCAGGTGACGCGAGGAAACCGCCCGCCACGCTGGTTGGGAGCAACCTTCCTATCATTGACACTCTAAGAATTGGGTAAGTGGCGCGGACGGCGCGGGCAATAGGCTGCGACTGGCGGCTTTCAGGCCCAAACGACAACCTATGGTATGCGCAAGTCCTATGCTGCATCGGGTGAATGACCACAGTTCCGCTATCGGAAAGGGGTTTTGAGCGTAATAGCGATGTTATTCCAGTTGAAGCGATTGCCCGCGAGCGGCGCCCGAGTAATTCAGCCAACTGCAACTTTTTGCATGGTGAAGATGTGTTCACAAGCTTCGAAGTCTGATATGTCGAAGTCTGCTATGTCGAAGTCTGCTATTGACAAACCCACAGATCTATATGATCATGCCTCCGCCTGAGTGGGCTTTCCTCAAGCCCGGGCCAACAGCGTGAAGAGGTGGCCTATGCGTCTACGTTTCGTCGTCTTGGCAGTTAGTTTGTGTGTCTTCGCTCCCGCCGTTGTACATGCCAACGAAATCTATACTTTGTCAGTGAACTACAGCGGTATAGGTGGAAACGGACCAGGCAGCACACTCTACTGGCAATTCGAAGTTCCATCCATCCTGACGACTCCGACAACGATAACAAGCTTCCTCAGTGCCTTCCTTGGACCTGGTCTGATCGCCGAGGGCTGCAGCATCTCCGATGCTCAGCTTCCTCTCCCTGGCGTCAATGGTTTCTCCAATCAGGTAATAACCGATTTCGTTTCTCCATGCGGTCAAGGCAATAACTTTTCAGGTGCGGGCGCCAATTTCCTTAGGTCTATTACGTCGAACGGGGTTTTTGACGTTATCTCCCGGCAAAACGGCACCGTCATAGGCACCCTTACGATTTCTGCTGTACCCGAGCCATCCGCGTTGTCGCTTCTTTGCACTGGAATACTGGCTTTGGCGGGCCTATGGTTGTTCCAAGGAAGGTATTCCCGACTTGGTGTGAAATAACCCGGCCTTGGTAGGTCCCAAGGACACCACTGCTCCGCATAACATTGAGGACGGCCCTTTACACTCAAGTGTCCAGCGCAAGGCCATGATGAGTCAATGGGGATTGTTACGCCAACTACCGATTCTGTGCTGGTTCAGCCTGAAATGGAGGGCGCTGATCGGCGACAAATCAGAACTCCCGACCAGAAAAAATAATTGATGTCGGACAGGGCGCTCTCCGTTAATGAGTATTCCGCCCCTCGGGCAAGGATCATTGTAGCTCGGGTTTGCGCCTTCGGATTGGAAAGCATTTCGAGGACGCGCGTACGGGATGTAATTGTGGGTGATGCGTTTAACTGGGCCGCGGGCTAAACGTCTCCGCATCAACGGCAGGAACCCAATTCCGGTGAGCACGAGGGCAAAGGACCCAGGTTCTGGAACAGTTGTAATTGACGAAGTGAAGGTCCCAGCGCATGATGACGTTGTCGGGCTGGTAGTCGTGCATGTGCTAGTGATTGTGGATTCGCCCTTGTCCCCGGCGAACATCCCGGTCCACCAGTAACCAGGCTGTCGGTCGTAACGGTTCCGTTCACGGTCCCGCTCCCGGTAAAGGTGCCGAACAGGGTTCCCCCGGCCAAGACGTTCATGAACGTCCCGCTGGATGTGAACGTGGTCAAACTGGTGAAGTCAGCCAAGTCAATCGCCGCGTAGCCATTTCACCACATAAAGCACTAACCTGCACAAATGGGACAATCGACGGTCGCTCTGCTATCTGGAATTCGCAGGCGGATCGTCGGAAATGCGGAAGTTATCCAGAAATGAGTCTCGGAGGAGATCAATAGCAATCTCCCCCAAGCCGACTTCTGCCCAGCAATGACTTCCGGGTTGCCCGTGATCTCGGAGTTGTCGAGCGGATGCTTCCAAGTCAAGTCCACGCCGCAAAGTTCACGGTCGGGTTACTACGACCTAGATGCACAGAAGATACAGGCACGTGGCTGTTAAGAAATCGTGTCAAAGGAGTGCTTCATTGCTTCATTGTTACTGTGTGACCGGAGACTCTAGGTGGAGATTAGCTGTTGAATCCTCTCCGGCCAAACGTCACACTCCGACGTTACACGACCCACTGCTTCTGCCGCGGACTGCAAAACTGCGCTCCTCGTTTCCAAGAGGAGATCGTGCGTTCAAGCTGTGATTCGTCGACGTTGGCGAACGCAGAGTCTTCTTGAAACGCATGTTTCTGTCCTCCCCCAACTCTGTGTCGCTGCAGGACGCGCCTCAATAGATGAGCTTTAGCGAAAACTGAATTTGCCGCGAAGTTCCAGCGGTCTTGCTGATCATGCCAAACCCTGTACCCGCGATGATGTTCGCGGGTAGCCCCATGTTGACGATGTTAAACAGATTAAATAACTCTCCGCGGAATTGCAGGTCAGCTATCTCCGAACCGCTTTCGCGTTGGCCAATCGGAGTCGTCTTGATGAGCGCAAAATCGAAATCGTAATATGCCGGTCCGCGAAATGTATTACGGCCGAGCGTTCCAAAGCGCCCGGAGTTTGGTCCAGTCCCGCCTGCGATCCCGATGGGAATGGAAAAGAAGCTTGCGTTGTGCGCCCCCCGCCCAAAATAGTCGTCGCGCGGTCGCATTGAACTGCCGGCGCTCGAGAGATCCGGCGTTCCGATCTGATCCGGCCGGTCCGCCCCGATCGACCCCGCCCCCGTCTGCTGGATCCCCGAGTACACCGTAAACGGAGAACCACTGGTGATCGTCGAGATGCTCAGCAACTGCCAGCCCTTCGTCAACAAATTAGTTCGATCCGCCTGAAGTCTCAAATGCTCGAAATGCAAATCCTGTGCCGCGCTCAACGTGAACGCCTGCGTCACATCAAAGCTCGATGGCCCCCTCTCGGCTTGTGTATCGAAAGGGTCTTGTGGGCTGAACAATGTCACGGCGCCGGTGGATCCGGTTCCTCCGAGGATGCCGCTGACATCATCCAGCGATTTGCTCCAGGTGTAGCCTGCTTGCAATGACGGACCGCCGTGCCCAACATTTCCCGATAATGACGTCTGCAGTGCGTTATACGACGAGTGTGACGTCGCTGTCATCACGGACTCGAATCCGAAACCTCCCGTCACCGCTCCGCTACCGTCGAAGTTTGTAAACCGCGAAAATTCCGTATTCGCTCCGGGATACGCGTTCGGATATGACATTCTGGGAAGTCGAAATGCCGATGTTCCCACATACGTGACAGCGGCCGTAAGACCGCCGAAAGCCCGTTCCAGCCCCAGCGTCCAAGCCTGCAAATAAGCATTGCCGAAGCGCCGGTCGATCCCCGCCAGACTCAGCAGCGAGAGCTGATGACTGGGCGCCAGCGCTGCCAAATCCTGTTGGTATCTATTTACGTCCATCACCGTGTTCGCCGGCACTTTTCTCGGATCGCCGCTGGCCAACACGTTCATGCCCCCTGTGTTGTAGGCCTCTGGCAACTCGTTCGGTGTGATTTGGAATCCGTAGGAAATCTCCCCGTTTTGCGCTGCATTGACGCGCGGATAAACAACGTAAGGCGTGGACCCGGTCAGAAGATTGTCCTGCCAGATATTGGGCGGAATCACTGTGATCGACCCGCCCACGTGCACATGCACCGCCTGGGGCGCGTTCCAGTCAACCTGAACACGCGGCCCCCAACCGTTCCAATCGGTTTGATAAGTAGGCTGCGGATTGATCAAGTATTCCTGGCCAACGCCCGCGGGTGGAAACGAATTCAGAAAACTCGACGTACGGTGCGCCCGCTCTGAAATCGGCGTGTAGAGCTCAAATCGCAGCCCATATTCGAGCGTCCATTGCGGATTGATTTTCCACGTGTCCTCGATGTAGGCGTTCACGTCATCCCGGTTGATCGCCGCGGGCCCAATGTGCGCGCCATTCGATGCGTAGGGCGGCGCGACTGCGATCGTGTATCCATACGGATACCCGAGAAACAGACTGCTCATCGTGTCTGGCAGAGGTTGACCCGGCTGCACATCATGCTGTCCACTCGCAGAAGGAATGAACACGGGCGAATAAACTGTTCCACCACCAAAATCGTACTCGCCGTTGGGACTTATACCGAAGTATGTGGTGTCCCGGTTAAGGCGTGCTTCCGCCCCCCACTTCACCGCGTGCCGCGGGCTCGTCCAGGCAAAATTCAATTGTCCCTGGAACAAATTCCCGAACCCCGACATCACCGAGCCCGCCGCTCCATTGAACGCCTCATAGAGGCCATCGATGAACTTCAAAGCCGGATCGGTGTGGTTCGGCGTCACAAACGAAGGCGTCGTTCGCGTGAAACTCACCGACGTCGACCAGAGAAAGTGCGGAGACACGGTGCGCGTGTAAGTGATGACCCCGTTGCGCTGCCGATCCACATACTGCACACCGAAGCTCGGATCAATCAGTGTCTGATCCGGATTTGTTGTCGGTCCGGTTAGATTGTCGTAATTGAATCGACCAAACAATTGTCCTTTTGCCCCAACTTTCTGATCGATGCGGATGGAAAACTGATCCGCATCCGTGTTTACGTTTGAAGCTGCAGCATAGGTTCGCGCACCATACGCGCCGGTTGGGTTGTTGGGGAGTGGATAACGGGCCAGCACTGTCTCAATTGCCGGATTCACCGGTACGTGCAGCGTGTCCGTGCTGCCGTCCGAGTATGTCACCACGTCCTGGCCCCGCCTCTCTGCTGCTGTAGGTACAGCCAGCACCTGGGTCGTTCCCAGCACCTGCCTGAATCCCTGATACTGGACAAAATAGAACGTCCGGTCGCGTCCGTCATACACGTTCGGCAACACGACTGGCCCGCCGTTCGTAAATCCGAACTCGTTTCGCCGGAACGGAGGAATACGGCCCGGGTTGGCAATCGACGGGTGATCGAAATAATTCCGCGCATCGAGGGCAGAGTTCCTCAAAAACTCGAAGAATGACCCGTGAAAACCGCCTTTCCCGGACCGTGTCACGATGTTGGTGAAACCTGCCGCGCCGCGCCCGATGTCCGCCGGCATCCAGCCTGAACTTGACTGCAACTCCTGAATCGCATCTACGTTGAAATTGGTGAACGTGCTCCCGCCCATTTCTGGGTCGCTGACATCCGCATCGTCCATCGCGAACACAGCCTCGACGCCGCGCTGTCCGTTGATAGCGAACTGCTGGGTGAAATTCGTCTGCCCGTTCACGTCGGTCATCGTGCCCGCTGCTAACAACAACAGCGTGCTGAAGTCGCGTCCATTCAACGGCAATTCATTTACCTTTTGGCTGGAGAGTTTCTCCCCGCTTGTTCCGCTGGCTGCGTTCGAAGTTGTGCTCGGGTTCCCATTCGAGACTCCTGCAGAAGTTTGCGGATTGGCTGCGATCGACAGCACGTTTTGATCGGACACCGTCAGCACAATTGTTACGCTAGTAATATTCACTACCACCTGCCCTGTCGGACCTCGCCCGGGCATTTGCACGCTCACGCGATTTGGCCCGAGTCGAAGGTCCGCAATCGCGAACCTTCCGTCGGTTCCTGTAACTGCGGTTAGGTTCTTTTTGGCGCCGGGTCTGAAGACCGTTACCTTCGCTCCGGCCACAGGTTCGCCGGCAGCCGTGCGTACGACGCCAGCCCAGGCCTGCGCAGATGGCGAAGTTTGTTGTGCATTGAGCGCGGTCGCCACCAGCAGTCCCAACAGCAAATACTTCTTTATCAGTCGGAAAGCCTTATGAAAGGTTCGAGCTATTACGTGTTCCTTTGCGTAGTGGAATTCAGGCATGAAAAATTTCCTCGAGTGAAGACGGAATGCAATCGCGTGCATGAAGGACTTCAACGAAAGAAGACTGCCTGCTCGGGCGTGTCGTCCGAAGATGCCATTTCCAGGCCTTTGATCGCACAGCATAGACCCTTGTCCCGGTCCGTCATATGTCGAGACGGCGTACCTATAGAAGTGTCGAACCGCTTCGGTTTACGTACTTGTGACTTCTATGCCTTGGGAGCGGTAGGGATTCAGGACATCTTCGTCGGATGCATCGGTGATCAAACGTGTCAGTCGGGAAGCAGGACCGACCAGGTAAGGCAGAAATGTCCCCATTTTCCCCAGTGAAATCAGGCCAACCACTTCCGTCGAAGCCCCTATCATCGCTTGCTTCACGTACGCTTCTTCTCGGTCGCCGACGGTTATTCCGACCGCCGGGTGCAAACTGCACATTCCGAGAAGATATAGATCAGCGCGAATGGATTCGACTCGACGAATGGTCTCGATGCCTGTCGTGACCCGCGCCTCTTTAAGAAAATTTCCTCCGAGCATCAGCACGCTCAACTTCGGATGATCCGCCAACGCCAGCGCAAGCGGTGGGCTGTTGGTAACAATCGTCGCCGAACGCTCTGTTGAAAGGTAGGAAGCAATTCTTAGATTCGTGGTACCTCCATCAATCAGCACCACCTGACCGTCGCGGATCATCTCCGCCGCCGCTCGAGCAATTCCGATCTTGCTCTCCATGTCGATTTGTTGGCGAGACACGAAAGGAACGGCCTCGGCACGGCGAGGCAGGGCGCCGCCGTGCACCCTTTGGATCTTTCCCGAACTCGCCAATTCGCGCAGATCTCGCCGAATCGTGTCTTCAGAGACCCTGTATCGACTGCTAAGGTCCGCGGCGAGGACTCGGCCCTCACTGCCAAGCAGCTCCAGGATGTACTGGTGGCGCTCTTCCTTTAGGGCGATTTGGCCTGCTTCCGCTTCTGGTTTCATACTACCCATTTGCACGAATACACTTGGTAATGCACGTATATACGTGTATTATCCGATTTATGCATGATACTGCCAAACGTAGCGCCATACAAGGTCTTTCGCAAAAGCGTTCGGTTCGGGCAGTCGTCTTCGATTACGGAAACGTTCTTTGCCTCGAGCAAACGCTGGGGGATATGAAAGGTATGGCGCTCGTGTGCGGCATTCGCCAGGAGCGATTCTCGGAACTTTACTGGAAGCTACGGCCGCCCTACGACCGGGGTGAGATCGATGGACCTGCCTACTGGACAGCGGTTGTTGGCCAGCAAGAACTGGTTTTGAGCAGAGATCAGATAGCAACGCTAATCAAGCTCGATAGCGAAAGTATCACTCGACCAAATCAAGGCGCGGTGCAATGGGCAAAGCTGTTGCACCATGAAGGCTTCCCCTTGGCCCTTCTTTCAAACATGCCGCTCGAACTCAGTCGCCATGTGACCAAGTCCTTTCCGAGCCTCTCCACATTTGAATACCTGATTTATTCCTGCGACTACGGGTCCATAAAGCCGGAGCTGGCGATCTATCGAAATTGTCTCGAACTACTCAAAGCGGCCCCGCAACACATCTTGTACCTGGATGATCGCGCCGAAAACGTCGAGGCGGCAGCTCGCTTAGGAATTAACTCTGTACTGTTTGACACGGTCGAAAAGACTGCATCAAGAGTGGAAAGCCGATTCGACATCCCTGTCCCGAGTTTTGGCCGCTGTCGCCAATCAATTTCACAGTACAGCTCAACAAATCGGCGCCCGGATCGGGTGGAATCCGATTGATGCAGCAACGCAGCCTGCAACAGGTACGCGTGAGCGTGTCCTTAATCTTTCTGATCCACGGACTGATCATCGCAACCTGGGCTTCGAGGATTCCTGCCTTTCAGGCGCACCTCCATCTTTCTCCCGCCGTTTTGGGCAGGTCGTTGATGATGGCGGCAATCGGTTCCGTTCTCGCCATGCCTGCCGCTGGATGGCTCATTAACAAGTTCGGCAGTCTGAGCATCGTGATTGGGTCGACATTGGGGTTTGGCCTCGCTCTGCCCTTGATTGCCGAATCCAATACGGTCCTAACACTGTCGGTCGCTCTTCTTTTCTACGGGGCGATGGCTGGTTCAATGGATGTAGCAATGAATACTCACGCCGTGATGCTCGAGAAGCGATACCAGCGTCACATCATGTCGTCATTCCACGCCCTGTTCAGCTTTGGTGGAATGGCCGGATCTGGGTTAGGGGGATTGGTTGCTTCACGTGCGGTTCCGGCCGGGATTCACTTTTGGGTCAGCGGTATAGCACTGGCCGCAATGTCCATCCTCGCATTCAGGTGGCTTCGGCTTCCCTCAGCACCTGAGGACGCCGAGATAGTGGCATCCGGAGGCACGATTACGTGGTCTGTACCCTTAGGCGCGCTCGCTCTTCTTGCATTTTCGATTATGCTCGTTGAAGGTGCGATCGCCGATTGGAGCGCGATTTATCTTCGTACCTCGGATCTCACCGGGCCAGGATTGGCCGCTCTTGGATATGCGGTGTTCTCAGGCGCTATGGCTGGAGGTCGCCTGACAGGCGACTATCTCACTGGAAAGCTTGGACGCGGCCACCTCGTATGTTACGGGGCTCTTTTGGCCGCGGTAGGGCTCGTCTTCGTTTTGTTGTTCGGCAATGCCGGTTGGGCGTTGGCGGGATTTACGTGCGCTGGAGCAGGTCTGGCCACAATTATTCCCAATACCTTTGCCGCTGCAGGGAACATTGAAGGCAGTGCACCCGGTCCCAGCCTCGCCGTAGTCACGACGGCTGGCTATGTTGGCTTCCTTGCCGGTCCGCCCCTGATCGGGTTTGTCGCGCAGCTTTCGACCATTCGCGCTGCGTTATGGATACTTGTGGTCTTGAGCGGGTTGAGCGCTTTCGCATCAACCTCAATGAAAAGAACTTCGCCTCTCAGAAGAATACCCTGACATCCAGTCCTCCGCGAAGATGCCGAGCCGTTGGCACCTACGGCAGCGGCAACGATACGCTTGTCAATGTATCCCACGTCCGTGCTGCTGCGAAAAGGGCATCGAATTCGGGTGGCGCTGGCCGGAGCCCACGCAAGCCTGTTTGAGCAATCTTCTTGCGGGACGCGATCCTTGAATAGGGCCCTTGCAGCAGTGGTTCTGACGCCCGCAGCGTCGAACACATCTTTTATGGCGACTGGAACCCCCATGCAGCGGTCCCCGCCACACACCTCTCTGCAGCTCAGACTCAGCCTGATGGGCTTCCAGCAATGCCGATTCTGCAGTTACCGTGATAAAAGCGTTGAGCAAAGGGTTGAGCGCCTCTATAACGAGCCAGGCACGCTCGGGTTACCTCGACGGGAGGACTCTCTTTTGTTTCAGCAAAGTTGCGATCTGATGGTCCAGACTGGAGATTCGACGGCGGCTGTAGTTCCCGCTGCATTTGGCATCGAAGCGGTCTCCGCCCACATGTGTTGCGCATCACCCAGTACTTGCCGCGCCCGCAAGCGTTGTTCGAAGAAAGGCTCGTCGTGAGCAGTCGGTCCGGGCTTGCGACACGACTTCAAATGTTATCACCGGACTGCCAACGCGCTGGAACTTTGGCGGTGATCGCTGGGTGCGAGCCCACATGAGGCAGGAGCCATCTGGTAGGCACCCTTGGCGGCCCCGGAAGCTGTCCAGAACGCCTTCATTCTCAAATCGCTTACGTTAGTGCTGTCCCTTAGGGACCGGAGCCTCCAACACAGCGCGGCCACTTCACGAACTGGAGATTCGTTTCTTCCGCAATTTCCAGCAGCCGGTTGCACTTGGCAAGTCGCTCAGACTGGCGTATCGATCCATTCTTAAACTGGTCGGCTTGCCATCCAACCGCGAGATCAGCCGCCCAGTTGTCTTCAGTTTCACCGCTCCGCACACTCAGTGTGACGGACCAACCCGCCGACCGTGCTTGTTTATACGCAGCCAAAGCCTCGGTGAGTGTTCCAATCTGATTTACCTTGAGAAGCAGCGCATCGCATGCCTGAGCTTCAATCGCGCGCCTGATGCGCTCGGAGTTTGTGCACAGCAGATCGTCGCCCAGCGTCAGCGCTTTACCAGCGTTCGCCCGGCGAAGTTTCGGCCAATGCTCCCAGTCATCTTCCGACAAGCCATCTTCCACACTGAGAATCGGGAAACGTTCGAGCCAATCTGCGATTCTCCTGATCATTCCGTCGCTATCAAGAACGTCCGAATCGATTTCGTAGCAGTTGTTCCTATAGAAATGGGTGGAAGCCACGTCGACGCCCAGAAAAACATCTTTGCCCGGCACATACCTCGCTCGTTCGATCGACTCCACCGCCATTGCAAACATCTCCTCCACGGTCTTAAAAGGAGGCGCTAAACCACCCTCGTCCGCGGTGAGAAGACGCATACCGTATTTCTTGAACATTAACTCTGCAGCGGCGTGATAGACGTCAGAGGCTTGAACCAGCGCTTCATCGACGGTTTGTGCCGACATTGGAATAATTAGAATATCCTGAACCGACACCTGCTGCCCCGCATGCTTGCCGCCGCTAAAAAGGTTGATCGTAAGACGAGGTAGTGCGCGAATCGGAGAACCAAGCAGCTCGGCGAAGTGTTGATAAAGTGGGGTGCGCCGATATAAAGCAGATGCGCGGGCGAAAGCCAGGGACACCGCCAGGATTGCGTTGGCCCCCAGCCGTGATTTCGTCAGAGTGCCATCGAGCGCGATCATCGTTCGGTCCAAGTCGCATTGTTCCATGAACACGCGACCGGCCAACTCATTGTTCAGCTCGTGGCCAATGTTAGCAGCCGCACGTCGACAACCCCGTCCGCGATACCGCCTGGCATCGCCATCTCTCAGTTCGAAAGCCTCCGCTGTTCCGGTTGACGCTCCGGATGGGACGGAGGCCGACGCCGAAACTCCTCCTTCCAGGGTGCAGGCAGCCAGGACCGTGGGGGTGCCACGGCTATCTAGAATTTCGCGTCCGAACAGTTTCTCAATCTTGGGCATGGGCCTCTATCTTCTGAATAAATGCGGCAATCAAATGTTCGATTGTGGTGGGTGGGTTTGCGATGAGCTGCAAAGTAGCATCCTTTTGCCGTGTTGCTTCGTGCGCGGTCAGATACTCCAGGGGTGATTTTCCGACTACGCGAGCAAGCAGACAACCCAGAGTATGACGTACAGTCCGAGGCTCAATCCCGTTCCAACAGAGCGCCGCAATTTCCTTGAAATATGCTCGCCAAAAAACCGCGGCCCCGTTGGCCATGCTCGCGCGATGTCTTTGCAGATGATGCGCCTTGCTGAGAAAGTGCGTCAGGCCGAATCCAACATCAAAGGTTGGATCTCCAAAGTGCACAACCTCATAATCCAAAAGAATCAGTTTGCCCCGGTAAACAAGAGTGTTCTTTGGACTGAAATCGCCGTGAACCAGGCTGAGTTTGTGGTGGAGAGTTTCCTCGGCCAATGCTCGTAGAAAACCGGCGGCTGCCGGACTTTGCTGAGCCGCGTAGTAATAGTACGGTCCCAGCCGCAGGCTCTCGAAGTACGAAGTGTCTCCGAACGCTTTGCTGACCTCTGGCGCGGAATCTGCGGACTTGCGGTGGATGGTGCCTAGTAAATAGCCGAATTGTTCAAACTGATCCAGGATAATTCGTCCCGACAACAGGACGGACTTCCAGTTTTCGTGGTCTTGGGATATGGCTTCCATAGCCATCAGATGATTCGCTGCATCTTCGAAAGTGAAGGACGGAGTCGTTCCCGGGGGAGCCAGCCGGTTCAGCCACCGCAGCGCTCTTGCTTCTACCAGGATTCTCTCAGGACTGCTGAACCAATCAACGGTCACTCGCAATTTTGGCAAGGCTTGTTTTACGACCCAACTACGACCGTCAGCCCAGGTAACCTTTACTACGCGGTTCGAAACCCCTCCCGGCAGTTTGTTGAATGAAACAGGCTCGCCTTGGCCGACGTGCTCCGCCATGTAGCAACGCAGCCCGTCAAAATTCTCTATATCAAGTTCCATCCGTCAGCCAATACAGCCGGGTTGAACACATCCTGAGCTAGGGGAAACGGGATTCGCGCGCGATGATGGTGTTAATTCTCTTTCCCGATCCGCTGATTTGCCAGTTTTTCCACCACCTGAACGAGGCCAGAATGATCCCATCGGCCTCCGCCGGAAGCAACGGCGGCGTTGAAAAGCCCCTGCCATGCGGCTGTGTTGGGCAACGACATGTTGAGTTTACGCGCTCCCTCGAGCGCCAGATTCACCGTTTCAAGCTTATGCCATCGTCCGGAATACCCATTTTTGTTTGTTAGATGACTCTATACCCAAGGCATAGAGCTTGCAATTCTGCTGCAAGGTTTGATCACCGTTACATTGGACGGTGTGACAGTTCGGCGGGAGGAGCGAGGACAGTACCACCTAAAAAGTAGATTTAGCCACGCCGTGCCGTTCGCCGTACCCCTCTAATTCTTACCCTGGCGGTTGGCTGCCCTAGAATTGCCCTGAGTACCAGCACCTGCGCGGCGATTCTCTGCGCCATCGGCGATTGCATGTAAAGGTCGAGGGTCGTTGCAGAACTGCTGTGGCGGAGAATGACCTGGGTTGTGCGAACGTCGGACTTCTGTCCGGTGATAAGGAAACTGCCGAGTGAATGCCGCAGGTTGTGAAATCCAGACCGCTGTGCCTGCTTGATGATTCCGTCGCCCGCGAAGGATATTAAGACCCGCTGACCAGCAGACCTTTCGGGCGCTTTAATTAGGAGCGCGGGGGATACAATCCATTCGTTGGGGGTAAGTCAGGACGCATGATAAGACGCGACCAGAAGGTGGGCACGGTTGGTATCCTGCCGCACATCCTGTTTCTGGCGGCCAATGGAGCAGCTGTCGTCTGGATGAAGATCAATACGCAATTGCCTTTTTGGGCAGCGCTCTTGATTGTGTCGCCGCAAACGGCGGCAGTAATTTACGCTCTTCTAACAATGAAGGATGAAGACGACGCACCGGAAGCGAAGCACCGCAGGTATGAAGTCGGGAGCGGGCTGATTTGCGGCATCTTGCTACTGATGACAGGGTTCCGGGCAGCCTCGTACTTCTTCCTTGTCTATTTGTACGGGCTGGCGCGAGTAAGGCATGACCATTTGCGGTTCACAGCAATGCCCAAGGGTAGCCCGTGGATCGTTTCGAACGGAGACCGTGTCAGCAGCGGGCATTTCTTGCACTACCTGATCGGCTTGGGAATCTGGATGGCGCTGTTTCTGATGATTTATCCAGTTATCTTCCGGTTACTGCCGGAACGGCAGGGCGAAAGCTAGACACGATCAGTCTTTCAATAGGAAATCCTGTTCCACAGCTTCAGCAAAGATCGACTTCATATAGGAGCGGGCGTGCTTAATCCTGTCCTGTGAGAGAAATGTGGCGAGATGCTTGTGATGTCTCTGCAACGTGAACTACTCGAAGGCGCCCAGCGAAACACTCTCAAACTTATCGACCAGATCTCTCTCGATCTGAATCTTCTTCACCTTCTCCGTCTCAGGTCTCCAGTCACGTAGCGGATAGTATCGGTTACGACCAGCCAAAAGTGAATCTTGACCCAGTTGGCATGTTCAAGGATGTAAGGAGCAGAGTCTCGCTTCCCTTTGATTCCTTCACGGTCGAGCGTCGTCGAGCGTATATTCGTGAAAGGAACTATAAGCCCGCCTTGGCGGAGATCAATATGAAACTGGCGGGAAGGTGCACCAGTGGGCATCGAAGCTTCTCTCTTGTAGGGATGGCATCAGCACTGCGCCATGCAATATATTCGCCTTCTGAAGACACTCTCTTGGCAAATTATCGAGTAGCAGGTTTTATAGGTTTTCTTTTGCTCGCCTTTTGCGCGTTGAGCCTTCCCGATAATCTTCGTGCAGAAGACAAAAGCTCGATCGCGATTATGCCTCTGCCCGCACATGTTGTGCCGGGTGAAGGTGAATTTTTTATCGACGGGAGTTTTGGAATTGCTCTGAAAGGCTATAAGGACGCTCGCTTAGAACGAGTACGGCAGCGCTTCCTGGCTACACTTTCGCGGGAAACGGGGATCCCCCTCTGGCGCGAAGCCATTGTCAACTCACCGCACTTCACAGTTCAAACTGCGGGACCGAGTGCTGCGGTGCAGCAGTTGATCGAGGATGAGTCTTATCGCCTGGAGATCTCGACCACCGATGTTCAGTTGACAGCGCCCAATCCGATAGGTGTGATTCGCGGACTCCAGACTTTCCTCCAACTGGTAAGAGTCACTCCAAAAGGCTTCAGCGTTCCCGTCGTTTCGATTGACGACAAGCCGCGCTTCCCTTGGCGCGGACTCCTGATCGACTCGGGACATCGTTTTGTGCCCATTCCCACCGTTAAGCGAAATCTGGACGGGATGGAGGCGGTCAAGCTGAATGTGTTCCATTGGCGTTTTGCGGACAATCAGGGCTTCCACGTGGAAAGCAAGTTTTTTCCACGCTTACAGGAAAGGGGCTCCGGCGGTTTTTATTACTCACAGGAGGAAGTCCGGGAGATCATCGCGTACGCTCGCGACCGTGGGATTCGGGTGGTACCAGAGTTCGACATGCCCTGCCATACGACATCGTGGTTTCTGGGTTACCCCGACTTGGCTAGCAGTCAGAATCCCTCCCAAAGTTCGGCAATAGATCCCACGCGCGAAAGCACCTACAAATTTCTCGCTGGATTTATCGGGGAGATGGCTGCCCTCTTCCCCGATTCCTACTTTCATACGGGAGGTGATGAATGCGATGCCAAGGAGTGGGAGACCAACCCGCGCATTCAGGAGTTCATGCGAGCGCATACGATTAAAGACGGCGCGGCCCTGCAGGTGCTTTTCACAGCCAGGATTCAGAAGATCGTCGCCGGCCACAAAAAAATCATGGAAGGATGGGACGAAGTATTGCAGGCCAATACTCCCAAAGACGTTGTGATTCAATCCTGGCGCGGACCAAACTCGCTGGCAGAAGCCGCGCGAGGCGGTTACCGAGGCGTGCTCTCGTCCGGCTACTATATCGACTTGAACCAGTCAGCGGCAGAGCATTACCGGGTCGACCCCTTGGGAGACACCGCAGCCGCGCTTACACCGGATCAGAAGGCCAGGGTGCTTGGGGGCGAGGCCACCATGTGGACGGATATTGTTTCCGATGAAAACATGGACAATCGGATATGGCCGCGTACTGCCGCAATCGCCGAGCGCTTGTGGTCCCCTGAAGAGGTGCAGGATGTCGACTGGATGTACAAGCGGCTCACGATCATATCGCTGAAACTCGGTTACTACGGTCTGCGCCACCGTCTTATCACAGATGAGATGTTAGAGCGCATGAGCGGCGAGCCGGATCCAGTGCCATTGAAGGTGCTTGCGGCTATAGTTCAACCTCCCAGATTGTACGAGCGTCAGCAACTGCGCGCCTTCACCGATTTTACGCCACTCAACCATCTTGACGATGCAGTACCTCCGGAAAGCGATACAGCACGTGAATTTAACGAGATTGCGAAGCGGATCGTTTCAGGAAAAGCAAATCCTGAAGAGTGGCAGAAGGCTCGACAATGGCTGGTGCTGTGGCGGGATAACGATGCGCAGCTGCAGCCCCTGCTGGCACGATCGTACCTGCTCCAAGAGTTGTCCCCGGTGTCGCGTAACTTGTCCCGGGTGGCAGAGATCGGATTGGAGGCATTGGATGCTCTGCACGAAAATCGTCTCGTCAGCGCAGAGTTACGGCAGCGAAATATCGAATCTCTGAAAGCCTCCGGAAAGCCACAGGCAGTATTGCTCCTTATGGTAGCGCCTTCGGTAGAGTTGCTCGTGCAGGCAACCAGAACCCAGTAGAGTTTCTCTTGTGCTTATCCCGTTCGGTATCGCAATCACACGATCGGTGTCTATCCAAGATCGCCAAATTAACCGGTGTTAGGGGCTGCAGAGATGAGCTCCGGAAGGTGGACCGTGGGAGCACTTCGGAGCAAAACAGGCGACACGGCCGAAAACCTTCTCTCGCTGGAGCAATTCTAACTCTAACGTACAGACGATCACTGAAAGCAAACATGGCAGGGCTCACGCTGCGAATTTCCCCGCTGGCCAAAATTTTCGTAGCATCGAGTATGGCAATGGAGAGGCCGAACAAGGCGGTGTCGTTTCAATACGAGGATTACGTCCTCACCCATTCACTCACAGCGTGTGGGCCCGTCCCCACCGCTCTGGATCCCAACGGGGTCTATCCTTACGTCAGCTACTGCGAAACGGCCAACCGTCCAGCTCCTCAGCAATACACCTTGGTGGTGCTGGAAAACAGATACCTCAAAGTTACGATCTCTCCCGACATCGGCGGAAAAGTGACCTCCATCGTTCACAAAGGATCGGGCAAAGAGGTCTTGTATGTTCCCCAAGTCATACGTCCGACACGCATCTTGCCGCGATTCTATTTTGTGGCGGGCGGAATTGAAGTGAGTTTCCCGATCTCCCATTCTCCCAGCGAGAACGAAAAGGTCCTCTATAGAATCGACCGCGCCAAGGGGAGGGTTTATGTCACGTGCGGTGAGCGTGAGCTGCGCTTCGGGATGCAGTGGTCGGTAGAATACTCACTAGGGCCAGAGGACGTTTTCTTGACAGAACGGGTATTGTTTCACAATCCCGGCGCATCGGCCTACCCATGGATGTCCTGGTCTAATGCGGCGCTGCCATCCGCTCCTGATACCGAATTTCATTTCCCCAGGGGCGAAGTCCTTTCCCATGCTTCACGAATTGACACCATCGATTGGCAAAGGCAAGGACCCAAGCGCGAATCCGACATTGAGGAAATGACAGGTTATTTCTGGAAGAGTCGCGACGCCAACGCTTTCGGGGCCTACACACCTTCCCTGGGCACCGGTCTTTATCACGTCGCTGATGAAGCCATATCGCCAGGAATGAAATTGTGGAGCTACGGCGTGGGCGACGACCGCGCATGGGCCACGCTCAGCACAGCGTCACCGCAGTCATACATTGAGATCCAAGGAGGGCCAATCGGCGATCAGTCCATCAAACTGGAACTACTACCAAAGAAAAAGCGATGGCATGTCGAGTATTGGATACCCACTGACACGCCATTGAACATCTATGCATTGAAGGTGCCGGAGAATCATCTAAGGGCGGTGAACGATATTCCTTTGTTCGGTTGGGCAAGACCCGACGAGATCAGGGTATGGAATGAACTGCTGCATGCTTACGCAAAGAAGGGCAGATTGCCGGAGCCTGCGGCTATTAGTCAGAACCGCTGGGCCCCGTCCGGCATGGAAAACCTCGCCCTCGCTTTCGAATGGGCCATCCAAGATACCCGTGACGCAAAGTCCGACTTGTGGAGATTTCACTACGGGGCCTGGCTGGCGGGCCGAGGAAAGACAGAAAATGCGATCCGCGTACTCGCTGCCTGTAAGGTCGGTGTGGCCAGAGCGCTGTTAGCGCGGCTTTACCAGGCGAAAGGTGATACCGGGAACGCAGCGGCAGCCTTGGAAGCGATTCAGGAACCCTGGCTTCAGTTGCACCCGCAGGTAGTGGTTGAACGCGACAAAATACTGCGCGCCCTCGGGACGCAAACACTTGCTGAGCGTGAGCAGTGGCTCAATAAAGTAGGGGCGTTGAAGGACGAGTGGATCATCGAGCGAAAGGTGCAGCTTTTGATCGACAAAGGCGAAGTTCTAAACGCTAGGCAATTACTCTTGTCCGTTCCATTCCAGAAAATACATCAAAGCTACACCCGCACTGGAATGTGGCTGCAAATCTGCGAAAAGCTGGGAGAACCCTGCGATCCGATTCCTCAAGACCTTGGAGAAGATCGCCTGGCCCGATTTGGCGCCTACCGCGAGTTCCAGTAGTCACCCCACGAGGCTTGGAATATCCGTTGCAAATAATCATGCGCAATTCACGTTAGGTTGACTGCTCACGAGGGGACTTGGTTATGTCAAAGAAGCTTGAGGGAAAAGGTCGCGGTTATCACCCGGTCGAAGAACTGGCCGATACTCTCTGCGTTGCGATACGAACGCTCCACAGGGGAGTAGGGGACGATCACATTCCATTCTTCAGAGTGCGAACATCCACCTGTTTTGATCCGCACCAAATAGTCAAGGCGCGCGGATTTGAACCGCGGCCCCCCTGCCCCCAAGTACTGGTTGCACGAAGAACCGCCGGCCAATGAAAATCGAGAGGAGCAGTCCATTATGACGAACGAAACGGTGATCATGCTGATCGAAGCAAAAATTCAGCCCCAGCGCCGCACGGAGCTTGTCGAGGCCGCACGCCAATACCTGCCGTTGGTGCGGGCGGAGCCGGGCGTGGAAGCGTTTTACATCATGGCGCGAAAAGACGACCCCAATACATTTGTTTTCTACGAGATTTACAGGTCGCAAGCAGCACAGAATTTCCATCTGCAGCAGGACTTCACTAAGAAATTCCTGGCGACGCTAAAGAGTGCGCAGGTCGGAGACCGAGTGCGGACAAATCTCGTCGAGTTGGCTCCGGAAGGACAGACGCAGTCCAATTAGGAAGATTTTCATTGCCTGGGGTTGCGAGTCTGAATTTGAAGGGCATACACAAGCACAGAAAGCCATCAAGGTGATGTCACCGTCGCTTTTTGAACTGCGTGCAGCCCAGAACAGGGCGCCGCAAGCCCGTTGGAGGGCGCTTGAAATCATTCTTTGTCGGTTGCGAGGGCGGTGGTTCAGACTTGTGCGCGACGCGCTTAATCACATTGAGACCAACTCTCCGCCGCGGCATCGGTGATGAAAGCCTCGTACTTGCCGTCGTGGGGGGCATCTTTCTCAATGGTTTTTTGGCGACAACGTGCTTGAAATTCGCACTCGGCGTAGTGTCGATTGAGAACGATGAGCATCAAGAGCTATCATGTGTCATGTTTTATTGCTAAAAAACTTGACGCATATCGTCCTCGAAGTTCATGATCTGCATATGAAAACAGTCGCCAAGCCTCTACCTCGATCACATCGCGTCATGAGACGGGTTCGCCAGCGCATCGAATGAGGCGGCGAACGCCTCTGGCGGTTCGAGGACTTCCACGATCTCCCCTTTTCAGCGGTCGCACAGGCTCTCTCTCGCCTGACACGCGAGGGGATCATCGAACGGCTCAGCAAGGGCATCTACTACCGAAATCGCGATACAGCCTTCGGAAAAAGCAGACCAAACCCAGCTACGATTCGCAGCTTGGCATCACGACGAAAGACGCTGTTCCCGTCTGGAATGGCCGCCGCCAATCTCCTCGGCTTTACCACTCAGATGCCGAGACAGGGTGAGATTGCTACCATTGCTCTCAGCCTACCGAGAAAGCTGGTTGGGAACGACACCGTTATTCACACGCGGCGACCCGAAGCTTGGGCCGACCTAACCGAAAAAGATGCTGCCCTGCTCGACATCCTAAGACACGGGGCCAAGTTTAGCGAGTTGAGCAAGGAAGATACGATCCGCAAGCTATTGTCCCTTCTCTCCACGCAGGGGCGCCTCAGTCGGCTTCTCAAAGTTGCGGATTCTGAACCCCCGCGCGTCCGGGCCATGCTTGGCGCCTTGGGGGAGCAGCTCGGCACCAATCGCCGGACTTTGCAGCATTTGCGAGCTTCTCTGAATTCGCTGTCCCGATTCGACTTCGGGATGCTCGCAGCATTGCCAAACGCGAGCAATTGGCAGGCGAAGGAGACACAATAGCTTGAGACTGTTTGAGCATCCCGATTTTGAGCAGGCAATCCTTCGGCCGCAGAACATTTCCATGAGCGGAAGCTTCGCCCAGCAATCATCGAGAAGGACTACTACGTTACCGAGGCTCTTCGCGTCATCGCCACGACCAGTGGGGGCAAGATCATTTTCAAGGGCGGTACGAGTCTGGCCAAGGGATGGAACCTTATTGTTATGGACCATATCCCTCTTGGACTAACGTACAGGCTCGATTCCTGGAACTTCGGGCAATCCTTTAGGAATTTTCGTGCAACGTCGAAGATTCTCTTGCTATGGGAACAATACACATAAGAAAGGCATATCTGACATCTTGGTTCGACGTTTCACATCGCGGTTGGCTCAAAATTTGCAGCGCGAGCCGCTAGGCGGGGAGCGTCGACCGAGGAGATCACGCAGGATATACTGATGGCGAAGAGGGACATTTTCGGCGAGTTGATGGAAGGCGTGGCTGCAATGAAGAGCCATCGCGAGGGCAAGCTTACACTACGCAGCTGCAAGGTTGCTGTGGCACCGCTCCCCAAAGTTGATTCAAACCTTATCCGAGATACTCGAAAGCGGCTGCGCTGTTCACGAGCAGTGTTCGCACGCAGACTGCGCATCAACGAAAGAACTTTGGAAAAATGGGAACAAGGTCGTGCAAAGCCGAATCCTCAGGCTGCGGCTCTCGTCCTTCTGGTCCGCAAATACCCCGATACTTTAGCCCGCCTGGACGAAGTTGCGGCGCGCTGATAGCACTCAACTCAACGGCGGAACTCTCGATCGGGAAGGAAGCTGATGAACTGCGAGAAGACAGCACGTCCTTGATTCATGAGCCATGGTGCGCCGTCCAGGCTGCCCAAGCTCGTCTCGCCGCCGTCCAATCGCGGGGAAGCTAGATACAGCCTCAACTCGTTACCAGTCCATCACTTGCTGGCCTTACCTAGCGCGTCAGCCGGACAGCACTGAATTGCAATATTGACGCGACCGAACTCCCTGTTTGAGTATCTAAGTCTAATCAGCTGTTTATCCTGAAAGTCTTTCGTTTTGCCAGGGAGTGATATGGCGAAGCCCATCCTGCTGACGGTCGATGACGATCCTGATGTGTTGCGGGCGATCGAACGCGACCTGCGGTCTCAGTACGGCGCCGAATATCGCGTGATCAGCAGCGACTCGCCGGTCGGCGCTCTGGATATTCTGAAGGAACTGAAAGTCCGCAACGACGGGGTTGCGCTGCTTCTTGCCGACCAGCGCATGCCTCAAATGGACGGCGTCGGTTTTCTGCAGGCCGCCCGAGAGATATTCCCCGACTCAAAGCGTGCGCTGCTGACTGCGTATGCTGACACCAATGCAGCCATCAGCGCGATCAATCAGGCCAACCTCGACTACTTTTTCATGAAGCCGTGGGACCCGCCTACGGAACACCTTTATCCGCAGCTCGATGATCTGCTCGATGACTGGAAAGCTTCGTATCACCCCGCTTTTCAGGGAATTCGGGTGTTGGGGACGCGCTGGTCGCCGCGGTGTTACGAATTGCGTGATTTCCTGGCGCGTAGCCACGTGCCTTATCAATGGATCGATGTTGAGACTTCGGCAAACGATCCTGAGACCAAGCGGCTTCTCGAAGCTCTAGGCCCGGATTCGAGTGATCTTCCCGTGGTTCTTTTTCCGGACGGGGCGAAGTTGCTCAACGGAGCTCCGGCCGAGGTTGCGCAGAAGGTGGGCCTGCGCACCCGCTCCGAGACCAGCTTCTATGATCTGGCGATTGTCGGTGGAGGCCCTGCCGGTTTGGCGGCGGCGGTCTATGGCGCCTCCGAAGGATTAAAAACTGTGATTGTGGAGCGGGAGGCGCCGGGCGGTCAGGCCGGAATGAGCTCGCGCATCGAAAACTACCTGGGATTTCCGAGCGGGCTTAGCGGGGGCGATCTCGCCCGGCGCGCCGTCGTGCAGGCCCGGCGATTTGGAGTGGAGATTCTCGCGCCCCAATCCGTCATGAGCATGCGAACGGAGAATTCATACAGAATTGTGAAATTGGCGGACGACAACGAAATCTCCTGCCACGCATTGATGATTGCCACTGGAGTCCAATGGCGACGGCTGGACGCTCCGGGGATTGACCGGCTGCAAGGGGCTGGAGTTTATTACGGAGGCGGCACAACGGAAGCCCTGTCTTGCAAAGGGGAGATCGTTTACGTCGTAGGCGCCGCCAATTCTGCCGGTCAGGCCGCAATGAACTTCTCGAAATACGCCGAGCGGGTTGTCATCCTGGTTCGCGGCGACAGTCTTTCTAGCACAATGTCGCAGTACCTGATCGACCAGATTAAAGAGACTCCTAATATTCAGTTGTGGAGCCACGCGAGCGTGGCAGAAGTGCATGGCGAAACCCATTTGGAAGAGATTTCTGTGCTGTGCTCGGACACAAATAAAGTGGAGCGAGTTCCCGCCACTTCGATGTTCATTTTCATTGGGGCTCTTCCTCGTACCGATTGGGTGGGCAACGCGATTGAGCGCGACGAGCGCGGATTCATCCTCACCGGCCCCGATCTGATGCAAGGCGGCCAGCGGCCCAAAGGATGGACGCTCGAACGGGATCCGTTTCTGCTGGAGACGAATGTTCCTGGCGTGTTCGCGGTTGGCGATGTGCGGCACGGTTCTGTGAAACGAGTCGCTTCCGGCGTTGGTGAAGGATCAGTTGCGGTGCAATTTATCCATCAGTACTTGAGCAAGGTCTAATGGCCGGCACACTGGATCTACTGCGTCGTGTTCCATCGTTTGAAGGGTTGCCTGACGACCAGATCACCTGGTTTCTCAGTCAATCGGAGGAACTGCATCTCAAGCCCGGCGAGTTCTATACGCGCCAGGGTGACCCAGCCGACAAGATGTCTGTCGTCCTCGAGGGCCAACTGGAAGTGCGAGGGGAGTTGAGCGGGGAATCCATCGTGATTCCCATGAAACCGGGCGACGTCACCGGCAAGCTCCCCTTTTCCAGGATGAAGCAGTTCCCCTTGAACGGGCGGGCCATCACCGACAGTTTCATCTTGCGATTTCCGGCGGTCCTGTTTCCCGAGCTCGTACAGAAGATGCCCGAGCTTACGCAGCGTCTGGTGGGACTGATGTCGGACCGCATCCGGGAAACGACTCGCCTGGAGCAACAAAGAGACCGGCTGGTCGCTCTTGGCAAGCTGTCGGCGGGATTGGCTCACGAACTGAATAATCCTGCGTCAGCCGCGAAGCGCGCCACCAGCCAGCTTCGCGATCTCCTTAAAAAAGTGCGAGATGCGAGCCACGAGTTAGGGCGCCGTGATCTGACGGCATCGCACCGAGCCGAGATCGAGAAACTGGAGGCATCCATCACCCAAATGGACGGCCCGCCGCCGGATCCATTGACTGCCAGTTCGCTCGAAGATCAGATCGACTCCTTATTACGCAGCCATGGCCAGAACGATCTTTGGCAGCTGGCAGCCGATCTCGCGCGTCGGAACTTCAAGCCCGCTGCACTTGAACCACTGTTTGCCACTCTCGATCCGAATTCGGCTCGCGCAGCTTTAGTGAGAATCTCCGCCTCGGTGGAAATCGTCGGACTGTTGAATGAAATCGAAAGCAGCACGACTCGGATTTCCGACCTGGTCAAGGCCATCAAGGAATATACGTTTATGGACCAGGGGCCGGTTCAGAACGTTGACATCGTCAAAACGCTCGAGACGACGCTCACAATCCTGAATCACAAATTGAAGAAGGGAGTTGCGGTTCAGCGCGACTACCAACCGCTGCCGATGGTGAATTCGTTTGGCAGCGAACTGAATCAGATCTGGACAAATCTGATCGACAATGCCATCGATGCGATGAGCGGCAAAGGCGAACTTCGGGTACGCACGTATCGTGACGCCGAGTGCGTCGTTGTCGAAATCGGTGACAACGGGCCCGGAATTTCCCCGCAAGTGCTGCCCCACATTTTTGAACCTTTCTTCACGACAAAGGGAGTGGGCGAAGGAACTGGCCTAGGGCTCGATACGGTCCAGCGAATCGTGAGAAAACATCAGGGCAGCATTCAAGTTCGATCCGAGCCGGGGAACACTCTCTTTCAAGTTTGGTTGCCAATCACCCAAGGTGCTCGGTAGGAGCGGTGCGGTACACCTTGGCGTTGCCGGGAAATCAAGCAGCCTCGAGAAGGGAAGCCTATGGATTCCGCATTGGTTCTACTGCTGGGGCTGGGAATTGGCATCGTCGCAGGCCTGCGATCCTTAACTGCGCCCGCTGTGGTCGCCTGGGCCGCGCACTTCGGCTGGATTCGTCTCGCTGGCTCTCCGCTGGCTTTCATGGGCTCGAAGTGGACAGCGGCAGTGTTTACTCTCTTGGCGTTAGGCGAACTGGTTGCCGATCAGCTTCCAGGC
>Ga0206999_10027_pt1 | contig 36749 bp, 28 predicted proteins | sample Alteio_BWMinCont_92_FD_153482 | JGI IMG/M metagenome (GOLD analysis project Ga0206999, IMG submission 153482) | Enriched cells from forest soil in Barre Woods Harvard Forest LTER site, Petersham, Massachusetts, United States -... | ecosystem: Environmental > Terrestrial > Soil > Temperate forest >...
TCTCTTCTTGAATGATGTTTCGAACGGCGGTTTCGTCAGGCGAAGCTTGGGGCGTGGCCGCGATGGTCGCAACGAGGACTGTGGCAAGAACTAACAAGCATTTCATGGCAGCCTCCGGAAAGCATGAGGGCTGTAATTATAGCAAGACATTTAGGGAATCGGCACCGGACAACCGGGCACGACACAAAGTAGTGGGGTAGGGCATCCGCAGAATTGCATTGAGCAGCACTGTAACCAGTAGTCGTCAGCCTTATTCGAAAATGCCTAGGAGCTCCCGCTTCCCACCAACCGTCCTGCCCCGAGGCATTTCCGAATAAGGCTGACGACTATACAGCAACTTGGCTTGCTCTCGGTTGTTGATGAAGTTGATGAGTGCGTCGGCGGGTTTTTCATCAGTTGACCGCGCAAGACCTCCATCTGCTCTCTATGAAGACAATGATCAGAGCACGCGAGTCGACTTGGGAAAACTACGGTAGGTTCATATCCAGAGAGTAAATGTCGCGACTGCCGCGATCGCGCAAAAGCAAAAAGGAGCCATCCGGCGTCACACCACTCCATGCGCCGTAAGTTCCGGCCGCAACAAAGTCCACAGGGAAGGCTTTCATCTGGCCATCTCTTACCGATACCCGGATCAAGGAAGAGTCTTTACGCCAGAGTGTGTTGCAGTAGATGTATTGACCGTCACGGGACCAACTAGGGTACCCCACACCCAATGCAAGCAGAGTTGTCCATTTTTGCATTCTAGTGTCGAAAAGCACGAGGTAATCGCCCTGGCCAAGCGCCGCCACGTAATGCCCGTCAGGAGACCATCGAGGCGAATACAATCCTTCGGAACCAGGGAGGGTACTGATGTGTTTGTTCTTGAGATCCAGAACACGGATTTCCGTTGAACCCGGGGTTGGAGGCGTGGACATCTTGTTGTAGGCAAAGACGACTGCGTTGCCTTCAGGCGACCAGGTTCCTCCCACTTCCTGGCTGTCCGGGTCGGGAATGAGCATCTCGGGCGCTCCGCCGCTAGCGTAGATCACATAAATCTTCCACGGCTGATTGGGTTTCGAAATCGCGTGGAAGAGAATTCGTTGATCATCCGGCGACCAAATCGGCATGAAGGCGCGCATGGGTGAGGTCGTTAGTTGGAGCCGCTCGCTCCCGTCGGCCCGGCTTCGCCAAAGCATGCGGTCCGGATAGGTCACGTAGACGACCCATTTCCCATCATGGGAAAACTGGAGATCGTTCGCCGAGATTCCTTCGAGGAAGGGCTCGAACCGCTTGGCTTTCTCATCATAGCGGGTCAGTTCACCGCGCCGCTGCTCTCCCACCACATACAACTGGTTGCCATCGCGGCTCAGGGTGGGAGAGAAGAAGCTCAGAGGACCGGAAGTCAGTCGAATCGGTTGAGAACTCTTCCGGCCCAGCCAACCGGACCTTTCGCGAATCGCCCATATGTCTCGGATGCCCTCGTGGGCGGACTCGAAGAAAAAATAGCGGCCGTCCGGCGTCCAATTCCCGCAGCCTTCTCGCTGAGTATCGCCCCACCCAGGAACCAAAGGACGCAGGCCGTGGCCGTCACTTCCGATCTCCCATAGGCTGTTTTGCTGCGGTCTGGGACCGTCTACCACGAAGCGGAGCCGGGTTCCGTCAGGTGACCAGCGGACACACAAAACATCCCGCGGCAAAGTAATCAATCTGCGAACGTCGCTGCCGTCCGGGTTTGCAACATTCACCGCCCGCGTGTCGGTATAGGCAACGTGGCTGCCATCGGGCGACCAGGCGGCCGAATACGCCTGCACCTCTCCTACTCGGCGAGAGGTATTGTTCACCAGGGACGCCACCCACAGTGACCCGGGCTCCTTCGCATCCCTCAGAAGAAGTTCAGAAGTGCGTGGAAATAAATCTTCCATAATCAAGTCGGAGCGGATCCCTGTAAGGCGTGAACTGTCCCCACCTTCGACCGAGACTTGTTCGATAGCCGCTTGACCTTCAATTCCATCTGCGAAATACAGCCTCGGACCGTCAGTCAGGAGTTGGCTTCTGAAGACTGTTCCCGAGTGCGTGATCTGTACGACCCGCTTCACCTGGGGCGCCGGACGAAAGATGGAAAAGCTGACCATCACGGCGACAACAACGGCAAGTGAGAGACCAGCGCTAACCCCGATCCGGGAGATTTCACGCCTCGTAGGCGAGGGATTCGCCTCAATACCTTTTGGATCTGTTGTTGTGCCGGTCGGCATCGGTATTGGCGGTGCCTTGTCAAGCTCTTCCACCGGAGCTATGAAGCGATAGCCTCGCTTGCCCACCGTTGCTACGAAGCGCGGATTGTCAGCCGCATCGCCCAGCGCCTGGCGCAATTTGTTAATGGAGACGTTCAGGCTGTGGTCGAAATCCACAAAGGTGTTAGTAGGCCACAGCCGCTGACGAAACTCCTCCCGGGTAACCACACGACCGGAATTTTCGAGCAGGATGGAGAGGATTTCCAAGGGTCGGTCCTGCAGTCTGGTCAGCAATCCTTCTTTGCGAAGCTCGCGGCCTTCCAGATTGACCTCGAACAGACCGAAACGGACCACCCGCCCGGATGGTGATCGCTGGGGCATAAGCACATCCAGGGTGACGAGAAGTTTAACACAGATCCAGCCAGATGCCGTGAGCAAGTACAAAGCGGCCAGATGACCGCGTCTTGTACCTCACAGGAAAGACGCAATTTAGCAGATGACTCCGCTTTGACTGAGGGATGTACGCGGGAGTATTGACGAGCCCAATTGTCCTTTTGGAAACTTGGGTAGGTTCCAGGAGCAGAAAGGAGGAACACCACTCCCGGTGCTTCTCCAGACGGGAGCACGCGAAACCTATCAGATGTATGACCTCGACGGAAGCGCTTGAAATGTGCAGGTGCCCTTGGGAGCATCGCAGCGCCTTCAGACGCCCTGGTTCGCACGGGCGGCGCATATGAGATAGAAGCCACCGGCGCGGTCCAGTTTGAGCAGGCGAAAGCGGGCGGCGATCCCATCATTCAGACATTCCTGGCTAAATTGAACAGCTATGGCGCCACCAAGTTCTTGCGGATGGCACTGTGCAAGGATCAGACGGCTCAAGCGGAACCTGGAAGGCTTTCGATGTCGAGCACCACATCTGCACGGTCACTATCGGACGACTTCGTTTGTCTGTGAAGTAACTTCCCGGCCGAGGGCTCGTCGACCCGGACGACTCCGAGATGATCAAATTCCTGGAGCCACGCTGAATTCCTGGGCGAAATGGAATAGTGTTCAAGGGGCGCTGATCGCTTGCCTAAAGACACTCGATTCGCTGCGTCAGGCAACGGTGCTGAGCGACTGACCGGAGGATTCGAGAGAGAGAATGTCGCTTCCCGCTGGGCGTCGAGGGTGCAACAGATTGGAGACAGAGTGAGCGGCTATCGACCTCGCGTGTTCTATGGCTGGTGGGTCGTCTTGACCGCTGCGCTGGGGCTTTGCCTCGGGTCTGCTCCGATCATGACGTTTTCATTCAGCGTCTTCCTGAAGCCGCTGACTCGGGACTTCCATTCTGGTCGGGGTGCTGTCTCCTTCGCCTACACTCTGTTCAATCTGACCACGGGACTAAGCATTCTGCTTGCTGGGCGGATGGTTGATCGCTTTGGCGCGCGAAGGGTTATCGCCGTTTGCGCCGTCATGTTCGCCGTCATCCTGCTCTCCAATGGAATCATTTCCGCGAAGATCTCTGAGTTGTATGTCTTCTATGTAGCGCTGGGTCTTTTCGCTCCGGGAATGGGCCCCCTGCCCTACAGCGAGGTCGTATCGCACTGGTTTGACAAGCACCGGGGATTGGCTCTCGGACTGATGATGTTCGGTTTGGGAATGGGGGCAATGATCACGCCGTCTGTGGCTCAGCGCCTCATTGCCATCTTCGGCTGGCGCGCCGCATATGTGGCATATGGCTTGGCGGTTCTGCTGATTTCTGTTCCCGTTGTCGGAGTGTTTCTGAGAGAGAGGCCCGAGAAAATGGGACTGCTGCCTGATGGCGCCGCACATGTTCCAACTGCGAAGCCGGAAGAAGATATCCGCCCAGGCCTAAGCTGGAGTGACGCCAGGCATGGCCGGACATTTTGGATTATGGTTTGCGCTTTCTGCCTTTCGGGGGCCAGTGTGCAAGGCTGTGTTGTACATATGAGCGCGATGCTCACGGACCGGGGAAGCACGGCTCAGACCGCGGCGCTGGCTAGCTCGGCCGTCGGCGCGGCGTTGCTGATCGGAAGAGTGGGAGCGGGGTACTTGCTGGACCGCCTCTTTGCCCCGCTGGTCGCGGCCTTCTTTTTCGGCGTTGCCGCCGTTGGAATCACTTTGCTCGGGATAAGTACGGCACCGCTGGTTGCGTTTGTCGCTGCTTTCCTGATTGGTTTGGGTCTGGGAGCGGAAGTAGACCTGGTTGCTTACATGACTAGCCGGTATTTTGGCTTTCGCTCTTTTGGTGAAATCTATTCGTATGCGTGGGCCGCATTTGTGTTGGCGGGCGCTCTGGGTGCCTATCTGTTGGGAGTTGGCTTTGATGCGAGGGGATCTTACTTTCTGCCACTTGCCGCATTCTTCATCGCCACGCTTGCCGCCGTATTACTCATCACCCGTCTGGGGCCATACCGATTTCGCGCCCGGACACCAAATGAGTTAGTTCCGGAACAGGAAACAATCTGTCCCGAATCGTAATCAATCTGGTCAATTCGGAAGGTGGACCATGCAATCGCAAACGCCCTCGGTCCCTATACCCGCAGAGCTGTCGCGCATCATGGATGATTTGATCGTTCACCAAGCCTTGTACGTGGCAGCAAAGCTGGGTGTCGCAGATCTCTTGTCTGTCGGTCCGGACAACGTTGCAAAACTCGCGGATCAACTTGAGGTTAATGAATTGGCGCTTTACCGTATTTTGCGGGCGCTGGCCGGGCAACGTGTGTTCGAGGAAACGGATCCAAAGGTCTTCGCAAACACAGCGATTTCACAGTTTCTCCGCACCGATGCCTCCGGATCAATTCGATCCATCCTGATTTTTCGAGGAAGCGAATTCTTCTATGCGCCCTTCGGAGAAATTCTTTATAGCGTCCAAACCGGCAAGTCTGCGCGAACCAGAATGCATGGGATGGATGGGTTCGAATATTTGAAGACGCGTCCTGAGCTGGCGCAAGTGTTTGATGATGCGATGACAAATATCTCCAAGCTGGCCGGTCCTGCGATCGCAGCGGCTTACGATTTTGGCGCCTGGGGCAACGTCATGGACATTGGGGGCGGGAACGGAATGCTCCTCGCCGCTGTTCTCAATGCGCATCCGCAACTGCATGGTGTTTTGGCCGATCTACCCCACGTGATTGAGCGGGCGCGGCAACAAGAATTCCTTGGAGGCGAATTGGAGGTGCGCTCCGCATTCGAGACGTGCGATTTCTTCCGTGAGGTGCCTTCCGGCTGCCGAGCTTACATGATGAAGAGCGTGATCCACGATTGGGATGATGAGGCTTCGCTGAGTATCCTGGCCAATTGCCGGCGAGTTGTTCCGAATGACGGCGTCCTTCTGCTTATGGAGTATTCGATACCCAGAGGCAATTTGCCGTCTACGGGTAAGCTTACCGACATTGCCATGATGGTATTGACTGGTGGCAGGGAGCGCAGTATTGAGCAGTACCGCGTATTGCTTGCCGCCGCCGGCTTTCGTCTCAATCAGGTATATCCTACGTCTGCCGATTTTGTGATCATCGAGGCGATGCCGGCTTGACCTGTTGAAACTTCCCGCGTTGATGAAACGTTGCCAGAGTAGTACGGAGCCTTTATGCAAATGCGCACGCTGTCCAAAACGGCATCCGCCTTTCTCTTCGCAATCTCGGCTTGCGCGCAACTAATGGGCGCAACTCCTTGCGAAAGCCTGATCGCACTCAAGCTGCCGAACACGACAATCACTTTCGCCCAAATCGTCTCAGCCGGTGCGTTTACTCCCCCGTCTCCTTTTCCATCGCCTGGTTCACGCGGAGGCATGACCATTGTCGCGGCCAAAGATCTGCCAGCCTTTTGCCGCTTAACCGCGGTCACCAGGCCCTCCACGGACTCCGAGATCAAGTTTGAAGTCTGGATGCCTGCCTCCAATTGGAACGGCAAGTTTATCGGTGTCGGCAATGGAGGCATGGCCGGATCAATCAGCTACGCGAGCATGGCAGCACTCCTCTCAAGAGGCTACGCCACATCTTCGACCGATACCGGGCATGAGGGTAGGAACAATGACGGAAGCTACGCGCTCGGCCATCGAGAAAAAGTGATCGATTTCGGCTACCGCGCGGTCCACGAAATGACCGTCGAGGCGAAGCTAATCATCGCTGCTCACTATGGCCGGGCGCCTGCATTCTCCTATTGGAGCGGGTGTTCGACAGGAGGCAGACAGGCGTTGACGGAGGCCCAGCGATTTCCGGCCGACTATAACGGAATTATTGCGGGAGCACCCGCCAACTTCCTCACCCACTTGCAAGCGTCAAGCGTCTGGAAGGCTCAAGCGATCCACAAGAACCCAGGCGGCCTGATTCCACCATCCAAACTCCCGCTGATCCACAACGCGGTCGTGGCGGCCTGTGATGCTCGAGACGGCGTCAAAGATGGCCTGTTGGAGGATCCGCGGCTCTGTGCCTTCGACCCGAAGACCCTGGAGTGTCAAGGAGAGGACGGTCCGGACTGCCTGACTGCCGCGCAAGTAGCCGTGGCCAGGACGTTCTACGGCCCGACGGTGAACCCCCGCACGAAGGTGGAGATCTATCCGGGACTGGCTCTGGGGAGTGAACTAGGCTGGACTTCCGACGTGGGCCGGATGCATGCTGATATTACCAAGACACTTGCGAGCGAATATCTCCGATACGCCGTCTTTCATGATGCGAACTGGGACTTCTCGACATTCAATTTCGATTCCGCGATGGTGCTTGCTGACCGCATCGATGACGGCATAACCAAGGCCATGGATCCGAATCTGCAGGCTTTCTTTCGTCGTGGCGGGAAGCTGCTGCAGTACCACGGATGGAGTGACCCCTCAGTCTCGCCTCTTAACAGCGTCAACTACTACATCAGCGTCGCGGATCTTGTGGGACATCAGGCCAACGTATCTGACTCCTATCGTCTCTTCATGATTCCCGGGATGGACCATTGCAGCGGGGGGGGATGGCCCGAACACTTTTGATTCAATCCACGCAATCGAACAATGGGTTGAAGAGAAAAACGCGCCGGATGCCGTCATTGCTTCCGAACTGAAGGGCGGTAAAGTTACTCGGACCCGCCCTCTATGCCCGTTCCCGCAAGTCGCGAAGTATAAGGGGACGGGCAGCACTGATGACGCGGCCAGCTTTATGTGTGCCCTACCTTAAAGCAAATTGATACTACGGAAGGAAGTGCGCAGCCGATGAGGGAGAATGGATGTCGGTTGTCGCTTTTAATCAACGTGACCGCATCCGTAGATCCACGCAGCTAGACAATGCTCGTTGTCGGTAGACGGTCCATCGCATCACCGCTTGCCGGGTATCGCCGGAAACCCTTATCTGCCCCGTCAGGGCGATGCGAAGCCGGAGGCCTTTCCGCACAACTAACGAAGTCGACCACATAGGGATCTTTAACTCGACTGGCTTTCTCGGAACGAGTGGCTGCACCTCATCGAGGGAACTGGAGGGAACAGCGCTCAAAGGCTCGTACTGGAGTTTGTGCGGGTCCTCCACTTGCGGCTGACTGCGAGTTATTGGCCGTTGTCCAGGCGCCACATCTTCCAAATATACGAAGATTGCGCCGTCGGCAGCATCGGAAGCAAGCATCCAAACAATCCGCCCAGAGCCTCGTATTTCGGTCCGCGCCCTGAGACCGATGCGGGCACTCAAGATAAAAGTCATTTTCACAACGTTGCGAACGGGCGAAATGGGCGTAGACTAGCCACTGTTTTTGAAGTCAAAAAGGAGATTCGATTTACTTGACCGTTTGCTTGACCTCGATAGTCCGGAGACGAATTTGCTCGGTGCGGACACTCGTCGGTCGGTTGGCCACGCCGATTCTCACGGTCGTTGCTGTCGGACTGACGCTTGGCGCCGGACAAAGTGCGAATCGTGTCGCCGCAATCCACCAGCAGGTGGTGTTCGTGGACATGCACGCGCATCCGAGCCGATTCCATCGCGCTAACGTTCCGCACATCGAGCCCGACGAGCTCGCACGCTATCGCCGGGGGCTCATGGACGTCGTGGTCTGCAACATCAGCACTGACGCTGCATTCAGCGGCGACTACGTGAAGCGCGACGGCACGGAGGTGAAACGCGGCGAGCTTCCGCGGCCAAAACCGGGCGAGCCGTTCGCGTTCACACTTGACCGGTTCGCCCGCATCACCAGAACGATCGACGACGGCGACGCCGTGCTCGCGACGAGCCCGGAAGCGGTGCTCGATGCGAAACGGCAAGGCAAGCTGGCGCTTTTGGCAGCGCTCGAGGGCGGCGATGGCCTTGAGGCTCGGGTAGAGAACCTGCGAGACCTCTATCGTCGCGGTCTGCGCTTGCTGCAGCTCGTGCACTTCCGCGCGAATGAACTGGGACACGTCCAGACCTATCCCTATTCACCGGGGGGCCTAACGCCATTCGGGCGCGAAGCGGTGCATGAAGCCAATCGCCTCGGCATCATCATTGATCTGGCGCACGCCAATACCGAGACGATCATGGATGCGCTCAAGGAGTCGTCACAGCCCGTGCTCTTCAGCCACACGGGCGTGAAGGCGCTGCACGACGGCGATCGATACCTGACCGACGAGGAGATTGTGGCCATCGCTTCGAAGGGCGGCGTCATCGGGATCTGGCCGAACGGCGATTCCAATCCCACTATGGACGACCTGGTCCGAAACATCGACTACGTCAAGAAGCTTGTTGGGATCGATCACGTCGGCATCGGCAGCGATCTGCGCGGAATGGCTAGCTACACCTCAGGGTTCGGGGAGGACGCGAACTTTCGAGCGATTGCGGAGGCGTTACTTGCGCGCGGCTTCAGCGATGGTGAGACTGGCAAGGTGATGGGCGGCAACTTCTTCAGGGTCTGGCAGCAAGTCAGCGCCGCAGCGCCGCATTAACGAGAAATCGCAGACGACTTCTTCAGATTCTTTGGACGCACCCTGCGGAAAAATGTCGGCATGGAGATACCGAATTGTTTCGCCAGCTCGGCAGCGGTGAACTTCCCGCTGTCCCACAAAGCACGCATCCCTTCATCCTGCTTTTTCGTTGTCTTTCTCCTGGCTCCGCCGAGACGACCGCGAGCGCGAGCGGTGGCTATTCCCGCCATCGTTCTTTCGCGGATAAGGTTCCGCTCAAACTCAGCCAATACCGCGAAAATGTGGAAGATGAGTCTGCCGCTGGCCGCTTTAGTCTTGATGTCCTCCGTGAGAGAAATGAACTGGACGCCTGAGTTCTCGAGGCGTTCAACAATCTCAAGCAGGTCGCGTAGCGAGCCACCCAGGCGGTCCAGTTTCCAGATGACGAAGGTATCGCCTTTCCGCAGCATGTCGAGGCAACGGGTGAGCTCCGGCCGGTTCATGTTCTTGCCGCTCTTTTGCTCAACGTAAATCGGCTTGCATTTCGCTGCCTTCAGAGCGTCAATTTGAAATTGTGGGGTCTGGTTGGTTGTAGAGACTCGTGCATAGCCGACGATCATTTTGAGGATGCTATCACATACGTATGCCTTTGATATTATGGTTGTGAGTTTTTGATCGTAGTGCGCCAGCTAAACGCCAACTAAAAACTGGCGATTAGAAGATGTCAGATACGGTGCTCACAGACACGAGCGCGAAACACGCTGCGACAAAAGTCGACATCAACGCTTTTTCACGACGGTGACTTGTCCAAGATGGCGACTATTCGCCCGCGTGGATTTGGCCTGCCCGATAATTTGTACCAGCGAGATTGTTAGTGTATTGCAAAACCGGAGGTGGCCCGGCGCATGTTGCCATGACGCCACGAATTGTGGGCCCGCATGAATCCTGACTCGCTTTCGGGAAATTTCCTGCGCGCCCTCGGGACGCCTTTGCTCTCCGGGCGGGAGTTGACTGGAGCGATGCAGTCGCAAAGCCGGCCCGGGTGATGGTGAATCGCGCTTTTGCACAGCAATACCTTCCGGATGGGGATGTCATCGGCAGGCATATTTCAAATGACACTGGCGCGATGGAGATCGTTGGTGTCATCGCCGACGTGCGCGGGACAGCAGGATCACTTGCGGACAAAGTTGGCCCAGAGGTCTACCATCCGGTAGATGGAGCTTATCCTGCAGTGAGGCGCTCATTTATCATCCGCTCGCTCGTTCCGGTGGAACAGCTTGTTCCGTCGATTCGCGAAGCGGTTCATCAGGCCGATCCCCAACAGGCCTTCTCGAATGTAGTAACGATGGATGAGCTGCTCGACAAGTCGATAGCGCAACCGCGGATGAACATGACACTGGTTGCGGCCTTTGCAGGACTTGCTCTGTTGCTTGCCTGTGTCGGGATCTATTGTGTGGTGGCGCGTGCTGTTGCGCAGCGCGTTCGTGAGATTGGAGTGCGCATGGCTGACGGACAATGCGCTCGCAAACCCGAATAGGTGACCGGAAACGGGCCACCATTCGGAAAAGGGCATCGGGCGCAATTGCTGAACTGAACAGTTGCCGATTTCTCAGGACTAAAGGTCTTTCGTGGTCAATTGCTTTTCCCGCGCCGGGTAATTTCAGACATGACCGATCGATATTCGCTGTCAGAGCGTAAGCTTTCGACGGCCTTGCGCAGCGCCGCGTCTACCTGCGGATCCCTGGAATAGCGGTGGGCCGCATTGACTAACACGCGCCCCTTATCCCCATCTGAGGATATGCGAGTTGCCGACTGAATCGCTCCGATCGCCATCGCGGAAGAGGTGCCGGGTTTATCGAGCAAAGCCATCAGAACGTGACTGTGATCGCCGTCCGATTGGATGGTGTCAGCGGCGGCAAAGAAATCGTCGCGGGCCGCCTCAACATTCACTCCGACGAGTTCCACAAGGACACGAGCTTTATCTCCGTCCGACGAAATTCTTTGCGCCGACTTCGCAATTTCGTCAATGGTAGGTGTGTCAATTCCTTGCCTGTGAACGAGCGCCACGAGCACCTGCTGGTGATCGCCATCGCTGGATATTGAATTTGCAGCGTCGATGAAGGCCTTGCGGACGGGTTCATCGGCGCTATACAGGGCGACTGCTTCTTTGAGCACGCGGGCTTTGTCGCCGTCTGAAGAAATCTTCCCGGCCGATCCTAGTACTCGAGCCAGTGTGTCATGATCATCGCCATGCGTCGCCAGCAGTGTCGAGAGAACGCGTGCGTGGTCTCCATCCGAAGAAATCGACTTCACTGCTTCGAAATAAGCCATTCCGCGACCGCCGTTGTCACGATAGGATCCTGCCATCTCGATGAGCACTTCGGCCTTGTCACCGTCAGACGAAATATGCTTCGCCGCCCTAGTCACGCCAAAAAGCGTGTCGGCACTCCCCGCGTCCTTCTTGAGAATGTCGGAAAGCACCCTGCGTTTGTCGCCATCTGAACTTATGCTCTCCACTGCTTCAAAAAGACTCGGGCGCAGCTCACCAGTGAAATACTTTTCGTCGATGTCAATGAGCACCTGCGCCTTGTCGCCATCCGACGATATCCCCCGGATCAGTTTTGCGGACTCCGTCAGTTGATCTGTGTTCAGGGTCGCATGCGAAAAAAGCTGCTCCAGATAGATGCGTTTCGATCCATCGTTGTGAATCAATCCAATCTCATTGATCACGGCTTGCGGACCGCCTTGGCGCAGTATGCGGGCAACACGGGGGGCCGCTCCAATCCCGCTGTCTCGAATGATCTGTGGCAGCAAACGTCCCAGCCATTCCTGTCCCTCAGAGTCCAGGGGTTTTACGGACGAACCTACGTAGTAGGTCTTCGTGAGGTTTCCCGCCGAATCGGCCTTCACGTCATACCTGCGCCCTGAGAGCCAGGTTCCTTCTTCCATCCGGAAATGGCCGTCAGGAGACAGCGACTTGACATCACGGTCGTCGTCGGTGAATTCGATCGCGCCGTCAACCTTGACGCTCAGTGACGTCAATCCGTTGCGGATCGTGATTTCAGTGTGGGAATCGCCGCTCTGGGGCAACTCGGCGGGCGCAATTGGGGCGAGAGGAGATGGCGGCGCACTCGAGGCAACGAAAGCTGGTGGTTCCACTGATGCCTTCGAAGCAGGTGACGCGATGGTTGGCATCGCAGGTGAAATCAACGCCGCGCCGGGAAGGGCAGGTGGAATTGGCACATGCGGTGCAGGAACTGAGTCCGTTGCCCTCAAGGGAACCAGCCCCTGTCGGCTGTTTTCCGTTGCCGAAGTCTGTGCGAAAGCGATCATCTGCGGCGTATGCCCGGCCAAATAGATCAAAATCCCAATTGCGGCAATTGCCGCACCTAGCGGTGCGATCGCAAGCTTCGGGGCTGCGTTCCGAGTTCTGTCCAGCATGTGATGGACGCGGCTGAACAGTTGCGAGCGATTTCCCGTGGCGCCTGCCGCCAGAATGCCCGTGTGAGCCCACTCGGAGAGTTCCGCCACTTTTGTGAGAGAGGCCGCATAGGACGCGGCCGTTCCAGTTGATGCGATGACCCAGTCATCGCATGCCATCTCGCGCTCGATCGACATCTGGTGGCCGATCCAATAAACCGCAGGCTGGATTGGTAGGAGCGCTTCAATCAATTTCTGTGCGAGGTTGGTCCAATCATCCCGGCGCCGAAGGTGGCCCAGCTCATGCAATACGATGTGCTCGAGTTCCGAATCCGAAAGTGTGTCGAGAAGTGCTCGAGGGATCAGGATCGCCGGATTGAGGAATCCGAGCGACATTGGCGCTGCTATGTGGCTCGAAACGAGCAATTGCGTTTGTCGGCGGACACCTTTGATTTCGCTAAGATTTCTCCACCGCAGCTGCCACTCTGCTGGGACCGGCGTGGCGTCTGCTTTCAATCCCCGCAACTTCCGATAGCCAGATCCAAGGCGCACCAGCATCGCGAAAGAGAGAAAGGCCCACATGATCTCGAGTGCGCCCAAAATCCTTCCAGAGTGAATGCGAATCAGAGGATGCTCAACCGCCGCTATCGCGGTCCATCGAGTTTCGGAAGGGGCACTCGGCGCGTTTACGAGCTCAGTCGGTCGCTCAGATTCTGGCCCAGGATTTGATTTCGGGACGGATACGGAATGCGGCTCGAGGCTGGGACTTTGTATGTTAAAGTTCGGCTGCTGGGCCTTAACGGGTGTCAGCGTTGTGATCGTGGGAATGTTTGAATCGGTTTGCGAGCCGGGAATGAACCCTTGCGGAGTGAAAGGTTCAAGAAGCAACGCTAGGACAGCGAGCAAGGTGATCCACAAGACCGTAAAGCGAGTTGTGGGGTTCAGTCGTGGAAGCAGCTTTAGAAAGAGCCACATCGCCACCGCCAGTAATGTACCCTCCCAGACTCCGTTGAGGAGAGTTGTTATTGCAAAGTTGACGTGCGTCATTTCTTCCCTCCTTGCTCGCTCTGGGCAATCATCTTTTTGATCCGTCTCAATTCTGCGCGACCGATCGTTTCTTCCCTCAGCAGATTCATCACCAGCAGCTCGCACGAGCCGCCAAAGAAGCGGTTCACTAAGTAGTCGAGTGCCTTCCGGCTGGCTTCTTCCTGAACGACGACGGGCTCATAGACAAAGGCCCGCCCTTCCTTCGTGTGCCGCACATAGCCTTTGGCTTCGAGAATGCGCAGGGTAGTCAGCACGGTACTGTACGCAAGCGGTGGATTGGCCGGTAATGCGGCAACCACATCGCCGACGGTCGCGCGACCCTTCTCCCACAGTGCTTGCATGAGCGGCAGCTCGCCTTCCGTCAAATTGAGCGACTTTCTTCTCGCCAACGCTTCCTCCCGCCCGAGCCATTAAGAAATTAATAGTTCGAGGCATTTATAACGGCGGCGGGCATCGCCTGTCAATTATAAAATTAATAGTTCGTTTATTCGAGGACGTTTGGCGAAGGAGCGGGCGAACGAGATGAATACTGCGATGTCAATCGAAACCAGTGGCCGCGACCTCGGCCATGCTCCGCGCAGATTGCTCAAGTCGGGGGTTTTACCATGGTGGCGCATCGAGGGAGATGACAGACGGTTGAATGCATCGATGTGCGTCGACGGTCAAGACAATCGGATTTGCTTTCTCCAAATTCATTCGTCGCGCCGCCAGTCGGCTCATTGCCAGCGAGAAGCGCGTCGTGGCGCTCCTGATGGAGGGGCTGAAGAATAAGGGGAATCGCCGAGCGGCTAGGCATTCAAGAGCAAGTTGTCAAAAATCATCTCCAGCACATTTTCGACAAGACCGGATGTTCAACGCGCGTCGAGCTTGCGCTGTATGTTGCCCATCATCCGGGCTTCGCGCTAGCGATTGCGCAGGGCTGACGACCGGGGTCGCGCGTGATGGAAGTGGCAGTGGCCAGATGCAGGCCACCCACGGTTGCGGGTGACTCCTCTCCAACGAAGTCGCCGGCGATAAGAATTGGCGACTGCGACTTGATCAATAGTGAACAGAGTGTCAAAGTCTAGATACTCCATGCTGTTGTCGGTCGCGCTCCACATGAGTTGTCATTATGGAGTTCGCCGGAGGAATGCAAGATAGATGTCCACTGAACCTCAGCCCATCGTTTGGCCTGGCCAACCTTATCCCCTGGGATCAACCTGGAACGGCGAGGGCGTCAACTTCGCGCTCTACTCAGAGCACGCGGAGAAAGTGGAACTTTGCCTGTTCGACAATTCTGGGAAACGTGAGACTCTTCGTGTCCAAATCCGCGAGCAAACTGACATGGTCTGGCACGGCTATCTTCCGGAACTACGTCCGGGCCAATTGTACGGATACCGGGTGTATGGCCCATACGCCCCGGAGCAAGGCCATCGTTTTAATCACAACAAGCTCCTGCTTGACCCCTATGGCAAGCAGGTTAAGGGAACCATCCGGTGGAGCGACGCCCACTTCGGATACAGGGTCGGACACAGGCAAGAGGACCTGTCGTTTGACCGGCGCGATGATGCCCTTGGAATGCCCAAGAACCGAGTGATCGACTCCGCTTTCACCTGGGAATCGGATGCACCACCCAAGATCCCATGGCACGATACCTTGATCTATGAGGTCCACGTCAAGGGATTCACGATGTGCCACCCTGACGTTCCGGCCCATTTACGGGGGACCTATGAGGGTCTGGCCACAGCTCCGGTTATCGAACACCTCACGCGCCTGGGAGTGACAGCGATCGAGCTCATGCCCGTGCACAGCTTCATGGACGACCGTCGACTCACGGAACGCGGCCTCCGCAACTACTGGGGTTATAACTCCATCGGATTCTTTGCGCTCGAACCTCGATACCTGGCAACCAACTCAATCTACGAATTCAAGACCATGATTAAGACCCTGCACTCCGCGGGACTGGAAGTGATTCTCGACGTCGTCTACAACCACACGGTGGAGGGCAATCATTTTGGCCCCACGCTCTCGCTAAAGGGGATCGACAACAGCACCTATTACCGCCTTATGCCTGATAATTCCCGCTATTACAAGGACTACACAGGCACGGGAAATACGCTGAACATGCAGCATCCGCGGGTGCTGCAGCTGATCATGGACAGTCTCCGCTACTGGGTTCTCGAAATGCACGTGGACGGCTTCCGCTTTGACCTGGCTGCCACCCTCGCCCGCGAACTGCATGAGGTTGATCGCCTGGGAGCGTTCCTCGACATCATCCATCAGGATCCCGTGCTTTCGCAGGTAAAGCTGATCGCCGAACCCTGGGACCTCGGCGAAGGAGGTTATCAGGTCGGAAACTTCCCGGTCGGATGGACGGAATGGAACGATCGCTACCGGGATACTGTGCGTGCCTATTGGAAGGGTGGCGAAGGACTGCTGGGAGACCTGGCTTATCGCATCACCGGTTCGAGCGATCTTTACGCACACAGCGGCCGGCGTCCCTATGCCAGCATCAATTTCATCACCGCGCATGACGGCTTCACCTTGCAGGATCTGGTCAGTTACAACGAAAAACACAATGAAGCCAACGGCGAAGAGAATCGGGATGGCAACAACAATAATCTCAGCTGGAATTGCGGAGCAGAGGGTCCCACGGACGATTCCGACATCCAGACACTGCGCGCCAAGCAAAAGAGAAATTTCCTGGCCATGCTGTTGCTGTCCCAGGGCGTACCGATGCTGTACGCGGGGGATGCCATCGGCCATACGCAACTGGGAAACAACAACGCCTACTGCCAGGACAATGCGACAAGCTGGCTGAACTGGGATTTGCAGCCTGAAGACCGCGACTTTCTGGCGTTCGTGCAGCGAATGATCAGCCTGCGCAAGAAGCATCCTGTATTCCACCGCCGGCGTTTTTTCCAAGGCCGACCAATCAAAGGTGCAACTGTAAAAGATGTGTTGTGGCTCAATCCTAACGGCAATGAGATAAGCGAGGACGAGTGGCGCGATCCTTCGCTGCATTGCCTGGGAGTGTTTCTCTCCGGGGAGGGAGTGGATGAGATCGATGAACGCGGCCGGGAACTCCGCGATGAAAACTTCCTTATGCTTCTCAACGCTCACCACGAAGATGTGGGATTCATTCTGCCGGCATTCCGTACCGGTTCTCGCTGGACCGCATGGATGGACACCTCACGAGAAGGCGGTCTGCGCTCTCTCGAAACCTACGACGCCGGCACCACCCCCTATCCTCTGCAGGCGCGGTCCATGGTCGTGTTGCTCGAACGACGGGGTATCAGCAAAAAGGAAGAGCCGAATGAAGCGCTGCTATAGGCTATAGCATGCCGTGCGGCACCGAGTGTCGCGACGACGGAAGCGTGCGCTTTCGTTTGTGGGCCCCCGGCCGCACATCAGGTTGAGTTCTCCCTTGCCGGTGCGAACAGGTCTTTGTGGCTTCCTCTGGAGCCCGTGCGATAAGGGTTGATTTGAGTTAGTCATCGATGCGGCCAGGCCTTTGCTTGCTATAGCTTAAGTCGAGAAGAGGCCATAGTATGACTCCCCTGCTCCTCCCAATTCGATCGCCGGGCCCGAAATCCTCGATGCGCCGAGGAGCCGACTGAGACCAACCGAAATCATCTGGACTGTTCAAAACTGACCAGCAACGTAGACGATGTAGTTGGAATACTCACACCTACCCGGGATTCTGCTGCCAGGAATGAAGAATTGCTTCGAACGTTACTCAATGACTTGAGTTCCCTAGGGCCGCCTCAAGAAATGCGATGTAAGGAGCCGGAACATGAATCGGCGTTCGTTCAGGCCAGTGGACCAAACCAAAAGGGCCAATCCTTCTCAGGTTGCGCCGGATCGAACCAGGGCGCAAAGACTAACTTTTGCCGAGGACTTCCTGTTGGAGCATTCTCTCTCTGGCGTGGACATCGTCAAGGTCGAGATTTCAGGGAGTGCGCGAGTCTCACTCATCGATCGATCAGAGTCAAGCGAATCTTTTGAATTTCCTTTTTAAAGAAGAAGAAATTCCTCTCATCAGGAGTGTGGCACCCGATTTTAGGCGGCCTTGAAAACCACAGGAGCCCCGCCGAAGGGACGCGTTCATAGACAAAAGGAGCACACTGACAGAGGGAGTCATACGGGAAAAATCGGCGGCAAACTTAACGAATATGCGAACCGGTCACGAATGGCGCGGAACAGCCTCATCAATCGCAAAGAGAGGCAAGATACGAAAATGCGAGACTGCGATGATCGACAATACGGCGGCGCATAGCAGTTCCCCAAGACCTGACGAAAGGCCAGAAGTAGATGTGGGTTGTCCAATCTGCGAGAATCTGAAACGAGCTTATGAGGCTGGTCTCAGCGAGTATGTAGAAGCTCGTTCCTCAGCGTGGTACGGGATCAGCAAGAAATTCGCGGCCCATAAGAATGTCGAAGTGGAGCGCGCAAAATACGAACTGGAAGAACACCAGTTTGCGTGCGTCGCGACCGTCAGGGCGCCGAAACGAGACCTGTCAGCGAATTTGAGACATCTGGCGGCGTAGTTTGAGTTTTGTTCTCCTCTGTCGCCGACTCTACAGACGCTGGTTTATACTCGGCGAGCACAGGAGGAAAGAATGTTTCATCTGATCTGGTATGTGCTTATTGGGCTACTATCGGGGCTTATCGCCAAATCGGTGATGCACGTGCACATAACCCTCCTGTGGACGATTGTGCTGGGCATCATTGGTTCCATCCTCGGCGGCGCTGTTACACACATGTTTTTGCGCCCGAAGAACGAACGATTTCATCCGGCCGGACTCATTTTCTCTACGTTTGGCGCGATCCTGGTTCTCTTCATTTGCTATAAGTTGAGGATTCATTTTCCCGTTATTAGATAGCGATCACGGCTTCTTTTGAGAGACCCTTGAAATCTTGGCGTGAATGAGCAATGTGGGACAGAACTGCAATTGATTAGCCAATAGCTTTAGTCGTGTAGGTAGGTAGTCCTCGTAAATAGGTAGACCATATCGACCCCGATCGTGGACAGTTGCGCGGAGATGTTTCCCAAAATGTCTGCGCGCCCCTACCTACACCAATTTCTGTTTTGCGAGTCTTTCCTTCCGGACCTATTTCAAGCCAATCATGCCATCGTACTCTCGGATAACCGCATAGCACTCGCAAGCGACGTCTTCAAGTATCTTGCGGTTCACGACCTTCACTGCACCGCGGGTGTACTCGATGATCCCCTTCCTTTGCATAACACCAGCCGCTAGGCTCACACTAGGTCTATCTGTCCCTAGCATGGTTGCAAGAAAATCATGGGTGATGGGAAGCGCCCCCGAATCCACTCTGTCTTGTGTCAATAGCAACCACCGCGCGAGGCGCTGCTCAACATTGTGCAGCCGATTGCACGCAGCTGTTTGTGCAACCTGCATACTCTGAATTACCGCGTAGCGGCTCAACATCAAGCGAAGGTGTGGAGCGGAGTCCAAAATGCTTTGTAAAGCTCTTACCTCTACCCGAAACCCGTCCCCCGATATTTGCACCACCGCTTGAAGCGTGCTCCTAGTCAGGCCAACAGCTGCAGGTGTCCCTGTAAACCCATTATTGCCAACTATGCCAGCCTCGGCGGTTCTTCCATCTTTCATTACGACTACTAGAGAAATCAAACCTCGGTTGGGGAAATAGACAAATCTCACCTTTCCCGCTTCGTTAAGGATTAGATGGTTGGGCAGGTCGACGTATTCGAGATAAGGACGAAGCGAGCTGTAGTCGCTATCGGAGGTCGAAAGAAGAAGAATGTTGCTGACGGACTTCCCGGCGACATTACTGCGCTCGCCGGACCGCGCGATTTGCGGCTCTTTGCGTGCCATAGCCGAGGAACACCCTCCCTGGCGCGGGGATAGACCCACGCATCATTTTGCGCGAAACAGAAACTCGGTTTGTTCGCAATACGCCGGGGATTATACATGGTCAACACGTGAAGTCGCTGTAGGACATCACACATTGGCTTAGAGCCGCGACGGACGAAACGTGGCCCATGCATAATGCGGTCCCGCTCGCTTCAATCGACCGTCCACAAAATCAGACGTTCCGCGAAGAAATCGCCCAGTTATGTAGGATGCCCTACAGACCGTCCAATATTGGCAGCAGTAGACTTTGCCCATCCTTCTGTGAATCGTCTGCCCCTCTTGGGTGGGTGGTGGTTTTCTGCTCCATAAGACAGCACGCTGAGGAAGGAGGCGCTGATGGTGAAGTTGCACGTTTTGTGCCTTGATGGAGGCGGGTGGTCGTTGGAGCGCAGTCATCGACGCATCCATGAGACGCAAGCTGGTATGGATTGAGGAATCGGATTGTGGAGTTTCGGTTGCCCCGAATGTGGCTGGCGGTTCAAACTTTCTGAGAGGCCCATCGGTGTATCTCTCGATGCGATGATGGAAACCTCGCGTTGCAGCGCGACAAAGAGTTTGCGTCGCATGGTTGTGCCGATCCCCCCAAAGAAGTTGAACATTAGCAGTCCGGGTACGGATAGTGCTGGGTGCATCTCGGAGTTGCGCCTGAATGACCGGTAACCCCGGCTGATGGGTCGGGCAGCGGAAAAAGGGCGGTGGAATTCATGCGAAAATCTGCGCTTGAAGATCAGCGGATGGGCCGGGAAAAAGCCCTTCCCTGGAAGAACCGTGCTCTATGAATCGACGGCGTTATCGACACTGCGCTGACTCGCCGGCTGGGGGCCAAGAATACTTCTGGAAAAGTGAGCAATAGTGAACAGATTGGCCTCTCGTCCTGTACAAGCATATGGGATAATACCGCGTGGCGTGTCGAGCGGTACGGGATCCTCAATTAAATGAATAGTTTCCGGGACTTATACTCTCGATTTTTCCGCGCATTTTGCTTAGCGCCGTTGTGTCGGTTGTGCGCCTTGTGGCTTTTCGATTGCTGTCCATTGTAGAACGCCCTGCACAAAGACTGCATCCAGAAGGAGGCGTTGAATGGTTCAGCCTGAAAAGCCGGAATTTAATGCCGCCGCCTTCCTCACCCATGCTGGCCTGGGGCGAAGAGTCGTGCAGGTGGCGCCCAGGGAAACGTTCTTTTCTCAGGGAGACCCGGCGGATTCCGTCTTCTATCTCCGGGATGGCCGCGCAAAGATCACGGTCGTCTCCCAAGCCGGCAAGGAAGCCACCGTCGCGCTCCTTTCCGCCGGCGACTTTGTAGGAGAAGAGTCGCTCGCGGCGGTGCAAGGGTTGCGTTTGGCCACGACCAAGGCGATCACCGCCTGCACCGCACTGAAGATAAGCCGGGAAGAGATGATTCGCGTAATGCACGAGGAGCACGAGTTCTCTGACCTGTTCTTGAAATTTCTGCTGGCCCGCAGCATGAGAACCCAGGCCGACCTCGTCGACCAGCTCTTCAACTCCAGCGAAAAGCGTTTGGCTCGCATTCTCCTGTTAATGGCGGAATTCGGAAAATCAAGCGAGCCCTCAACGGTGATTCCCAAGATCTCGCAAGAAACACTCGCGGAAATGATCGGAACAACACGGTCCCGTGTGAGCTTCTTCATGAACCGATTCCGTAGGCTCGGCCTTATCGATTACGACGGTCACATCCGGGTTCACCGATCGCTGCTGAATGTGGTTCTGCATGATCAACTGCCAGGCGACGCACACGAAGATGAGTGCATTTCCGATTCTTCACAGGAATCGGACAATTTCGAGCGCTAAGACTTCGTCGTGCCATTGAAAGCCAGCGAGCAATCGATGGCAATCCGCAACCTTGGGATATCCGGCATCAAACGGGGAGTATTATGGCCATGGTCGCATATTTGCTCAATGCGCGCGGTGCAATGTGGAATGAAAGGTAACCAATGATTCCTCCAAAAGGGACGCGTGATTTCGCCCGCGGCCTCGTTGCTCGCGAGGCCGACACAAGTACGACCTCGCCGCAAATCGAACCTGCAACTGTGCGCGTCTATGACAGGCTGCGCCGACAGTTCAGCGCACCTGTGGGGGTTGACGGGTTTCAGGTGCTCGCGTCTCGTGCTCTGGCTCTAGCAAAGTCGGAGTCTCGCCGGCTCAACAGCGTGCAAATAACGGCTAATGGAGGTTTGCGCGGCCTCGGCGAAGTCGAATCCCAGACGGACACGGATGAGGACGGCGGAGCCGGAATCATTCTGATTGCGCAGCTGCTCGGGCTGTTTGTTAGCTTCCTCGGCGAGGCAACGACGCTGCGTTTAATAGAAGATTTGCGCCTTCAGGTTGAGGTCAGAACAGAGTCGGCCACGACTGAACCGGGCCCGTTGGCCTCAGAGGCCGATGGACCTATAATGGCCGCGGCTTTCGAAGACCTTCTGCTGGAAATTGATCGGCTGAGGAGTGTCAGCAAACACATTGAAGCGCTGGCGGACAAACATCCCGGCATGGAAGATGGCCTCGTGAGTGTCGCGGGAAATATTCGCAGTATTGCCACGGTTTTGGATGTTTTCACCCTCATCCGAAGCAAGGCGGGCGGCTCGCAAGACGAGGTCCCTAACCTGCAAACGAACATTTACATGAATTGAGTTCCGCTCAGGGCTAATTCTAATGCGGCTCTAAGTGTCGGACACCTGAAATACGGGGCACTTGCGGAAACAGGGAATCGTCGCCCTGATCCTCCTGCCAAGCGGGTTAAGTGTTGCCGAAACCTGCTACCTGAAACAATGCTCGGTTGAACATGACCACTCCCCCTCAAATGCGAGATCTAGCCAACCGGCTCGTTGCTTACGAAGCCGCTGTCAGCAAGGCATCCGAGCCTGTGGAGTTCGCGGCCCCTCGCGTCTATCAGAAGTTGCGCATGCGTCTGTCTGCACTTGCTGGCGTTGCTGGTTTTCAGGCGCTCGCTTTTCGGGCCCTGGCGCAAGCCAAGGCCGACGCTCCCAGTCTTTGGTCGGTCGAGGTTGCCGCAGACGGGTCTTTAAAGGGCCTGGGGGAGTTAGAGCCTCCAGTAGATATTGACAACGATTCGGCTGGCGAGGGAGGAGTGGTTCTTATTGGGCGGTTGCTCGAATTGCTTCTGATGTTCCTCGGTGAGGTTTTGACGTTGAACCTGATAAGTGATTTATGGCCAGATGCAGCCCTCGACGATCGCATTTCCGGGAAGGGGAAAAAAGCGTGAGCGCACATGATAAAGTGACAATCAACAAACTGCCAACCGGAGTTCCCGGACTTGACGAAATTGTGGGCGGCGGTCTTCCCGAATTCTCCTTTAACATCATTGCGGGTGCTCCCGGAAGCGGGAAGACCACGCTGGCGCACCAGTTCGTGTTCGCAAATGCGACCCCTGAGCGTCCTGCCCTCTATTTCACCGTCCTTGGTGAATCCGCTATAAAAATGTTGCGCTACCAGCAACAGTACACGTTCTTCGATCCGGTCAAGTTGCCCCGCGCGATCCGCTTTATCAACCTTAGCCAGGTTGTCCTGGAGAAGGACCTGGGAGCGGTCCTGGAGGAGATTACCAAGGAAGTTGAAAAGGCTAGTCCCGCCGTCGTGGTTGTGGACTCGTTCCGCACAATGGTGCGGAAGCCGCAGAGCGATGTGGACCTGCAATCCTTCATTCAACGGCTAGCTTTGTTTCTGGTAAGTTGGCAAGCCACAACTTTCTTGATCGGCGAGTATGCCGAGGATGAGTTGCGTGACAATCCCATATTTACTGTCGCCGACGGGCTGTTCTGGCTGCGGCAAACGGCGGAGCGAAATTCAATTGTGCGGAAGTTGCAGATCATAAAAATGCGCGGCCAGGCTTCGGTGCCCGGGCTGCACACGTTCCGTATAACCAATGCCGGGTTACAAGCATTCTCGCGAACTTTCGGGTTGGTCGGCCATCGGAACGCCCAGCCTAGCCAGCGGCGCCTTTTGTTCGGTATTCCGGCGCTGGACGAGATGCTGGGCGGGGGCGTCCCCGAAGGCGACAGTGTCCTGGTTGCAGGGTCTTCCGGAACTGGAAAATCGGTCATGGCAACTCAATTCATTGCCGAAGGCATACGTCAGGGGGAGCCGGGAATCGTGGCGGTCTTTGAAGAGCGCCCCCAAGCCTATGCTGAACGAGCCGCGAGTTTAGGTTTAGACCTGGACGCGCCGCAAAAAGACGGGAAACTGGCAATCCTCTATCTTCGCCCCCTGGATTTGTCGGTCGATGAAACCATGCACTCGATTCTGGATGCGGTGCAGAAGATCGGCGCCAAGCGCCTGGTGATCGATTCGCTGGCTGGCTTTGAAATGGCGCTCTCGCCCGGCTTCCGCGCTGACTTTCGCGAATCGCTCTACCGGATGATCTTCGCTCTGACAGGAATTGGAGTGACGATACTAAGTACGGTTGAGGTGGATGAATCCTTTACGGAATTCCCGTTCAGCACCTACTCAATCTCTTTCCTTTGCGATGACATCATCCGGCTTCGGTATGTATGCATAGATGCCCAACTTCGCAAGATCATGGTGGTCATCAAGATGCGGGGTGGCAATCATGCCAAGGATATTCGCGAGTATGAAATCACGCCCACCGGCGTTGTTATCCTCGGCAAACGCCTTACTGACTTTCAGGGTCTAATCAGCGGGATTCCTGTGCACTCGGACCGGCCCGACCGAGGCGAAGAGCCGTCTCATGATTCGGAAATCGAGAAATAAGCCCAAGGAAGCATCTGATGGTCCTGAAATCAATGCCAACCCGGGCCTTGATCCGACGGACGATGTGCCAATCTTCGAGCGGGTGCTCTTCGAGGGTGCGCCCCTGCCGGTTGCCACACTGGCAGGGCCCAATCACACACTGCTCTACGCCAATCCTGCCTTCTGCCGACTGGCTGGCAAAACCAAAGACGAGCTAATCGGAAAGCCTTTCGCACAAGTCGTTTTCTGGGAAGGGTGCCTTGCATTGCTGGATCATGTTTACAGCACGGGAGAAGCCGTAGTCCATGCTGAACCGGAAGGCAATGAAGTACATCCCGCAGGCCGCTCATACACGATGTGGCCGTTTCATGACGCGGAGGATCCACCAGCGGAAATCCTGGTGCAAGTGGATGAGACCACACGAATCTACGAGCAGGCGATTGCAATGAATCAGCAACTGCTGCTGTCGGGGGTGCGCCAGCTTGAGCTCAGAGAGATGGCTGAGAGCCTGAATGCTCAACTCAAACTCGAAATCGCCGAACGGGAGCGTATGGAACGGGCCCTGGTGAACAGTGAAAAACTGGCGGTGACAGCGAGGTTTGCCTTAACCATGGCCCATGAGATCAACAACCCTTTGGCTGCCATGACCAACCTGGTGTTCCTGTTGTCCTCGCTGCAGACAAGCCCTCAGGCACAGGCTTTCATCGCCATGATGGAAGACCAGATACAAGGTCTAACTCGCATCGCTGCCCACATGCTCAAATTTCATCGCGACACCAACAAACTTGCAGAATTCAAATTGGATGCAGTTCTTCGTGAAGTATCGGACTTTTACCGCCCCCAGGCTGAGAGGCGAGGAATTGTTGTTCATCAACGCCTTGAGACGGAGGGCGCTATCTTGGGCTTTAGAAGTGAAATTGTTCAGGTCGTTACGAACCTGTTGCTCAATGCGCTTGATGCGACGTCCGCGGGCGGACAGGTCATGATTCACCTGTATCCTACCCCGCACTGGCTCTGTGAAAGGCATGCTTCATGCGGTTATTGCCTCTCGATCGCCGATACGGGAAGCGGCATTGCGTCGCAAGATCGAGCACGGATCTTTCAGCCGTTCTTCACGACAAAGGGGGAAAAGGGAACCGGCCTCGGGTTATGGGTAAGCGCCGGCATCATCGACCGAATTGGTGGTTCAATACGCGTTTGGAGTTCCCGCCTGCCGGGTCGCTCGGGCACATGTTTCTCCGTCTTCCTGCCCGCCGGCCAAGCCACCTTCTCAATTTGTCCATAAAAGGAAGACGCTATTGCGGCGCCGGGATATATATTCTCAAGCGAAACAAACAGCGTGATGATAGCTTGCTCTTATCACTTAACTTATAGGCTTAGCGTGAGCAATACAGAGCAGACGATATATTTGCTTCCCAACGTATTCTGGCCTTCGCATCGGAAAACGATGCAAATGAAAGGTGTGTTAATGAAGAGACTCAGTCTGCTTCCTCTTGTGGTGGCGCTCACTCTTAGCCTGACGGCAAGAGCCCAGCAACAAACCGCCATCAACCTCGGATCTGCAGGAACCTACGCGGTTCTGGCTGGCACCACGGTTACCAACACCGGCCCCACCGTTGTTAACGGGAATCTTGGGGTTTGGCCTGGAACTGCGGTGACCGGGTTTGGGCCCGGAGTAGTGAACGGAATCGAAGATAAAGGCGATGTTGCCGCGCACCACGCTCAAGCATCGTTGACCATAGCATATAACGACGCCGCCGGGCGGACGGCGGTGAACATAGTCGGCCTGGCAGGAGACATCAGCGGCCAGACCCTCACCCCTGGCCTCTACAAATCCACGTCCAGCCTCTTGCTAACGGGCACTGTCACTCTACATGGTAGCGGAGTTTATATCTTCCAGATTGCGTCCGGACTGACGGTAGGCACTGGTGCCTCTGTCGTCCTGAGTGGCGGCGCCACTGCCGCCAACGTCTTTTGGCAGGTTGGCAGTTCAGCCACGCTCGGAACGACGGCCGATTTCAAAGGAACCATATTGGCGCTTACTTCCATATCACTTGCCACCGGCGCAAAGCTGGAAGGCAGAGCGCTAGCCCAACATGGCGCGGTTACATTAGATACCAACGATGTAACAATCCCGCTTGCGCAGGGTGTGGTGGTATACGTGCCACCAGTAGAACCACCGCCAAGGGACTGAGTTAGTTCTGCGGCGCCTGCAGCCAATTGCAACGGCTACGATTGGTGCGCGCCGCTGATTCCTGCACATAAACCATGGTGCCCTCTGCGCGGATGAGAAAAAAAGTTCGGCGAGTTCTGCGACAGGCTCGCCGCCACCCTCATGAGGCAGGCACGACCGGCCCGTCGCCGCGGCGATGAACGGGCACATTCCACCGTGATCCGGCGATAGCCGAAGCGGCGATACTGGCTGGCCAGCGCGATAGTGGCCCGGGTCAGTGCATCTTCATCAACATGCTGCGTCGGCTGGTAGCGCTGCGTGCCGCGCGGCGTGAGCATCGAAACGGTGTCACGGCTCCTCGGGCATAAGAACATCGCGGTCACGCAACGGCACTATGCGCCGTACGTGAAGGCGAGCCAGGATGCTCTGGAAGCGGCGGTCAATGGGACGCGGGCGTAGAATCACTGTATCGACCCCGGAGAGAAAGCGTGCCTCCCAATGAATTGCCCAATTATGGTTGAGCTCATCAAAAAGTTAGATTCGGTCAGGGCGGAACAAAGCAAAATGCGCGGGAATAGAGATGAAGCCGGTAATAGAAAACGTCTGCGTGCACTCGAGAGATTCTTGGACCATCATGAGCAAACCTGTGCACTGTGCCGAGAAGTGAATCCGGGGGGCACGCGATTTTTCGAAAGTTCGAGGGGCAGATAATTCTCAGCAGCCTTCTTCTTTTGGGACGCGGCGTATTCATAGGTCACCACGATCGCCCGGAGCGCGGCTACCATGGGCACAAGCTTTTCCCAGAAACCAATCCCGCGCAGCCCGACTCCGACCTCCGCCAGGTTGTCTTCCACCTGTTGGAAATCGGTCAGCCACGGCGCAGTTGTTCAACCAGTCCGCCCAGCCCGTGGCGAACCCCACCGCTGGCCCAAAGGCCCGTCGCGCGTAGATGTAGAAGCCGCCCGCTTGTGGCATGGCGGTACCCAACTGGGCGACGGTGTCGCGCAGCAACTTCTCTTCGGCGTCCAGGGTGCGAGCGGCGAAATAGTCGATGGCCAGTGCCGAGTGCATGCTGAGGTTGATGACTGCCAGATCCGCAGCCGTCGCTTGTGCCTGCTCCCTGTACGACTCCACGTTCTTGCTTACTCGTCCCCAAACGTTCGCCTGGTAAGAGAAGTTGACCGGTAGGACAAAGTCGTTGCCGACCCCGACGGCAATCGCACTTTTATGAACAGGGGCTGGCTCGAATACACAGGATTGAGCCCGGAAGAAGCGTCCGCGTCAGGATGGGAGAAGACGATTCACCCTGACGATCTCAACCGCATCAACGAGCGATGGCGCGCGTCCGAAACGACTGGCCAACCGCTGGACGCTGAAGCGCGGCTGCGGCGCGGATCGGACGGAGTCTATCGCTGGTTCCTGATACGCGCTGTGCCTGTGCGGGACAAGCGCGGGAAGATTGTGAAATGGTGTGGCGCGGCAACGGACATTGAAGATCGCAAACATGCCGAACAGCTGCAGGCCGATGTTACCCATGCGAGCCGGGTCAGCACGATGGGAGAAATGGTTGCCTCCATCTCACACGAACTCGCACAGCCCATTACGGTCACTACCGCCCACGCCAAGGCGTCTTTGCGATGGCTTCAGCGCGACCCGCCCGATGTGACTGAAGCTCGCAAAGGAACGGAAAAAATCATCGAAGCGGGCGCCCTTGCCTCGGAAATCATCAACCGTCTGCGATCGTTGTACAAGAAGGCCCCTCCCAAACAGGAGTTAGTCCCGATCAATGAGGTCGTCGGCGAAATGGCCGGGATGATGGGAGGTGAGGCGAGAGGGCATGGAGTATCTATCCATACTGATCTGAAATACGATCTTCTCATGACCGTTGCAGATCGGGTGCAACTTCAGCAGGTGCTCATGAACCTGATGCTCAATGGTATCGAGGCCATAAAGGATACGGGCGGCGTGCTTACGGTGAAGTCGCAATTGGGTGAGGATGGCCAGATCGAGATCTCTGTAAATGACACTGGTCCCGGGCTGCCCCTGGGCAAGGCCGACCAGATATTCGACGCATTCTTTACGACGAAGCCGGAAGGCAGCGGCATGGGCTTGGCAATCTGTAAGTCGATCGTCGAATTGCAAGGCGGCCGGATTTGGGCCAACGGCGACGGCGGGAGCGGCGCGACGTTCCACTTCACGTTGCCAGCGGCTCCCGCGGAAACAAACCCTCCCGTGAATGCCGCGTGATTCGGCATTCAGCAAAGGGGGTGCGCGAGCCCAGTCGGCGTCATGTGATGAATAATCCGCCGAGTCACTCACTGAGGATTTGCCATTTCGGAGTTAGGGAAATTCAGAGGCCCTGGCCCCGTCGTTCCCGATTTGGTGAAGGGAATCAGTGAAATTGGGTCCGATTGTTTCCGGCTTGATTCTCGAGAGTCATTTCGAACTCGAAGCTCTCTCGGAAAAGCCTCTTCGCCGTATATTGGGCCGGATTTTCGACGCTCTTTTTCCGGGAAATCGGTAGTTCCGAATCTGGAATAGCGGCCGTGGAAAAACATTCCAATTTGGTGTGTCTGCTCACCGGCGCCTTATTGGCCAACTTGAACTCCAGCAGAGAGAATGAGGCGACGAAATGGTACTTCCACGTCTGGTCACGTCGGAGCGCCGCCGGTAAAAGGAGATGTTGTCCACTCACAAAAGCCGAGCGAGATGCTCCATCACTTCGCACGTCGTTATGAACGTGCACTTAGCCGCGGAATGCCTGTCGTGGTATGAGGACTTTGTGCTCCTCGAACATTCTCATCACCTGCTTTGCAATTGCAATGGATGAGGAACTGCCTGCGCTCGCCCGCCATTGCTCTGCCGCCGTACCGATAATGGTAAGGACAACCTGTCGCGCCGACAGCACCACCTGTAGATCATTCTCAGGCAGATGGAGTTTCTCCGCCAAACGTGCGTTCAAAGCCTGCTCCGCTTGGTAAACAATATCCCACAACCTCGCACGTGCAGGTGGGGCCTGATCGATGAGTGAGCGAACGAGCAGTATTTCCTCCGCATTCGTGTCTTGCCAATTGGCCCATTCAAGAATTGCTTCGGCGAGTGCCTCCTCCACCGGGAGGTTCACCGCATGCAGGGAAAAGGATGCGATAAGGTCGTAACCGACCAACGGGTCAAGCAGGATCAGATCCTTACTGGGGAAGTAGCGGTATAGGGTTCTGGGAGCGATTTCCGCGGCCCCCGCGATCGTTTCCATCGTGGTTTGCTCGTATCCATTTCGTTTGAAAAGCTGCAATGCTTCGCTAAGAATACGTTTTCGAGTCTTCCCTGCCTTTGTTTCTCGTAAGCCCACGTTAGATCCTCTTGCGCCACAGCACATTACATTCGAATCCTATATTCTGGTGGCATTAACTGTCAATTGGCATACACTATAAAACGACAGTAGTTGACAAATGGCAGTTCATGTCATTACTGTTCTCATCGCTGACCGATCCCGCCTTTCTCGTCGTTGAAATTGAAGAACGGGCCTAAGCGGATGCAGGATTCTCGCAGTCCGGGGTGTGGAGAGCAGTCACGGTTGGGGGAGCATCAAGATGGGAAAGAACCACTCAATGAGGGGCGCATTCGTCACCGTGGTTTTTGTGGTGCTGGCGATGATGGCAGTGTCTACCCAGAGTTCGGCGCAGACCGAACACAACAACGAATTTGTGCAGCACGACGGAACACGCCTAACGTTGGACGGCGAACCTTTTCGTTACAGTGGCCCCAACATCGAGTGGCTGGGTATTGAAGCCTACGGCCCGTCTGAAAACATGGGTCCGCGGTACCCTACGAAGTTTGAAGTGGACGACGCCCTCGACACTGCCAAAATGATGGGCGCCCGCGTCGTCCGCGCACAAACCCTCGGCGACAGCGTGGGCTGCGATCTCTGCATAGAGCCCCAGCCGGGCGAATTCAATCCCGAGGCATTCAAGTCCATCGATTACGCAGTCGAGGCGGCGCATGATCGCGGCCTGCGCTACGTCGTCACCCTAATCGGCGACTGCACCTACTGCGACAGTGGCGGCATCGGCCAGTACGCCGAATGGGCCGGCAGCAAGAACATAAACGACTTCTTCAGTGACCCCAAACTTATCGCGATGTTCGAGAAGCACATCGCAGCGCTGCTCAACCACAAGAGCACCCTTACCGGCATCGCGCTCAAAGACGATCCCACGATCATGGCCTGGGAAAACTGCAACATGTGCGGCCTCGTCGCCATGATGTCCGGGTCCAAACAGGGCCCCGCTCTCATCAAGTGGGTCGATACCATCGGCGCTTTCATCAAGTCCATCGACAAGAAGCATATCTACTCCGACAACAGCGGCCTGTTCCTCAAGAATCCCGATGTCCTTGACGACAAGACTCCCGACCTCGTCACCGCGGAGTACTATCCACACTTCAACCCGCTCTTTGGCATGGCATTAGGAATCAAGAACACTGCAGATAGTTTTTCAAAGGACGCCGCACTCGTCACATCGCATGGCAAAGCCTACTCTGCCTGCGAATACGGCTGGGACGTGACCAACTGGCCCACCCGGGACGACTTCGTGGCTGCACTGACTGCGATGGAGTCCGATCCCAATATCTCCGGCGACGGATTCTGGGCTCTCTACGCCCACGCCCCCGAGTACGGCTGGCAACCCATGGTCATGCCCACGAATGACATTCGGCACGCCAAAGCCGTCGCCAGCGACACCGGCCAGTGGTGGTCGCTCTACTACGGCGGCATCGACACCCTGATCAACTCCCGCGATGAGATGCGCGCCCGCGCCGAGATGCTCCGTACCCACGCCTTCAAAATGGCGGGCCTGCCTGTTGTGCCAGCGCACGCTATCCCGCCCGCTCCTGTCATTACCACCAAGAGCCTGGGCATCATCCGCTGGCGCGGGTCAGCCGGCGCTGTCAACTATAGCGTCGAACGCGCCGCATCCGCAGGCAAGTGGGAACTCGTCTGCGACAGGTGCGCCATCGACTCAGACATGGGCTGGCCTGACCTCAGCCCCAACGGCTTGATGGGGCCGAAGTATCGCGTTACCGCCTACAACGCCGACGGCAAAGCAAGCGAACCTTCGGCAGAGCGTTAGCACAAAGACGCGTGCAGATACGAATGGTCGGGACATAACCGTGGAGACGACAAACCGGCAACGATCGGACAATTCCCTATCCGATTCAGATGCACCGATCTCAACCAGTAAAGAAGCGGCGAAAGAACGATTAGGAGGCCAATGATGCAACAAAGAAAGATGCAACAAAGAATGTTCAGTCGGCGCAGGCTGCTCCTGAGGGTCTTCGCTTTCGGGCTGGCGGTAATCTGCGCAGTGTCGTTTGCCAGGTTTGCCCAGGCTCAACTCACCAACGGGGACGTGATCGGTACTGTCACCGATACGACCGGCGCTGTGATCCCTGGCGCCAAGGTTACGCTGACCAACCTTGGAACCAAGGTTGCCGCTGCCACTACGACCAACGGCACCGGGGATTACACGTTCAATCTGCTCATTCCAGGCCAATACACGGTGACCATCGAGGCCAAAGGCTTCAAGAAGCTGCTCATCCCCGGTTTCGCCCTGGCCGCGGGCGACCGTTTGCGCGAAAACGCGAACATGCAACTCGGCAACATGGAAGAGACGGTGCAGGTCACCACTTCTGCGCCTTTGCTGCAGACCGACAGTTCTACTGTGCAGAGTACCGTAACCGAGCGATCAGTGCAGGACTTGCCTCTCAATGGCCGCAATTTCATCAACCTTGTGACGGCGCAACCGGGCGTGAATGCGGGCTCACCAACCGCCATCTCCTCGGGGCAGCGCCCCAATGATCGCGCCGCAAACTCGACGGTTTCAGCAAATGGCCAGCCGGACATGTACAACAACGAGATGATCGACGGCATGGACAACAACGTGCGCGCACAAGGACTCATGGGTATTTCTCCCTCGGTTGACGCCATCGCCGAGGTGCAGGTGCAGACCAATAACGTGAGCGCCGATGTGGGTTTTGCCGCCGGTGCAGTGGTCAACATCGTCACCAAGTCGGGAACCGATACCTTCCATGGATCGGCCTTCGAGTATTTCCGTAACGACATCTTCGACGCGCGTGACTGGTTTGCTAGGGCCCGAACGACTCCCAAGCCGGAATGGCGCCAGAATCAATTTGGCGGCAGCATCGGCGGCCCCATCGTGAAAAACAAGACGTTCTTTTTCGGCGACGTCCAGGACAACCGCGTGATTCAGGGAATCTCCTCGGGTTTGACCACGGTCCCGACTGTCCAGGAGAATCCAGGCTGCCCTGGCAATACCACCGGCAACTACGACTTCACCGATAATGGCGGCACCGTAGTACCCGCTGCTAATGCCGACCCGGTTGGCAAAGCGTATCTCTCGATGTATCCCTGCCCGAATGTCTCCTCGCCAGCGCCCTTCAACAATTACGAGAACGTTGTTAAGCAGCCGCAGATGACGCTCTCTCTTGACGGACGCATCGACCAGCACTTTTCGAATGGCGACACGCTCTTCGGCCGCTACTCCTACAACAATGTTAATGTCAATGCTCCGAGTTTGTACCCGGCAGTAACTGTCCAAGGAATCAGCGGGCCGGTCTTTCCCGGCGGCATTCTGGGAAGTTTCCCAGGCGAATCGACGACCAAGGCTCACGGTGTTGCGTTGGTCTACGATCACCCGTTTAAGCCCAACCTGGTGATGGAACTCAAGACAGGCTATACGCGCATCGATATCTTCTCGAAGAACCTCAACTACGGTAAGAACGTTTCATCGGCGATCGGGATTCAGAACGCCAACACAACGGCGGCGCCAAATACTACGGGACTGGCGCCAACCTACATGCTCTCAGGCGGGTACGGGAATCTGGGCGATTCGATCTTCACGCCCATCATTAACACCAACAATACGTTCATCTACGACGGGTCGTTGATCTACACGCACGGCGCGCACAACTTCAAAGCCGGTGCGCAGATTACCCGCAGACAACTTAATTACGCCCAGGCCACCTATCCGCTGGGTTTTATGCTGTTTGCGGGCCTGTCGGGGAATTCGGCGGAAGACCTGGTGGTTGGCTTACCACTCGGCTACATCCGCGGCAATCTGCTTATCAATCCCGGATACAGAGGATGGGATGAAGGTTACTTTGCGCAAGATGACTGGCGTGTCAACAGCAAGCTGACCCTGAACCTCGGTTTACGCTACGACATCTTCACGGCCTTCACCGAGGCGCACAACCGGTACTCAAACTTCGACTACTCGACCCTTTCCTTGATACAAGGAACAACGGACCCGCATATCGGAGTTAAGACCAACTACAAGAACTTCGCGCCGCGAGTGGGATTCTCGCTCTCCGTTCGTCACGGGACTGTGCTGCGCGGCGGTTATGGAATCAGCTATTACCCCATAAGCACCGCCCTAACCGGCAATCAAAATCCGCCCTACAGCTACGCAAACACCTGCGACAGTGTCGGCTTCGGGGTTTGCGGTGTTAATTTGTTCCAACCTGGCGGCTTTGGCCCAGCTGGCTTTAAGTCCTCCTGGTGGCCGATTTTGCCGGTGCCGACGCCTTCGTCTACGACGAATCTCTCCGGATCGCTCACCAGTACGGCTAGCAACTACAACACAGGTTCAGTGCAGCAGTTCAACCTGATGGTGCAGCAGGAATTTGGCGCCAATGTCTTGACCGTGGGAGGCGTTGGCGAGCTGGGGCGGCATGTCCTTTTCGAAACAACCATCAACCTTCCCGCCCCGAACGGACCATACGCCAACGACGCTTCCACGGGACCGCCGGCACCTCCTCCGCTGACGACCGCGACTTCGCTGCCGAATGTGAGTACGATCGCGTATCAAAGCGGCGGCGCGACCAACAACTACTACGGCCTGCAGGCGGTCTTTGCCCGCCGGTTCACCAGAGGTCTCGAATTCAATGTCAACTACACTTGGGCGCACGATCTGGGCGATGGAACCCCGGATGGACAAAACCAGGGCGCTAACGTGCTTCCAAATGACCCGCATTACGACTACGGCAATGCAAGTATCGACATCCGGCAACGATTTGGCACCACCTTCACCTATGCGATCCCGTTCGGCAACAATACGAAAGGCGCCTTGGCGCTGCTTGCCAAGGGTTGGACCAGCAACATGATCCTCTTTTGGCAGACGGGACAGCCATTCGAGGCAATTAATGGCTGGACCAACGCGAACGGTTCCGCGCAGATCAACCTGCCTACCATTACCGGCGACCGTCCCAGCATGGTCGCCGGTCAATCCTACAAGCCTGCCAATGCAAGCCTTGCGAACGGGCTAAACCTGAATGCCTTTACGCCACAGCCTGCCGGGACCCCGGGCAACGAAGGCCACTACCAGTTCTTCGGACCGCACACGAGGCGCGCGGATCTGTCGATCTTCAAGAACTTCGAGTTGCCAGAGAAGATGTCGCTGCAGTTCCGGGCCGAGGCCTACAACATCTCCAACACGCCCAACTTTGCCCCTCCCAATGCGGGCATCAGCGGGTGGGCGGAAGGTTCGCAACATGGCTATCTTTACCCAATAAAAGCGGGAGACAATCCGAACTTCTGCGGCGCTACGACCCCGGGTTGCACATCGGTTGGCCTGCTGCCCGGAGACACGCCTACGAGCGCTGGCGGTTTTGGCTCCGTTACAGGGACCGTCCCCAACATCAACCCCCGGCAGTTTCAATTCGCGCTGAAACTCCTGTTCTAGTCGATCTCGTCCTCGGATGAGGCGGCAAACGCCGCCTCATCTTATTCGAAGATACCGAACGGCGTTCGCTATACGAACCTCGAGTACCTTCGGCACAAATTCAGGAGCGAGTCTCGTTCTAGCTCGTTCCGACGCGCCACATCACATCCTGGCGGAGTTCACAACAGACCTGATCCATCCGATACCGGAAATCAGGAAGGCAACTTACGATGAAGAGACCTCTCGCAATATCTGCTCTCCTGTTTGCGTCGTCTGCGTTCGCAGCACAAGACCTGACAGGCCCGTGGACGATTCATTACATCATCAACGGAAACGGAACAGACGAGGGCTGTCACTTCGTCGTGACCAACAACAACATCACGGGAGCCTGCAGATTTCTTGACAAAGATCGCCAGGTCATCGGCACCGTCGTTGTAAATAAGGTCACTCTGCAGCATGAAGCGGAGTACAACAACTTCACATTTACCCTCGTTTACACGGGCACCGTGGACGACTCGGGCAAGATTGCAGGAACCGTCCTCGTTAAGCCTTTCAACGTCGACGGCCTCTTCACCGCTACCCGAGGCACAGCGCCTTCTCAGAGTGGGTCTGCCGGGTGGGGAAAGTTTCCGACGCACGATCCGCATACGCCAGGGTTTGTAGCAGCGAAGGATTTGCTCGACGGCGCGAACGCGCCTGTGAATGCCGATGGGAATTTCGTCCTTGGGCCCACCCATACGCCAGCTCATGAAGTGAAGCTGGCGCCCGGGGTCCCGCAAGGCAAAGTGATCGAATTCGTGATGAACTCGACCGACAGCAAGATCTATCCCGGCATTGCCCGCGATCCCGGGACGTTTGGCACACCCGATCCGACCGATCCTGCGAAGCTGATTGTCACAACGAGTCATCCCGCTCCGTACACGCGGCATGTCGCCGTCTACGTGCCGAGCCAATACAAGGCTGGAACTGCAGTGCCTTTCATTGTGGGTACGGACGGACCCGACCGACCTCTCTTTCCCGTTCTCGACAACCTCATTGCGCAGCATCGCATTCCGGCGATGGTTGCGATTTCGATTGGCAGCGGCGGGGGCGATGCGCAGGGGAGCGAGCGCGGGCTGGAATATAACACGATGTCGGGGCTCTTTGCCGAGTGGGTTGAGAAGGAAGTGCTGCCGCGCGTGGAAGCGGAGGCACATGTGAATCTGACGCACGACCCCGACGGCCGCGCGGCGATGGGCGCGAGCTCCGGCGGCGGGTGCGCTCTGGCCATGGCCTGGTATCATCCGGACCTTTATCACCGGGTGCTGACCTACTCGGGAACATTTGAGAATCAGCAATGGCCGTATAACCCCGAAACTCCGCACGGTGGCTGGGAGTTCCACGAACACCTGATTCCGGGCTCACCGGCGAAGCCGATTCGCATCTGGATGGAATTGGGTGACAGTGATGTGCTGAACCCTAACGTGATGCGCGACAACATGCATGACTCGGTGCTGGCCCACGAGCAGATGGCAGCGGCGCTGGCCGACAAGGGATATCACTACCAATTTGTGTTCGCACGGAATGCGGGACATGCCGACTGGGCGGTGAGGATGCAGACGCTCCCTGAGGCGCTCGAATACCTGTGGCAAGGCTATTCGATTGGCAAGAAATAACTCCTGTCCAATACCAGAAATCCGAAAGGTGACCCGAAATGAAGATACTTCTCGCAACTTTTGCCCTCCTGTT